>Ga0172380_10001874_pt1 | contig 35168 bp, 33 predicted proteins | sample Leawe162metaG_FD_119747 | JGI IMG/M metagenome (GOLD analysis project Ga0172380, IMG submission 119747) | Leachate microbial communities from a municipal landfill in Southern Ontario, Canada - Leachate well 162 metaG | ecosystem: Engineered > Solid waste > Landfill > Unclassified | place...
TGAAAGACCCGGCTTTGACTGTGCTGCCGCGCATGGACGGCACCGCGACCGCGACGGTCAACGGCCAGGCTTACATCCTCGCGCCGCAGTGGAACCTGATAAAACCCGCCGCCGGCAAACCGGCTTGGTGGGTGGAGAACGGGGTGGTCTACATCAAGAATGCAGACGGAACGGCGCAAGGGTTTACCGTCAAATAAACTTGGCGAAAGGCGTGAAGCTCAGGCCGGCAGCCGCAAGGTTGCCGGCATTTTTTATTCTAGGTAACGGCTCAGGAGGGCGGCGTTTTGCTCCTTCCCCCTTGCAGGGGGAAGGCTGGGATGGGGGTAGAGTGGTGGAACAATCGGAATATTTCGGCATTTTCACCTTTTGCCCCCCATCCTAACCTTCCCCCTGCCTGGGGGAAGGGACTGATGTGGTGGCATGCAACCACATCCTGAGTAGTTACTTTTTATCAATCGATCCTGAGCTATAATCAAGCCCATATTTGAATTTCAAAATACCCCATATGGCCGTTGTTAATCCCAAAAAGAAACTTTTCGAAAACTTCGCGCTCGTTGCGAAATCGCTTGCCAGCGCCAATCGGCTTGAATTGCTGGAGGCGCTGGCACAAGGAGAGCGTGGCGTGGACGGCTTGGCGCAAGCAAGCGGCATGTCGGTGGCCAATACCTCCCACCACCTGCAAATCCTGCGTGGCGGTGGATTGGTCCAGTCGCGCAAGGAAGGCACCCAGGTTATCTACAGTTTGACCGACGAAAAGGTGCTGGCACTGTTGGCGGGCATCCGCAACGTGGCCGAACAACATTTGGCTGAAGTGGAGCGCATCGTCCGCGAAAACTTCGCGAACCGGGACAATCTGACGCCCGTCCGTCGAGACGAGCTACTGGGGTTGGTGAGATCCGGGGAAGCGATGGTCATCGATGTCCGCCCCCCCGCCGAATATGATGCCGGCCATATCGCAGGGGCGGTCAATATCCCGCTTGAATCCCTGCCGGAACGATTGAGCAAATTGCCTCACGACCAGGAGATAGTCGCCTACTGCCGTGGCCCTTATTGCATGTTGGCCTTCGATGCGGTAGACCAGTTGCGCCAACACGGCTACCGCGCCCGCCGACTGGAAGACGGCTTTCCTGAATGGAAGGTTGACCGCCTTCCGGTCGAGCGCTAATCGCCTCTTACAAATCGTCCCTCCAATTAAGCATCAGTCTCTTAAAGCCGCTCCGCCCGGCGCCTGACCCATGAATTTCAAGCAGGGTGGATGCGGCTCTCGCTTATCCACCCAAAACTTTCCCGAGTGGAAGGCCGAGCAATTGTCGGCAGCGAACACCGCCGAATAATTTCCCCTTTGAGCGCCTGGTATGCTATCAAAAAAATTTCGGCTTGACTTTATTATTCAAACGTTCATAATAATATTTGATATTAGCGAATATGGAGACCGCCATGAAAACTCTCTTCATTCTGAACGACCCGCCCTACGGCACGGAGCGCAGTTACAACGGCTTTCGGTTGGCGCGCGCCTTGGCCAAGCACGAAGGCGGCGCCATCCGCCTGTTCCTGTTGGGCGACGCCGCACTGTGCGCCAAGGCCGGGCAGAAAGTGCCGGAAGGCTATTACAACATCGAGTTTTTCGCCCAGAGCATCCTCAAGCGCGGCGGCGAAATCGGTGTATGCGGCATCTGCATGGAAGCGCGAGGCTTGCGCGACGAAGAAATGATCCCCGGTGCGCAACGCTCCACGCTGGAGCATTTGGCCGAGTGGACGGAATGGGCGGACAAGGTGCTGGTGTTTTAACGGCATATTTTTGCCTGTAATTCAAACGCCCATCAAATACAAAAAGGGAAATCACATGATCCTGCTCGCCATCCTTGCCGGCGCCGCTACCGGCATCGTGCTTGGACTATTTGGCAGCGGCGGTTCGATTATTGCCATGCCGGCGCTGATGGTTCTGCTCAACGTACCGGCCAAATCGGCTATTGCGATGAGCCTGGGGATCGTCGCCGTCACCGCCACCATTTCGGCTTACGACAACTGGCGGCGCGGCAACGTGGACGTGAAAATCTCGCTGGTGTTCGGTTTCTTCGGCGTGATCGGCACTTATGGCGGCGCGCGCCTCGGCGTGGTAACGCCGGTGGCGGTGCAGCTTGCCGTGTTCGCCTTGGTGGTGTACACCGCCGCCTGGAAAATGCTGCAAAGGAGAGCGCTGCAGGGAGTGCAACTCGCCACCGCCGGCGGCCCATCTGTCGATGTAGAAACCGTCATCTCGGCAAATCTGGCCCACATCGCCGCGCACGGCATCGGTGTCGGCGCACTCACCGGGCTGGTGGGGGTCGGCGGCGGCTCCCTGATCGTACCGGCGCTGGTGCTGTTGTCCGGCATCCCGATGAAAATGGCGATTGGCACCTCGCTCGCCATCGTTGCCGCCAAGTCCTACGCTGGTTTCGCCGGCTACTACGGCGCGGTGCCGGTCGATTGGGGGCTGATGGGTTCCTTTACCGCCGTTACGGTGATTGGCAGCTTCGCCGGGACGCGCCTGGCGCACCGTTTCTCGCCGGAAACGCTGAAACACGTTTTCGGCTGGTTCCTGGTGGTAGTCGCCACTTATTTCTTGTTCAAGAGCAGACTTTAAAAAGAGACGATATGAACAAAACGATGTTTGCTTTGCTTTTGTTCCCCTTGTTCGCATTCGCTGATGCCCTGTCTGGCGCAGCACCGGAATTTGTCGGCGCGGCATCGGCAATCGCAGCACCCGATTGGGTAAGGGTGTCGCACCGGAAAGCCGCCTCCGGGGTGGACGATATGGGACTGCTGGCGCCCTCGCGGCAGTTTTTCACCCCGACCGGCGATCTGACGGAAAAGGGACGGGTATTGCTGGAAAAAGCCGAAGTCTTCGCCCGGCAAACGAACAAAAAATTGAACGTGCTAATCCCGGAAGAAAGCCTCAATGGGGTTTCCGTAATCTATGCGCCCATCGGCAAGGTGCAACGCAACGCGTTCATCGGCAACCACGTTTACATTTCCACCGAGGACTGAATCATGATCCATCTTGGAACCAACCCCGGCAAGCACTGCTCACGCTATTTGCATTACGCCGACTCTCCCAATAAACGCCAAAGCGCTCGTTCCCTCAAATGGCGGCGCTTTGTCGCCCCCGGATGCAGCGCCGGAATTGAACACTTTTTTCAGGAGGCATGAATGAACGAGAACACCCCAGGACTTTCCACCCGTTGCGTCCACGCCGGCGAACTGCAAGATGCCCACGGCTCGCCGCACACGCCGATTTATACCTCGACCACTTTCAAATTCGCTTCCACCGCCGATCTGCTCGATGTGGTGGACGGGCGCAAGCCGGGCAGCTTGTACACGCGCTATGGCCTCAACCCGACCATTTTCAGCCTGGAAGCCAAGCTCGCCGCGCTGGAAGGCGCCGAGGCCGCGTGGGCGTTCTGCTCCGGCATGGCGGCGGAAAGCGCGCTGTTCCTCACCCACGGGCGCAAGGGCATTGTGTGTATCGGCGACGCCTATGGCGGCACCCTGGAGCTCTTGTCCACGCAGTTGCGCGAACTCGGCATCCCCGCCTACTTCCTGCTCGGCAGCGAGTTGCACGGTTTGAAAGCGTTTCTGGAGGCGGGCGCCGGACTGGTGTTTTTCGAGACACCGACCAACCCTACCCTGGAAGTGCTGGACATCCGCGCCATCAGCGACATCGCCCACGAATATGGCGCGCTGGTGGCGGTGGACAATACCTTCGCCTCGCCGGTAAACCAGAACCCGCTGGCGCTTGGCGCGGATTTCGTGATTCACAGCGCCACCAAATATCTCGGCGGGCATAGCGATCTCACTGCGGGCGCGCTGATGGGCCCGCAACATCTGCTGGCTGCGGTGTGGAACTGGCGCAAGAACCTGGGCGCCACGATCTCGCCGGAAATTGCCGCGCTGCTGATGCGCAGCATCCGCACCCTGGCGGTGCGGGTGGAACGCCAGAACGCCACGGCGCAAATCGTGGCGGAAGCCATGGCGCGCCATCCCAAAGTGGCGCGGGTCTATTATCCGGGCTTGGCGGATTTTCCCGGCCATGCCGTGGCCCAGGTACAAATGAAGGGATACGGCGGCATGTTGACGCTGGAACTCAAAGGCAGTTATGAGGAAACGGTACAGGCGATAGACCGGCTTAAGCTCTTCGCCATCGCCCCCAGTTTAGGGGGCGTGGAAAGCCTCGCCACCATGCCGGTGACCACCACCCATCATGGCCTTGATGCCGAGGAGCGGGCGCGGCGCGGCATCGGCGACACCATGATCCGCCTGTCGGTCGGCCTGGAAGACGCCGCCGACCTGATCGCCGATCTGGGGCAGGCGCTGGTCTGATGGTCGAATTTGCCTCGTTTGCCTCGTTCCCACGCGCTACGTGGGAATGCAGTCAACGCCGCGCTGCGGCGAGTGTTCCTGCGGTCTGGGTAATGAAGCGCAACACGCCGGATTCGGGACGCGGCGCGTCCCGAACTGCATTCCCACGCAGCGCGTGGGAACGAGGCAAACGACGAGCACGGAGCGTGGGAACGATCAAACAGGCGTTGGTATGGTGATGAATGAATAGGAGGTTATGAATATGTTCAAGTTCTCGCTCGTCGAATTCTCCATCCGCCGCCCTAAGCGGGTTATCTGGGCGACGGTCGCGCTGGTGCTGCTGTTCCTCACCCAGTTTCCGCGCATCCAGACGGATACCAATCCGAAGCACATGCTGCCCGAGACTTCCGACGTGCGCCTGTGGAACGACGAGGTGGACAGGACGTTTGCGCTCTACGAGGACACCATCGTGGTGGGCGTGGCAAACGACACAGGCGTGCTCAACCGGGAAACGCTGGGGCGCATTGCCCGCATCACCGACGAAATTCTCAAACTGGAAGGTGTGGCCAGCCGCGACGTGAACGGTTTTACCACCATTACCAACGTTACCGTCGAGGCCGGCACCCTCAAGGTCGGCCCCCTCATGCCGGGCGCGCCGAAGACGGAGGCCGAGGTGGAAGCGTTGCGCGGCGCGCTGTTCGGCAACCCGCTGCTGGTCGACCGCGTCATCTCGAAGGACGGCAAGACCACGGCTATCTACGTGCCGCTGGAAAAGGGCGCCAACGGCGCCGTCATCGCCGACAAAATCCGCGCCATTGTGGCCGGGGAAAAGGGGACGGAGCGCTACTACGTTGCCGGCGACCCGGTGGCACGCGATACCTTCGGCGCCGAGATGTTCAAGCTGATGGGCATCTTCTCGCCGATTGCGGGCATGATCATGTTCATCGCCATCCAGTTGATGTTCCGCAACCTGTCCCTGTCGTTCACCATGATGGGGGTCGCCATGGCGGCGATCATCCTGAGCATGGGAACCCTGATCGGCGCCGGCTTCCCGGTGCATATCATGAGCTCGATGGCGCCGGTGTTCCTGATGGCTATCGCCACCGACAGCATCCACATTTTCAACGAGTTCTATTTCCGCTACCGCGAGAAGCACGATAAGCTTGCGGCGATCCGTGAAACCATGGCTGCGGTGAGCCGTCCGGTGCGCTTCACCGCACTCGCCACCACCGCCGGCTTCGCCGTGCTGCTGTTCATGAACATCGTGCCGGTGCAGGTGTTCGGCGGGCTGATCGCCTTCGGCACGGTGGTGCTGCGGCTGTTCTCGTTCAGCCTGATTCCGGCCATTCTGACCTTCGTCAAGGAGGAGAAAATCGCCAAGGCCGCACAGAACGAGAGCGCGGAACTGGATCGCACCGCGCGCTTCCTGCGCCGTATTGCCGAAGTGGGCGCCACGCGCCCGCTGGTCACCGCGCTGGTGGGCTTGGCGCTGGTAGCCGCAGCCATCGCCGGCGCCGCGCAAATCCATGTGAACAACAATCTGGTGGCCTGGTTCAAGCCATCGAGCGAGATTCGCGTGGCCGATACGGCGATGAACCAGGCGCTGGGCGGCACTTCGCTGGGCTACTTGGTGGTGAATGGCGGTGAGGCGGAATTCCTGAAGCGCCCGGAAGCCATGCGCTGGCTCGAAGGTTTGCAGCGCCACCTGGAGACGATGCCGGTGGTGGGCAAGACTTTCTCGGTGGCCGATTACGTGAAGCGCATCAACCGGGTGCTGCATGACGATGACCCGAAATTCGACGCGGTGCCGGAAACGGCGGACACGGTCGGCCAATACCTGTTCCTGTTCAGCATGTCGGCCAAGCCGGCAGACCTGGATAACGTGGTTGATCCCACCTTCCAGAAAGCCAATCTGTGGGTGCAGTTGAAGACCTGGGACGCGGAAGCCATGCGCCAGGTGATCCATGCGGCACAGGCTTACCAGGATGCCCACCCGCTGGCGGCGACGGTAAAACCGGCGGGTATTGCCTACTTCAACCTGGTGTGGAACGACGAGGTGCTGGGCGACTTGGTGCTCGGCTTGGGACTTGCGCTGGTGGTGGTGTTCATCATCCTGGCGCTGGACTTCCGCTCGGCCAAATGGGCGCTGGTCGCCTACGTGCCGTTGCTGTTCACCATCCTGTTGATTTACGGCGTGGTCGGCTTCGTCGGCAAGGATTTCGACATGCCGCTGTCGGTGATGAGCACCTTGTCGCTCGGCATGGCGGTGGATTTCTCCATCCATTTCATCAGCCGTTTGCGCCAACGCCTGGTAGAGTCGGGCGGCGCTACGGACGAGGCGGCAGTGCGGGAGGCGCTGCTGTGGACTGCGGCGCGCCCCGGCAAGGGGATACTCCGCAATGCGCTGCTGTTCGCCGCCGCCTTCTCGGTAATGCTGTTCGCACCGCTCACGCCCTATATGGCGGTGGGCGCCTTCATCGTCAGCATGATGCTGATTTCCGCGCTGCTCACTATCCTTTACCTGCCCGCCCTGGTGATGCTGGGAAGGAAGCGCTTGTTCGACTGATTTTTTCATTGCTTTTAAGGAGACTGATATGAAACGCTGGTGGATAAGGATAATCGTAGCGCTGCTGCCTCTGGTATTAGCGAGCCAAGCATGGGCATTTACAGGTGAGGAGGTGATGCGGAAATCCCAAGCGGCCTTCCTCTATCCGGGCAAGGATTTCAAGGCGCGGGTAGTGATGAAGCTCATCAACAAGGACGGCCAGGAACGCGTGCGGGAGATGACCATGCTGCGCAAGAACACGGGTGATGCGGGCGGCGACCAAAAGTATTTCATGTACTTTTTCCAGCCGGCGGACGTGAAGGAAATGGCCTTCATGATCCACAAATACCCCGCCAGGGACGACGACCGCTGGATGTTCATCCCGGCGATCAACATGGTCAAGCGCATCGCCGCGCAAGACAAGCGCTCCAGCTTCGTCGGCTCGGACTTTACCTACGAGGATGTTTCGGGGCGCGACATTGAGGACGACACTCACGCGCTCGAACGCGAGGAAAAGGTGGGCAGCCGCGACTGCTACGTGGTCAAGAGCACTCCCAAGGGCGCGGATGCCGACTTCGGCTCCAAGACCACCTGGGTGGACAAGGCAAATTTCCTGCCGCTCAAGGAAGAGCAGAGCGACAAGAAGGGCGCCCGCTACAAGCAGTTCAGCGCCGACGAGGTCACCAATGTGAAGAGCATCCCCACGGTGGTCAAGCGCACCATGAAGAACCTCCAGACCGGCCACCGCACCGAGGTCGCTTACCTCAAGACCGACTACGATCTCGGCATTGAGGACAGCCTGTTCTCGGAACGCTTCCTGCGCCAGCCGCCGCGCAAGTGGGTCGAATGATGTCAATCAAAACCAGCGCCTTTCTCATTTGCCTCCTCTCCCCTTGCGGCTACCATATGCGCACAAGTCAAATCAAGCCGTTCGTGCTGAGCTTGTCGAAGCATGAATGGCTTGATTTGACTTGGATTTTTAATCCGTCCATCCTTCGACAAGCTCAGGACGAACGGATTAAAAATCAGTGGGTTGGAAGATGTGCGCATGCGGTAGCCCCTTACGGGAGAGGGTTGGGGAGAGCAACTGCCGCCGCGCTCTGTTTCATTGCCCTGCTGGCGCCGTTCGCCGCGTGCGCGGAAACCGCGCTGTCGGGCTTCGTGCAGCAGAATACGGCTTTCAACACGGTGGCTTCGAACCCCGACGGACCCCATTACAAATGGCTGGAAGAACGGGTGCAACTCAAGCTAGATGCAAGCGAAGGAGCTTGGCGGTTGCTGGCAAAGGGCGACTTGGCCTTGGATCATCTCGGACGCCGGGATGAAAGCGAATTGCGCGAGGGCTACCTTGACTACAGCGGGGGCAACTGGGATTTGCGCATCGGTCGGCAAGTAATCACCTGGGGGCTGGGCGACTTGGTGTTTGTCAACGACGTTTTCCCCAAGGATTACGAAGCGCTCTTCGCCGGACGACCGTTGGAATATCTCAAGCGCGGCACGGATGCGCTTAAACTCGGCGCCTATCCCGATTTCGCCTCGTTCGAACTGGTGGCGGCGCCGAATTTCCGCCCCAGCCGGACGCCCGACCCAGGACGTTTCCGGCTTTACGATCCGATGCCCGGTGTGGCGAACCGCGAGACCGACACGCCGGGAGGCGGCGAATGGGGCTTGCGCATCTACCGCGACGTGGCCGGATGGGATGCCGCGCTTTATCTCTACCACGGTTTCCAGCGCACTCCCTCAATGCGCTCGGACAGCATGACGATGCCGACAAAGATCACCTACTTCTACCCTGAACTCTCACTCTATGGCGCCAGTCTTTCGGGACGGGTGGGCGAGGGGGTGTTGAGCCTGGAAGCCGCCTACTACGACTCGCGTCAGGATCAAACGGGCGCCGACTTCACCGTGCCAAACTCGCAGACCCGGCTATTGGCGGGCTACCAGATTCAACCGGTGGAAGACCTGTCGCTCGGCCTGCAATATTACGCCGAACACATGCACGACTATCCCGCCTATCGCGCCGCATTGCCGGCTGGGTTCCCTGTTGATGATCGGCTGAACCACACCGTTACGCTACGGGTCACGCAGTTGCTCATGCACCAGACCTTGCGCCTATCCGCCTATGCCGCGCATAACGCGAACACCGGCGACCAATTCATCAATCCCGAGGCGCGCTACAGCTTCACCGACCGAGTTTGGGGCGCAGTCGGCGCCAACCTTTTCAGCGGCAAGCCGTGGGGGCAATTCGGCCAGTTGTCGAACGACGACAATGTCTACTTGCAGATGCGCTATGAATTCTGACCGTCGGACTCCGGCTCAAGCGCGAAGAGCCACACGCGAATGATGGATGCCACAGCCTACGATGCTTGGTACGATACCCCGCGTGGACGTTGGATCGGTGACGGCGAATTCCGCCTGCTGGCGGACATGCTGCGCTTGCGACCGGACGAAAGTTTGCTCGACATCGGCTGCGGCACCGGGTATTTCACGCGGCGCTTCGCGCAGGAAAACGCGGCAAACGCGGCAAGCGTGACCGGCCTCGACCCGGATATCTCCCGGCTGCGCTTTGCCCGCAACAGTCCAGCCGGGAACGAATATTATGTCGCCGGCGACGGCGGCAAGCTGCCGTTTCCCGACCGCAGTTTCGATTGCACGCTTTCCGTGACGGCTCTGTGCTTTGCCGAGGATCAGGCATCTTTCCTGAGCGAGATGGTGCGCGTGACAAAAAAACGTTTCGTGCTTGGCCTGCTCAATCGCGCCAGCCTGCTATACCGGAGCAAGGGGCGGCAAGGCGGAACGGGCGCTTACCGGGGCGCCCGCTGGCGCACGGCGCGGGAAATCCGCGAACTGCTGGCGGGGCAACCGGTGGAGTGCATCGCCATCCGTAGCGGGATATTCTGGCCCGCCGGCGGAAAAATGGGACAATGGCTGGAATGGATCGTGCCGGGCTGCTTGCCGGTTGGCGCGTTTCTGGTGGTCGCCGGCCAAGTGGTGGCCAGCGACCATAAATGAAAAAATTCAGGAGTAATGAAAAATGACCGGAAACACCTGGTGTTATCTATTTCCCACCTTGCGCCGCTTGGCCTGCATCATGGGGATGCTGCTGGCGTGGAATGCCCATGCGGGGGAAGGCGAAACCCTTGCCCAGAGCAACCCGGAAACCGGCCTGGAAAGCTGGAAAGCCACCCGGCACGGGGTAATTCTGGAACTGGCCCAACTCACCCCCGACCAATCGCGCGCCTTCTTCATCGGGCGGGGTTTCGAGCCTGCCGAGGCGGAACACTATGCGGCTGCCTGCGTATTCATGACCATCCTGCGCAACGAAGCGGCGCCATCCGCCATCGCCTACCGCCTTGCCGATTGGCGCGCCATCACTGCCGACGGACGCGCCCTGCCGGCGAAACTCAAGGAAAACTGGCTCAAGGAATGGGATGCGCGTAACCTCGCGCCAGCTCGCAAAATCGCCTTCGAATGGTCGCAATTTCCCAGCGAACAGACCTTCGAACCGGGCGATTGGACCCAGGGCATGACGACTTTCACATTGCCGCGCGGCAGCCGTTTCAACCTCGAATACCGCTGGACAATAAAAGACCAGCAGCAGAAAAACACCTTGAAAGGAGTGCATTGTGCGCATGACGTTAGCAGCAATTAGCCTGGTTTCACTACTGTTCTCCGGGACTTGTGCCGCCGGGGAAGGCGCATCCCCCCTGATTCCCCTCGGCGAGCGCAAACCCGCCCCCGAACTGAAGCTCGAAGACGTCGACGGCAAGCCGCGCAACCTCGCCGAACTGCGCGGCAAGGTGGTGCTGGTGAACTTCTGGGCCACTTGGTGCCCGCCTTGCCGCCGCGAAATGCCGTCGATGCAGCGCTTGTATCAAAGCCTGCCCAAGGAGCGCTTCGAAATTCTGGCGGTGAACATCGGCGAGGACGATGGCACGGTGTTTGCTTTCACCGGTACGCTGGAACCCTCCCCTACTTTCCCGCTCCTGCTCGACCGCGACAGCGGAGCGCTACGTAAGTGGCCGGTAAAAGGGCTGCCCACCAGTTTCATAATCGACAAGAAAGGCCGCATGGCATTGCGCGCCGTAGGTGGGCGGGATTTCGACAGCCCGTCCGTGACGGCGCAATTGCGAGCATTGATCGATGAAACACGCTAGATTCCTCTGTTGACATGGTCGTAGATGCGAATTTATTTGCACAATCAGGCGCTTGTGTTCGAATAAATTCGCACGGGAAGACAAATGGCTAATTGCTGTGGAAATAAAAGCTGCGAGATAGACGCCATGCGCGATAGTCATGGGCGCGTGTTGTGGATCGTGCTCGCCATTAACGCGGTCATGTTTTTCGTGGAAGGAGCGGCAGGCATCTTCGCCAACTCGACCTCATTGCTGGCGGACGCGCTGGACATGCTGGGCGATGCACTGGTATACGGGTTCAGCCTCTTCGTGCTGGCACGATCGGTACGCTGGCAGGCGGGCGCTGCCTTGGTAAAGGGCGGTTTCATGCTCGCCTTTGGCCTCGGTGTGCTGGGGGAGGCGGCCTACAAGACGTTACACCCCGTCATGCCGGGCATCGAAACGATGGGGATTGTCGGCGGGCTGGCACTCAGCGCCAACCTCGCGTGCTTTTTCCTGCTGTACCGGCACCGCGGCGACAACCTGAACATGAGTTCCACTTGGCTGTGCTCTCGAAATGATTTGATTGCCAACGTCGGCATTTTGCTCGCCGCCGGCAGTTGTTACCTGCTGGCCTCGCGCTGGCCGGACATCATCGTCGGCGCCATCATCGCCGGCATGTTTCTCAGTTCAGCGCTCAGTGTTTTGCGACAATCCTTGCAAGCACTACGTGCGCCCATTTCGCCCGCTCAACCCATGTTATTTAGCGCGAAAAATCAACACAACGGAGCGGACAGGGAACAGATTTGAGTGATGCAGGAACCCGCCGTGCGAGCGAACAAAGCCTGCAAGTGAGGCATCAGCTTGATTGAACCATCATCCTAGAAACCTCCGTTGAACGGGCTGGAGTGTGCAGTTTTCCGGGTGCAGGGCATACCCGACAGCCTAACGGCTCTTGTGCCCAAGCCGTAGGCTGTTGGGTATGGGCACAAGAGGCGCAACGACGCGCAATGGTCATTCCATTGCCTTCTCGTGTAGTTGCAACGCCGCCATGCGCCCGGAAAACCGTGCAATCCAGCCCGTAGCGCTCTCAAGAAACAGCTTTTTAATCATATATATCAACGACATAAATAACAACAACGGCGGAATGAAAGCCATTAAACGAGCGCCAAACAGCAGCCATAACCCCTGTTTCTTGCCAACGCCTTTCGGCCTGCGGACGAATATTTTACTCTCAAGAAACAGCTTTTTTAGTCATATATACTTTGCGCGGCCACGATTTGCGCATTTATCCATCGTCTCGCGGGCGCGGCTTCCGCGTTGCAAATTGCTTGTGTGGAACAGCCACACGGCGCAATTTGCGCAACAATCGCATCCCGCGAGACGCGACTAAATCCGCAAATTTGCACTGTCCGGCATCGCGGGCGTCGATCACGGTGATGTTATACTCCCTGGTGGGTATCTGCTCGGGCAGGATAATACCACCGCCGTATTCGGCAAATTCCAGGCATTCCTCCATGGACTGCGCCGACGCCATGGATGACAAAGAGATATTCCGCCAAATGCATTGTTGCCTGCTAATTCCCGACCTGTTTCCCCAAGACCTGCGCCTTCCGGCGCTGGATGCGCTGCTGGCGCATGGAAATCCCCTGGCGGAGCCGGAGGGGGACATGGAAAGCTGGCTGTGCCGGGCATTCGATGTAGAACGGCAAGCCGACTGGCCGGTTGCGCCGTTTTCCCTGCTGGCGGACGGCGGCGTTCCCGGCAGCGACTACTGGTTGCGCGTCGATCCGGTGTCCGTGCGATTGATGCGCAACCGGCTCGTCCTGTTCGCAGGCAACGATATCGCGCCCGGTGCGGAAGAAGCGTCAGCGTTGTGCGCCGCGCTGACCCGGCATTTCTCCGCCGAAAATCTGCATTTCAGCGCACCCCATCCACGCCGCTGGTATTTGCGCCTGCCTGTTGCGCCCAAGCTGCACACTCATCCGCCGGCACAGGTCAGTGGCCGCGACATCCGGCATTTTATGCCCGGCGGCGCGGACAGCGCGGGCTTTCACAAGCTGCTCAACGAGGCGCAAATGCTGCTCCACGCTCATCCGCTCAATGAAGCCCGCGAAGCGGCTGGGCTGCCGCCGATCAACAGCATTTGGCCGTGGGGCGGCGGCATATTGCCGGATGCCGTCGCCTGTCCTTATGTGCGGGTTTTCGCCGACGATGCGCCGACGCGCGGACTGGCGCTAAAGGCCGGCGCGATTTGCCATGCCCTGCCGCCTGACGCGGATGCCTGCCTGCAAGCGGGAAGCGGCGACCTGCTGGTGGTGCTCGATGCGCTACGTAGCACCGCCCGAGAAGACCAGCTTGCCCGGCTGGAGGCGGACTGGTTTGCGCCGCTGAAGCTCGCGCTACGGCGGGGCGTCATCCGCCGCCTGTCGCTGATCGCACCCGGCGCGTCCGCTATCACCTTGGGACGCCTGGATTTGCTCGTGCCCGCCGGGATAGGGAAATTGTGGCGGCGCTATGCCGGGGGCGGGTCAAAACCCGGCGCATAGCGCCGCTTTCATCAGCTTCCCGCCTCTGGGTTACAATGGCGCTCAACAACTTTGTAATATATTTCGCGTGTACCCGTATGGTGAGAACGCTACGGGCTGGATTGCACGGTTTTCCGGGCGCATGGCGGCGTTGCAACTACAAGAGAAGGGAATGGAATGACCATGCAGCAAAGTTGCGCCTCTTGTGCCCAGGCCGTAAGGCCGTCGGGTATGCCCTGCACCCGGAAAACCGCACACTCCAGCCCGTTCAACGGAGGTTTCTAGGATCATGGCTGGATGGAGCAAGGAAAGCTTAGGCAGTTTCGACATGCAGCGGCTTTTAACGCGCTTGCTGGAAACGGTCGAAATATTTTCCGGTTTTACGCAGTCCGAGCTGACGGACATCCTGGCCGGCAGTGAAAAATGCGTGTTCCAGCCCCGGCAAACCATCATCACCGAGGGCAGCAGCGGAACCTTCATGTATATCATCATCGACGGCGAGGTGGAAATCAGCAAGAAACTCGCGGTCGGCGGCAACAAGCTGCTGGCGCGCTTGGGCGCCGGCGCCTGTTTCGGGGAAATGGCGCTGATAGACAACAATTTGCGCTCCGCGACGGTGAAATCGGTGTCGAGATGCATTATGCTGCGCCTGGGCGAAAGCGAGTTCCGCAAGAATCCGTCAGCCGGCGCCAAACTCTACCGCAATGTCGCCCGCCTGCTGTCGCGCCGTTTGCGCGACACCAATGCGATGATTGCGCTCGCTTTCCTGGAATCAACACCAACACCTGCCGAATCCGACCTATGCCCCGAATTCAACCCCGACATTACCCGCACCGACATTACCAAGCACTGATCGAAGAGGGGCTGCCCCCAGTGCTGGCGCGCATTTACGCGGCGCGGGACATCCAATCGACGCGCCAGCTCGACTACGAATTCAAAGCGCTGTTGCCGTTCACCGCGCTCAAGAACGTGGAAGAAATGGCGCGTCTTCTGGCCGACGCCATCATTGCGAAAAAAAATTTACTGATCGTCGCCGACTACGATTCCGACGGCGCCACCGCCTGCGCCGTGGCCTTGCGCGCGCTGGGCGAATTCGGCGCATCGGTGGATTATGTCGTCCCTAACCGCTTCGAATACGGCTACGGCCTGACTCCCGAAATCGTCGCATTGGCGGCAACCGCCTTCCGCACCAACGAAAAAAAGGGAAGCAACCGTTCGCTTCCCCGCTCCGCCGATATGCAGGGAACCCGCCCCGACATCCTGATTACCGTCGATAACGGCATCGCCAGTGTGGAAGGCGTCGCGGCAGCAAACCGGCTAGGCATGGCGGTGCTGGTCACCGACCACCATTTGCCGGGCGACGCGTTGCCGGATGCCGCCTGCATCGTCAACCCCAACCAGGTCGGCTGCGAATTCCCCAGCAAAAACCTGGCCGGCGTCGGCGTGATTTTCTACGTGATGCTGGCGCTACGCGCCGAACTGCGCCGACGCGGCGCGTTTGGCGACAAACCCGAGCCTAACCTCGCCAAGCTGCTCGATCTGGTGGCGCTCGGCACCGTCGCCGACGTAGTCAAGCTCGACGACAACAACCGGATACTGGTGCATCAAGGCTTAAAGCGTATCCGTGCCGGACGCGCCTGCCCCGGCATCAACGCGCTGCTGCTGGCTGCCAAGCGCGACCCGGCCAAGGCGTCGGCCTACGACCTGGGCTTCGTCGTCGGGCCGCGCCTGAACGCCGCCGGACGGCTGGACGACATGGCGCGGGGCATAACATGCCTGCTGTGCGATAACGAAACGGAAGCGCCGCGCCTGGCGGCGGAATTGGACAGCCTCAACCGCGAACGGCGCGAAATCGAAGCAGACATGCTGGGTAAGGCAGTGCTGAGTGAAAAAACAGTGCTGAGTGCTGAGTGCCGAGTGCTGAGTGGTGATGTGACCAACCCGAAACCCGGCGCTCAGCACTCAGCACTCAGCACTCAGCACTCAGCACTGCCTTACTCAGCACTTTGTTTATACGATCCGACTTGGCACCAGGGCGTGATCGGCATCCTGGCATCGCGCCTGAAGGACAAATTCCACCGCCCGATGATCGCTTTCGCTCCCGGCTTTGATGGCGAATTAAAAGGCTCGGGGCGTTCGATCCGCGGCCTGCATTTGCGCGACGCGCTGGACCTGGTGGCGAAACGCCATCCCGACTTGCTGCAACGCTTCGGCGGCCACGCCGCCGCCTGCGGGCTGACCATCCGGGAGAGCGACCTGGCAGCCTTCAGCGCCGCTTTCGAAGCCGTCGCCCACGTACTGCTTTCCCCCGCAGACCTGGAACACCTGGTCGAAACCGACGGCAACCTCGCCCCCGCCGAAACCACCCTGGAAACCGCATTCCTGCTAAGGCGCGAAGTATGGGGACAAGGCTTTCCCCAACCCGGTTTCAGCGGGGAGTTCAGCGTCGAAAAACAGCGCGTGGTAGGAGAAAAACACCTGCGACTGAAACTGGGCAGCCAGGGAAGAAGCCTGGACGCCATCCTGTTTTCCCACAACGACCCGCTGCCTCCCGCCATCCGCGCCGTATACCGCCTGGACATCAACGACTACAACGGCGCGCAAAGCTTGCAACTCGTGATCGAGCATTGGGAAGGCGTGTAACCTTATACAGCTGCTTCACTGAGTATTGGTTGATGTATTGCGCTTATACTTTTGGTTCCGGCAATTGTCCGGCTTAGGTTAATAGGAGAACCACGATGAAAACCAATCCCGTTGGCTGGTTTGAAATTTATGTGCAGGACATGGAGCGCGCCAAACAGTTTTATGAATCGGTGTTTCAACTCAAGCTGGATAAGCTGAACACCCCGGAATTCGAAATGTGGGCGTTCCCGATGGATACGAATCGCTGGGGGGCGGGCGGTTCTCTGGTCAGGATGCAGGGGGTTCCATCCGGCGGCAATAGTGTGCTGGTTTACTTCAGTTGCGAGGATTGCGCCATTGAGGAAAGCCGGGTGACGGAATCCGGCGGACGCATTGAGCGCAGCAAAATATCCATAGGCGAATACGGCTTTATCTCCCTGGTTTTCGACACGGAAGGAAACAGGATAGGTCTGCATTCGTTGCACTAATCCCGAGCGTGGGGGGCCGATTCTACGGGGTGTTGCTTGTCTTGCCGGCGCTGCTTGTGCTGCCGCTGCCGGCTGTCGCGCTGCCTGCGTTCCTGAAGGTGAAAGCCGCTTACACCCCTTCCGAAGCCTGGCTGCTGGCGCGCGACGGCAGGCCGCTTCAAGCGCTACGGGTGGATCGCCAGGTGCGCCGCCTGGGCTGGACGCCGCTTGCGGAGATTTCCCCGGCGCTGGTGCGCGCGGTGATCGCATCCGAGGACAAGCGTTTCGCGGCGCATGGCGGGGTGGATTGGAAAGCCGCCGGCAGCGCGGCCTGGAACAATCTGCGCGGCAACCGGACGCGCGGCGCAAGTACGCTCACCATGCAACTCGCCGGCCTGCTGGACGAAGACAGCCAACGGCGGGGGCGGCGCAGCCTGTTCGGGAAATTCGGCCAGGCAGCCGCTGCATTACGCCTGGAACGCAACTGGAGCAAGGGGCAGATCGTCGAGGCTTATCTCAACCTGGTTGCCTTTCGCGGCGAATTGCAAGGTGTTGCGGCAATGAGCCGCGAATTGTTCGGCAAATGGCCGGACGGTCTCGACGAGCAGGAAAGCGCGCTGGCCGCAGCCCTTTTGCGCGCGCCCAACGCCGCCCCGGCGCTGGTGGCGAAACGCGCCTGCGCATTGCTGCGCGAGATGGAGCGCAACAGCGCATGTAACGGGCTGGAGGGCGTGGCGTTGCAAGCATTTTCCGACGGTCAGAGACATGACGCCGACAGCCCCGCCCTTGCCCCGCATTTCGCCCGCAAGCTCCTGGCGCGCCCCGGCGAACGGTTAAAATCCAGCATAGACGCCGATCTCCAGGCTTACGCGCGGGATGCGTTGCGCCGCCATTTGGCTGTGCTGGCGCGCCGGAATGTCGAGGACGGCGCGGTGCTGGTTCTCGACAACGCCGGCGGCGAGGTGCTCGCCTGGGTGGGTTCCAGCGGCGATTTGTCGGACGCCGCCGAAGTCGATGGCGTCACCGCGTTGCGCCAGGCCGGCTCCACGCTCAAGCCGTTTCTCTACGCGCTGGCCTTCGAGCGGCGCAACCTCACGCCCGCTTCACTGATCGAGGATGCGCCGCTCACCCTGGAAACCGGCAACGGCCTGTATGCTCCGCAAAACTACGAGCCGGGTTATCGCGGCTGGGTTTCGGCGCGCCGCGCGCTGGCCGAATCGCTCAATGTCCCGGCGGTGAAAACCCTGGTGCGTATTGGTCCCGAGCTGTTCCAGCAACGCCTGCGCCGCGCCGGTTTCGAAAGCCTCACGGAAAGCGGCGATTGGTATGGCTACAGCCTGGCGCTGGGTTCCGCCGACGTGTCGCTGCTGATGCTCGCCAATGCCTACCGCACTCTGGCCAACGGCGGGCGCTGGTCGCCATTGCGCGCCACGCCGGGCGGCGGCGTTGCCCCCCTACCCTGCAAACAGGGCGGCTGCGCCGGGGTGTTCGAGGGCAAGAGCCGTAGCGTTTTTTCCGCCCCCGCCGCGTTTCTGGTTGCCGACATCCTCGCCGACAGGAGTGCGCGCGCCGGAACTTTCGGGCTGGAATCGTGGCTTGCCACGCCCTACTGGAGCGCCGTTAAAACCGGCACCAGCAAGGATATGCGCGATAACTGGTGCGCCGGTTTTTCGCGCCGGGTGACGGTGGCGGTATGGGTGGGCAATGCTTCGGGACAGCCGATGCACGATGTTTCCGGCGTCTCCGGCGCAGCCCCGGTGTGGCGCGAGATTATGGACTGGCTGCACCGCGCAGACCCCGCCGGCGGGCGACCGCCCGTGCTCAGCCTGCCGCCCGCGCCGCCCGCCGGTGTGGTGCAGGCCGACATTCGTTTCCAGCCGCCCAGCGAGCCGCCGCGCCGCGAATGGTTCCCGGTCGGCGCCGAAACCGCCGTGGTGCGCGCCGCGCCGGCGCACGCGCTGGCGCGCATCGCCTACCCCGCCAACGGCGCCGTCATCGCTCTCGACCCGGACATTCCGCCGCAACGCCAACGTCTGCCCCTGCGCCTGAGCGCGCCCGCCGAAAAAGGCTGGCGCTGGCGCATCGACCGGCAGGCGCTGGGATCGGCCAAAAAGCCCGTGCTCTGGCTGCCCCGAACCGGAACCCACCGTCTGGCGCTGGAAGACGGCGCAGGCGGGGAAATCGACGCCGTGCGCTTCGAAGTTAGGGGATTACGAGGACGGTGACTACCGCAGGGTAAATTTGTTCTCAGAAATTCATGATAAAAATCAATGATGGAAAATATTCATGAATCCCAGGCAATCTTAGTGCGACTCTACTCGACTCATGGCAACAACCCATAAAGACAAAACCTTTTTCACCGCAGAGGACGCAGAGGACGCGGAGGAAACCCCTCATGCTTTTCCTCTGCGTCCTCCGCGTCCTCTGCGGTGAATCGGTTTTTCCATGCTGAAAACAAATTTACCCTGGTGACTATCGGGTTGCCGGGAACATCTGGCCGAAATAGGATTTTGCTTGCGCGACATCGTCGCCTATGGCTGCTATCAGTTCGTCCAGGCTGGCGAATTTCAGTTCGTCGCGCAGTTTGTGGAAAAAATCCACGCGCACATGCTGGCCGTAAATCTGGCGGTCGAAATCGAATACATGCACTTCCAGCGTCGGCTTGCCGTCTTGTTTGAGAGTGGGACGAATGCCCAGGCTCGCCGCGCCGCACATGCCGTCCGCGTTCAGGCCGTACAGTTTTACCGCGAAGATGCCGGTCAGCGGCGGCTTGTTGTGCTTAATCTGGACGTTGGCGGTGGGGTAGCCGAGCTTGCGTCCGGCTTTGTCGCCGTGGATCACCCGACCGCTGATGCTGTACGGGCGTCCGAGCAGTTGCGCGGCCAGTTCCAGGTCGCCGCCCGCCAGCGCTTCGCGCACTGCGGTGCTGGAGACGCGCAACTCACCCTCCCTGATGCTGTGCATGTCGCTGACCTCGAAACCGCAACGTCCGCCTGCTTGTTGCAGCATCGCGAGGTTGCCGGCGCGCTTAGCGCCGAAGCGGAAATCGTCGCCGATCAGCACCCATTCGACTTGCAGGCGGTCGCACAGCAATTCCGTGATAAATTGTTCGGCGGGCACATGGGCGAAAGTATGCGTAAAGCGGCAGATATACACGCGCTCCACGCCGTATTGCTCGAACAGTTCGAGTTTTTCGCGCAAACTGGTGAGGCGCGCCGGGGCGGCATAGGGCATGAAAAATTCGCGCGGGTGCGGCTCGAAGGTCATCACGCAAGCCGGCAGGCCGCGTTCGGCGGCAGCTTTTTCCAGGCGTTCGAGCATGGCCTGGTGGCCGAGATGAATGCCGTCGAAATTGCCTATGGTCAGCGCGACCGGTGTCGCGCTGGGAGGAATGCCGCGAAATATCTGCATGAGGGGTTCAAAAGAATAGGATTTTACCGCATATTCATGCGTTCCGTAGGCTGCTGAGGTTCGTACCTCAAGGTAAATTTGTTCTCGCCCAGAAAAAAATTATTCACCACAGAGACGCTTCAGACGCCGAGAAATCAATGAAAAGGGTGAAACCATTCAATTCTACAACCCGTTGTTTTTCCTCAGCGCCTCTGCGTCTCTGCGTCTCTGCGGTGAATGGTTTTTTCCCAGGCGGAGAACAAATTTACCCTGGTTCGTGCCTCACCACCCGCCTACGCGGATTTATTCCGCCGCACGTTTGATGTAATCCCTGGGACGCAAACCAAGCAACCACAATGCGGCGAAATAGCAGCCTGCGCCGGCTACCACCACCCAACCCAGATGCCAGGCGCGCGCCAGGATGCTGCCGTGCAGCCAGGTTTCCTGCCGGTCGGCGGCGAACCATAGCACTACCGCCATCACAGTCACCGCGACGGACAGCTTGAAGAGGAAAATTCCCCAGCCGGGCTGCGGGCGGTAGATGCCTTGACGGCGCAGTTGGTAAAGCAGCAGAGCGGCGTTGAGGCAGGCGCCCAGGCCGATGGACAGCGCCAACCCGGCATGGCGTAGCTGCCAAATGAAGGCGAGGTTCATCAATTGGGTGGCGAGCAACGTAACGAGGGCGATTTTCACCGGGGTTTTGATATTCTGGCGCGCATAGAAGCCCGGTGCCAGCACCTTGACCATAATCAGCCCGAGCAGGCCGAGGCTGTAGGCGACCAGCGCCTGTTGCGTCATCAGCAGGTCATGAACGGTGAATTTACCGTATAAAAACAGCGTAGCAATCAACGGCACGGCGAGCAGCGCCAACGCGACCGCAGCGGGCAAGGCAAGCAGCAAGGTGAGGCGCAGCCCCCAGTCGAGCAACTCGGAATAGCGTTCGGGCGAATCGTCGGCATAGTGCTTGGCGAGCGAGGGCAGCAGGATAGTGCCCAGCGCCACGCCCAACATGCCGGTGGGGAATTCCATCAAACGGTCGGCGTAATACAGCCAGGATACGCTGCCGGTGACCAGGAACGAGGCGAAGATAGTATTGATCAACAAGCTGATCTGGCTGATCGACACGCCGAATAGCGCCGGCCCCATGAGCTTTAACACCCGCCGTGCGCCTTCGTCGCGGAAATTGAGGCGCAAGCGCGGAACCAGTCCGAGTTTTGCCAGATACGGCAACTGGAAGGCCAGTTGCAACACGCCGCCGAGCATCACCGCGACGCCCAGCGCCAGCACCGGCGGGTTGAAATAGGGCGTGAGCCACAACGCGCAGACGATAAATGAGAGATTGAGCAGCACCGGAGTGAAAGCCGGCACGTTGAACTTGCTATAGGTGTTAAGGATGCCGCCCGCCAGCGACACCAGCGAAATCAGCAGGATATACGGGAAAGTCAGGCGCAATAACTGAACGGTGACATCGAATTTGTGCGGCGCGGCCAGGAACCCCGGCGCACTGACGTAAACCAGTACAGGCGCGGCCAGCACGCCGAGCAACGTAACGATCACCAGCGCCAGCAGCAACAGGCTGGCGACATGGTCGATCAGATTGCGGGTGTCGTCATAGCCGCGCCGCGTCTTGTATTCCGCGAGTATTGGGACGAAAGCCTGGGAAAACGCGCCTTCCGCAAACAGACGGCGCAGCAGATTGGGCAGCTTGAAGGCGACGAAAAATGCGTCGGTGTAGATACCCGCGCCAAAAATACGGGCAATCACGGTGTCGCGCACAAAACCAAGGATACGGGAAAGCAGCGTCATCCCGCTGATGGTGACCAGCGCTTTCAGCAAATTCATGACAGTAGAAAAAGCATGGGGTGTTTGTCCTGGAAACCTCGGCGACCGCTTACCAAGATTATGCCTTGCGCGGGGGAAATTGTCCGGATTGGATTGTTCCCAGCGGGATGCAATGCATACCCGACAGCCTAACGGCTTGGGCACAAGAGGCGCAAATTGCGCCGCGTGGTTATTCTCACGCAAGCAATTTGCAACGCGAAAGTCGCGCCCGCTGGGGGCAATCCAACCGGACAATTTCCCCCGCGCAAGGCATATGTATACTTCGCACGGCCATAATTTGCGGATTTAGCCGCGTCTCGCGGGATGCGATACAAGGCGCAAATTGCGCCATGTAGCCATTCTACACAAGCAATTTGCTTAGAACCACAATGCGACATGTCTTGGCAAGCGGTCAACTGAGCTTTCCAGGGTAAATTTGTTCTCAGAAAAAATGTAGGGTGGATAAGCGTGAGCCGCATCCACCTTTCTTGCGCCGGCACGGTGGATGCGCTGCGCTTATCCACCCTACGACTACGACCTTCATGATTGTTGGCCATCATTGATTTTCATCATGAATTTCCGAGAACAAATTTACCCTGCTGAGCTTTCCAGGATAATGCGGATTGGCTGGTCTGTCTGTACAATGTCTGGCTTGGCGGTTTTGGCGTGTTTTTTGCTAGTGTATGCACTACCAAGCTAGCGTCATAAAGTTTTGCAGCGGAAGCTTCGAAGCATACTTACGAAGCGCACCATGCTATATACTAACTCGCTATACTCCTGGTTCTCGCGCACGGATGCTCACCAAAACTTACGACGCGCCTATGCAGGCGCTCTTGAAAATACGCAACCATCTGCTACTGGAAGATTAAATTCGGTTAGAATGGAAACCCGCTATGACTATAATCTCCGTCTTTAACCAGAAAGGTGGGGTCGGCAAAACCACCACCGCCCTTAATCTCGCTGCCGCGTTAATACGCCGCGAGCGTAAGCCTTACGGCATCGATCTCGATCCGCAGGCGCAGTTGAGCGGCATCACCGGCATTACTGCGGACTCAAGCGACGACACCATATTCAGCGTATTCCAGCGCAACCGCCCGCTACGCGAACTGGCGCGCGAATCCACCAGCGGCATCTACGTCATCCCATCGCACATCGAACTATCCAAGGTCGATACGCTCTATGGCAAGGGCTACAACGTCGTCAACCGGATCAATGCCAGCCTGCAAGCGGAAAAATTGGGAACCGGGGAAACTCCCGTCGTGATCGACTGCTGCCCCCTGATCGGGGTGCTCTCGCTCAATGCGATTTTTGCCTGCGATTGCCTGATCGTGCCGATTTCGGCGGACTATCTATCCACCAAGGGCGCCATCCAGATCGAAAAAACGCTGGGCGCGCTGGAACAAGTGCTGAAACGCCGAGTCAAGCGCCGCTACCTGATGACCCGCTTCGACGCGCGGCGGCGCATGGCGTGGGATGTGCTGCGCATGGTCGAGGAGAAATTCGGCGAGGAAGTATGCCGCACGCGCATCGCGGAAAATGTCAGCCTGGCGGAAAGCCCGGCATTCAATAAAAACGTTTTCGAACACGCCCCCAACAGCCGCGGCGCACTCGACTACGACGCGCTGCTCGACGAACTGCTGACCGACGGGTTTATCGAATAACCCGGCGCTTGGCGGACGGGACGCGGATGCTGCTAATAAATAAGGCGACCACCTCCTTGACCCTCCCAAAGGCCGCAGCCAGCCATCGTCAGCGCTTTACGCCTCACGATTGAGATATGCCTTGCGCAAGGCATAAATCGGTAAAATTGTGGCGAGGCAAGGTATAAGTATTTTATTTCCATCAAAATGCGCATAGCATGCGCATTGGAGGTGTCTTTATGTTAACCGCTGCCCGTCAAACACTGCACAAACGTCCGGTCAATTTGCTGCTGAACGAAGAAAACGTGCAACAAGCCCGAAATTTCACCAACAACCTTTCCGCAACAGTGGATTCGCTACTGGCCGATTATGTAGCTAAGCAAAACGAAGCCGTGCTCTCCAAACAAAAACGGGGAGACGCAGTTGCTGAAGCGTGGAACCGGTTTTACGCAACCCACGGCTCGTTCGCCGACGATTATTCGACGCTATGAGCCAGTTCGATGTTTATCGAAATACGGGGAAAAACCGGTCGAACATACCCTACGAGGTAGTGGTACAATCGTCCTGCTTCGAAAAGGCGCGGCGACGGGTTGTCGTGCCCTTGGTGTCGTGGAACGAACTCAGCAAGGCAACAACGCTGCCTTCCTCGGCAATCAACCCGGTTTTCGTCGTCGAAGGCGTCAAGGTGGTGTTGAATCCGCTGGAAATAGTCTCGATCCCAACAGAATCTTTAGGGATGAAAGCCGATTCCCTGGCGGACAAAAGTGATGCCATCATTGCAGCCCTGGATGAATTGTTTTCACGCGTCTGGCGCTAAACCCCTCACCCCTGGCCTCTACCAACAGGGTAAATTTGTTCTCAGAAATTCATGATGGAAATCAAGGGTGGAAAACATTCATGAATCCCGGGCAATCTTAGTGCAACTCTACTCGACTCATGGCAACAACCCATAAAGACAAAACCTTTTTCACCGCAGAGGACGCGGAGGACGCAGAGGAAACCCCTCATGCTTTTCCTTTGCGTCCTCTGCGGTGAATAGGTTTTTTCCATACTGAGAACAAATTTACCCTGGCCTCTACGAAGTTAGCGATTGCAAACCCAGCCGACTATCGGTATGATTGCGCGTTTTTAGCCTTTCACAAAGAATTCTAAGGAGCTTCACATGGCAAATAGCGCACAAGCTAGAAAGCGTGCAAGACAATCGGAAACGCAACGTCAGCGCAACACCAGTCAACGTTCGGAATTCCGCACTGCGGTAAAGAAGGTGCTCAAGGCTGTCGAAGCCGGCGACAAGAGCGCCGCGCAAGCGGTTTATCAGGAATCGGTCAGCGTCATCGACAGCATCGCCGACAAGAACATTGTTCACAAGAACAAGGCTGCGCGCCACAAGAGCCGCCTGAGCGCCGCGATCAAAGCGCTGGCCTGAACCCGGAACACCGGCCTGCCCCGTCCGGGACAGGCGCGAAAAAAGCGCAACCGAATAGACTATGTCGGTTGCGCTTTTTTTTCAGGCGACGTTGCTTTCGATTACCCGAAGCTCGTTGTCTTTGGCGAATGCCAATAAGAAGCGAAACGCACGCGGTTCAAGCGCTTCCAGTTGCTTATCCACCACCACGCAACGCACGCCGTCGATAGTGATCGGATGCACGTAGGGCGAATAATTCAGGCGATGGTCTACGCCCAATACGGAAAACACGCCGGACAACCGTTCGGCCCAATCGCTGGGGCGAAATGGCTTCCCGGATGCGGTTAGCCCCTGGATGACAATATGTTGGAATGTGTCAGTCATAAATACGCAGTATGATACCAAATTTGGCGCAAAACAAAACCCCTATTTTCATCGTTGCTCCCGTAATAAATTTTTCTCTTGCATGAAGCACCGGAAATGTATAAATATAGCACTTTGGCTACAATCCCGATGCATAGAGATGTGCAAGGCATGGATATTTGCGGGATTTTCGCATGGGAATCCAAAGGTACACGGCGGCGCCTGCCGCCGTGTGTGTTTTTAGCCGTTTGAATTTGAAAATATAGCGGAAAAAATGTCACATTTGATGAACACTTATGCTCGGCAAGCAGTCGCGTTCGAACGCGGCGCAGGCGTCTGGCTGTGGGACACTCAGGGTAAGCGTTATCTCGATGCGGTGGCGGGCGTCGCCGTCAACAGCCTGGGACATGCCCACCCCAGAGTCGCCCAGGCGATTTGCGCGCAGGCCGGGAAGCTGATCCACACTTCCAACCTGTATCAGGTTGTCCTCCAGGAAAAACTGGCCGACAAGCTGGCGCAATTGTCCGGCATGGACAAGGTGTTTTTCTGCAACTCCGGCGCCGAAGCCAATGAGGCGGCCATCAAGCTGGCGCGCCTGCATGGCCACAACAAGGGTATAGACAACCCAACCATCATCGTGATGGAGAAGAGCTTCCACGGGCGCACCATGGCGACGCTGACCGCCACCGGCAGCCGCAAGGTGCAGGCCGGTTTCGAGCCGCTGGTGAGCGGCTTCGTGCGCGTGCCCTACAACGACGTGAATTCGGTCGCGCAAATCGCCCAGCACAACCGCAACGTCGTCGCCGTGCTGGTCGAACCGGCGCAGGGCGAAGGCGGTGTGAACATTCCGCCGCTCACCTATCTGCGGGAATTGCGCGAGCTGTGCGACCGGAACGGCTGGCTGCTGATGCTGGACGAAGTGCAGACCGGCATAGGCCGCGCCGGCGCGTGGTTCGCCCATCAGCTATCGGGCATTGCACCGGACGTGATGGCGCTGGCAAAAGGTCTGGCGGCGGGGATGCCGATAGGCGCTTGTCTGGCGAAAGGCGCGGCGGCGGAAGTGTTCAAGCCGGGCAACCACGGTTCGACTTTCGGCGGCAATCCGCTGGCTTGCGCCGCCGCGCTGGAAACCTTGGCGGTGATTGAGGAGCAAAATCTGTGCGCCCATGTCGTGCAAATGGGCGCTTTCATCCGCGACGGGCTGGCTGAGAAGTTGGCCGATGTCAAAGGCGTCGTCCAGGTGCGCAGCCTGGGGCTGCTAATCGGCGCGGAACTCGACAGGCCGTGCGGCGATCTGGTCAAAATCGCGCTGGCGGAAGGATTGCTGATTAACGTCACCGCCGACAACGTGGTGCGTCTGTTGCCGCCGCTAATCATTGACCGGGATGAAGCAGGCCAACTGGTCGAGGCGTTAAGCCGCCTGATCCGGGAATTTCTCGGAGCCATATCCAGCACTGGCGCAACTTAAGCTGCGGAGGGCTTATGCAACTCAAGCATTTTTTGCAATTCAAGGACCTGACGCGCGACGAGCTGGAATACCTGTTCGAACGCACGCGCCGGATCAAATCGCAATTCAAGGCCTACCAGAAATACTGGCCGTTGGAAGACCGCACCCTGGTGATGATCTTCGAAAAAGCCAGCACCCGCACCCGCCTTTCGTTCGAGGCCGGCATGCAGCAACTGGGGGGGGCTGCGATTTACCTCAACACCCGCGACACCCAGTTGGGGCGCGGCGAGCCGGTGGAAGACGCCGCCGAAGTGATTTCGCGCATGAGCGATCTGGTGATGATACGTACCTTCGAGCAGGACATTATTGAGCGTTTCGCCAGCCGCTCGCGCGTGCCGGTGATCAACGGCCTGACCAACGAATACCATCCCTGCCAGATACTGGCCGACATCTACACCTACATTGAGCATCGCGGCGCGATCAAGGGCAAGACCGTGGCGTGGATAGGCGACTCCAACAACGTTTGCAACACCTGGCTGCAAGCGGCGGAAGTGCTGGATTTCAACGTCCATGTCTCGACCCCGCCCGGCTACGAAGTCGAGCCGGAGCGCGCCGGCCTGTATGGCACCGATCATTACGAAGAATTCTCCGACCCGATGGATGCCTGCCGGGATGCCGACCTGGTCACCACCGACGTGTGGACCAGCATGGGTTTCGAAGCGGAAAACGAAGAGCGCAAACGCGTCTTCGCCGACTGGCGGGTGGATGCCGAAATGATGCGCGTCGCCCGCCCGGACGCCTTGTTCATGCACTGCCTGCCCGCCCACCGCGGCGAGGAAGTGGCGGCGGAAGTGATCGACGGCGCGCAAAGCGTGGTGTGGGACGAAGCGGAAAACCGGCTACATGTGCAAAAGGCGCTGATGGAATATCTGTTGCTGGGACGTATCGACAATTGACCACGCAACAGCAATCGACAAGGAAATGACCATGCGCCAACCCACCCGCTTATTCGTCACACTTGCCCTCCTCTTGGCAGGAGCCGCGAACGCCGAAACAGCCATGCCGCCGATGACACATCAACAGCCCATGCCCGGCATGGCCATGTCCGGCGCGGACAACCGCCAACTGGTCAAAGCCTCGCCGGAAACCATAGCCATGCTGCGCGACGACATGCGCCAGATGATGGCGGCCTATGCCGAGATATTCGGCCAACTCGCCGACGGCAATTACGAGGGCGCTGCCAACACTCTGGATGCGAAACTCGGCATGGCGGCGATGCAAACCCATCCCGGCATGATGCAGGCGGCTCAGGAACTGCCCGTAAACATGCGCATGATGGGCATGACAATGCACGGCAACGCCAACGCGCTGGCAAACAGCCTCAGAAACAACAACCCGCCGCCCGCCGCCGTTTTCGCCGGAATGCAGCGTATTTCCGCCAGTTGCACAGCTTGTCACATGTCTTTTAGAGTGCGCTGAAAACCTATATGCTGCTGTTGGGAAAAATCAACTAAGTGAGGCGTAAGGAGTAAGGAGTGAGGAGTAAACCCCTCTGCTCCTCACTCCTCACTCCTCACTCCTCACTGGAGTTTTATAAATGAGCAACATCAACAAAGTCGTCCTCGCCTATTCCGGCGGGCTGGATACCTCGGTCATCCTTAAATGGCTGCAAGACACCTACCACTGCGAAGTCACCACCTTCACCGCCGACATCGGCCAGGGTGAAGAGCTTGAACCGGCGCGCCTGAAGGCGCTGCAATTCGGCATCAAGCCGGAGCATATCTTCATCGACGACCTGCGCGAGGAATTTGTGCGCGATTTCGTCTTCCCGATGTTCCGCGCCAACACCGTTTACGAAGGCGAATATCTGCTCGGCACCAGCATTGCCCGCCCGCTGATCGCCAAGCGCCTGATCGAAATCGCCGCTCAGGTCGGCGCCGATTCCATTTCCCACGGCGCGACCGGCAAGGGCAACGATCAGGTGCGCTTCGAACTGGGCGCTTATGCCCTCAACCCGGACATCAAGATCATCGCGCCATGGCGCGAATGGGACCTGACCAGCCGCGAAAAACTGCTGGCCTATGCCGAAACGCACGGCATCCCCGTCGAAATGAAACACAAGCAGGGCGGCAGCCCCTACAGCATGGACGCCAACCTCTTGCACATCTCCTACGAAGGCCGCCTGCTGGAAGACCCGGCGCACGAAGCCGAAGAAGACATGTGGCGCTGGACGGTGTCGCCGGAAAACGCACCCGACCAGGCCGAATACATCGACCTGGAATACACCCAGGGCGACATCGTCGCAATCAACGGCGAGAAAATGACGGCGGCACAAGTGCTGACCGAACTCAACCGCCTCGGCGGCAAACACGGCGTGGGACGCCTGGATCTGGTGGAAAACCGCTACGTCGGGATGAAATCGCGCGGCTGCTACGAGACCCCCGGCGGCGGCATCATGCTCAAAGCCCACCGTGCCATCGAATCGCTCACCCTGGACCGCGAAGTCGCGCATTTGAAGGACGACCTGATGCCGCGCTACGCCAGCCTGATCTACAACGGCTACTGGTGGTCGCCCGAGCGTCGCGCGCTGCAAGTGCTAATCGACCACACCCAAGCCCACGTCAACGGCTGGGTGCGCCTGAAGCTCTATAAAGGCAACGTAATCGTCGCCGGACGCGATTCCAAAACCGATTCGCTGTTCGACCCGACCATCGCCACCTTTGAGGACGACGAGGGCGCGTATGACCAAGCGGACGCGGGCGGCTTCATCAAGCTCAACGCACTGAGGATGCGGATTGCGGCAAAGCTCCAGAACCGAAAATAGGGGAAGGCGTGGATATTAACGCATCCATCATTGACCAACGGTTATCCGGGGTTCAGGATGAAATCCGCGAACAAGCGCAAAGTGAGTTAGGCATTAATGATGCGGTGCGTTTGAAATCCCTGGCCTTTGTCTACCTTTGCGTCGAAACTATGCTTGATCTGGATAGGGATGAAGCGTTTGACTGCCTGACTGAAGGTGGCGGCGACTTTGGCGTGGACGCCATGCATCTGGCAGAAGAAATTGACGGGGAATTCGCCGTCACCCTATTCCAAAGTAAATACAAAGCAAAACTGGAAGGCAATTCTAATTTTGAAGAGAACGGCATCAAGGCGTTAATTGACGCGATCCGTCATGTTTTCGATCCGTCCGCAGAATTGGGCAAAATCAATGAACGCTTGAAAGCCAAGGTTGAATCCGCGCGCTCCATGATCCGCGATGGATTTATTCCGCGTGTACGCGCGATTGCCTGCAACAACGGCATCAAATGGAATGCTGCTGCACAGGAAGCGATAAATCGGGCCGAATTCGGTGATCAGGTTACATGGGAACATGTCAACCATGATGTGCTGATCAGCATTCTTCAGCGAATCAAGCCAGTGGACGAAACGCTACGCCTGGCAGGCAAGGCAATTGTCGAAGATATGAATTTCAGTAGAGTCTGCATAGGCCGCATCCCGGTTGCTGAAATCGCGGAACTAATGAAAAGGCATGGCGAGAAACTGCTGGAACGCAATATCCGCCGCTACCTGGGTTTGCACGGCAACCGCGTGAACGAGGGCATACGCGCCACGCTACAATCGAACGATCCAGCCAATTTTTACTTTTTCAATAACGGGTTGACGCTTGTTTGCAACGACTTCTCGTACAACGCGCTACAAGGCAGCGACTACCAAGTCAAGGTTGAGAATCTGCAAATCGTTAACGGCGGACAAACCTGCATGACGATCTTCAAGGCGCTTGAAGAAATGCAGGCGGGCGGCCAATCCCTCCCGGATAGCGCTTATGTTCTGGTAAGAATATACAAGCTGCCGAAAGACAACGAAGATATTGTCCTGCAAATCACTCATGCCACCAACAGCCAGAATCCCGTAGACTTGAAAGACCTTCGGTCGAATGACGAGAAACAGCAACGGCTGGAAAACAGCATTCAACAGCTAGGTTTCACCTATCGCCGCAAACGCGTGGATGGCGCGGTAAAACCCACCGACATCACCTCCGGGGTGGCCGCCGAAGCCATTCTTGCGGTATGGCGCGCAGCCCCTCACCAAGCAAAATTTTTAACCCGCGAGCATTTCGGCAAACTGTACGGCAATATCTTTACAGACACGCTCAACGGCGCGCAAACCGTTGCAGCAGTGTTACTATATCGTATTACTGAAAATCATCGCCGACGTCCGCTGGAAAATGACCCGCCGTTTGTGCGTTATGCTTCCTGTTTTATCGCAATGCAGATGGGGCGACGGTTGCTTGAAGATTTGAACGTGCCGCTCAATGATTTGGATCACCGTAATTTTTCCGAAGCCAAAGCACTGATCGAGCGGCAAGGAGAAGACTATTTCACCGTAGCGGTCCATGACGTGGGGCAAGCCTTGCGCGGACTATACGGCGGGCAGGAAATATCGCTACAGCAGCTCTCGGCCACATTCAGGCGCGGGGATTTAATCAGCCGCTTGACGTCTATCCCCAGCGGTTCCTGCGACTTATGCCTTGCGCGGGAGAAATTGTCAAGTTGAATCGCCCCCTACAACTTATGCTACGATGCGGCAAATCAACTTCCAGTCGCATAACGTGAAATGACCTCGACGAATCCCGATCTCCAAGCATTGCTCGACACTTTAGCCGCCTCCGCGAACGACGAAGAGGCGGCTATTGCCGACAACTACCGCTTCGAGGAACGAGTCGGCGCGCAACGCCAACAGGATTACGAAACCGGCCTCGGGTCGCCCGCCGATTATGATGACTGGCTTGGCTGCCACAATGGCGATCACGTCGCCAACCTCATCAAAGCAGGCGGAAGCCAGTTTGTTCCCGAGACCTTTCTGGCGGTTAACAGCACGCTGCAACTATCGGCCATCGCCCCCGGCGAGGACTTGATCCGCCTTGAAGACCTGCGCTATCCCTTGAGCAAAAGCACCGCTGAACTTACCTCAGTGCAGCTTGCCGACCTGCTCGCCCGGCGCGACCAGCCGGAAGCTGCCGCCACCTTGCGCACCTTTGTCGATGAATGGAACAAGGCGCGCGACAATTGGCCGATGTTCGGCGCGTTTCTCGGCGATGTGCAAGAAGATGCGGAACCCGACGACTGGCCGCATCGCCTGCGCGACCGGCTGGGTCTGGAGCATTATCAGGGCAGCGCCACCAAGCGCATCCCCGTCGCGCTGATGCGCTACCCCGCAAAACTGGTGCTGGATAGCGCCAAGGGCGACGAGCGAATCGCCGCCGCATTCGCCTTGCCCACTGCGCTGGACGGCGAACTCAACCGCGTCTATTTTCCTGCTCCATCCGGCCATCCCTACGGTGCCACGCTCAATCTCGCCGAGCCTTGGCAGCCGAAATTGAGCGCCGAAATCCTCAACTTGCGCATCGACTATCAACCCAAGCACCTGTGGAAAATCGGCGAAATCGTGCGCCCTGTTGCCTACCGCAACCTGCGTGCCCAGCGCGACCAGCATTTGGCGCTGTTGCGCCGGGAAACCGGTGACACGGCCTACGGCCAATTGATGGCAGGACGGTCATGAGCGAATTCGACCGTCTCCCCCGCCATCCCTGGCTCGACAAGCTGCTTGCCAACCCGCAATTGGCCGTGGCCGACCTGCTTTCCGGGCGCGCCAACAAGTCGCCTTATGCCCGCCTGCGCAATGCCGAATTCCTGTACCAGATATTGCAGAACCGCGAAGGCCTGGATGCCGAATACGATGCGCTCGAAACCGCGCTGATCGGCTGGCTGGATGCGCGCCGCAACGAAAACTGGGCTGCCCGCACCAGGCGCGGCATGGCCGCCTATATCGGCGCGCTGATCGAGGCGCTCAGCGCCATCCAGATGCTTAGTCTTAAACGTGTCGCCTACCAGTTGAGCGAGCAGCACAACACCTATTTGCGCTGGCTGGAACCCCTACGCCTCGGCACAGCCAGCGATCCGGCGCTGGAACTGTGGCGCTGCCACGCGCTGCTGCCGCAGGACAGCCACTACCTGCCTTACTGGATGCGCTTTTGCGTCGAAGCTGGCGACGCCCGCCCGGTCACTTATCTCACTGTCGCGCTGCAAGGCTTGCGCGAACTGCCCACCGGACAGGCCAACGACAATCTGCGCTATGCGCTACGCGGCTTGGCGCAACGCTACCTCGCTCGCCAAAACACAAGCGAAGCTAAAAACGAGTTCAAGCAATACCACGCCACCTTGCACTACAGTTACCCGCGCGCGCCGGAAACCTGGCGTACTGTCTGGGATGCAGCCTTGGAAGGCATAGCTCGCGCCGACACCATACGCGCGCTCTTGGACGGCAAGACTGACACCAAGCCGCGCAAGCCGGACACGAAGAAAACCGCCGCTCCGTGCCTCGATCCCAGCCGCTTCCATGCGGAATCCCAGGCGCTGGCAAACGAACTCAAATCCGGCAAGGCCGTAACCGCACTGTGGCCGCGCATAGAAAAACTGTTCAACGAAACTGTTGCGTATTGCCGCCACAGCGGCGATAGCTATCACTTCGTGCGTTCGCTGTGCCGTGTCGGCGATACGGCGCTTAAGCGCACCCGCACCCCGGAAGCCACCGCGCGAGCACTGCTCGCCTGGCTGCCGGAAGCGCTGGAATGGGAGCGCGACAACCCCCATGTATGGATGCTGTGGGCGCACTGCCTGGACAAGATCGGCGTCTGGGACCATTGCGAATGGGTGTATTGGGAAATGCGCCGCTATTTCCCCGACGACGAGCACTGCCGCACCGAACTCGCCCGCCTGCTGATGCGCCAGGGGCGCGAGGCCGAAGCGGTGGGGCTGCTGCGCGAAGCTGCGGAGCGTTTCCCCGACCACGAACCCAGCAGGATCGAACTCGCCCGCCTGCTGATGCGCCAGGGTACACAGCATTACCCCGAAGCCGAAAAATGGCTGCGCGAGGTTGCCGAGCGCGATCCCGACGACGAACCCAGCCGGGTCATTTTGGCTCATCTGATGATGGCAAAAGGCGAAGAACACTACCCCGCAGCCGAAAAATGGCTGCGCGAAATCACAGAGCGTCATCCCGATAATGCACACAGCCGCGTCATCTTGGCGCGCCTGCTCAATCTGCGTGGCGACAAGTCTGCCGCTATCGACTTATTGGCGGAATTGAGCGCAGAGAATTCGACGGATAAATTTGCTGAAACTGGCTTTCAATCTCAGCACTCCGACAAGGATATGCCCCAAATCTGCGGGGAAAAAAACAAAGTGAGCAGTATCCCCATTCTATCTTACTCTGCCGCCGTGTCGCCCATCGCTAGTCCCGATGCGCCGATTCAGGCAACAGCACATAGAGTGCATTATGAAACGTGCGATGTCACCCAACCACTGTACCGAGTCACCACTCCAGCCCGCCCCGACGCGCTGACCCAGGCTGCCGCGCAAGCCGCCCGCGCCGCTTTCCGCTTGAATCTACAAGACGCCGGTGGCCGCGCCGAACTGGAAACCCTGCTGGATGCCGACCCCGACGACCAGCTTGCTGCGTTTTACCTCGCCTGGGTGGACAGCCTGCCGCAAGGCTATGCGATTCCGCCGGAAGCCTATGCGCTGACCATGGCCGGCGCATGGCGCGCGCCCGCTGCCGCCGATTGGGAGGAGCTAGTGCAGCGTTTCCCGCTACAACGCCACCTCACTTGGGCGCTACGCTGGCTGGCATGTTTACGCGACGGCGCGCCGTTACTGGATGGCGACTGGCAGCCTCTCGATAAATTCGCCCAGGCTGACGCACCTCATCCCGCGCCCGGCGAGGCCATCGTCGCGCGTCTGGTGCGCGAGTGGGGACGCGTCGGCATCGGTCAGCCTGCCGCCGCGCTGGACGCCCGCGCCCAGGAACTCATTGCGCTCAACATCAACCGCAACCTCGACCCCATCGCGTTTGCCACACACTGAAATTTACAGGAGTAAGCCATGTCCCAATTCGACAACGTTTCCGTCATCAAAAAAGCCAACATCTATTTCGACGGCAAGTGCGTTTCCCACACCGTACTGTTCGCCGACGGCGCCAAAAAAACCCTGGGGGTGATTTTCCCCAGCACGCTTACCTTTAACACCGGCCTGCCGGAAGTGATGGAACTTAACGCCGGGGTATGCAAAATCAGGCTGGCCGGCGGCAGCGACTGGAAGACTTACCGGGCAGGCGAAAAATTCAGCGTGCCGGGCAATAGCAGCTTCGATATCGAAACCGTGGAAACGCTGGACTACGTTTGCCATTTCGTCACCGAATCCACTTGCTGCGCGGGGTAATGAACCTAAATTCCTTAGTTGACCGCTAGCTATAAAATGTAGGGTTTGGGTTCTAACAATTTTGTCATGATATTTGTGTTCACCCGTTTGGTGAGAACGCTACGGGCTGGATTGCACGGTTTTCCGGGCGCATGGCGGCGTTGCAACTCCTCAGAATGGAACAACCATTCTTCGTCGTTGCGCCTTGCCCTGCACCCGGAAAACCGCA
>Ga0172380_10001875_pt1 | contig 35157 bp, 27 predicted proteins | sample Leawe162metaG_FD_119747 | JGI IMG/M metagenome (GOLD analysis project Ga0172380, IMG submission 119747) | Leachate microbial communities from a municipal landfill in Southern Ontario, Canada - Leachate well 162 metaG | ecosystem: Engineered > Solid waste > Landfill > Unclassified | place...
CGGCGCCGTGACAACAAGCTCAGTATCAGTGTTTGTCGAGATGGTGGCAGCAACACCCCCGATCGTCACCGACGATGCATCCGCGAGGTTCGTACCGGTCAACGTCACCGAGTTTCCACCCGCGACCGGGCCACCAGCTGGCGCAACAGTTGTCACGCTCGGACCCGCAACGTAGGTAAACGCGCCAACCGAAGTTCCCGTGCCACCGACGGTTGTCACTGCCACGTCTTGAGCACCGGCGGTCCCTGCAGGTGTGGTGACGGTGACCGAGGTTGCAGTGTTAGCACCAATGGTTGCCGCTGTGCCACCAATCGTGACCCCCGTGGCGTTCGCCAAGTTCGTCCCGGCGATCACCACTGTGTCGCCGCCGCCCTCTTGACCTTCCGCGGGAGTGACCGACGTGATGGTGGGTGCGGCCACATACGTGAACGCGTTCGCTCGCGAGGCCGTGCCGTCAGGCGAACCTACCGAAACAGCAACCACACCAGCGGAACCCGCTGCGGGAGAAGTCACCGTGACGGTCGTCGCCGTGGTGCCCGTAACGGTTCCATCGACTCCGCCAAACCGTGCAGTATCAACGTCGGCCAAGTTCGTGCCTGTAATAGTCACCGAAGTTCCGCCGGCTTGAGGACCAACCGCGGGCGATACCGAACTGATTGTCGGGCCAGGCAGGTAGGTGTAGGCGCCCGTCAGTTGCGCTGTTCCACCAGGCGTTGCCGCGACTACGTTGACGACACCTTGAGCATGAGCGCCCGTCGTGACGGTCAATTCAGTGTCCGAGGCCGAGTCGATCGTTGCCTGCGTTGTTCCGAACGTCACGCTCGACACAGTGCTTAGGTTCGTGCCGGTCACGGTCACCACAGTGCCGCCTCCCTCGGAGCCCGAGGTCGGAGCAATGCCGCTCAGCGTTGGCGCCGCGACGTAGGTGTAACCGTCATCAACGGTCGTCGTTCCACCCGGTGTCGTCACAGCGAGGTCCACGGCGCCTGCTGCACCGGCCGGTGCGTATGCGGTGACCTGGGTTGCCGAGTTTTGCTGGAACGATGCGCTATTTCCACCAAATGTCACAGCTGATGTTTGGCTCAGGTTCGTTCCGGTGATCACGACCGCCGTGGATCCAGCAGTCGGTCCAGCGGCTGGTGCAACGTTGCTCACCACCGGCGTTGCGAAGTAGCGGAACGCGTTCGTCGCGGTCGCGGTTGCCACCGGGGTCGTGACCGAGACGTTCACCTGACCGGCTGAACCGGCAGGCGCTACCGCCGTGACGGTAGTGGAGTCCACGGCGACGAAGCTTGTTGCTGGGGTAGCACCAAAGCTGACGCCATTGACGATGCCAAGGTTCGTGCCAACGATCGTGACCTCGGTGCCGCCTGCAACGGGTCCACCGGAAGGCGTCACTGACGTCACAGTGGGTGCCGACATGTAGGTGTATCCACCAACTGCGGTTGCGGTGCCGCCAGGGGTCGTCACGGTTACATCGGCCGCGCCCACTCCGCCACCTGGGGTCGTAGCGGTCACAGTCTGGTCATCGACCACCACGACATCGGTCGCTTCAAGCGCACCGAACGTCACGGCCGAGGTGTGGGTCAATGCCTCACCCGTGATCGTCACCGACGTTCCGCCGGTCGTGCTGCCTGCTGATGGCGTCACCGCGGTCACGCTCGGGGCCGCAAGGTATTCATAGGCCTCTGGTGCGGTGAATTCGCCAGCCGGGTTTGACACAAAGATGTCAACGACGCCAGGTAGGGCCGCTTCCGGAACGGTGACTTCAAGCACGCCTTCGTCTTCCAGATACCAGAAGTCGGTGGCATCAACCCCGCCAACCTGAACAACATCCGTGCCGGCGAAGTTCTCACCCGCGATGTAGATGATGTTGCCGCCTTCGAGTGGACCAACCGCAGGTTCAACTCCGGTGATCACTGGTCCGGTGTAGTAGGAGAATCCTTCGGGGTACCGGATGAGTCCGCCGTCGGTTGACACGACGACTTCAACCGCACCGGCAGCGTGCGCCGGTGATTCGGCAACAATTTCAGTTGCCGTGTTCGAGGTTAATGTCGCGCTGGCCCCGTCGAAGGTGACGGTGGCATCAGCAAGATCTGTACCAGTGAACGTCACCGCAGTTCCACCCGCGATGGATCCGCCGATCGGGCCGTACTCAGAGACATACGGCGGAGTCTGCGACAGCGGCGAAACCAAACCAAACGAAGCGTTCAGGGTTGGTCCAGAGGCAGTGAACTGACCTCCGAGGAACACCACGTCATCGCCGGCGATTGTCCCCACTGGTCCAAACACCGAGGGATTCCAGGAGGTGGGTAGGCCGGAAACCGGGCTCAGCGCTGCAACGCGATTGCGCTCTTCGCCCGCAACGACGGTGAAGTCACCAGCGATGTAGACGATGTCGTTGATGACCTGTGCGGTAAGAACGGCACCGTCCATCTCAGGGTTCCATGGCAGTAGCGTCTTCTCTTCAAAGTCGACCAGCGCCAAACCTTGGCGGTCCTCTGTGGCCACCGCAGTGAAACCACCGGCGAGCAGAATGTTGTCGCCAGTCGTGCGAGCGAGCGTGACGGGTCCATCAACTTCTAGCGCCCAATCAGTGGCAACGCCGTCGGTATCAAGCTCAGCGATGTACGTGCGTTCCTTTCCACCAATTCCTGGGTTGATGTCTGGCTCTTCATCCGTTGGGTACTGCGCGTAGAACGAGCCGCCAACCAGGATGTTGCCTGTGGGAGCCCAATCCAATGAGTCGACCACGGCCGTCGCGTCCGGATTCCAAGTACCAACGGTGCCTGCACTCAGCGAAAGCGATGCAGCGAAGTTACGGGTTTCTCCTTCAACCTCGGTGAAGAATCCACCGAGGTACGCCAGGTCGTTTCCGGAGTCAAAAAGCATGGCGCGCACAGGCAGATTTACCTCGGGCAGCCACGTTGCATCGAGGGACATGTCTGAGAGGTCGAACCTGACAAGGCCACTCACCGGCGTGCTGTTGACCTCAGTGAAGTAGCCACTCATGTACAGGTCGCCACCGTTTGATTCCAGGAACGTTGGCTGCTGGTCGAGGGCAACTGTCTCCGGCTCGAGCCCACCGTTCTCATCGAAGACCGCAAAGAACTTGCGTTCAGTCCCGTTGACAACGCGGAAGTTTCCACCAATGTAGGCCGCATCAACCGACGGATTCACCGCAATCGCGCGCAATACGGGGGTTAGCCCAAGCGTCGCATCACCGAGCGGCTCGGGGTTCCAGCTGTCCGCCGTTCCCAACGTCGTTTCTAGGCGTGCGGCACGAAGTCGATCTGATCCGCCGATGTTGGTGAATCCACCAACTGCGTATAGGTCACCTCCAACCAGTGCGAGTTCGGCAATGTCTCCGTTGGAGTTCGGATTAAAGAACAGGTCGGCCGTTCCCGAAGCCGTGTCTACCTGCGCGATTCGGTTGCGGCTGAGGCGGTCGTCAGAATCGGGTTCATAGGAGTAGAGCTCGGTGAACGAACCGCCGAGGTAGACGTCAGAACCGCTGACAAGGATCGAACTGACGCCCGCGTTGGGCGACGGGTCCCACGCCTGCACGGTTGCTGCCAAGGTCGTATCAGCGGTCACTGCTGCAGCGTTGATGCGATCAACTGTCGACACTTCCGCAAAAGTGCCACCGAAGTACAGGACTCCCGCGCTGAGGGCAAGCGAGTCAACTTGAGCCGGGTAGTCGCCGCCGTCGATGACGGGATTCCACGTGGCGTCGAGTGCACCAGTGGCGTAGGTGATGGCTGCGAGGCTAGTCCGGGCAGTTCCATTCACGACGTTAAAGGAACCACCAACGTAGAGGTGCCCACCGCTGAGCACCACCGACGAAACGTAGGCAGGTTCAACCGGGCTACCCGCGTATGGCTCACCAAAGGCCGGTGCCCAGCTCGTGAGCTCGCCGGAAGCGTTGAACTGCGCCACATTTGGGCGCGCATAGAAATCAGGCGCAACCCATGGTTGCCCGGATGGCGGCGGCTCAGGCAACTCGCCATAACCAATGAAGCTTCCCGCGACCACGACGTTGGTGCCGTCGAACAACACATCGCTGTAGCTACCAATTGGAGCTGGCGGATTGAAGGTTGCATCTACCGAACCATCGCTAAGGATCCGGGCAGCTCCGTTGCGGACCTGATCCCCGACCTTCGTGAACTCACCAACGATGTACCAGCCATCGTTGCCATCGGACACGACGTCCGCGACGTTGCCGTCAATGGCTGGAAATGTCGCATCCACTGTGCCAGTGCTGGACTTGCTGACCTGGGCACCACCGCCAGTCTGCTTCCCCACACCTTCGAAAACGCCACCGACGTAGGTCGTCGACCCGACGGTTTCAGCGACGGTGACTTGACCTGACGGTCCGGTCGCCAATGTTCCCGCTGCGTGCGCCGGGGTCGCCAAGGCGCCGACACCCACCACAAGGGCGCTAGCCACCACCGTGCTGACACACAGTGTTGAAACCGCCGAACGAACCCGGTCGAAGCGAGTCACAGAATGTCCAATCGTGTAGGTCGACGCACTTACGGCGTGATGTCGGGAAGTTCGAAGTCGGGATCGAGTGACCCGTCTGGCCGTGTCCGTAGCAAGAAGTTGGTGATGTCGGTACCGGCGAAGGTGAAGGCGCCACCGACCAGCAAGTTGCTACCGAAGATTTCTACGACATCGTTGACTGGACCGTTCAGCCACAGTGCTGTGAACGAACTATCAGCGGCTCCGTTGGCAGACATCCGGCCTAGGTAGTCCATACCGGTCTCGCCACCGAAGGAGAGGAAGTCACCACCGATCACAAACTTGGCTCCGCCGTCCACGGGCGTGATGACGTTGACAGTTGCCTGGGGAACCTGGAGCCCCACGTTGGCTGACATGTCTGGACCAGTGAAGGTCGTGTCAATCTGGCCGTCCGGCATGATCCGGTAGACCGTCGGGAGTTCACCACCCACTAGGTACTTACCACCGGTGGTCGGCGTCAGGGTCCGGATCACACCGGAATGTGTGAGCGACTCCCACGACCACTGCACGGCGTAGAAGGTCCTGTCGAGCGCACCTTCTGAGCCCAGGCGAACCATGTTCTGGTAGTCGATGAATGATGACTTCTCGACCTCAAAGTCGCCGCTGAGGATGAGCTTGCCGCCTGTGTCCTTCGTGATGCGATAGACCCGCGGCTCTTGCAAGCGGTTGTCGTTTGAGCCCCGACGTCCTGGAACCAGGGACGGAACACGGAGGTTCTTCTCGAACTCCGGTGGCTTGAACGTGGTGTCTACCAAGCCGTCTGGCATCAACCGAACGACGGGCGCGTCTGTGAAGTCGAAGCTACCGGCTACGAGGTACTTGCCACCTGGCAACTCCGCGACGTCATACACCTGGAAGCCCTGCGTGGTCAGCCCAACTTTGCCACCGGCGAGTACTAACGGCTCGCTCTTGGCACTCTTGGACGTTGAACTGCGCTTGAGGTAGCGCGGGCGGAAGGTGGTGTCGATGCTGCCATCGCCCAGTAGGCGAGCGATGCCGGAGTACTTCGTTGAACCCTTCTCAACGTTGAACGATCCTCCGAGCATCGTCTTGCCGCCGGTCACCTCGCGGATGACGTTGACGTTTTCGAAGTCCCCTGCGGACTGGTTGGTCTGCCACGTGTTGTCAGCGTCACCAGAGTCATCAAGACGACTGATGTATTCGGTATCCAAGGTGAGCGAGGTGTCGTTGGCGTAGGTGCCACCGATCAGGTACTTGCGCTGCACGCTGTTGGCGCGGTAGCCAATGGAGTTGACGCTTGCCCACGCCATCGAGAGCGTTCCTGGGGCACGCAGCAAAGCGATGGGTCCGGGGCCAGCGGCAGGCGGAGGACCTGGGAGCGTCAAGCACGGCATGGTATGCAGGCACACGCTCGCTCCACCGCCGCCACCACCGGCGAATGGAACACCGGTGAGCTGCAATGGGTTGGTACCTGGTGTGCCTGACGCGCCGCCGCCACCGCCTGAGTAACCTGATCCACCGCCGCCACCGCCGCCACCATCAAGGATGGTGAACAGTGGAGGCTGGGGAACGGCGAGGCTGGCCGTCCCGCCCGCGCCACCAAAGCCACCCTTGTAGAACAAAGATCCCGCATTGCCTGGACTTGAGCCAGGAAGCACGTTGATTCCTGGAATGCCAGGTGTGAGTGGGCTCGCTGCGCCGCCACCGACTCCTGGAACCATGCCTGGTAGGCCTGTTGCTCCGCCACCAACGGGCGTCACCACGGGCGTGATCCCAGCCGCACCACCTATCCCACCGCCAGGAATTACCGGGGGGAGTCCCGGCGGTACAAGCGTGTCGCCGCCGCCACCGCCGCCACCTGGGGCTACGACAACGCGGTTCGGCGAGCCGATGCCTGGAATGCTGCCGATGATTCCACCCTGTGAAATGTGGGTCGAACCGCCACCGCCGCCACCGCCGCTAGCAGCAACCGGACCCGAGGAACCGCCGTCACCACCGCCGCTATAGCCGCCGTAGCCGCCGAACGGCAGGCCGTAACTGTTGCCACCAGGGCTACCAATGTTCATCCAAAGCGGTTCACCCGGCTTGACGCGTAGTGGTGCATTACCTGTGCCGCCGATGAGGCCGGTTACTACACCTCCGCCACCACCGATAGTCGCGCCCGTCATTGGATTGGATCCGTTACCACCAGCAGCGCCACTTGCAGCGTAAGAAATGTGGTAGACGCCGAATGGCACTTCCATCGAATTCGCACCTGATGCGAGGTGAGGCAATTCCTTGATGCCCATCACCACATACTTCTTCACCGTCGGAGCGCCTGGGAAGCCATAGATGGAGTTGGCGGCCATGAGCGCGATCGAACGTCCAGCTTCTTTCACCGGGTCGATCGTGCGAATGTCCACCGTGGCTGCTGCTGGACCGCCAACGAGTAGCGAGCCGACGACACCCACGGATGCCGCGCACGCGATCGTGAGTCGGGTGCCTCGCCGTGAGAACCGCTCGTTGTCTGCCATCACAATCCACCTAACACCGGTCGAGACGCTGCAACACAGGTCGTCGTTGCATGCTTTCCCCGTGACGTTAGGCGGAGTGATTATTTATTGCCACGGTTGACTGCCACATTCTTAGGCATCCGCCGCTGATGATCGGTTTACTGCTTGATTCCTACTCCGGTGCGTGAGCATCATGATGTTGAAATAGGTCGGGGAATTTGCCGCGGTTTTCCGTTCGACCGAGTGGGATCTTAATCCGAGATCCGGCCTAGCCCTCAAGACCGGTCCTTCAAAGGGCCGGGGGATGGTGCCACGCCTACCACCCAACCACCGTGGAACACAGATGCTCTATCAGGTGACTGCGGCTACCATTGACGCAGCGCTGATTTTTCCGCGCTGACCACCGTCGGGAGTTGGGATCTCAAGTCGTGCGAATTGCGAAGTTGATCATTTTACTCCTGTCGGCGATCGCCGTCGGCTTCCTCTTTGGACTCCTACGCCCACGCCGAGTGACGAGTCGCCACGATGTCGTTGCTGCGCCCACCCTCGACAGTCTGGGTGGTGACCTCGATGACCGGACCAACTAGGCCAGGCTCACGGCTCGACCCGTGGGTTGATTCGTATGCCGAACGCGCCAAGGGGATGACGGCGTCAGCGATTCGCGCACTGTTCTCGGTGGCTTCGCGCCCCGAAGTTGTCTCGCTCGCGGGCGGCGCTCCCTACGTCTCCGCGTTACCACTCGATGACTTCGCCGACATGACGGCCAAACTCATCCGCGAACAGGGCCCTACCGCACTGCAGTACTGCACCGGCCAAGGCGACGAGAAGCTGCGGGAGCAGATCTGCGGCGTCATGGAGCTCTCCGGGATCCGTGCGCACCCAGACGACGTTGTTGTCACCACCGGTTCACAAATGGCACTCGACCTTACGGTCCGTGTGTTCTGCAACCCAGGTGATGTAGTCCTTGTTGAGTCGCCTTCATACGTGGGTGCACTCGGTGTGTTTGCGGCTTATCAATGCGAGGTCGTACACGTCCCGACCGATAGCGAGGGGATGAATCCGGCAGGCCTCAGCGAGGCCATCGATCGCTGCCGGATGGAAGGCAAGACACCCAAGCTGATCTACACCGTGCCTACGTACCACAACCCTCTCGGCATCACGCAGCCTCCAGCGCGCCGGGCCGAGATCCTCCAGGTCGCCAAGAGCGCCGGACTCCTACTCCTTGAAGACGATCCCTATTGCCTCCTTGGTTTCGATGGTGAGGTACCGCGCGCAATTCGCGCCGACGACGCGGACGCAGTCGTGTACCTCGGGTCGTTCTCTAAGACGATCGCCGCCGGGCTGCGGGTTGGCTGGGCGCTAGCACCCCACGGCGTCCGCGAAAAATTGGTGCTCGCGTCCGAGGCATCGGTCTTGTGCCCCTCGAACTTCTCACAGCTCACGGTGTCGCAATTCCTCGCGACGCAGCCGTGGCAGGAACAAATCAAGGGTTTCCGTGCGCTGTACCTCGAACGTCGCGACGCGTTGCTCGAATCGATGGAACAACTCATGCCCCCGGGCACAACCTGGACGGTCCCCGAGGGCGGCTTCTTCTCCTGGGTGACGTTGCCCGAAGGCCTCGATACCACCGCGATGCTGCCGCGTGCCGTTGCCGGCCTCGTCGCATACGTACCCGGAACCGGCTTCTACGTCGATGGCCAGGGCCGCGATGCGATGCGACTGTCGTTTTGCTTCCCGCCGCCGGATCGAATTCGCGAGGGTGTCCGGCGCTTGTCCGGCATCATCGAGGCAGAACTCGATCTCGTCGCAACGTTCGGTCCGAGCGCCAACACCGGACCACATTCTCGGCTCGGCCCACGAACACCATCACCGGAGTTGCCATGAACGATCGAATTGTTGTTATCGCCGGTGGACTCAGCCCCGAGCGCGATGTGTCGTTGCGATCAGGCCGACGAGTCGCAGAGGACCTTCGCGACGCCGGATTCCAAGCGGAAGTGCGCGATATTGACGCAACGCTGCTCGCCGATCTGCAAGACGACCCACCCGCTTGTGCGTTCCCCATCGTCCACGGTGTCGCGGGTGAGGACGGGTCACTTCAAGAGGTCTTGCAAGCAATCAATGTCCCGTTCGTCGGGTCCGATGCCACCTCCTGTCGGCGTTCCTTCGACAAGGCAATCGCCGGGTCACTCGTCAGTGCCGCGGGCATCAGCATTCCCAATGCGATCGCGCTTCCGCAAGCGATGTTCCGCGATCTTGGCGCTGGTGGACTACTCGACGCCATCACTGAGAAGGTGGGCCTCCCACTCATCATCAAGCCCAATCGAGGTGGCTCAGCGCTCGGTGTCAGCGTCGTGCACGATCCCGCCGAACTACCCGCCGCAATGGTGGGCGCATTTGCCTACGGCGACGTGGTGCTGATCCAGCGCTACATCGAAGGCACCGAGATCGCAGTCGGCGTGTACGACACCGGTGATGGTCCGGTCGCATTGCCAGCGACCGAGATTGTGCCGGACAGCGGCCTCTATGACTACACCGCCCGCTACACCGCCGGGACAACCGAGTTCTTTACCCCTGCGCGCCTCGAGGATCACCTTCTCGAAGCCGCGGCCGAGACCGCGGTTACAGCTCACCGAGTCCTTGGACTGCGGGACTGGTCACGTAGCGACCTCGTCGTCGACCGCGACGGCAAGGTCTGGTTCCTCGAGGTGAACGTCTCGCCCGGAATGACCGAGACGTCGCTGTATCCACAAGAAGTTGCCGCCAGCGATTCGTCGATGGGTGACCTCCTGACAGCACTCGTGACGCGCGCCGTAGCGCGCGGCTGACAAGCTACGGCCATGACTGACTCACGCCGTGCCCTGCGAATCGCGATCCTGTCGAGCCTGCTCGCACTGGGTTTCGCGTTCAGCCTGTTCGCAATGGCGCGCGATTCGAGCATGGGCCTCGGCAACGATGACGGAAGTGCTGGAGTCATCTACACCTTCGACGAATATTGGTGTAGCGGAACAACAACCCAATACCAGCAGTGCGCGTGGATTGGCACCGTCACGAGCAATGGGGTCGTCGAAGCGACTGACGTTCAATTCCGGGACGCCGTCGTTGAAGGCGTGAGCCCCGGCTATCAAGTACCGGCCCTGTGGTCCTACCGCGATCCACTGAATGCGTGGAGCATCGAAGGGTCGCGGGCTTGGCTGAACAACGTCGCCAGCACTGTGGCAGCGGCAGTGTTCATGCTCGCGATGCTGGTATCCGCTATCTACTGGTGGCGTCGCTTCGGACGGGACAAGGCCGAGGAAGCAACTGCGGCACCCAAAGAACCAACCAGTAAGAAGCCAGTGAAGGCACCCGCTTCGTAGTTGTACCTCCGGACCAGGTTGCCTAAGGGCCGCCACTAGTCCGCGGTTTCGACACCTTTGGCCGACGCATCTGGGTGATCGACATCGTGCATTTTGGGCGTCTTCTCGTCAGTATCTAAAGGCAACGACGTTGCACAGTGGCGGCCGACAGTGCCCCAGGTTGATGTCAACCAACGACGAGCGCGCTGCGTGAGGATCCAGTCAGATGTTCAAACTTCGCACAATCGCAGTCAGCTCCGTAATTTCATTGGTGACTGCGTCACTAGTGGTTGCAGTTTCCTCGGCGAACGCCGTCGAATGGTCGAGTGCTGCACAGATTTCGGCCGATGCATCGAGCGCAGTCCAGGCTCAGAATGCGCCGGTGTTCGCGCAGTCCGCCGATGGAATGACCGTGACGGCGGTCTGGCGCTCAGACAATGCGACGAGTCAGGGAGTGATCCTCGCGAACCGATCAACCGACGCGGGCGTCACGTGGCAGGCGAATCCCACCCAAATTTCGAACGCGGCAAGCGCGACGGTGAAGGCGCAGACACCCGTCATCAGTGCCTCATCCGACGGCGACACCGTAACCGTCGCCTGGGCGTCACGATCGGGTGATTTTGGTGAGATCTACGCGAACCGATACGTTGACGGATCGTGGTCGGGTTCAGCAAACCTACTCTCGAACGCGGCCGATACCAACAGTCGCGCCGGTGATCCGATCATCATCGGATCTGCGTCAGGTGCAGCGGCCACGGTCATCTGGCGCTCCCAGGTGGGAGCGAGTCTTGGCCAGATCGAAGCCAATGGCCTCACTGACGGTGCATGGGCAAACACCCCCACATTGATCTCAGTGCCGGCCAGCGACGGAGCGAACTCGACCGACATGCGAGCTGTCGGTTCGACAGACGGCAGTGTTGTAACCGCCGCCTGGCGAACCGTCACTGCAGGATCGGGCGCGGTCTACGCGAATCGGCTCGACGGGGCAGCATGGGGTGACGATCCGGACCTCATCTCGGCGGCAGCCACAAGCACGTCGAATGCCCAGTCCATCCCCGCCATCGTGACGAATACCAGTGGCACACAGGTTGCGGTGGCATGGCAATCCAACGTCACGGGCACCGGTCAGATTCTCTCCAGCAGGTTCACTTCTGGCGCATGGTCTGGACCAGAGTTGGTCTCCGCGGCGGCCGCGAATACAACAAACGCGTCCGCACCCAAACTCGTAGCCTCTACTGACTTGAGTACGTTGACCGCCGTTTGGCAATCGCGAAATGTGTCCAACGGAGAGGTGTATGCGAGTCGTCACTCCGGGGGAAGTTGGGCCGCGGAGCCCACATTGATTTCAGTCGCCGGTACGGCCAGCACGAACGTCCAATCACTCGGCCAGATTGCGTCGAACCCCGCGGGAGATACCGTCACCGTGGTGTGGCGTTCGTACAACCAGTTCTATGGTGAGATTTACGCGAACCGCTTCAGCGCGAACTCATGGGCGTCCGCGACGAAACTCTCGAACTCCGCCTCCAACAACTTTCAAGCCGACGAACCCCAACTAACAATGTCAGTCGATGGCTCGGTAGCGGCTGTGGCGTGGTCGTCCAATACGGCCTCGTTCAATCGAGAGATCTACGCAAACCGATTCGATGAGTCGTGGGCAGGTGTCGAACTTGTCAGCGCCGCAGGGTCATCGGACGCCCGCGCTAGCAGTCTGGGCCCCGGCATCGTCAGCACCGCGGATGGAGAGTCAGCCACGGTGGTTTGGAAGTCGTCGAACAGTTCATTCCATGGCGCAGTCCTGAGCAGCGAGTTCTCCGGATCCGAGTGGAGCGCTCCGGTACAAATTTCGAACCCACCAACCGCGTCCAGTAACGCACTTGATCCAGCTATCTCCGCGAACGCTGCGAGGGATCGAGTGATCGTGGGTTGGCCTTCCCAGAATGCATCCAACCAATCAGCTCTTTTCTCGGCTGCAGTGCTCGCTAATCAGCGGCTCACGTTCGACGCCGCTCCCGAGATCTCGGTCGGTGGGACAGGCACGGTCAACGCCGAGTCCAACGCACCCAACGCGACTGTGGTCTACACCTCCGACAACCCAAGTGCCTGCACCGTAGATGGCAACACGGTGACCGGACATGCCGCCGGGACGGACAACTGCACAATCACTGCGAACTCTGGAGCGGTAGGTGCCTATTCAGCGGCAGAACCCCAGAGCCAGACCTTCAGCATCGCTGCGGCGGGTCCAACCTCAGCGATAGGTGTCGAACTCAGTTGCCTGCCGACCCAGGTGATTCCCGGTGAGCGCGTCACCGCTTGCATCAACATCGTTGACCGACAAGGTGGGCGATCCGATGCGCGAAACGGCATCGATATTCGTGGTGCCTCATCGGGATCTGGCATCGCGACGGTGCAAGTCAACGGCCAGTCGGCCTGCACGGCGACAATTGCGTCCGGCCGAGGAAAGTGTCGAGTGCTCATTTCACAAAAGGGCAGCCTTCGGTTCACCGCGTCGTTCAACGGAGTGGTGGACGGCGCAGGCGTTGCGATGACATCGGGGCGTGCTGGCTCACAAACGGTGAGCAGCCGTTCAATCGCTATTCGCAAAGCGAACCAGCGGATCGTAGGGTGCCGAGTTCACCTCAAGGTAGCCGGACTCAACGAGACGCCCGGCCAAATCATTCGCGTTCAAATCACGTCACCTGGGGCAAGTAAGTGGGGCCACGCGACGAAGACAAGAGTCAAGAAGAATCAGCGTTGGGCGACATCTGTGCGAACAACCGTCAAGCCGCGTTTAGTGCGGGCAAGTAACGGTTCTGCCACTACCAAACCGTTCAAAGTGGCAGTTCGTGCTGCCTCCACCCGAGCGTGCTAAGGCTTGTGAACATTGGGCAACTGCGCGCTCGGTAGTGGTGCCATCGCGTGTGGTGGCCTAGTCCGTCTTGATGCTCGAACCTGGCAATCCTCGGCATCTGGCCGCTAACATCGCGGCATGAGCTACCTCATCGGATTCCTTCCCTGGATCGCATTTGGCTTCCTCAGCGCGTCAAACGATCCGTCCAAAGATCAACTACTGCTGGCATCCGCGGTCGGCGCCATCCTGGCAGTGATTACCACCATTCCAGCGGCGAAGAAGCACATGATTGGCAGCATCGAGATCGGTGGCCTCATCTTCTTCCCCATCATGATTATCTTGAGCCTGGTTGCGCCGCCGCTCACGGTCGACAAGTGGTCTTCAGCACTACTCTCGGTCGGACTGGCGATCGCCATCGGCGTCGGCGTCCTCATGGATCGCCCGTTCACCCTGATGTACGCCAAGGCGGAGGTGCCCGAAGTCCTGTGGACGAATCCGTACTTCATCGCTAGCAACAAGCGAATGTCTACTGGGTGGTTCATCGGGTTTGCCGCAATGGCCGTCTCGTCATGCATCGGGGCATTGTTCACGCCGTCCACCATGGAGGCGTACCTCTTCTCGTGGGTGATCCCCATCGTAGTTATGGTCGCCGTAGTCTTTTGGCAACGCGGTGAAATTCAGAAGGGCCGCGAGATGGGCGCCGCTCGGGCAAGTGAGCGATTCGATCGGGTGATTGAACCGGGCGACCGCGTCATCGACTTCCTAGACCACGTAACCGCGAGGGTCAGTAAGGACGAAGCGCAGGCGACGTGTGCCGCTCTCGCTTCGCTCGGCCTCGTGCAAGCCTGGAAGTACTCCGACTACGGCGACTTCGCCAGCGGCGGTCTTCGCTTCGGCAACCTGAACCTTGAAGTGATTGGGATGGCCGACGGTACGACGGAGGAGATGCCCGACGAGTGGGTCACCTTCGAGCCCATCTCGCTACATGGACTCCTGCCCGAACTTGAGCGTCGCGGGATCGCGCACGGCGACCTTGACAGCCAGAAGAATGGCGACATGGTGATCTACACCCGAGTCCCACTCACCCAAATGGAGAACCCTCACTACGCGACACAACTCTGCACGACCTTCGGACCCACGCGCACGTTTCAGCCTGAAGCGCCGGCAAACAAGGCCGGCATCGTCAAGGTGCGCGAAGTCCGCTTGAACGTGAGCCAGTCGACGAACAGTCGGTGGGAAGCGCTGCTCGCACCGCTCCCCGCCAACACCGCAGTGGACTTCGGAACCGGACCAACAATGACGCTGTTTGCCTCAGATCGCGATCAGGTCGACCGGGTTGTTGTCCAGGTCCAGGACGTCACCGCAGCAGCAGCCGCGCTCACCCAAGCAGGGCTGACTGTTGAGGGTTCAACCCTCAAGATCGGAACGCTGGCGCTGGAACTCGTCGGTAGCTAACCCAGCCACTTGGGCTCCGATCACGGGACTAGTGGAGAACTAGGCGGTGACCGATGCGTCGATGATGCTGACGATGCGGTGCAGATCTTCGATGTCCGCGAACTCGATTGTGATCTTTCCGCGGCTCTTACCTGCACTGATCTGAACTCGGGTATCGAGCGCATCACCAATTCGATCCGCGACAACCTCTAGTTCAATCGGCGTGCGTGACCCGGCGGACGCCTTACGCTTCGAAGTCTTCTTCGGCTGATCCACCGAGATGATCTCCTCAAGCGCACGGACGCTGATGCCCTCGGCAATAACCCTCTTGGCCAACACGTCCATCGTCGCCGAGTCGTCCACGGACAACAGCGCACGCGCGTGACCAGCGGAGAGAACCCCTGCAGCGACGCGACGTTGGACGGCGGTGGGCAACTTCAACAAGCGCAACGTGTTCGACACTTGGGGGCGCGACTTACCGAGCTTGGCGGCAAGTTCCTCGTGCGTCCCGCCGAAGTCCTTCAACAGTTGGTCGTATGCGGCGGCCTCTTCCAACGGGTTGAGAGCCACCCGCTGAAGGTTCTCAAGCAAGGCCTCGCGGAGAAGTTCGTTGTCGTCCGTCGACCGGACAATTGCGGGAATCGTTGCGAGCTCGGCGATTTGCGACGCCCGCCAGCGACGCTCACCGGCGACCAATTCGAAGCGCTGGTCTTTCGCAGTCGCTGGCGTCAGACGACGAACAACGATCGGCTGCAGGAAGCCGATGTCGCCAACGGACTGCGCCAGTTCTGCGAGCGCTTCGGGATCAAACTCCGTACGTGGCTGCTTCGGGTTTGGAACGACCTGTAGCGGACGGACCGAAATCAGCTCAAGGCCCTCAACGGCAACAGCCTTCGTGGGAGCCACAGTCGTGCGAACACTGACCTCCGGCGGTCCTGAATCCACCACGCGCGGACGGTCATCTAGGGGAGCCGAGGTCGGAATCAACGCTGCCAGACCACGCCTATTCGATGGTGCGTTTGTCATTCTTTGTCCCCATTCTTCGACACGTTTGTGGTGTTCACAAGCTCTGCTGACATCAGTTCCTTGGCCAATTGTCGATAGGCGTGCGCCACATCTGACTCCGGCGCAAACGCAATCACGGTGCTGCCAGCAGCTGGCGCGGCATGTGCGGCTGGATCACGCGGAATCGTCGTTGCCGCGAGCCGTTCAGCAAAGAACGCCTTCACCTCATCGAACACTCGCGCCTGCGCCGTGGTCACATCGCCAACCATGGTCAGTGCAACGAGGCTGATCTCCAACGAAGGGTTCAGTGCACTCCGAACCAACTCCATCGTCCTGACTAACTGACCAACCCCATCGAGGGCGTAGAACTCAGCCTGAATCGGGACGAACAACTCGTTGGCAGCGGTGAGCGCATTGACCGTCAGGAGACCCAGACTCGGCGGGCAATCGAGGAGAACAATCGTGTTCTCCGGGAGCTCTGCATCTTCAAAGGCCTCCTTGAGTCGGAGCTCACGTCCCGCCGCCGACACCAATTCAACCTCTGCGCCCGCGAGATCCACTGATGCGGGGATACACGTGACACCTGGAGTCCGCGTCGAGACGACCGCTTGTTCGATCCCAATCCCGTCAACCAACACGTCATAAATCGATGTACCTGAAGCCAAACGATCCAAACCCAGCGCTTGAGTCGCATTGCCCTGAGGATCCATGTCGATGACCAGAACTGGCCGACCAAGCTCAGCAAGTGCGGCAGCTACGTTAACCGTTGTTGTCGTCTTACCGACGCCACCCTTTTGGTTAGCGACCGCGATTACCCGCACCACGCGGCTTCCCCCTTTTACCTGCGACTACGAGACCAGTTGGATCGAAGTCTTGGATCTGCACAACATTCGTCGGCTCATCGAGCCAGTCTTCCCCGCAGATGTGTACCTCGACAGATCCTGCCTTAATTGCGGCGAGTTCGGGGGCAGCTTCCGCTAGTTCGTCCGCAACCCTTTGACCCTTGAGGACAACCAGACTTCCGCCAGCTACTGACAACGGAGCGAGCCAGCCGAGGAGTCGGCCCAGCGGAGCAACCGCGCGGGCAGTCACCACGTCGCCAACAACCTCACCGACCAGATCCTCGGCACGACCACGAACGACGTCCACTCGGTTAGTGAGCTCGAGTTGCTCCACCGCAATCGTGAGGACGTCGACCCGGCGCTGCATCGACTCCACCAGGACGACGTGCAGATCCGGTCGGACGATCGCCCACACAATTCCAGGGAGCCCAGCGCCGGTACCGACATCAACCACAGAGGCTTCCTCCGGAATGAAGCCTCCGGCGATGTCAGCGACCACCGCACAGTTGAGGATATGGCGCTCCCAAAGGCGATCGGCCTCACGTGGACCGATCAAGCCCCGTTCTACCCCTAGCGTTGATAGGAGCTCTACGTATGAATCTAGTTGGGGTAGAGCCATGGGGTAGTGCTCTTCGGCGGCGGTGCGCCAGTTGGTCATGGGGGTCCTTGGGGGGTGTGGTCTTTGGGTGTGGTGGGGGGATTGTTTCACGTGAAACATGGGGGTGAGTGGGTTGTCGTCGTCGTGGGTGGGTGCTTCGTGGGTGGGTGCTTCGTGGGTGGCTGTACGTGGGGCGGCTGTGAGGGAAGGGCCCACTACGGTTTGCTGACCCGTGGCCTCCCCGAGGCGCCGCTTAGCGGCGCCTCGCCCGACGCAAACCTACGTGGGCCCTTCCCTCACAGCCTTGGGGGGTGGGCACCTGGACGGAGGGGGGTGGTCCTCGCGTGGGTCCCCCGAGGTGGGGATGGTGTTCGTTGGCGGCTACGTGGTGGGTCTAGTCGTATGGAATGGCCGATGGCTCGTCGGTTTGGCGGGTGGCGTCCTGGTGCTTCTGGTGGGCTGGTGGGCTGGTGGGTTCAGGCAGTCGGCAAATGGTGGATACGTGGGGTTGGGAATTCCGGCCTGTTTCCCCAGGTGAGCGAGTGAAGAGTGCCGTCCTTAGCCGACCATCTATATCCACGTGATGACGGCGCCAGGGGTCCCGGTGTTGGTGGTGGCGCGTGTGTCTGGCGGTTCGTTGCGAATGCCGGTGGGGGTGGGCGCCGGTGGCATGGGGTACGACTCGTCCCAGGGGGCGACTTGCTGGGCTCGGCGGAGGGGATTGGTGTCCGGTCCTGTGGAGTCTTCGGGAACGGGGGTTCTGCCGCCTTGGGGGTGGAGCCCTGGGGTTAGGGGATTACTACTACGTAGCGGTTGGGTTCGTCGCCTTCGGATTCGCTCTTGAGGTTGGCTGCGGCGACGGCGTCGTGAACGATTTTGCGCTCGAAGGGGGTCATGGGCTCGAGCTTTACGGGAGTGCCCTCTTCTTTCGCACGGTCACAGGCAGCTGTGCCGAGTTCGGTGAGTTGGGTGCGACGGGCAGCGCGGTGGCCGGCGATGTCGAGCATGAGGCGTGAGCGGTCGCCGGTCTGTTGCGTGACGGCTAGGCGAGTGAGTTCCTGCAGGGCGTCGAGGACCTTGCCGTTAGGACCAACCAACTGCTTCAAGTCGGCGCCGACAATGGCGACCATCGCGCGGTCACCCTCAACGTCCATGTCGATGTCGCCATCGAGATCGGCAATGTCCAGGAGGGCCTCAAGGTAGTCAGCGGCGATGTCGCCTTCGTTCTCAAGTTGGGCGACGCGATCCTTCTTAGGTGCGGCTTCCTTCGCGGCAGCCGCCTGGACTGGAGTCTCAGCAGCTTCAGTAACGATGGTTTCGTTTGTCGCGTCGTTATCGGTGGTCATTGTTGCCTCCTTGGGGGCGGACGTGGTCGTCGCGCCGGAATTGGCTGTTTCACGTGAAACAGCCCGTGAGTGGTGAGTCCCGCGGCGGATCTATCCGTTGTCGGATTTGCCGGATGACTTCTTCGGTTGCTGCTTCGGTGACTGTTGCTTCGACGGCTGTTGCTTCGTAGGTTGCCGTTTGCTCTTAGGTTGCCGTTTGGGCTGCTGCCGGTTTTGTACCGTTGTGCCCTTACTTGAGGCAACTTCGGCTGCCGCTGCAGCGGCGGCCAAGGCTTCTGGACTGTCAGGGCTCGGGAGCCCGTTCGCCTTCGCCTCCTTCGCCGCTGCCTTCGCCTGCTTGCGCTCTTCAAGCGCCTTATGTGCGGGAGTACCAGGTTGCGGGTTGTTCCTGATGACGTAGAACTGCTGGCCCATCGACCAGAGGTTCGTCGTGGTCCAGTAGATGAGGACACCAATCGGGAAGTTGAAGCCACCCACCGCGAAGATCAGCGGGAAGATGTACATGAGCATCTTCTGCTGCTTGACCATCGGGTTGTCGGCAGCGGTGTTCTTGACGATGAGTTGACGCTGGGTGAAGAACGTCGTCAGCGACATCGTGATGATGAGGAGTACGCAGAGAATCCGCGTGTTCATTGGGTATGGCGTCTCGTCAGCATTCGCGAACGTCGCGTAAATCGGAACACCGAAGATCGAGGCATCGTGCGCCTGGGCCGCGAGTTCAGGCGTCAGCGCACCAACGCCTTCTTCCATCGCGATGCCGTACTGGAGAACCTGGAAAAGTGCGAAGAAGATTGGTGCCTGCAAGATGATCGGGAGGCAAGACGCGAGGGGATTTGTCCCAGTTTCGCGGTAAATCTTCATCATTTCCGCGGATTGCTTCTCGCGGTCGCCGGCGTACTTCTTTTGGATTTCCTTGATCCGCGGCTGGATCAACTGCATGTTCCGCTGAGCCTTGATCTGCTTGACGAAGAGCGGGATCAGCATGATCCGGATGACGACCACGAGGCCGACGATCGACAGAACCCACGACCAGCCGCTTTCGGCGCCAAAGATTGGGCTGAGGATCGTGTGGAACGCGACCAACACCCACGCGACGGCCATTTCTAGCCATTCAAGGATAAACACTCTCAGACTCCGAGGTCAGTTAGCTGACGGTCCTGCCCCGCGGCGTCGCGAGGTGTTCCATCAGGATTGATGTCTGGGCGCCAGGCACCCTTGGGAGGTGTTGGATCAAGGCCGCCAAGCTGCCACGGGTGGCATCGGCACAGTCGATACCCGGCGAGCAGGCTTCCCTTGATTGGTCCATGATGGCGCAAAGAATCGATTGCGTACGTCGAACACGACGGATAGAACTTGCAACGTGGTCCAAGAAGTGGCGAAATCACCAGTTGGTACATCCGAATCAAGCCCACAAAGAGCCACACGAACGGCAGACCGATGATGTGTAGCGCCTGCTTGAGGAACGCGCTCATCAGGCAACTCGGGCAATCGCGGAAGAAAAGTCGGCATCGAGTTGCGCACTCGTCGCCTCAGCAGCAGCTGGTAACGCCCGAACAACAACGCTTGATCCGTCCGGGAGTTCACTGAGGTGGGCAGCAACAACGTGGCGTAAACGCCGCGTTACCTGATGCCGAACCACAGAACCCCCAACAGCCTTACTCACGGCGAAACCGACTTTGGCCGGTCCGGGCGGTGTCACCCCAGAGTCTGGGTCGGCCGCCAAAAAGTGCACCACTAAACAGCGCCGCCCGGCCCGGGTACCCCGACGCACTGTCTTGCCAAGTTGCGTCCGGTTACGAAGGCGGGAGCGTGCAGGGAGCACTAGAACGCCCTAAACGGTGATTTCTGCCCGGCCCTTGCGGCGGCGAGCCGACAGGATGGAACGGCCAGCGCGGGTCTGCATACGCAGACGGAAGCCGTGCTTCTTGTGGCGGCGACGGTTGTTGGGCTGGTACGTACGCTTCGACATGTCAGTTCTCCTGATCGGCGAGAGCCGATGCACTACTCGAGCTCGTGAGCACAGCAGTGTGTTCGGTGTAGCGGGAAATGGATCTTCTTGCGTGACAAGCGGTCTGTCGTGAGGATGAAACCTGCATACCAGGGTAGGCCACGGAGGATGTCTGGCGCTCACCACCCCGCAGATCGGAACTCAGAGCCCTTTACCTCCTCCTGGCGTGTCGCAAAACCGACGCGCCGAACTACGCCAAGGAAATTCAAACGAGTTGTGGATAACCCCTTGAAGCGTTCCGATATCGCCGTTAGTGTCGCCGTTGCTAGCTCACCCAGGAATGCGCCGAGAGTTCGAAATTTCCTTGATTTACAGGGTTTCTTACTGATCGCCTGACCTGCCGGGGGCTGCAGGCGCGCAAGAAGACACCACAAACCAAGAACGTCACTACCTAGGGCTATGCCCTTCCATCATCAGTAGCGAGAGGCCTTCAACCACCGTGGAAAACACGCTCAACGTCAGCCAAGTGTGGAACGAAACTCTCAAAACCCTCGCCGACGACGACGCGATCTCGCCGCAGCAGCGCGCATTTGTAGCGCTCACCGTCCCCCAGGTCATCGATGGCAACACGATCTCGGTCGCAGCGCCCAACGAATTCACTCGCAACGTGCTCGAGTCACACCTCAAGCCGCACATGGTGGACGCGTTGCAACGTGTGCTTCACCGCCCGATGGTCATCCAGGTCACCGTGGACCCGAACATTGCGCACGACCTGGACGATGAAACGACAGACCATCTTGCTGACGGAACCTACGCAAAAGTGGACGAAAGCCCCACAGAGGAGCTTGGCACGTACGACTTCGCCAACAGCCGCGTCGTTGATGTCCGCGACACTCACCGCCCCGGCACGGGCAGCCCCAGTTCGCGTAAAGACGATGCACACCGACTGAACCCCAAGTACGTGTTCGAGACGTTCGTCATCGGATCGAGCAACCGGTTCGCCCACGCGGCGGCCGTTGCCGTTGCCGAGGCTCCCGCCAAGGCGTACAACCCGCTTTTCATCTACGGCGACAGCGGACTCGGAAAGACCCACCTGCTGCACGCGATCGGTCACTACACGCGAACCTTGTTCGCTGGCGCGAAGGTGCGCTACGTGAGTTCTGAGGAGTTCACCAACGAGTTCATCAACTCGATCCGCGACGACAAAGCGGCCAACTTTCAGCGTCGCTACCGCGACATCGACGTTCTCCTCGTTGACGACATCCAATTCCTCGCAAACAAGACCCAGACTCAAGAAGAGTTCTTCCACACGTTCAACACCCTGCACAACGCGAACAAGCAGATCGTCGTTACATCCGACTTGCCTCCAAAACAATTGCCTGACTTTGAAGAACGGATGCGATCGCGGTTCGAATGGGGCCTCATCACCGACATCCAGCCGCCCGACCTTGAGACCCGCATCGCGATCCTGCGTAAGAAAACGGCCCAGGAACAGATCGCCGTTGAACCCGAAGTTCTCGAATTCATTGCGAGCAAAATCGCCACCAACATCCGCGAGCTTGAAGGTGCGCTAATCCGAGTGACGGCCTTCGCCAGCCTCAACAAGTCCGCTGTCGACGTGAACCTTGCCCAGTTGGTGCTCAAGGATCTGATTTCCGACCAGCACGGGACGCAAATCACCGCAACTTTGATCATGCAGCAGAGTGCTGACTACTACGGCGTCTCGATGCAGGATTTGTGCGCGCCTGGTCGTGTTCGCACGCTTGTCCATGCCCGCCAGGTCGCGATGTACCTGTGCCGCGAACTCACCGATATGTCGCTACCGACTATCGGAAAGCATTTCGGTGGACGCGACCACACGACCGTGATGCACGCGAAGACCAAAATCACGAAGAATTTGAACACTGATCGCACCCTCTACAACCAGGTCACCGAGTTGACGGGTCGCATCAAGGCTGCCGCCCGCGCCTAAGCAGGACGAAATTCACATGGCCGACAACTCCCAGTTGATCTCGGCTAAGGCGCGATCAACTGGGATTGGTTTCGGATAGCCACGGATTCACCAAGTCGATTCCCAGTGCCTCGAAGTCTTTGGTATTGCGGGTGGCGAGGGTGTGTTTACCGCTGAGGCAAATGGCTGCAATTTGGGCATCGAACCCACTAATCGGCGCACCTGCGCGTGCGCGGCTGTCGACAACGCCCGCATACGCCTGGGCCGCGAGCAGGTCGAATGATGCAATGGTCTCGGAGAACTCGAAGAAGATGACCGAAGCGGCGTCAGACAACTTCTCCTTCCGGCGCCCAGGCGGCAGTCTCTCAATCCCGTAGAGGATCTCAGCCACGGTGATTGCCGTCGCTATTCGTTGAGTCTGGTGAACTCCAGTAATCCAGTTCCGAACGTTCTCGTCAGCAGCACGGCCACGCATTAGCTCGGAAACCACATTTGTGTCGAGCACGACGCCCATTAGTTAAAATCCAGTCGATCGCGAATTGGTTCTCGTGCTGGGAGTTCAAGGTGAACACCGCCCAAATCATCGAAACGATCCAAGAGGACGTCGAATAGATCTCGGCGAGGCTGCTCGTCCGCAACAGCCATCGTGATGATCGCTCTTACCTCGGCCTCCATGGACCGGCCATGAGCCGCCGCCCTGCGCCGCAACTTCTGCTTTACGCCATCGTCGAGCCCACGAATACTGATATCGGCCATATCCCCTCCAAAGTGCTATCAATGCTAGCAGTCCTCGAAGGGTCTGGGTAGGTCCGAATTCTGATTGGTGATTCGCGGCGCGGCGACCACTGGGATGCTTCCTAGGCGCCCTCAGTGGTGTCTGAGGACTTCCAGTGATGCCAGTTCTCGACGCGGATGACGAACATCCAGGCGTTCGCTACGCCGCCGATAAGGGCGAATACGACCGCAGCAACCAACCAATACAGGCCGCCGCCGAAACCGACTACTAGAGAGACTCCTGCACCGATAATCAGCAGGCACACCAGCATCGTCGGGGTCAGATGCTGCAGCAACTTGATCGCTGACGACTCCTTGGTCAGGTCCATCCCGTGACCGACAGCGAACATCCCGAGGGCAAGTAGCGCGCCACCGATGATGCACAGCACCCCGGCAATCCACGCCCGCGGAATCGGAATAACCAGCACAATCGACATGATCAGCGGGGTCATCAGCAATAGCAATGTCTGCGCTGCGAGCTTACGAAGCCCTGTCGAGGTCAGGATTCGGTCCACATTGAGCGACACCGCGACGAACACCAGACCCGTCAAAGCGGCGCTCGCACCACCAGAAATGACGAAAAAGTTCTGCCAGGCCTCTACATCCATCGGTCCACCGCACCAATCTGCACAAAGTCAGGGTGCCGTGACCGACGAGTATGAGGCGCGTCAACCGTGGTGACGTCTACCTCATCGTCACGCGTTGTGTTGATCTGCCTGCGCGTCGTGACGGCCTGTATTCACAGGTTGTGGATAGAACTGTGGATTACCACCCTGAGTCGGCGTGGACAACTACAAAAGATCTGGTGATGGCCGTTGGGGAATGTAGTTTTGAACGGCTCGATCCTCACCCTTCCCATTAACGTCCCCAGCCGATCACACATCTCACACGCTTGTCGTTCATGCGGTCTGACCTGCGGAAACACTTGTTATCCACACTATCCACGGCCCCTGTTAACACGACGAGAATCTCCAACTATTAACAATCCACACCTCGAACGACACTGCCGACAAGGCTGAGAATTGACCTCCGACGAAGGTCTGGCGCAATCCACAAAATTAGCCTCAAATCGATGAATTCTGTGCATAGAGCACTTCTCTGCAGTCGATCTGGGGAAACCTCACCAATTTTGTTGTCCATACGTGGCAACATGCCCGGTAAGCAGTTCTAGGGCTGTGGCGAGCGTCTACCCGCTGGCCGCTACGGTCCTCCTAGGTCGTTGGCGTAAGCGCAATCAGGAAGGCACAACGTGAAGTTTCGGGTCGAACGGGATGTGTTGGCTGATGGGGTCGCATGGTCCGCACGGGCGCTTCCAAGCCGCCCGTCGATTCCGACGTTGTCAGGCCTGCTCATCAGCGCCGAGGGCCAAGATCTGACGTTGTCGGGTTTCGACCTTGAAAACGCCGCGCAGGTTGAGGTCGATGCAACCGTCGATGAACCGGGTCGAGTCCTCGTCTCCGGACGCCTCCTGGCAGACATTGCCCGGTCGCTACCGAACCAGCCCGTCGTCTTCGCGACCGAGGGAAGCCGGATCGAGTTGCAGTGCGGCCGTTCATCGTTCGTGCTTCCAACGCTCCCGGTGAACGAGTACCCCGTCCTGCCAGAAATGCCGGCGCCGGTTGGTTCAGTCGCTGGTGACCGATTTGCCGCGGCCGTCGCGCAGGTTGCGATCGCCGCAGGCCGCGACGACACACTGCCGATGTTGCTGGGCGTTCGCGTAGAGATCAGCGATTCGAAGGTCACGCTCGCGGCAACCGACCGATACCGCTTGGCCGTCAGCGAGTTCACTTGGCGTCCTGACCAGCCAGGTTTCGAGGGAGCCGCACTGGTTCCGGCGAAGATCCTTGCCGACACAGCAAAGCTGCTTTCTCACGCCGCTGAGGTATCCGTTGCCTACGCACCGGGTTCTGCCGGCGAGGGTCTGATGGGCTTCTCCGGCGACGGCCGCCGAACCACCACAAGGCTCCTCGACGGCGAGTTCCCCAAGTACCGCCAGTTGCTCCCGGAAGAATCATCCACGGTCACGACGGTGAACCGAGCATCGCTCATCGAGGCCGTCAAGCGTGTGTCACTTGTTGCCGAGCGGAACACTCCAGTTCGACTCACCTTCAGTGGCGACGACGTTGCGCTGCAGGCAGGTTCAGGCGATGAAGCTCAGGCGACGGAAGCACTTGAGGGCGCGACCACGGGCGACACGATCGAGATCGCATTCAATCCGCAATACCTGCTCGATGGCCTTGGCGCGATCGAGTCGCCCGATGTCAGGTTCTCGTTCACAGGTGCGACCCGCCCAGCAGTCCTCACCCCGGCCGACAGCGGCGACAACTACAAGTACCTACTGATGCCCGTCCGCCTGTCTTCCTAGAACGTGTCTTTCTAGCGAGCGCGCGCATTGCGCGGTTCACGGCATGAGAGTGAGGGATCACCGTGCAGGTCCTCCACCTCGAGCTCACGAATTTCCGTAGCTATGAAGCCGCCGACATTACGTTCGCCCCAGGAGTCAACGTTCTCGTCGGCCCGAACGGTGTTGGCAAGACCAACATCGCCGAAGCTGTCGGGTACGTCTCGACGCTGAACAGTCACCGAGTTGCTGCTGATCTTCCGCTGATCCGGCAGGGTAATGATCAAGCGATCGTGCGATCAACGTTCTCCCGCGGTCAGCGCGAAATTCAGTTGGAGATCGCGATCAACCAGGGCCGCGCGAACCGCCTGCAGGTGTCGGGTTCACCGGTTCGGGCCACGGATTTCATCAGCCAACTGCAGACCGTTGTGTTCGCCCCGGAGGACCTCTCATTGGTCAAAGGCGACCCGAGTGATCGTCGTAAGTTCCTCGATGAGGTCCTCGTTGCCCGCGCTCCGAGGTATCACTCGGTCAAGGCCGACTACGACCGCGTCGTCAAGCAACGAACGACCTTGTTGCGTTCGATCGCTGGCACTCGAGGCGCATCGTCGCGAGCCGGCGCGGAGTCCACCTTGAGCGTCTGGGATGACCAACTGGCGGCTCACGGCGCATCGCTACTCTTCGGTCGACTTTCTCTGCTCAACGAAATCAGTGGCTTGGTCTCACAGTCATACGAACACGTGGCTCCTGGTAAGAGCGCAGGAATCGCGTACTTGCCGCGGTCGTTCAGTGATACTCCGAGTGACGACGCTTTACCTCGCGATCGCAGCGCCCTCGAAGAATTGCTCCACAAGGAGATCGCCTTGCGGCGCAGCGAGGAGTTCGCGCGCGGCGTCACGGTCGTTGGTCCGCACCGCGACGACGTTCTGTTGACGATCGGGGAGCTGCCAGCGAAGGCATACGCGTCGCACGGGGAATGCTGGTCAATGGCACTTGCGCTGCGGCTTGCTGCGTTCGAGTTGATGCGGGGTCTCGACGATTCGGTCGGTGATCCAGTGCTGATTCTCGATGATGTATTCGCCGAACTTGATTCCACTCGGCGCAAGGCACTTGCCCAAGTGGCGATGACGGCCGAGCAGACCATCATTACGGCCGCGGTTGCCGAGGACGTGCCGCCGGAGCTCGCCGCGCAACAGTTCGTGGTAACCCCTGGTCAGGTGGCGCGTGGCAACTGAGGGTCAAGCCAAACCGACGAAGCCGGAAAAGACACCGGACCTCGTAGCCCAAACGCTTGCGTCCGTGCGCAAGTCGGTGCGCGGGGCGTCGGGGACGAGCTCCAAGAAGCGCTCGCGAAACTGGTCCGAAGGCCCGCAGTTCAGCGGCAGCGGACCAGATGAACGGGACCCTGCGCTGCTGAGCGAGAGCATGAAGGGCCTCATGCGAGAGAACGGCTGGGAGCATAAGTCGAAGGTTGGCGGTGTTGTTGGACGCTGGGCCCAGATCGTCGGTGCAGACCTTGCTTCGCACGTCACTCCTGAAGTCTTCGACGAGAAGTCCGGACGGCTGGTATTGCGTGCCGAATCAACGACTTGGGCGACGCAAGTCCGGTCGTTGATTCCAATGTTGCAGCAGAAACTTGATGACGAGATTGGCGCAGCGATTGTTCGTGAGATCGAGGTCCGTGGGCCGGCTCGTAAGTCCCGCAGTTACGGACCTCTACGGGTGAAGGGTCGCGGAGACCGAGATACCTATGGATAAGTCGACGCCTTGGCTACGTGCTTGCAGGCCTTGAACCCAACCAGTATCCGTTTGTAGCGAAGAGGTTCCGTTATGGAACGCTACTTGTTGTTTCCGCGCTTAGGTTCGGTAGTTCTTGACCTTTGTGTAAGCACTGTATCCGCCCTTGATGGGGGCGTGCCAAGTGATCGATAGTTTGAGTTTCGTGCCGGAGGTCCGGATGTTCAGCGCACCCTTTTTGCAATACCTGGTGCCGGAATTTCCGGTTGGTTTGGTCTTCGCGACCTTTCCTTGAGAAACCTTGCAGAACAACGAGTAGTGCCCGTTTTTCTTCTTCGGCTTCGCGGAGGCTTTTACGCCGATCCGCGCTGCCGAGGTTGTCACACACTTGGGTTTCATCAATTGTTTTGTGCCCTTACGTGGGATCGATTTTGTACTCCCCACGATCACGCATCCGTTGGCAGGTACGGCCACGGATGGTGTGGGGTCAGGGGCCGGTGCCTGCGCGACCACTGCGATCCCGTACGGCCTACTTGCCCCGGTGATGAAGTTCTGATTCGTGCTGCTTCCGTCAATATTTGCCCGCGCGACTGCATCACTGTTGCTATTCGTCCAGTACAGGTTGGTGCTGGTCGCCCCGAGACCCCATGGCCCACTCAGGCCGTCGATGAAGCTCTGGTTGACACCCGTTCCGTCAATGTTCGCGCGTCCGATGGTGTTGTTGCCGAGGTTTGACCAGTACAGATCGGTGTCCGTCGCGATCACTCCACGGGGATCGTTTGCTCCGGTGATGAAAGATTGGACCGCGTTTGATCCGTTGATGTCTGCTCGGCCGATCGTGTTGTCACCGGCGTTCGTCCAGTACAGGTTGGTGCTGGTCGCTGTAACGACGCGAGGTTCATCTGCTCCGGTGATGAAGCTCTGGTTGACACTCGTGCCGTCAATGTTCGCGCGTCCGATGGTGTTGGAGGACTGATTCGTCCAATAGATAGAGGTGCTCGTTGCCGTGACACCGAATGGCGTGACTGCTCCGGTGATGAAGCTCTGGTTGATACCTGTGCCGTCAATGTTCGCGCGTCCGATGGTGTTGTTTCCGGCGTTCGTCCAGTAGATGTGGGTAGTGGTTGCAGCTATGCCGCGTGGAGCGTTTGCTCCGGCGATGAGATTTTGGTTGATACCTGTGCCGTCGATGTTCGCGCGTCCGATGGTGTTGTCGTCGCCGTTGGACCAGTAGACGAATCCAGCTTCCGCGGCGTTTGCAGAGCTAGCGCCCACAGTGATCATGCTCAACGGGAACACGATTATCACTGCGATCGTCGCAATCGCTGCGGTCCAGGGGCTACGGATGGCTGATCCCGGGAGGGTGCGTACCGTGCGATCATTCATCTTGGTCACCTTTGCAAAGTACCGGTCCCCTGATCAGTTCTCGCAACGAAACTTCGATTCCCCTCGATTGGCCGTACAGGCTGCACCGAACGGGCGACGAACACGTGCAGAAGCGATGCTCGGTGCATCCGACGACCTTGGACATCCACACCGGCCAACCAGTGAATTGATGCGGGAGTATGCGGCGGCGGAGCTTTAGTTCCGCGTGTTGGGTACGGGTTCTTTGCGCACCTCCTTACAGTGCCTGGTGTCAGAATTCCCGGCAATCTTGGGCTTACTGATCACCACGAAGCGCGCGTTCCGCCACTCGCGATCAGGTCGAATGCCAGAGCGTGAATGAGGCCAAGAATGCGTCCATATCTGGCCCGACCGGGCCAGATCACACCCATGAGAACCTGCCAGGATTTACCTGGGGAAAAGCCTTGATTTCACAGAGGTTTCACCTGTATGCGGGTAGTATTCACAGGTGTCATATGACGCTAGTGCAATTACAGTCCTCGAGGGCCTGGACGCAGTCCGTAAGCGCCCCGGAATGTACATCGGTTCTACCGGCGAACGCGGACTCCATCACCTCGTCTACGAGGTTGTGGATAACGCTGTCGACGAAGCTTTAGCTGGTTACTGCAGCCACATTGAGGTCACGATCCTCGAAGACGGCGGGATCCGCGTCATCGATGACGGCCGAGGCATCCCGGTCGACATGGTCGAGTCCGAAGGTAAGCCAGCTGTTGAGGTTGTCCTGACAGTGCTTCATGCCGGCGGAAAGTTCGGCGGCGAGGGCTACGCGGTCTCCGGTGGCCTCCACGGTGTTGGTGTTTCCGTCGTCAACGCTCTCTCGCGCCACGTTGAGGTCGAGGTCCACCGCGAAGGTCACATTTGGCGCCAGAGCTACAACACCGGCACCCCAGAGGCACCGCTGGCCAAGGGCGAGGCAACCGATCGCACCGGAACCACCGTCACGTTCTGGGCCGATGGCGACATCTTCGAAACCACGCATTACGACTTCGAGATCCTCTCGCGCCGATTCCAAGAAATGGCGTTCCTCAACCGCGGGCTTTCGTTGTCACTCAAAGACGAACGCGAAGCGAAGCCGGTAGCTGACGGAGACGTCGTCGAGGGCGAAGACGCAGTCCTTGAAGCCCGCCGAGAGGTCCACTACAAGTATGACGGCGGCATCGCCGACTTCGTGACCTACCTGAACTCGAAGAAGGGCCCAGCCCACCAGCACGTGATCTGGTTCGAGTCTGAGGACACTGAGCGCGGCATCAGCGCTGAGGTCGCGATGCAGTGGTCCAACGTCTACTCCGAATCGGTCTACACGTTCGCGAACACCATCGGCACCACCGAGGGCGGCACACACGAAGAAGGCTTCCGCACCGCGCTCACCTCACTAGTGAACAAGTTCGCCCGCGAGTGGGGAGTCCTCAAGGAAAAGGACACGAACCTTTCCGGCGAGGACATCCGCGAGGGCCTCACCGCCATCGTCTCCGTCAAGCTGCGCGAGCCGCAGTTCGAAGGCCAGACCAAGACCAAGCTCGGCAATACCGAGGCAAAGACGTTCGTGCAGAAGATCGTGAACGAGAAGCTCGGCGAATGGTTCGAACAGAACCCCGCTGAGGGTAAAGAGATCGCCCGCAAGTCGGTCTCGGCCCAGATCGCTCGTGTTGCAGCCCGCAAGGCCCGCGATCTAGCCCGCGGTCGTAAGGGACTCCTCGGTGGCGGCGGGCTGCCGGGCAAGCTCATCGATTGCTCATCGAATGAACCCGAGATGTGCGAGATCTTCATCGTCGAGGGTGACTCCGCCGGCGGTTCTGCCCGAAGCGGCCGCGACCCGGCGACCCAAGCCATCCTGCCGATCCGCGGAAAGATCCTCAACGTCGAGCGCGCGCGCCTGGACAAGGTGCTCGCAAACACCGAGGTCCAGGCGATGATCTCTGCGCTTGGCAGCGGCATTCAGGAAGAGTTCGACATCGAGAAGCTTAGGTACCACAAGTTGGTCCTGATGGCAGATGCCGACGTCGACGGTCAACATATTCGGACGCTCCTGCTGACGTTGTTGTTCCGCTTCATGCGGCCACTACTTGAAGGCGGCCACGTGTACCTCGCGCAACCGCCGCTCTACAAGATCAAATGGTCGCGCGACGAACCCGATTACGCATTCTCCGACCGTGAACGCGACGCGCTCCTTGAAGTCGGCCACGCCGCTGGGAAGAAGCTCCCAAAGGAAGCGATCCAGCGGTACAAGGGTCTTGGCGAGATGAACGCGCCTGAGCTGTGGGAGACCACGATGGATCCGCAGCGCCGCGTGTTGCTGCAGGTCACGCTCGACGATGCCGCGCAGGCCGACGAGATGTTCTCAATGTTGATGGGTGAAGACGTGGAATCACGCCGCAAGTTCATCCAGCGCAACGCGAAGGACGTGCGCTTCCTCGACATCTGATCGGCGGCTTTAGTACCGCACCGACTTAGCTGACGTACTCGCGCGGATCGCGCGCAACGAAGGGACACGAAGAATCGTGGCTGACGACACCACAACAGATGAGGTAATCGACCACGGCCCCCACGGCCGGATCGAGCCCGTCGAGATTCAGACCGAGATGCAGCGGTCGTACCTCGACTACGCGATGAGTGTCATCGTTGGCCGCGCCCTACCGGCAGTGGCCGATGGCCTCAAGCCGGTCCACCGACGCGTGCTGTACGCGATGTACGACGGCGGCTACCGCCCCGATCGCGGCTACTTCAAGTGCACGCGCATCATCGGCGACGTCCTTGGTAACTACCACCCACACGGCGACAGTTCGGTATACGACGCGTTGGTGCGCCTCACCCAACCGTGGGCGATGCGCTACCCGATGATCGACGGCCAAGGAAACTTCGGTTCGCCTGGTAATGACCCCGCTGCTGCCCACCGTTACACCGAGTGCCGCCTGTCGCAGCTCGCGATGGAGATGGTGCGCGACATCGACGAAGAGACTGTCGATTTCACGCCCAACTACGACGGTCGTAACCAGGAACCGCTGCTGTTGCCGTCGCGGTTCCCGAACTTGCTCGCGAATGGCTCGTCCGGCATCGCAGTTGGCATGGCGACGAACATTCCGCCGCACAACCTGCGTGAACTCAACGACGGCATCCAGTGGGCGCTGGCAAACCCGGAAGCGCCGCGGGAGCAGTTGCTTGAAGAGCTGATCGCACGTATTCCTGGCCCCGACTTCCCCACCGGTGCGCTGATTGTTGGCCGCCGCGGAATCGATGACGCCTACCGCACTGGTCGTGGCTCGATCACGATGCGCGCCGTTATCGACATCGAAGAAGATGCCCGCGGGCGCACCTGCCTGGTCATCACCGAACTGCCCTACCAGGTCAACCCCGACAACCTCTCGATGAAGATTGCCGAACTTGCTAACGACGGCAAGGTCACCGGCATCGCCGACCTGCGCGACGATTCCTCGGACCGCACCGGCCAGCGCCTCGTCGTCATCCTCAAGCGCGATGCCCAACCGCGCGTCGTGCTGAACCAACTGTTCAAGCACACCCAACTGCAAGACAACTTCAGCGCGAACATGCTCGCGCTCGTCGATGGTGTGCCGCGGACGTTGAGCATCGACCAGTTCATCGTTCATTGGATCGCCCACCAACTCGAGGTTATTCAGCGCCGCACCCGGTACCGGCTACGTAAGGCCGAGGAGCGCGCCCACATTTTGCGTGCACTTCTCAAGGCTCTCGACGCACTTGACGAGGTCATTGCGCTCATCCGCCGCTCGCCTACCGTTGAGGAAGCGCGCAACGGTTTGATGGCGCTGTTGGAGATCGACGAGATCCAGGCGACGGCCATCCTCGACATGCAGTTGCGTCGTCTCGCGGCACTCGAACGTCAGAAGATCATCGATGAGTACGACGAACTCATGCGCCTCATCACGGACTACAACGACATCCTTGCCAGCCCACTGCGCCAGCGCACGATCGTTGCTGAGGAACTCGCGGAGATCGTCGGCAAGTTCGGCGACGAGCGACGCTCCAAGCTCATCGAGGCAGACGACCTCGGCAGCGACGAAGACCTGATTCCCGTCCGCGATGTCGTGGTCACGATCACGGCCGGCGGGTATGCCAAGCGAACGCTCACTGAGGCCTACCGGGCGCAGCGCCGTGGTGGCCGTGGGGTGCGTGGTGCCCAACTCAAGGTCGATGACGTTGTTGATCACCTGTTTGTGACCTCGACCCACGACTGGATGTTGTTCTTCACCAACCTGGGGCGGGTCTACCGGACGAAGGCGTACCAGCTTCCGGATCTTGCACGCGATGCCCGCGGGCAGCACGTCGCGAACCTGCTCGCGTTCCAGCCTGACGAGACGATCGCCGAGGTGATGGTTCTCAAGGATTACAAGCAGGCGGCGAACCTCGTGCTCGCGACGAAGTCCGGGATGGTCAAGAAGACCCGACTGGCCGACTACGACACGAACCGCACTGGTGGCATCATCGCGATCAACCTCAAGGATGACGACGAGTTGATCTCGGCGAAGCTCGTCAGTGACGACGACGATCTCATGCTGATCTCGCGCAAGGGAATGTCCGCGCGATTCAAGGCGGACGATTCGACGTTGCGTCCGATGGGTCGTTCAACGTCGGGCGTGATTGGCATGCGTTTCCGCGACGGTGACTCACTGCTCGCGATGGACGTCGTTGTCGAGGGCGCAGACCTGGTCACGGTCACCGATGGCGGGTTCGCCAAACGGACGTCCGTTGACCAGTGGGCCACCAAGGGTCGCGGAATCATGGGCGTTCGGGCGATGAAGCTCGTCGAGGAGCGCGGGGCGCTCGTTGGTGCGCTGATTTGCCAACCGGGTGACGAGATCTTCGCGGTCGCCAGTGATGGAGTGGTGATTCGGACCCGCGTCGATGAGGTCCGCGTGACCGGCCGCGACACGATGGGTGTCTCGATGATGCGTCTGACGGGCGAGCGGAGCCTCGTTGCTGTGGCACGGGCCGCCGAACTTGATGATGAACCCGATGAGAGCGAAGACACTGGCGCGGATAGCACCGAAAATGTCGCACCGGAGTCGGTAGAGGGCAATGATGGTGCCGAACCGTCCGAAACTGTAGATCCATCGGCAGCCGTTGATTCTTCGACTGAAGAGTCCGGAAAGGAAGAGAACTAGTGAGCGCGACGCAAACGCAGGCGACGCCGGCTCCGGCAGCTGGCCCCCGCCAAGCAAGGCTGTTTGTCAGCCGACTAGATCCATGGACCGTGATGAAGACGGCGTTTGTGCTCTCACTGGGCATGGCAGTTGTCATCATCGTCGCCGTTTTCATCCTGTGGCTGCTGCTGACCGTCAGCGGAACGTTCGCCTCGATCAACCAGACGATCAGCGACCTCGGTGGCTCAGGTTCGGGCCTAGACGTCACCGACACCTTCTCGTTCGGTCGAGTTATCGGCTTCGCGCTATTCGTCGCCGCGTTCGAAATCGTGCTGACCTCAGCACTGGCGACCGTCGTCGCCGCGATCTACAACGTGACCGTCGGCTTCACCGGTGGCGTCGAAGTCACCCTCTCGGAGGACTCACTTCGGTCGGCCGCCGCGATGCCAAACCCGTGGAAGCGCAGCCCCGCGGCACCCGCTCCACCAAGCGACGTCTAGCCTTTACGTCGTTACAGCAGGCGTAATACCAATCCGATTGGCGCGCGAACATCGGAGCCAAGTACGGTATGCGTTGCACGTGAGGGCCTATAGCTCAGCTCGGTTAGAGCGCTTCCCTGATAAGGAAGAGGTCGGTGGTTCAAGTCCACCTAGGCCCACATGAAGAAACTATTGCTAGTTGGAGCAATCGCGGCAGTCGCGTATGTCGTCTACCGGCAGGTCTCAGCCAACCAGGCTGAGAAGGACCTATGGAACGAGGCGACCGCGGATCCCGACCTCCGCTAGTACCACCCCGCTGTCCCACAACCCCGTCGCCTTAGGGCGAGGGGGTAGGTGAAGGCGGTACGGGGCCTTAGCTCAGTTGGTAGAGCGCTGCCTTTGCAAGGCAGATGTCAGGAGTTCGAATCTCCTAGGCTCCACATCTTTCGACCGGACAACCGCACATCCGGGTTCGTGCTAGACGCACATGGCGCGGAGAAAATCCTTAGTGTGAACACGTGCGGGTAGTCAAAGTTCTGTTGATCATCGTTGCTGCGTGTGCTGTGGGCGCGGTTGTGGTGGTTGTCGCCGCGATTACCGCGAACAACGTGGAGTCGAATCAGACCCAGGAAGCACTCGATCCCTTCTACACCCCGCCGAATCCAGTGGTCGGTAAACCTGGCGACATCATCAGGTCCGAGCCGCTGACCGGCTTCAACATCACCGATGGCACGGGCTACCGCATCCTGTACGTATCGAAGGACCCGACGGGTGCGCTGCGGGCGAGCGGTGGAATGGTCTTTGTGCCCACGACGCCCGCCGCCGGTGAGCGCAAGGTCGTGGCCTACGCCCACGGCACGAGCGGTCTTGGGGATGCGTGCGCTCCGTCGCGGAGCCCGCTGACGCCCACGGCCCAGCCGTTCATCCAGACGCTAATGAACCTCGGCTACGTCTACACGGCGACTGACTACGTCGGGCTTGGAACTCCGGGCGAGCCGTTCTACATGATCGGGGCCAGCGAGGC
>Ga0172380_10001876_pt1 | contig 35149 bp, 37 predicted proteins | sample Leawe162metaG_FD_119747 | JGI IMG/M metagenome (GOLD analysis project Ga0172380, IMG submission 119747) | Leachate microbial communities from a municipal landfill in Southern Ontario, Canada - Leachate well 162 metaG | ecosystem: Engineered > Solid waste > Landfill > Unclassified | place...
AGGGCTGGTTGCTGGGTAATTCCCAGTGCGCGTGAGCGTGAGGATAGTGCCACAGAAATGAAAACCGCCGCAGCAATGCGGTAAGGGTGCAACGGTGCGGTAAGAGCGTCACCAGCAAGGTCGAGAGGCCTTGGCTAGGTAAACCCCGCTAAAGGTGCAAGGCGAAGGTATAACTTGAGGTTATGGTGGCCCGCCATCTCAAGTTGCTGATGCCGCTAGAGGGTGTAGGAGACTGCACTCCCAGATAGATGACAGTCGAACACAGAACCCGGCTTACGCGCTACTTCAATTTTTCAGGACAATCGAGACAGTCTGGATAAAAGAAATTACGACCAGAATTGCAAAAAGGAAACAGCAATGCCATTAAGCGGAGAGTTTGCCCTGTCCGGTTAGGGCTTCGCAAACAATTAGGGCGGGAATTGTTACCCATTGGCCTTTTTCTAGCAAATCAAGGTCTTGCAGATCGAGATTGGCTAGGCGCAGAGTTCTAATTTCTGTCCGAATCTCGCGGTAGGAAGGCTCATAGCTAGGGCACATGCGGTGTTTTTCGCGCAGCAAACACTCAACAATACTGATGACTGTCTCTCCGGTTTTGACCATATATTGAGCGCTGCCATCTTCATTTAGAGCAAATGAGCGCTTGTTGTGTGATTGACCCCAGCGAAAGAATACTGTCTCGTTAGAAGCGCTCGTAGCTTCTGTGGGGTGCTTCGGCACACTGTTTTCAGTCGGCTGTTTATGGATAGCTAGCTTGGTCAAAGCGACGTCTAATTCGATTAGACCAAGGTAGTGGGTCATCGGAGGAAGAGTGTTGTCTTTTGCCTGTCTGCCGCCGCTTGGCGCTAATTGCAGGTGCCGTAGAGTTGATCTAGAGCCTGTTGATGTTTGAATAACTGGAGCCTGTTTGACACTTTGGGCGCTCTCGTTAGTTTGATTAGTCTGGGCAAGGGCAAGGGTAGCCATGATTTCTCCTGGTGCAATGAAGCACTTACATTCGAGTTAGCCCAGACAGACCTAACTGGCTATTGGTTCCATTTATCTGACTCAAGGTACAAATTTTGGGGTATATGCCAAGAGGAAGCCTTGGAAATGCCCGCGTAGTGGCTGGACTTTGTAGTTTTGCCTAGTTGCAGCTTACTTAATTCGCAAATAGAGGCGTAGGCGCATGTATTCGTCTAGAAAGAAGATGACTATCGGACGCGAGCGTGAGGCAAAACCTACCTTGCGTGTTCCGGTGGATACTTCAAAATCTGCTAAATCTTCAAACGCCGCACATTCTTCCAATAGTTTGGTCAGCAAAACTGGCAAAACTACTAAGACTTTTGCTTACAGCAATTCAACTGACTTTGTTCGTGCTGTTGATACAGACAACAATGCTGTTGGTTTTGTAAAACAGCCCGAACAGCGCTTGCCCACTGATTTTTCTTGGGACAAACTAATGCCCGAGAAATGGAAAGTAGAAGCACTGCAGCTGCCGACTTTGAAAGATTGGTGGCACTGCCCTTCTGGCAAAACTGTGTTGATTGGAGCATTGCTTGGCTTGCTAGTAGTGGCTGCCACGGCTGCTACAGAGCGAGTAACGGCAGAGGGTTACAGCGAAGAAGGCCGTAAGCTATTGAGCACAAATCCGCAGCAGGCAATTTCTTACTTCAATCAAGCAGCTAGTACTGAGTCATCTCGGCTTTGGGCTGGTGCACCAAGGCACGTTGCTGCTCTAGAAGGATTGGCTGTGGCATACGAGCGGGCTGGTTATAAGGACAGCGCTGTGGAGACACTGGCACAAGAGTGTCAGATGCTGAGCAAGGCACCAATCCCAATTCTAGTGAGAGATGATTTTCGTTTGGCTTCAGCTCTTGGGGTTTATGCTGATTGTTTAGAGCGCAATGATCGCAAGTTTGAAGCGAGCAATGTGCGCACTCAGATCAACAATTTGCGCAGTAACAGTGATTGGGTGTTGATTGTGCTTTTAGTACTCGCTAGTCTTGCTACTTTTGGAATTTATGCCGCCAATGCCCTTTTGCAAGACAAGGTGCATTTGAGCAATTGGCGAGTGTATTTTTGGTTTACGACCATGTGGTATTTCGGGTTTGTTTTTTGGGCCATGCATATGGGAATTGGTTTGCTGCCTGCTCTAGTAATTTCATTGGTGGCGGAGTACGCAGTGCTTCCCTCGTTTATGGCTGGCTTGGTTGCCATCGGTCAGTCTTGCGCTCCTATTTGGAGTCACTGTATTACCTCGGCTACGCAGCGCAGTGTGAAGTAGCGAACAGCACACTGATTTTGAGTGCCCGTTGTTTGGCACCAGTGTTTGTCTATTTGGCTTGACAGCGCTTTTGTCGGTGATATCATTGATATCAGCGATATCAAGGTGAAGTCATAATGGCAGCAGTAACAGTTCGCAATTTATCCGATGAAACGCACCGAGCTCTTAGGGTGCGCGCTGCTCAGAATGGCCGTAGCACAGAAGCAGAGATCCGGGCAATTCTAGAAGAAGCTGTGAGACCCAAGGAGAGGGTAAAGATTGGCTCCGAGCTTGCTGCTTTTGGTGACAAGTATGAAATTGATCTTGCGACTACACGAGACAATGAGCCCGTGCGGATAGCAACATTTGAATGATTATTCTTGATACAAACGTTGTTTCAGAGGTCATAAAGGTCGGTCGCAGTTCGGCGGTCGTGGCCTGGCTGGACGAAATGCCAGCCGACTCCCTTTATTTGACAGCAGTTAGTCTGTCGGAACTTTGTATCGGCGTAGAGATTTTGCCGTTAGGCAAGCGAAAATCGGCACTTAAAGCTGATCTCGGTGATTTGCTTGGAAAGCTCTTTGGCTCGAGGGTCTTGCCCTTCGACGAACCGGCTGCCATTGCCTATGGTGCCCTTGTTGGCAAAGCTCGTCTGGCGGGAAAGACTGTTTCAATGCCCGATGGACAAATCGGATCTATAGCAGCTGTTCATGGCTTCACTGTGGCGACGCGTGATACTGCGCCGTTTTTAGCTCTTGGAGTTCCCACTGTAAATCCCTGGGATATGGCTTGATGACTCCCGCTTCGGTGGTCGCTTCCTGTTGTTCTATTGCTTGGGTTGGCGTGTAGACAAATCTACGATTTGCCGCTGAGCCAGCCGGTCAGCGATCCAAGCCAGCTTTTTTTGCTGCTGGCTTGTCGCCGCAGCTCAAGTAGCTCTGCTTCTAATAGGGCTGTTTTGCTTGCTTGTGCCTGCAAGTCTGGAAGCAGTCTAATTTGCTCAGCTTGGGTTTCGAGAAGGGCTTCTAGATAGCCGTTTCGATAAGTGGATGCCTCTAGTTTGCTGGCCAGCTCACTGATCAGTTGCACGGCCGATTCGGAATTGAGTTCACGGTCTAGCCTTGATTCTAATTCTGACTCTTGGGCGTGATGCGTGGATTCGGTAATTTCGATATGTATAACGTCGTCACATTCGTTGCCGGTAAAGTTCACTTGGACGTCGGCCTCTGCCACCACTTCTCGATCGGAGCCATATCCAGAGTTGGGCTCAGTGTCTTTTTCTTGCAAACCTGTTTTTTCGGATCTTTTGTGCACAGTACTTTTTTCTGTGGCAGTTTTGCCTTCAAAAAGTTTGTCCATGCCTTCGGTGCTAATTCTGTTTTCGTAACGAGCTAGCTGATCATTTAACAAACGGTTAAATTCACTAGCGTATATAAACCAGCTATCTTTCTGGCTGCTTGGGTCGCTGTCCGGGCGTTGCTCGCCTTTGATTTGACCGCTTGCTAGCCGTTCTTTCAATAAAATTGCATCTGTGCGCAAAATCGAGGCTGCCCTTGCCAGTGGTACCAGAGGATGAACAGTAATTTGCTCTTCAAAGACGTTATGCAACGGTCTCTTTTGCTCTGTAGTTGGCTCTGTGACTTGCTTTGCTTGAGACATCGGGTGCACCAGATATGGAGCTAACCTATCAAAGGCTAAGGCAATATTATAACTCTTCTTGCAATTTTCTCAAGAACTTCTTATCTTCTTTGTCCAATTGCAGCTCGGCTCTCTCTAGTAGGTCTGGACGATTTAAGAACGTTACTCTGAGCTGTTCTTGTCGTCTATATTTGGCAATGAGGGCATGATTTCCCGAAAGCAAAACATCGGGCACCATCATGCCACGAAAGTCAGCTGGCTTGGTGTAATGCGGCCCTTCTAACAGGCCGTCATTAAAAGATTCGTGACTGAGTGAAATACTTTTTCCTAATACCCCTGGTATCAATCTGCCCACAGCGTCGATTATGGTCAACGCTGGCAGCTCGCCGCCGGTCAAAACAAAGTCTCCGATTGATATTTCGGCTGTGGCCAGGCTGCGTATTCTTTCGTCGAAGCCTTCATAGTGGCCGCATAAAAAAGTGATGTCTGTTTCTTGGCTCAGAGATTCGGCCAGTTTTTGGTTAAAAGTCTGGCCTTGTGGTGTCATTAAAATCACCGGTGAGCCTTCCGGCCTGGCAATACTTTCGACACAGGCGAAAAAAGGCTCAGGTTTGAGCACCATGCCAGCTCCGCCGCCGTAGGGTGTGTCGTCTACCTTGTGGTAACTGTCTGTGGCGAAGTCTCTGGGGTTGTAAGCCTGCACTGTGAGGCGACCGGCTTTGACCCCTCTGCCGATGATGCTGGTTTGGCAGTAACTGCTGATCAGTTCGGGAAAGAGCGTGACAACGTGAAAATTAAGTATTTGTTCTGACATGGCTTCAATTTTCGCACATCTTCTCGTACATCTTCTCCTAGCTATAGATATACACACTTTCGCTAATACCCTTTCGTCGATGACGTATTGGCGTGGTCGGAGCACAATAAGAGTGTGGGTTGCGTTATTCGGATTGGTTTTTCGGGTTGGGTAATCCTGATGAGTTTAGGAGTTCCTGCGGGAAATGGGAGAGCAAATGATGGTACGTAATAATTCACGTTCGGTCAGTAAATCGGTAGCTAGCGATCATATGACTCGGGAACAGACCCGCAAGTTTGTTGATATTCATCCTGCCGCGCAGGCTTCCCTGCCTCGCAACATCGATAGAGTAATGTTTGGTCATGGTGGCACTGATAAACTCGAACCAAGCAAAGATGGTGCTTACCAAGCCCACGTCAATCTATCGGAACAGTTCCTAAGCAGTGCTGGTGGAGAGAGATCGGCTACAGTTCTCAATTGGATGGACGAACTCAAGTCTGAGTCTGAAGATTTTATCAATGGCCGTCGCGATGACTTGTATGAAGATGAGTTGAAAGCCAGTCTTTATCGCTCGGCTGTTTCTTATTTAGTGGACAAAATTTTCCAAGATTTGCGTTGGTTTGCCTTTGAATTTAACAAAGTTGCGGCTGGCACTGCCTTGCAAATATCATCATCTATTCTTGGTGAAGTGACCGAAGTTACCCGGGTCAATAGTAAACGCGAAGCTGAAGAAACAGCTACGTTCTTCCGTGCTAGATTGGCTAATCGCCGCCATAGTCTTGTCATTCGTGGCAGCGGTAGTCAAATCGAGTTTTACATTGTGCCAGTATCACAGGTAATGGCGCTCAGTTTGGTTGAACACGAGTTTGCCCCGGTCGGTACTATGCAAATCAAAGTGAATGAACAAGGAATGTCCTGGCGTTTGCGCGGTTCGCAGTTTGCCCCGGATACTATTGAAGAGTTGAGCATGGGCATGTTTGCCCGCTTTATTGAAGCGACAAAGAAAGAATTGGCTGCCGAAGAGCAATAGAGGTTAGTAGAGGTTAGTAAGAATAGTAAGAATAGTAAGGCTTGTCTGCTGGTTTTCTATCGGGCACCTTAGATTTTTCATTAAAAAAATGGTTTCCATGGAAACCATTTTTTTAGCTTGAAATTGAGAGCTCCGGCTATCTAATTAGTGGTGTCGTGCTGCGCAGGCTCAAAATCTGAAATAGCCCCGGGCAGCCGAACTCTTCTAATGTTGGCAACTGCAGTGTTCTTTTGTCTAAGAAGTGGTTGTAAATGCGGCCGTCGTCGGCGGCTTTCAAAGTCTCGGCAATCATAAATTTCTCGGCGTCTAAACCATTGAGACCGAGTGTTCTTGCCTTTAGGCCTATTTTCCGACCAACAGCATTATTGTGCAAATCTTTCTTTGTATCTAGGTACCAGGGCTGTGTGCCTGACGCCTTAGAGAAAATTGCTTCTGTATATTCGTTGGCGCGGAACAATAAATCAGACGGAACTTCGCTTAGCTCGTAGGCGGCAAGAGCTGAGCCATAGGCGTGTTGAAAGCTGTTAACCAGTTGTTTGTAAACGTGGATAGTTTTGCCATTGCGATTGTATGGGCAGGTAAATTCATCGAAAGTTGAAGGGTTGCCCGGTTCTGTCGGTACTTGCTTGTGCCACGAAAGTGGTATCAGTCGGCTGCTTCCGTAGAGGCGCTTTTCGGCAAAACTTACTCGCCATAAAATTGAGAAGACGTATAGACCGAGTATTAATGCTGATAAGCCGAGAGCTATGACTGCTGCAACTTTGGCTCTGAATTTAGGTATGGTTTTAGGCGACTTTCTAAAGTTCTGGCAGCGGGTCACTTTGGTGTAGACCATGGTCTCGTAATATCTTCCCAAGAGAAATCTTTCCACATAATAACAGGCGGTAAATCTTGCCGCTCAAAATAGCTGAAGTCTGCTATCTGTCCACCCTAGGCTGTTTTAGGTTTTGCGTTTTGGTTTTTGGGTCCCGCTACTGCTATGGCGCGTAGTAGATATGAGCAAAAAACACTATTGAGCAAAAACGGCATGGTGGCCGCTTTCGCATCAATAGTGTTCTAAAAGCCGGGTCAGGCTTATTTCGCTTTCAGCACCAGTGCGTTGGTTTCAGCTTCGAGCTCATAGAGTTCATCTGACACCAACACACCACCGTTCAGGCTAGTACTGGAAGCCCTAGAAGCCGATGGCGTTCATGAAGCTGCGGAAGCGGGTGGCTTCTCTGCTGCTTCCGGCACGGCCTCGACTTGGACAGCTTCCACTGGCGCTTCTTCGATTGTCGCTGCTTCCAGCGGCACTGCGGTCAAAGCCACAAGCCAATCGGCCCAGAGCGGATTGACCACCAGCTCTGCCATTTCACGATAGTTGTCTGGCTTGGCCTTCTGCATGATCAGGCCGTGCTGCATCAAGAAGAAAGCCACTTTCGGCTCCAGCTTGCTGATGTCGAGAGTGCCGCCCATACCTTCAATCAGGGCCTTGAGATTGGCGCTGTGAGCGTCACTGAAAGGCGACGAAGCAATGCCGAAGGGAGTGTGCGTCGTCAGAATTTGTTGCTGGACAAAGTCGAGGGTGAACGGAATTGCCTCTTCGACTGGGTTGCTCCTGGCGAAAATCGACATCAGCTTGTTGACGTTGCTCCAGAACCGCCAAGGGTTGTAAGCGTGACGCAAGAGAAACTCGAGGGCGTCTTTGGTGAAGCAGATTTCGAAAATCTCAGCGGCACTGAGGCCTTGGAAGACGCCGTTGGCGCGTCTGCTTCCCTGGGCACTGAGCATGCTGCGGGGGATGAGATCGAAGAGATACTCGCCGCCGTATGAGGTGTAGCTCTCGAAAATGCTCGTGCTGTATTCGAAGCGCTTGTGGCCAAATTCGAGCAGGCCTTGACGGGCCATATCGTAGAGGTCAGATTTGGCGGCAGAAGCAGCAGCCTTCAGAAGGGCTGCTGTAGAAAGGTCTTGTGGTGTTGGGGACATGAAGTAATCCTTCAACAAGATTGAGAGAACAAACGAAGACAAGGCAAAGCGTTGCCCTGCCTTCGCTTGTGGCGAGTGTTACTTTTTACTGTTCGGTGAAGCCTTGCCGCTGATAGATAGCACCGTGTTGTTGTCGTTGTACCGTTGCACGGTCGAGACGGTGTAACCATCTTTTACCAACGCAGCGACTCGGTCATCCAGCAGGTAGCGTGGGCAGGTGCTGACGTCGATGTTGACATTCAGCTCTTTGTTGGAAGGAGCAGCACCAACTTGTTCCAGCAAAGCTGCTTCGATCTTGTCGTTGAGCTCTTTCGCCTGAGCGCGCTTGGTGGCGCGGGCGGTGAGAGCACCAGCGATGCGATAGCCGATGGCTAGGCCGAACAGCGACACATAGAACGCATCGAAGAAGCGACCCAAGTGGTACAGAACGGCAAACCCGGCGCCAATCGCAGCGATGTGCAGCAAGGTGGTGCCGAGTTTGTTTGCCTTGGCCCATTCGCTCTTTGAGTGAAAGTCAAGGCCGAGGGCCAGCAGTGTGAAGCCGGCAATGGCAAGTAGCAATGTGATTGGGTCCATGTATTCGGGTTGACCTCTTTGTTATTTTGCTTAGGCGTTTTCTGCCTGGGTGAGCAGACGCTGAATTTCGGCGGCTACTGCGTTGGTTGCTGCACGGGGATCCCGGGGCAGGTCTTTGGCTGCCATGGGCTTACCGATCACGACGGTGGCACCGTAGGTGGTGAAGATGCGGTCCACCTTGGTCTTGGTGCCGTCGGCGTTGGGGACCAGCTCAAAGTCCTTCCAGCGGCGGAAATTCTTGAAGCCGATGGCGTTCATGAAGCGGTGAACTGCACTGGCGTCTTTGCGATCACGCTTGTAGTGCACTGCAACTGGTAGCACGTAGAGCTGGTCATCACCGCCCAGTTCCGCAGCGCCGTAGAGCATGCGGACGGCACCGGTGCGGAAGTCTTCGTTCACCAGCTTATTGCTGAAGACGAGTTTGCCCTGGGGGAAGAGCAGCAGGCGGGCGCCCTTGCTGGCGTTGATGATGCCGGCGCCAGTGTCGATCACTGCTTGACCGCCACCGCCTTCTTGCGACTTCCCGCCTTCCACCTGAACCCCGACGATACCAGCCCAGGCTGCCAGTGTGCCACGGATGATGGGACGCAGCTCTTTGGCCTTGGCTACCTGGCGATAAGAGAAGGGAATGGCCTTGCCGACGACAGCGAAGTCGAGGGCGAATTGGTGGTTGGGCAGAACCAGGGCGCGTCCAGCGAATTTGGCGTTTTCGGCGCCTATGACCTTGACCGGGCCGACGCCGACCATGCACATGATTTGGTAAACGCGTTTGGCGAACCAGCGAGCGAAGCGCGTGGACGGTGGTGGCATGTAGCCGGTCTTTTGCAGCTTGCGGCCTTGCCAGATCCAGTAGCCAGTGCGGTAGGCCATGAAGAGCAGCGCTGCGATGAGCGCCCAGAAGAGAACATTTCCTAGTGTCATGTTTGACTCCAAAGTTTGGTTAAGTACAGAGGGGAAGCCTAGAGAAAGACCTTCAGAAAACCGCAGAAAAACGCAGCGGGAGATCCGAAGGAAAACCTGAAGAAGAGCTTTCAGCTGACGATGATTTGCACTGCTTTCGGCAGCACGTAGAGTTCCATCGAGCTGGTGGGACGACCCGGGTCTCCATCGATGTTCGGCGTAACCGGGGAAGAGGTTTCGATGCGCACGGCGGCTACACGCATGCGGTAGTAGTTGGTCGACTTGTCTGGACGACCCATGGCCATGCGTGCTGAGAACTGCAGCAGGCTGCCGAAGCCGTTGGCGGTGATGGCCACGACATCGAGCAGTCCGTCCGAGGCGTTGCAACCGCGGCTTAGGGCCAGCATCGATGGCGGTACCGCGCTGAGGGCGAATAGTGCTGAGGCCTCCAAGCTCACGGCCTTGACCTGAAGGTCTGTCTGACCATCTGCCAGAAGGGGCGTGAGCTTGTAACGCACTGGGCTCGGTTTGAAGCTGGCAGCCAGCATGCGCACCGCGTAGGTGAGCTTGCCGAAGATGCGCTTCATTCGGGGAGTGGCGAAGGAGATGGCGTCGGAGATTTTGCCGAAGCCAGTGGCCACCATGAAGAGCTGCTCTTGCTTGATGCCGATGCTGTCGGCGCTGACCAAGCGCACCATGTCGACTGGCTGGGATTGGCCGTTGATCACCATGGTGATGAAGCGCACGGGGTCTGGGCTGGCGTAGAAGGCACGGGCAAAGAGATTGCCAGTGCCTGCAGGGAAGACGGCCAGGGGAACACCCGAGCCGAACAACCCTTCTGCGGCTTGACAGGCCGTTCCGTCACCGCCGCAGGCAATCACAGCATCGATGTCACCTTGGGCGACGGCTTTTGCTGAGAGCCTTTTGGCAGAGCCGAGCTCGGCGGTGGTTGTCAGTTTGACGAGTTCAATGCCGTGGGCTCGGCAAGCTGCCTCCAGCTTGTCGATCGTGCCAGATTTGGCCGAGCCGCCCATGGGATTGAAAATAACAGCGAGACGGTTGTGTGATAGTTTCACCTTAGTCCTTTGCGCAGCTATGGCGCGGTAGTGGCTTAGTCAGCCTTGTTCCAAGGGGTCTGATCTTGGGTCAGCATGAAAGTGCGCATGCGCTCCCAGTTCGCGGTGAACAGGGCGGCTCGCTTCTTTGACTGCACGAAGTTCAGGTTGTTGTTTTGGTCGTTGGCCGACACGCTGTAATTCCAGCTGCCGTCTTCGACCCATTCGTCGTCGCGCACCGCAAACTTGAGGTGCATGATCTGGTGCTTCTTTTCAGAAGTGCCGACGATCACCTCGATGCCTTCAGCCCTGAGCTTGTTGATTTGCTCTTGCTGATACTGGGCACTGCGAGCGACGCTCTGCGACTTGTCGACGATCACCTTGATGTCTTTGACGCCGCGCCGATGCAGCTCGATGAGCTTGTCGGTGATGGCATCGTTGGTGTAGCTGTAGACACCAATTCGCAGTTTGCGCTTGGTGCCGTCGAGGAAGTGCAGAAATTCTGCTTGGGCGTCTTCGTAAGGCGAGAAGACGGTGGTCATGTAGTCCTGCGGATCCACGCCACTTTTGGGCAGCGAGTGTCCGTAGAAGCCGCCGCCGACACCTGCCAATGCCATGAGCAAGAGCACGACGGCGACCATTTTTGCTTTTCTCAAAAATTCGGTCATAAGTTTATCCCTGAGCGCACGCCTGAGAGACTTGCCTAGGCAAATCAAGTCAGGGTGCTGGTTTGGGTTGTTACTTCAGAATGGTTCGGTCAACCTAAAGTTGGCCCGGTTACGAGCTGTGTTCTGCGCCGATCACGAACTGTGTTCGTCCACCAAGTCGATGGAGATCAAGTCGGGATTGTGGATGTTGGTCGAAATCAGCTTGTTCAGGTCGTCGCGGGTCAGGCGTGCGTTGATGCGCACTTCTACCACTGCGCCATCGCGTCGGCTGAACTGTTCGATGTTCGAGCCCTTGGGAAACAAGTTGCGAACAGCGTCGTACTTGTCTAGGGGGCAGACGATGGCGAGGGTGCGATCGTTCGAGTCATCAGAGGGGAAGATGTAATAGCTCACCTGCAGGACGGCGACGACGATGAGGCTGGCGGTGATTGCCCACATCAAGTAGCCGAAGCCGCAGAGGATGCCGATCACAGTAGAGAAAAGAATGACAGCGGCAGTGGTGATGCCTTGCGTCTTCCAGCCGTTCTTCCAGATCACACCAGCACCGAGAAAGGTGATACCGGCGATGATTTGGCCAGGCAGACGAGCGGGGTCTCCCAGTTTGGTTGCTTCGAAGACGAAGATACCAACCATGGTGATCAGGCAGGCGCTGGCGGCGACGACCATGTTTGTGCGAACACCAGCGACCTTGCCACGACGACGACGCTCATAACCCAGGGCCATGCCCAAGAGAATGGCGACGAGAAGCGGCGGCAGATAGTTGCTGGTGTTGAGCAGGGACGGATTGACAGCGAAGTTGGCGAACCAGTTGTTGAGCCAGTCTGGTACCAAGCTTGAAAGATTCGGCAGGGCTGTGCCCAGCTGTATGCCAGATGGAATGTTTGTATTAGACATAGTGACCTCTCGAAAAAAAAGATGGTTAAGGCCGTCTCAGCCCGCGACACTGGTCTCGAATTGAGGCCATTTGTGACGATGTTGCGGGCTGGAGGTTAGGAGAATATGGTTGGTTCTTTTAAGGAGCCTTTAGGAGAAAGAGAATGGGATACTCATGATGATGGATATACATGACATCTAATTGCTATTGTTTTGAGATAAAACTATGGTAAGCGCGGCCAGCGCATGGTTTCAAAACTCATATTCTTGACTTCTATGATATAGAGTTAGGTTTTCTTTTGGATTTGCAAAGTTATCGCCGCTCGCGCAAGGCTTACGCTAGGTTTCTGTGAGGCTCCAATTGTGAGTACCGCCTAATGCTTGGAGGGCAGTCTTGAGTCTCTCTGGCGTGATGTCTTTGATTAACCAAAGTCAGGTTTTTGATGAGTCAACCCGTCGCCAAAAAGGGAAGATTTTTTTCGAAAAAATCTTCCCTTTTTGGTTTTCGAAGCGAGTTGCGTTTTGTCGTACCGTACAAAAAATGTCCGATTTTCTTGAGAAAGTCGGACATTTTTTTGCCGACTTCACAACGAATATCACGACGACTTTTTTGCTGATTTTTCGCGTGCAAACACAAATTAGTTAATACCGCTGGCGATGGCGCTACTTGTGAAATTCCCGCAAATTGCGCCAGTTGCCCTTTCAGCTTTTCAGCCTTTCACAATTGCCACGTGTCCTTTGCGAGTGGCACGATCGATTGAAGCCACAGTTTTTGAAGAAATTTCACTGCTAGCGTTGTTGAGCCAGATCCAAATATGGGTGTCGAGAATCAAGCCACGTTCTGATTCAAGCGCCATCGGCTTGCCACTCTTCGCCGGTGCCCTCTACCAAGTCGCCGTGTATGATCACGCTGTCTTTCATGCAACCGAACAAAGTGTGAGGCTCATCAGCATAAGGAACCAGTCTGGCAAGTGGCTTGCCATGTTTGGTGATGACTATGGGGAGCCGACTACGATTGACTTCATCAATTAGATTCAAGCAATGAGTTTTAAATTCACCTGCACCTATACTTTTTTCTTTGGCCATATCGCCCTGCTTCTAGCTATTGCCTGTTGTGCTTGTAATTTTTTTAGTGCTTGTTGACAATCTTACTATGGTCATAATCTTGAATCCAAGTTCGATATACAATTGCTGAAAGAACATTGATTGGAGAGCGCTATGAACACTGTAATCACCCCTGAATCACTAGAAAAGCTCAAGGCTGACGCCCTCTATTATGAATACACCAAAGCGGCTGATCCTCTTGGCTCTGGGGTAATTTCACAGGTACCCTATGCCGAATTTAGTGGTTCGCTGCACCAGGGTGACAAGACTGCTTTAATTCCCTTAGATGTTAGCCAGGCTTTGGGCTGCGAAGGCCCGGCTACTAGCCCAGCCCTGTGTGCCAATTTTGTCCATATTTTGCCCAACGAAAAATTGACCACTAATTTCAATGCCACTTCCCAGTTGATTTATGTCATTCGTGGTTCTGGCAATACTTCATTTGGTGGCGATCGCATTCCCTACAAAACCGGAGATTTCTTGGTGCTGCCGCTTGGCTGTGAAACCACTCACGAGGCCGACTCAGATACGGCCTTTTATCTAGTACACGACGAGCCGCTTTTGCGTTACCTTGGTGCTGAAGCTAAACATCCGAGATTTAAGCCAACTTTGTTTGCCAGCCAAGATTCGCTCAAAGAGTTGGCTCGGGTAGAGCATGAGGGGGAGTCTGTTAACCGCAGCCGAGTGAGCATTCTTCTAGCTAACAAAGAAATGGATCAAACTCTTACTGTCACTCATACTTTGTGGGCGATGTTAGGGGTTTTGCCAGAGGGAACTGTGCAGTTGCCCCACCGCCATCAATCAGTGGCACTTGATCTAATTCTTGATTGCGAGCCCGGATGTTACTCTTTAGTGGGCCGCCACATTGATAGTGATGGCAAAATACTCGACCCTAAGCGGGTTGATTGGAAGCCCTATTCAGCTTTTATCACTCCTCCAGGCTATTGGCATGCTCATCACAATGAGTCGGGCAAGAAGGCTCATTTGATTCCGATGCAAGATGCAGGATTGCATACTTACCTGCGTTCACTCGACATCCGCTTTGTCTTGCCCAAAGCCCAGCTGTGAAGACTATAAGACAAGCAGTTATGAGGAATCCCGGTGACCAATGAAAAAATCGTGCATAAGGCGTCCAGGGGGCCGCTCTATGCCGTTTTAGCCTATGGCTCTTGGGGATTCGTGCCGCTGTATTGGAAAGCCGTTGGTGCGGTGCCAGCACCTCAAATGGTGGCGCATCGAATTGTTTGGTCACTGCTTACTGTATCGTTTTTCTTTGTCAATAAAGAGCGGCGACAAGAGTTAGTGGCCGTGCTCACTTCGCCGCAAAAGCTTGCTTGGATGTTTGGCAGTGCATTGTTTCTCAGTTCTAACTGGTTGCTATTCGTTTATGCCGTTCAGCAAAAGTGGCTCTTGCAGGTCAGTTTAGGCTATTTTATTAACCCCCTGGTTAATGTAGTGCTTGGCGCGGTTATTCTTAAAGAGCGATTAAATCGGCTCCAAGTCTTGGCTTTTGTCCTGGCCTCAATTGGGGTTTCAATTTATGGCGTGGGCTTAAATAGCTTCCCTTATTTTTCTATTGCTTTGGCTTTGACTTTTGGGCTTTACGGGTTGATGCGCAAACAGGCGCCAGTGGAGCCAATGGTTGGCTTGGCGGTGGAATCTATTTTGTTGCTGCCGCTAGCCGTAGGTTATTTGATTTATCAATGGAACCAAGGTGTTTTGGTGTTCGGTCAAGATTGGCAATTGGCTTTGCTGATTGTCTGTGCTGGACCAATCACTAGTTTTCCCTTGCTTTGGTTTGCCCACGCAGCGCGCAATTTGCCTTTATCAACATTGGGCTTCTTTCAATATATTGCCCCTACCATGCAATTTGCCCTGGCGGTGTTTTTGTACAAAGAGCCCTTCTCGGCCACTCATCTTTTGGCCTTTGTCTTTATCTGGACGGCGCTGGCTACTTATGTCGGCAATTCGGTTTATCGACTGCAGCATCGCTAAGGGCGGCAATCTTATAAAAACAGGCCTATCAATACAGTGTTGCGCGCAGATCATATAAAAACAGGGAGCGCTTGCGCGCTCCCTGAGAAGTGGGTTGATTTGAAGAATTCTTACCTAATTCATCCTAATCGTTATCGAATCGTTGATTGACTCGAAAAAAGAATCGCTTCAGTAACTAGTACCGAAGCGAACTTAGAACCTATCTTTTTTTAGCGCCTTTTTTGACGGCTTTCTTTACTGGCTTAGCAGCAGCTTTTTTAGCTGGCTTAGCAGCGGCTTTCTTAGCTGGTTTAGCAGCTGGTTTAGCCTTAGCAAGAACTAGTGTTGGTTGCTTAGAGCGACCATTCACGATGTCCTTGAGTTCTTTACCAGCGCGGAAAGCTGGAACGCGAGCAGCCGCAATTTTCAACGGAGCAAGTGTTCTAGGGTTACGGCCAGTTCTGGCTTTGCGCATACGACGCTCAAAAGTTCCGAAGCCAACTAGAGTGACTTTGTCGCCTTTTGCAAGAGCGCCAGTTACGGTGTGAATAAAAGCGGACAATGTGCGAGTCACTTCTGACTTGGCTTGGCCTGTAGCTTTGGCCACATTTTCTACGAGCTCAGCTCGGTTCATTCTGATTTCCTCCTTATTGGAAATACTTATCCCAACCCACAGCCAGGGATGATAACACCATGTAACTCATACTACAAGCGATTCTGACTGGAAAGTTTTAGATTTTTTCTTTGATGTGTTGATCGATGAGTGATTGATCAAGGCTTGTAGATGTCGCGTAGAACCGGCATGTAGTGCTGTTTTGAAGCTTTTGACTGTCGTTCACGGCAGACAAAATCAAGAAAAGAAATTTTGAAAAGATCAAATTTCGATCGAAAGTTTTTCCAGCAACTATAATGGAACCCTGTCGGAGTGGCCCTAGCGAGAGCTTCAGAAAAAGACCACGCCTGATCAATTAATTCTGCAGGAATTCTTGGCTATAATCCTTCCTTGGTGTTTATCATGACAACTGTTCTCAAATCGGCAAGACGAGCCACTTTCTCGCAAACCCTATCCTTATCTATAGCATTGGCGTTGGCTCCTTACGCAATTGCTCAAACTGCCGCAAAGCCAGCTGCTAAGCCTGTTGCAGCCAAAGTTGCCCCTACCCCTGGTAGTGTATCGGCCACGCCGCAAACGAAAGCCCCGCTTGTCCAAACGGGCAATGTGACTCATTCGGAGGCTGGTTTAAAACCGACCGGTCTAACAGGCAAAATTGAATCGCTTGGGGATCAGTCAAAGGGCACCCAGGCTATCGTATCCAAGTTCCGAGGCCATTGGCAGATGTTTTTACAGAACCCCTGCCATACCGGAAACAGTGCCGTAGAATTGCCAACAGTTGCTCAAGGCAAGGTACGCTGGACGTTTCCGGCTGAAGGTCCAATCGATTCATCTCCTGCTATATATAAAGGAGTTATCTATGTGGGCTCTGATGATGGGCATGTTTACGCCATTGACGAGCAAACTGGAAGAATGGTTTGGCGCTCCAAACTCGGTGACAAGGTTAAATCATCCCCAGCGGTGGGCGATGGCATGCTGATTGTAGGCTGCGAAGACAAGAAGATATATGGATTAGATGCTAAGGATGGAAAGGTAATCTGGTCAGTCGATACTGGTGATCGTGTTTCTTCTTCACCGGCTGTATTCGAGTCTACGGCCTATATTGGTGGGCACGCCGGCATCGTTTATGCCATCGATACCCATAGCGGAAAAGTAAAATGGCAATATCCTGCTGCTGCTTCTTTAAATGTACCAACCGAAGTGAAAGCACTAGAAGCCACAGAAGGCGCCACTGGCAAGGCTCCTGCTGTAACTCCGACTGTGGCTTCAACTAGCGTTCTTTCAGGTCCTGCCATTTCTGGGTCTACCGGTGGAGCACCGACCGACTCTAAACCTGCCATCGGTATTGGTCGCATCACCTCTTCGCCATGCGTCAGTCCTAATTCGGTTATTGTCACTTCGCAAGATCGCAGCGTCTACTGCCTATCTACTAAGGATGGCAGCTTGCAATGGCAAGTAAAGACTGGTGGGCGTTTGATGGCTTCACCAATGATTTTGGATAATACTGTCTATTTGGGTAGTTGGGATAATGCTTTCTACGCCATTGATATATCTACTGGTAAAATCCGCTGGAAAGTAGGCGCACCAGGCTCTTTCAGTATTGCTGCCACGGGTGCCAATGGTCGCATATTTGCTGGCAATGATGATTTGAAAATGTATTGCCTCGATGCTTCTTCTGGCCGAATTTTGTGGAAAACTCAACTGAATTCGCCAAACCCACTGCTGTCATCCTCGCCAGCGATTGCTGGCAATATGATCTATTGCGGTAGCACTGACGGTTTTGTCTACGCTATCGATTTGCGCAACGGCGCTATTAAATGGAAGTTCAAAACTCAACGTGCCATCGTCAGCAGCCCATCTGTATCGCAGTCAGGGGTGTGTATCGGTAGCCAGGACGGCAATCTCTACTTAATCAATTGATTTAATTTAGGGTTCAATACTGGCGGATGGAGGCTTCTCTTCGCCTTTTTTCTCTTGGCCTTCGCCTTTACCAGGCGGCAAATCTTCAGTTTCTGAATCAATTAGTTTGGTGTCGATTTTGGCCATCTTTTTTATGTTGTGCGACATTGCCAGTTGTCCCTGAAAAGTACGCAGGGCCATGACATATTGTGGCACCTGACGAATGAATTGCATGGGCTCGACATATTCGCCGCCTTCATTCATTACTGTGTAGTGCACGTGCACGCCAGTAGAGCGCCCAGTTGATCCGGCATAGCCAATCACTCGGCCTCGCTGTACGTGCATGCCAGGCATGACAGAGTAGGCATTTAAGTGGCCAGTGATTGTGCGCAAATTAGGATAGGGATGATAAACCTCAACTGCTACGCCAAGGTTGCCGCGCCAGCCGACCCTGGTAACAATGCCATCTAAGAGGCAGTAGACGCGGTCGTTCAATTTTGCCCCAAGATCTACGCCGCTATGAAAATCTCCACGGCCAGTAACTGGATGCACTCTATATCCGGCCTTAGATGTGATGACACCCATTCCCACCGGTGTGTACTGAATGTCGTCACGCATGGGCGAAACCAATACAGCTGGCGCATAGTAGCCCTTGAAGTTGTAGGCTGAAGCAGCGCTGCAAGTCATTAGTGCGCCTAGTACGGTCAAACATTTCAGTTTCGACGATAGCAAGAGCGAACTCCCCGCAGGCTAAAAATGATACCCAAGGCCTATTGCAAGCCTAAGGCCTATTAAAAGCCTGAGACCTAGAACAAGATCTTCAGCAAGACCTGTACCGGAATCTAAGCACAAATTGACCTACCTATTATTAATACCACCACAGCGGTCTATTTACTCGACATAGGGCAAGAGGTTTCATTTAGTGATCCATGATTATCATTTTCATAGAGTCTTCTGAATCTTCATCGATTAATAAATCGCTTGGCTGTTTGACCTTGCTGAAACCGCTTGGTGCTGCCATATCACTGGGTTTGCATAGTTTTGCTTCGATCTTGTCAGTTGTCAGGTAATGGTGGGTTTGTCCGGAAAAAGTTGTGTAGTTCATCTGCAAGGGCAAACCTGGTTTTTCTGGTAGGCCATAGTAGGTATGCAGAAATCTGCTAGCCCCTGGGGGTATGTTGAGCTTACTGCTGGTGACCATTTCAAATAGACGCGGTGCTCGGCCGACGAGATCACCATTTGATTTTTCTTTCTGTCTCTGCGCCATCACTTCTTTTGAAATATTGGAGTAGGCTGCTGAGCATCCTTTATATGTGCCTTCTTTGAACTTAGTTGTCTTGATGTCGTTAAAGGTGACTGATTTTAAAAGCGCCATAGAAGAGGCGAAGGGGCTTTTGTAGTCTTTGATTGGGCCGTGGAATATTTTTTTTGTTTTGGCCTTGTAGCAGTAAATTTCAGTAAACGGCTTTGGCAGCAGCGTTACCTGTTGATGGCGTAGGTTTGTAATTTTGATGCCGAAGGGGCATACCAAAATTTCGTCTTCGCCAGAGGTCTGTGAGTGCTGCAGTAGGCGAAAGCTATTCTTGCCGTCTAAAGTCACAGGGACGGTCGGTTTAGTACTGGTTTTAGTGTTGACTGGATAGCTTTTGACTGAACTGGCGCTAGCTGTATTTGTATTAGCAGTATTTGTAGCGGTTGGGCTGGCAACGGCCCACTGCCCATTGGTTGAAGAGCCGAGCAAAACTGCTGCGGTCGAGGCGGATAGTATCGCAAGCCTACGCACTCGGAGTGCTAGAAATTTCGTGCAGGTAAGCATTTTGCACCTGTCGGCGTGCTGGTCTTAGCTAACTACTTGAGATTCCGGGAGCATTTCATCGAGCAATTTATTTATTACCGTTGGATTGGCTTTGCCTTTGGCAGCTTTCATTACTTCACCAAAGAAATACTGACGCAGCTTAACTTTGCCGTTTTTATAGTCTTCTAGCTGTTGAGTTGAGCGCGCCATTACTTCTTCTACAATAGCGCGAATTGGCCCCTCATCTGATACCTGAGCGAGACCCTTTGAGTCGATTAGTTTATCGACGTCACCGCCGTCTCTGAGTAAATCAACTATCAATGGCTTAGCGGCCGTGGAGCCCAATTTGCCAGAGGTCACTGCAGCACAAAGGGCATGCAGATTTTGGGGAGTCAACTTGGTTTCGGCGAATTCTATTTTTGCTTCTTTAAGGTAGGCCATAGTTGGTCCTTTGAGCCAGTTGCAAGCATCAGCGGCCGGGGCGCCGAGTTTAATTGTCTTGTCAAAGAAATCACTTAAATCTTTTGCTTCGGTGAGAATGCCAGCGTCTTCGTTGGAGAGGCCGAGGCTTTCGGTGTAGCGTTTGCGCCGATGCTCTGGTAGTTCAGGCAGACTTTGTTCTACTTCTTTTACCCACTCACGACTGATGGCAAGTGGCATCAAGTCTGGCTCGGGGAAGTAGCGATAGTCGTGGGCGTGTTCTTTTGAACGCATCGGATGGGTCTTGCGATCGCCTTCATTCCACAATCTGGTTTCTTGAACGATACGCTCACCTTTGTCAAGTAATGCTGATTGCCGCTCGATTTCAGACTGAATGGCATTCTTTACTGCTTGAAAACTATTCATGTTTTTGATTTCTGCTCTGGTACCAAGTTCGGTAGTACCGAGTTTTCTCAGTGACACGTTAGCATCGCAGCGGAAGCTGCCTTCTTCAAGGTTGCCGTCGCAGACTTCGACATAGCGCAAGATACGACGCAGCTCGATGAGATAGTTAGCGGCTTCTTCTGGGCTACTAATATCTGGTTCGCTCACTATTTCGAGTAGAGGCATACTAGAGCGGTTGTAATCAGCCAAGCTGTAATCTGAACCGTGCAGGCCATCAGCCCCTGAGTGCACAAGCTTTCCGGCGTCTTCTTCTAAGTGAGCGCGGGTAATGCGAATTTTCTTGCCATTGATTTCGAGATGACCTCTCTCGCAAATCGGATGTTCGTATTGCGAAATCTGATAGCCCTTAGGCAAATCAGGATAGAAATAGTTTTTGCGATCAAAGTGACACTGCTCGGCAATGTGGCAATTGAGGGCTAGGCCAGCGCGGATGCCGAACTCCACTGCTTGCTTATTGAGCACTGGTAGCACGCCAGGCATGCCGATGCAGACCGGGCAAATTTGCTCATTGGGACCCATGCCAAATTCGGTGGGACAACCACAGAAAATTTTGGTTTTAGTTTTTAGCTGGGCATGTACTTCTAGCCCAATCACTGGCTCCCAGGTCATTGTTTTACTCCAATTAGCAATACAAAAGCTTAGCAGGGAACGTCCGTTAGTGGGCCATGCTATTAGCTGCGTCATTTCCGGCCACGCCAACTTCAGCCTTTTCTTTCTGAATTTTCTGGCCTTTCTTGTTGGTCTTTTCGGCCTTAGCAGCGTCTTTGGCTGATTGTTTCTTCAGCCCGGGGCCAAACATCATTTTCCACAATGGTCGTGGCCCCTCGATTACTTCATTGAAATGAGCAGCAGCAACATCAACTTCGTCAGCCGCACTTCTTACTTTAGTCATGGTTGATCTAATGTCGTCTTTGAAGCCTGGCTCGCTGACTAGGCCGTCTAGCTTAGTCATAGCTTCTTTCAAATTAGTGATAGCTACTTTGACGTCGCTGCGCAATTCTTTGTCTTCGCTGATGCTTTTGACTGAATCAATTGACTTAGCAATGCGTTCAGTTGAGTCATTGACTTTGGTCAACATCGTCAGTACGTCTGTTCTTAGCCCTTGGTCTTTAAGTGTGCCGCTCAATTCATGCATGGTTGTACCAATGCTGTCGGCGGTTTGTCTGGCAAGTTGAGCGGTTTCTTTGAGATCGCCGCTAAAGCCTGGGTTCTCAAGCACTTTGTTGAGGCGCTTTGATGTTGTGGTGAGATTGCCTGCCAGCACATTTATAGACTCAGCAGTTCTTGAACTCTTGGTGAAAAATGTATTGGCACCAGCTGAGACGTTTCTGTAAGAATCAGCCACTTGACCAACTTTGGTAGATGTCGTGCTGAAGTTTTCAGAGGCCGTTTTCAGAGTGTCCATGTTGCTGTTTAATTTCTTGGCAGCTTCATTGATGTTGTGTACAGTCTCGCCAGAGTGGCGCAAAGCTTCTGCCAGGCTGATGCCCACGTCATCGCCGCCAACATCAGTGACGAGACGATTGAGCTTGGTGGCAATTTTATTGGCGATAAGTTCTAAGCGCACTGGGTCTTGGCCCATAACGATGGCGCCAGGCTCAATAGCGGTAGGAGATTCGCCTTGCTTGGTTTCAGGCAAAGTAATTTCGATGTATTTAGCGCCCACCAGGCCTTGAGTTTGAATGGTGATGGCCGAGCCTTTAGGAATGGTGATGTCTTCGCTGCTAATTTTTAGATGAACTAAAACTTGGCCCTTGCCCTTGAGATCAATCTGTTCTACTTGACCAATGCGCACACCATTAATATTGACAGGAGCATTGTTGTTCAAGCCAGCCACGTCATGAAACTGAGCAATGAAGCGCTGGGGCGGATGCATTATAGATAGACCCTTGAGCCAACCCCAGCCGAACAGCAACATACAGGCCGCCGTCATGACGAACAATCCTACTTGTGCTGAGATTTTGGGTGATAGCTCCATCGTTCTTCCTGCTGTTTGTGCTCGTGGACGTTAGTTCTAAATTTATATTTTGGCTGCTAGCATTGGCCCTTCTCTAGAGCCCGAGGCAAACTGTTTCATGAACGGATTATCTGATTTGACTCCGTCTTCGGGGGTGCCTTGCCAAACGATTTTTCCTTCAAACATCAGAACAACCCTGTTAGTGGTGCGGGTCCAAGTTGAAAACTGGTGAGTGACTACGATCGATGCCGCGGAGAGTTGGTGTGATAAGACAATCATATAATCTTCAATCACTGTTGACATTACAGGGTCGAGGCCAGTGGTCGGTTCGTCGTAGAGAATGATTTTAGGATCGTTGACGATGGCGCGGGCAAAGCTGGTGCGCTTTTGCTGGCCGCCAGACAGTCTTGTGGGCGAGGCGTACATAAAATCTGAAAGTTCCACTAGATCAAGCTTTTCTCTGATGATCTTGTCTTCTTCTTTTTTCGTTAAATTGCGGCCGTCAAGGGCTAGGGCCAGGTTATTGCGGACAGTGAGCGAGTTGAGTAGGGCCGAACCCTGAAAGACTAGACCGATATCGTCTGAGCGACGAATGACTTCGCCTTGGTCAGGGGCAAGCAATCCACAAATAATTTTTAGCAAAGTAGATTTGCCACAGCCTGATGGGCCGATTAAACCAAGCATTTCTCCTGCATATACATCAAAGCTTACGCCTTCCAGAATCTTGCGATCGCCAAAAGCCTTGTGAATATTTTTTACTTGTAGAACTGGTTCAGCTGTCATTTCTGTTGGTCGGTTTGGGTTCTGGTTTTGTTCAGTTTAATTTCAGTTTGGGTCTAGCGAGTTTTAGCGAGGAGCGTAAGTAAGCGAAGTAACGACGAAGTTGAGGATGAAAATTGAAATCATTGTCCAGACAATGGCGCGAGTTGTGGCTATACCAACGTCTTCAGCACCGCCGCGAGTATTGAGGCCGATGGCGCAGGAGAAGAAAATGATGATGGTGGCATTGATGATTGATTTGAGATAGTGAACGGCAAAGTCGCGGTCTAAAATGGTTTGGCGGACAGAGTCTAAGAATGCTTCTGGTGGTACATTTGCGGCGGTCTTGGCGATGAATATTCCGGCTAACAAACCAAGAAACATGGCGTAAGTAGATAGGGTGGGAATGACAATTAGTGCGGCTGTATAGCGCGGCACAACCAGGAATTTAATGGGGTCCACTCGCATTACTTTGAGAGCATCAATTTGCTCTGTAATCATCATGGTTGTAAGCTCTGCTGCAATTGAAGAGCCGACGCGACCAGCGACAATGACACCGGCAGTGATCGGACCAATTTCTCTTACAAGAGCCAGTGAGACAACCCCGCCAATGGCAGTATCGGCGCCGAAAGTAACAAGTTCGCGCGATATTTGCAGCGACATCGCCAGACCGGTAAAGAGTGCGGTGATTCCTACCACCACCAATGACTTAACGCCGATCATATAGCCCTGGCGGGTGCTCTCGCCCCAGTCTATCTGTAAGCGCAGCATATATCCAAGGGTACGCCAAAAGAGATAGCCAACTTGCCCAAGCAAAGTCAGTCCGATTAACATCTGATCTTCGGCTATTTGCAGCGGGTTTACGAAACGCTTTTCTTTTGGTTGGCTTGCTGTCATTCGCTCAATTTTATTGGAAATTGTGGGCGGTAGTCGCCGGGCGCAACACTTTCTTTGCTGTTGCCTGTTAACCTGTAAAGATATAGTTGTCTGTATCTCAGATTTCTCGACCCTACAAAAGACTGCCTAATGTGGATTGCTGCGTCTGATAGATTCTACTAGTTATCAGTAAAAAGAACGAGGAAATTCGTGGAACAAGAGCCGAAACCGAAGTCTAAGAACTCTATACTTGGCGGCTTGGCAGTGCTTGGCATCGCGTTTATGAAGTTCAAACTTTTTATATTCATGATGCTAAAACAAGGCCTGTCCATGTTTATCATGATCGGCGTCTATGCAATGTTCTTTGGTCCGATATATGCGTTGATAGTAGTAGCGCTGATTCTAATTCATGAGTCGGGTCACTATATTTTCATGAAGTTCTTTGGCCTCGACCCAAAACTTCCAGTCTTTATTCCATTTTTTGGAGCCTTTGTGGCCATGGAGAAATTACCGCCCGACCAAGCGGTGGATGCCTGGGTTTCGCTAGCTGGACCGCTAGTGGGTGGAGTTACATCGGTTATTCTCTTCTTCTTTGGTGTGCAACAGGGCAATGGAATAATGATGGCCGCCGGTTCTACAGGCTGTTTCTTCAATTTATTGCAGTTGATACCAGCCAAACCTTTCGATGGCGGCTTTGTCATTAATGCCATTGCCAAATGGGTGTTGATTCCTGGTGCTGCCATGGTATTTCTAGCGGCGTATTTGTTGGAATCACCCTTGTTCTTCATTCTTGGTATTTTTTCTGCTTTTAGCGCTTATCGTTCTTTTACTGGACAAGTTAGTGAACGGGACCTGATCAAACCGGCCACTGGGCTAGAAAAAGTGATGATTGGTGTGGCCTATTTCACCCTAGCAGGAGCCCTCGGTTACATATACTACCTGTCAAGCGATGCACTGGTTTCGTTTTTGCCCGCAAACAAGACCTAGGCTTTGATTTGGTCGCTATGGTGGTTCCACCATCGACAAAGGTGTCTAATTTTTGTTCAATAACGTCTATAGATGAGCGTTGGCTCTTTCATGGCAATGGCGAGCAAAAAGACAGGTATCCACGTTGAAGTCACCCGAAGGCTCTATTGAACAATCGTTCCGTGATGGCGGATCAGACAAGGGCGCTGACAAATTCTTCGACAAGATTTTAGATAAAACCACTAATACCTTTGCCGCCCCTGAGATTGCTTTATTTAACATGAATACAGCGGCTAAGCGTCTAGAGGTTAGTCGCCCAGTCGAAGGAACTCGACCAGTGGATACTGCTCGTCCAAGTGAAATCGCTCGACCACTTGATGCTGTTCGTTCAGTGGATACTGCTCGTCCAAGTGACATCGCTCGACCGTTTGATGCTACTCGTTCAGTCGATGCCGTTAGTGCCGTTGCCGCCGCTCGCGCCGAAGCACAAAGCCGAGCAGAAGCCAATCGGGCTGAAGCTGTTCGTCGTTCCGAAGCGATGCGGGCCGAAGCAATTCGCACAGAGGCCGCTCGAACCGAAGCCCAACGTCGGGTAGAGGCAATTCGCACCCAGTCTAATCGCAATGAATCGATGAGAGCCGAGGCTCAACGCCGGGCCGAACTCAATCGTGCCGAAGCTATGCGAAACGATGCTATGCGGGCTGAAGCCCAGCGCCGAGCCGAAGCTGAGAGAGCTGAAGCTATGCGTCGTGCTGAAGCAAAAAAGGCACCAGCAGCACTTGCTGGTGCTAAACATGCTGATTCTGCTGACAAAACCCCAGGTGCTGTAGGAGCTTTAGCGTTTCTTGGTGTAATGGGTGCTAGTAAAGAATTGCAGGTCTTGAAGCAGAGCGATCCCGAAAAATACGGCAAGATGACTTTAGAGCAAGTGCGTCAGCACAAACTTTCAGAAGAAGTCGGCAGCCGCGACAAAATGTCGTTTATGGGCCTTGCTATGTGCAATCCATTTTTCTTGATGGCTTTAGGGGCCACTTTTGCTGTGATGGATGATATCAAAGCCAGTCGTGCTGCAAAGCTAAATAAAAACAACGGTGTCAATGCCAGTGACGCTGTTAACGGTAAGGCTGGCGGTATGAGGCGCGCTATCAAAGGCGAAACAATTGAAGAGACCAAATCTAAGCAAGAGGCCCTGCGTCCTAAATCTCTCACACCAGAAGGCGCTAAGTTGTTGGGTCTTGATAAAAACAAGGGAGCTGCCGGCGACAGCAGTGATTCAGGCTATTTGAAATTTGGCTTGAAGAAGTCTAGCGATTCTACTAAAGAACAATCTAAACCTGTCCGTGTCAGCGACAGCCATGGCGACAAAGGCAAGCAGAAACTGTTTACTGGTGCTGAAAGTAGTTGGCAGGAAAGAGCTGCTGCTCGTTCATTGAAGAATTGGATCGTGACTGACAAACTGATCAAGAAAAAGCAAGCCCTTGGCGATCAAATGGAGCGCATCAATGGCCGCGCACAGTACAGTGAAGTAGCAAGTCTGGCAGCCAAAATTCAACTGGTCGATAAAGCATTGAAGCGACAAGCACAGTAATATTCATGTAGTTAGAGCAGGGCTTGAACATGACTGGCGATATTGATCATGACAAGGCCCGCGATGATCAAGGCGAACAGCTAGGCTTTGATTTGCTTAGTTTATCTGGGCCTGTGGCCAAAACTGATTTAGCCAAAACTGATTTGGCAACATCCTTGGTCGCAACCGAGAAAAATTTCAAAGTCAGCTTAGCTCAACAAGGTCTTGTTGGTCAGCTCTATGATGGCTTGAAGAACAATTTTGGTGGCAATAGTAAAAGTGACTCTTGGTTGGAGCGTAGATGGTCAACTGTGCTTGACTCTGGTCTCGGTTCAGAGGCTATTGGCCGGCAGCTTACGGCAGCAAAACCGCTGTTTAGTAGCGACGGTAAGGGTAATCTCGTCTTGTCTGCTTCCCAGGCGGCCAAAGATTTTGACCGCAGTCAGGAGACTGGCAAGTATGTAATCGGCGGGGTGGCCATAGCACTCTCAGCCACGCTTCTTTTGCGTGGCCGGGTGGGCAAATTGTTTGAAGGGGCTGAAGGGGCGGCGGAAGGAAAAACACTTACCGCTGGTATGGAAAAAGCCTTCTTGGGTGAGTCCAAAGCGCTTTCTAGTGATTTCGTACAACTGAGTAAGGAGCGTCTATTTCATAGCCCTCTTCAGGAATTGCAAGCGACTGCTGAGCACAATATGAAAGGCCTTCTGGCCAGGGTAGAGCAAGCTGGTGAAACCATGCCACGACTAGCTTTTCATGGTGGTCCCCCAGAGAGAGCCAAGATTGTGGAAGATTTCTATTTGCATGGCAAAGACTACGAAATGCCTCTCTATGTTGCTTCGCCAATGAAAAGGGCCGAGGATGCCAGTTCTCGATTGGCCGATGTGATGTCGTCTTTTAAGCACGCCAGCGGCTATGCTGGTACTCCGGCTACTGGTAAGCTTTTTGCCTTTGATGCTAGCGGGGCTGACATGTCAGGCATGTACATTAAGGGAAGACCAGCTGAACTGCCGTCACTGTTTGCCCGGTCTGAACATGCCGGGGAAAAGGTTATGGGCTTAGATCCTGATTTGAAATTGCTGAAAGTGTTTGAAGCTGATGAACTGCGCTACACTCAGCCGCCAACCGACCTTCCGGACTATTTAAAACGGCTTCCTTACTTAGAGCAGTTAGAAGTACAACGGCAAGCACATGCGCTTTTGCAGGCTATTGGACTTTAGTTCTCTCTTTTCAGTCTTCAAAAGATGGTGGAATGGTGGCATCTTCGATAGAGAGAGGAATGAGAGTCTTCAGATTTGGGCGCCTGGGTTCATAGGCGTGGCGCAGTAAAATCTTGCGCAAGGCTTCCGGCGAAATCGGTTTGACTAAGTAGTCGTTCAAATGAATTCCCACCGCTTTGCTCTGCTCTTCATCGGGAGCTTGATCAGCGATACCGATAATAGGAGTTTGCGATGTCAGCTCTAGATCTATTTCTTTGATGGCCTTGGCGCAAGTATAGCCGTCCATGTCAGGCAGGTTCAGGCTTAGCAATATCACTGCGAATCGTGTCTGTTTTACCACTTCGAGTGCTGCTTCTGCTGAAGAGACTATCTGTGGGCGGTAGTCATACTTATCCAGCAGATGGTTAAACACTTGCTGGTCACTGCGATTATTCTCGACAACAAGAATTAGGGGTGCTGACATAGATGGATTGCCTGAACTGCGGTCAAAAAACTTATTTGGAACAAGCCGGGATGTACCTATGAAATGCAATCTAGCACAAATGTCAGTGCTCTGGAATATGGCTGGGCCTAACTAATTAGTTATCACTGTTGTTTTATTATTATATGTAGTAATAGAGTGAAAATTTTTGAAAAGCTGGCAAGTTGTTGCAAGCACTGCGAATCCGCGATCTGGATAATTTAAGTACTTGAGTTAAATTCTGTTGAAAGAGTTTTGAGCGCAGGCCGATTCCGATGCTTTTATTGCATGGAGTTCTTCGGCCTACGCTAGTTTTTTGGGGGGGGGACAGTTACTGGGTTAACTTAAGGGAAGTGAACCCCTAAATTGCCTCAGGCGGCGAACTGTTCGACGCAAATCATTTGCGTGGTGGGGCCATGGCCAATCAGGGCCAGGGTGGCGATGCAGCGGCGATTCTTGCCGTCGACGTATTCAGCCTGGCGCAGAATCTTGCTGTTGTCTTGATCGAGGCCCAGTGTCTCCAGGTAGGAACCTTCGGGGGAGGTGTAGGAGAAGGCGGCGCGCACGGTGTCTTCGATGTGAACATCGTCGACGAGCGTGACAAGCACCTGGTCACCAACCTTGAGAATGGCAGAAGCAGCGTCGGCGGCCTGGTCGATGGTGATGAAATCCTGGCCGATGCCGTCGCCGTCATCGAAACGAACCACGAAGGCGCTGCGATTGTTGTCGACGGTGCCGACCACGGGGCAGTTCGCCTGGCGGAAAGTGGGGCGGAAATAGTCATCGCGGCGAACCAGAGAACCGAGGCGCTCTTCGACCTTGACGTTGGCGAGGTGAGCGGCGGAAGCGACGGCGGCAGTAGCGACAGTGCGGAATTGCATGGTCATGTAGTTGTTCTCCGAACTAGCAAACTCTATGGTCTGCGGTTAATTTCTCTTTTCGCTTCAGGCAATCGAAAATTTCACTGGCCAAATTCCACCGACTAGCTTTCACTGACTGAGCGAGAGCGGCACTGAACTGGAGACAAAGTCACAAGAGCAGAGTAGTTGTAGCGGGAAATATTGCTGTTTTGGTTGTTGGCCAGTAGAGTAGATTGAGAGAAGGAAAAGATATCTCTAGAATGAAGAGATCAAAGGCTGAACACAATAGCCTTGTGAACAAGTGATAAAACGCAATAAATAAAGGAAATTCGTGTAGCTGTGCGAACCTGAAAAACAAGGCTCTATTTGAGTTTTCGGGTTGCGAGTTGATTGCGTTTTTGCTGCAACTATTAGCAGAGCATAGGTTGGTATGCCACTGCCGAACTATTTTGTACCATCCAATCTGAGCGTATTACAATAGCAAGCAGCATGCAGATCTATTTGAAATGCGCTTATTATGGCTTTGATAGTTGTGGGCATTTGAGGGCTAAGTGATTCTACGGACAGCTTTGATCAATGCAATTCTGCTGGCGACGATTTCTACTCGTTGTTCCGCCACTCCGCTGGGAGATACAGCAGGTTCGCGAGCAAGTAGCCGATACCAGTCGCCGTCTTATGCTGCGCTAACTACTGAAAAGCAAATAGCTTTTTTCAACAGTAAAAACTTTCAACAAGCAGCACAGGCTGGATATGAAATCCTCCGACGCGACCCTACCAATGCTCTGGCTCGCTATTACTACGCTCAAACTCTCTATAGGCTCAATCGTAGTGACGACGCTAAATCGCAATTTGCAGAGTGCTACAAAATCACTAGTGACATAAAAATGAAAGCTAACTGCTATGAAGCCTTGAAGGCGCTGGCAACAACATCATCTTCTTCTTTCTCTACTTCGTTCACCCCGGCTGAGCGTGCTACTGGAGCCCCAGAGAATGGTTCGGGGGTTTCTCAGCTGTCGGGGAATGGTTCCAGTGTAACTAGCTCGCAGGCCGAAGTGCCCACAAGCGACCCTGCATTAATTTCGCGCAAGTTGCAAATCATGACCGAGGGCTCGGCCAACATCGAGCATAAGCGTCAGCAGATGCTGATTGATGTTGAAAGAGCTAAAGAACGGGCTGTTGAGTATATGAATGGTATCGAGCGATTCTATCGTCGGCCGATTATGTCCAACTACCAAATCATTCGCTGGGAGCAGTATGAAAATCCCCAATATCCCATTGAGCTTGAGCGCTCGCAAAGAGAATTGAAAATCAAAATAGAAGATCTCAATGCTGAATTCAATCGCCGCGAAGCTGAGATATTGGCCGACTGCAAAGCTCGGGCGGCCGTTTACGACCAAGTTTCAGCGGGCTTGAAGAGTCAGCAGAAGATTGGAACGAGCCAGATACAGCTGACTCCGCAACATAGCAACGGTTTTGTTCGACACTATGTTAATTACGATGGCAACGACCCAGTCAGTTTGAAAGCGAGGCAGGGAGAGCTGACCAACACTAAGTCAGTGACAAAAGCGGCATCGAGGACGAACAAGCCTTGAGCAAAATTCTTCGGGGTCGATTGCTGGCTACATACTGTTTCGCTTTGGCAGCGCTGCTTCAACATGATCCTGTTTTTGCTGCTAAGGATGCGCATGCACCTTCGTCAGTATCGGCGTCAGGCTCTTCGCTTTCTAGTAAGAAGGTGACATTGCAAGGTGGAATTGATCGAGTTGATTTTGCCCTCAAGTCTTCAGGGGTAACTCTCGATGACGTCAAGCTTCCGGCTCTAGTCGGTAATGTGCGACTGGGCTCTCCGGCTTATTACGGCGGGCTTGCTGAAGGAGATAAAGTTCTCTCGGCTGCTATTATTGAGAACAAACTGAATCTGTTGTTCGAGCGCAAAGGCAAGCGTTTTTTGCTGAGCGTGCATACTAGTCCGGCTGATTTTGGCAAATTTGTCAAAGGCGTACCGGTTAAAGATAGTGTGGCTAAAAATGTTCCTGCAAAAGATCTAGTGGCAAGTGACAAAATTGCAGATCAGCCATTGGTGCCAGGTACACCTCTGACGGATGAGCAAAAGCTGAAGGAATTGGCCAAGCACGATCTCGTCATTCTTATTGATACATCAGCCTCCATGGCAGAACCTATTCCGTCATTGCGTCAATCAAAGTGGCAATGGTGCGCCCGTTTTCTTGCCAATTTTGCCGAGCGTACAAAGAACGCTTTGGCTGGGCGTGGTCTGACAATCATTCCCTTCAACAGCAGCTACACCATAATGCGTAGCTGTTCTACAAATCAAGTCAACAATCTATTTGCCACGACAGCCCCCAATGGTGGCACTGATTTCGCCTCACCGTTGCAGGAAGTGCTTTCCGGCTATATTGCCTCCGGCCGTCAGCGGCCGCTAATGATTGCAGTTTTTACTGATGGAATTCCTAGTTATGGACCAAGAGTAGAGCAGGTGTTGATCAATGCCACCAAACAATTACGTTCGGCTAGAGAAGTAAAACTGACTTTTCTTGCTATTGGAGAAGACTACAATGGGGCCAGTTTGCTCACGTATCTAGATGATTTTCTTGTACACGATGGTGCTCACTTTGATGTGGTGCAAACAGTCGCTTTTGATCAGCTGCAGAAAAGCAATTTAGTTGATGCCCTTATGCTCGTATTAGAGCATAAGCCAGAGGGCACAGGAGGCATCAACAGTGAGATTGCTAAGCTAAGAGAGCAGATTGAAAATCAGCGCATTGAGGCTGAGAAACTAGAGGGTCCGGGCAAAGCAGAGCGGAAACCTGCAGCTCCTAGATCAACCAGGCCATAGTCAATGAGAGCAAAGCCGGATGCAACTCGGGCAGGGTCAGAGTTAGGTCCGGCTCGTTGATTGGTTCCCTTGGTTCTTTGGGTTCTAAAAGAGACTGGTCTTTATATTTTCCATCGGCGCCAACTTCTCTACCAGCGGCCCGCTGGAAAACGGCTTTGAAGGTGCCTTGGGTTGTGCTGAAAAGCGAAAATGCACTGATGAGAAACCACACAGCAAGAATATAGAGGGTATTTTCTCTGAACCATTTGATTTGAAAGAATGGTAGAAAGCTAGCGAGGAAGGTAACGGCCCACAGTAATACCAAGAAATCTCCTGAAATCAACTGATAAAGCGGATGCCCGAATCGCAGGGCTATTTGATTCGTCACCATGAGAATCAGTGCGTATAGATTCAACCAGACGATGGGATAAATCCACATGAGAAAAGCCAGCATGAAATGCAGCAGTACTTGCCGGCGCTGAGAGTTAGCCGCAGTTGTGGCCGGTGTGTCATTAGCAGTTGGGATTTCTTCCAGATCAACACCTACTAAGTATCAATAAAGCTATTGCTCACTATCAACAAAACCAATTTACCATTAATTTTGATCTGACATTGCGCCGCCAGAATTGCCTGCATTGCCAGGTAGGTCTGAAGCTGTTGCGCTGCTACTGGTTGTAGTAAGTTGGGCGAAAAAATTAGAGACCCGGGTTGGTCCTCTAATTTTTTTCTTCGGCTTAATGATTGGGTGTTGCGTTTAAGCTATGCGCAGTCCGGCTTTTAGCTTTGTCTGTGCCTCAGCTAATCCATTTGGTGGTGCCAATAGTTTATCCAGATGTGTTTCTCTTGGATTGGTCAGGGTAACGGGATAGTCTGCAACCAACTGCTCTACCTGCTCTTGCCATTTTCTCTGAAAGAACACAATCGATTCATGAAATGCTCTCGCCATATTGGTGGCTGCTTCTAGTTGACGCTGACTATTGAAAACTTTCGAGTATGCATTGCTGCAAACAGTCTCAGATTCTCGATCTATCTGGCCCGGGCGACTTCCTGCACTGATGCTCTTCTCTTCGAAAACGACTCCTAATTGGTTTGCCAACCGACCGTAGTTTTGGCTGATTTGATCGTGGCTTTGTCTTACCTGTTCTAGTTTTGTTAGGTGCAGGTCTGTGCGGATAATATAGCTGTCCAGGTCAGCTTGCTGTTTTTCAAGAAGGGCTTTAACAGCGGCTCTGGCTCTGGCAAAATCGGCTTCTCTGCGCTGATAGAGAAACCACCATAGGACGGCCAAGACAATAATGACAAGGGCAAAAAATACATGGTTTGATTCCATTTTTTACAGTTTTAAATTGTGAATTGAAATAATAGATATTGACCTAGAAATGACTTTGCATTCCGAAACGCTTTGATTGCTGGTAAATTGCTTTTGTTTGGTTGGATTATTCGCTAGTTTTGTTTGGTTGTTTCGTTTGAGATGACAAATTGGTTATGCTTTAAACCTAAAGTGAGTTCGCACTCTTCACAAGGTCTATGAATGTACTTTAGAGGCGATTGGCTCTTTAATCTCGTACAATCACCATAGTTACTATCTAAAGCTGTCTCTGCGCATTGAGTTACTTAACAAATAAGGCCCCATCTCCTGCCTCTGGCCGCCACCTCAGCATTCGCTGCTTTTGTGTCGCTAGTACAAGCGTTCTCACCCTATGTTGCGCTATTGCCAGTGCATCGGCCGCAGATGCAATTGTCGTTGATCAAATGTCCGCTGCTGCTCAACAAACGACTTTAGCCGCTAATCAAGTAACTTTGAGTGCAAATCAAATTTATATTGCCGGTAGTAGAAACCCGCTACAGAGGCTCGACATCTATGCCCCCGCCCCACTGGTCAGGTCAAAGGCGCCTTCAGAGCATCCCGTTCAGCTTGGTTCAAAACCGCCTACGAACTTGGCCAAGCGCGCGGCAAGGCTCCCAGTCAAGCTTCCAGTCAAGCTCCCTGTGATTGTCTATATCCACGGTGGTAGCTTTTGTCTTGGCGACAAGGTTTCTTCAGCTGGGACTATGCCTCAGGTCTTCGCGAGTAAGGGTTTTGTCTTTGTTAGCATTGATTATCGCCTCTCTCCTGCCGCTCATTTTCCTGCCCACGCGCAAGACGTAGCTAGCGCAATCACCTGGATTCACAATTCTATTGGCAGATATGGCGGAGATCCAAAGAAAATGTTTCTATTAGGCCATTCAGCTGGAGCGCAGCTTGCAGCCCTAGTATCTAGCGACGAGCGCTATTTACGCCGACATGGCTTAGGCCTAGAGACGGTATCGGGTGTGGTGCTTCTTGACGGCGGCGCTTTTGATGTAACGGCTGCTCTGCTGTCGGATAAGCGCAGACCCGTGAATTCTCCAGCATTCGGCCGCAATCCAGCTGTTTGGCGGCAGGCGTCACCGGTAAGTCATGTGAAGGCTGGCAAAAATATTCCGCCGTTTTTGATCTACTATTTACCCTTGACGTTGCAGAGTACCGAGCAGAACTCCAAGTTGATTAGGGCACTGCGTCGGGCCAGAGTCCCAATTGATGTGCATGTTATAGCAAACAAGAATCATCGCCAAATCAATGAATCTCTTGGTAACCCTGATGACCCTGAAGGAGAGCAGATAGTGCGTTTCTTCAAGGGCCTCTGTCAGCAGCGGTTTTAGTGACTTTTGCAGTGTGTCTTTGCTGCAATTCTCGTTCTATTTTTTGCCACTTGGGACCAATCGCTTCTTTGGCTCGTTTAGAGAGCCAATTCGGCATATAAGGTGCTAATGAAATGAATTCTTCTAAGTCTTTGCGGTTGAGAGGGGCAATGGCTCTAGCTATTTCTTCTGTGTCGGTAACGTGCTTCCCGTTTTGCCAGAGGCAAAGTGCAATTGCTCCGATTTCGCTGCTAACTAATTGCAGCTTCTTGGCGCTCAATTGCTTGATGCTTATATATTCGCCTTGATAGCGAAATTTCGTACTTTTACCAAGGCTGTAGAACACGAAGTTGTTCTCTGGGGTAATGGTGCAACCGTCGTCTGTCAGTCTTCCTCCGGTGATACCCTTGATTTGATTGGCTGAGTATCTCGCTTTAATTTCTATAATTTCAAGATTGGTATATGCTGCCTTCCTCTTTTCGGATTCTACAAAGATACCTGAGGTTATTCTGTCGAGAATTCCAGCTTTGACTAATTTGGCTAAGGCAATATCCACGCTTGATCTCGAGTGCGAGCTGTTGCTTCGGGCTAAGACCTGCGCTGTGCTAAACAGTTCACCCCGGGGTAGCGATGCAATAAATCTCTTGAGTTCGCTTGTACAGTTAGGCACAATTTTCTCCTGATTGTTACGAGTGATGCCTTCTTGATCTAACGGCTCGAATCAGGAAAAAGTTCAACTTAGAAAAAGTTCAATCATGTAGGAGACCAACCAGTTTCAGTGTGGGGCCATGCAGCCTCACCAAGGCTAATGAAGATTGCTATTGCTCTATTTTGATTTCTTAAAACAGATAGATTTTTTCCCGCATTGCCTCACGTAATTGTTACCCAAACTAAACCGTTGCCTCAAATAAGATGTTACCCACTGGCAAGCAGCGAGAGGGTAAAAGATGAGGCCTCAGGTGAGCAGCGGTACAAGAGATGAT
>Ga0172380_10001877_pt1 | contig 35112 bp, 33 predicted proteins | sample Leawe162metaG_FD_119747 | JGI IMG/M metagenome (GOLD analysis project Ga0172380, IMG submission 119747) | Leachate microbial communities from a municipal landfill in Southern Ontario, Canada - Leachate well 162 metaG | ecosystem: Engineered > Solid waste > Landfill > Unclassified | place...
CCGCGACGGCGTCGACGTGCTGGCCGAAGCCGGTGCCAAGGCCGTCATCCAGCCGGGCGGCTCGATGCGCGATGAGGAAGTGATCGCCGCTGCCGACGAGCACGGGCTGGCCATGGTGTTCACCGGCGCCCGCCATTTCCGTCATTGATCGGAGCACGTAAATGAAACTCCTGGTTATCGGTTCCGGCGGCCGCGAACACGCGCTGGCCTGGCGCCTCGCCAAGACCCCCGGCCTGCAGCACGTCTTCGTCGCACCCGGCAATGCCGGCACGGCACGCGAGCATGAGTTGCAGAACGTCAACATCACCGATCCGACGGCACTGGCCGACTTCGCCGAGAAGGAAGGCGTGCACCTGACCGTGGTCGGTCCGGAAGCCCCGCTGGCCGCCGGCGTGGTCGACATCTTCCGCGCTCGCGGCCTGAAGATCTTCGGCCCGACCAAGGCCGGCGCCCAACTCGAATCCTCGAAGGATTTCGCCAAGCGCTTCATGGCCCGGCACAAGATCCCGACCGCCGAGTTCGAGACCTTCACCGACACCGCGGCCGCACATGCCTACATCGACAGGAAGGGCGCGCCGATCGTCATCAAGGCCGACGGCCTGGCTGCCGGCAAGGGCGTCGTCGTGGCGATGTCACTGGACGAGGCGCACGCCGCCATCGACGACATGCTCGCCGGCAACAAGCTCGGCGATGCCGGCGCCCGCGTCGTCATCGAAGAATTCCTGGCCGGCGAAGAAGCCAGCTTCATCGTCATGGTTGACGGCAAGAACGTGCTGGCACTGGCTTCGAGCCAGGACCACAAGCGCATCGGCGACGGCGACACCGGCCCGAACACCGGCGGCATGGGCGCCTACTCGCCAGCCCCGGTGGTAACACCGGAAATTCACGCCAAGGCCATGCGCGAAATCATTCTGCCGACCGTGCGCGGCATGGAGGCTGACGGCATTCCCTACACCGGCTTTCTCTACGCCGGCCTGATGGTCAGCCCTGATGGCGGCGTCAAGACGCTGGAGTTCAACTGCCGCATGGGCGACCCGGAAACGCAACCGATCATGATGCGGCTGAAGTCGGATCTGGTTGATCTGCTGGAACACGCGGTCGCCGGCACCCTCGACCAGGTCGAGGCCGAGTGGGATCGCCGGGTTGCACTGGGCGTTGTGCTTGCCGCTGCCAACTACCCGGAGACTCCCAGGAAGGGCGACATCATCCACGGTCTGCCGACCGGCAACAGCTTCGGCGAGGATGCACACGTCTTCCATGCCGGCACGGCCGACAAGGCTGGGGATGTTGTCACCAGCGGCGGCCGCGTGCTCTGCGTCACGGCATTGGGCGAGAACGTGAAGATTGCGCAGAAGCGGGCCTACGAAGTTGCTGCCGACATCCAGTTCGACGGCATGCAGTTCCGCAAGGATATTGGCTACCGCGCCATCTCGCGCTGACCGAGAACCAAATCGAAAAAGGGCGGCCGAAGGAAACTCCGGACCGCCCATTTTTTCACGGAGTTTTAATGGATAGCACTCAGCGAAGCACCCGCCTCAAGGAGTTTTTCACCGGCCTCCAGTCGCGCATCGTCGCCGAACTCGAAGCCTTCGACGGCCAGACTTTCCGCACCGATTCCTGGGATCGCCCGGAAGGTGGCGGCGGCATTTCGCGCCTGATCGAGCAGGGCAATTTCTTCGAGCGCGGCGGCGTCAATTTCTCGCACGTCACCGGCAAATCGCTGCCCGCCTCGGCGACAGCCGTGCGCCCGCAACTCGCCGGCCGCACCTGGGAGGCGATGGGTGTCTCGCTGGTGCTCCACCCCGAGAACCCTTACTGCCCGACTGCGCACATGAACGTGCGCTGCTTCGTCGCCAGCAAGGAGGGCGAAGAAGACGTCTGGTGGTTTGGCGGCGGCATGGACCTGACGCCTTATTACGGATTCGAGGAGGATGTACGTCACTTCCACAGCACTTGCAAGGCGGCACTGACACCCTTCGGTGACGAGGTGTACCCGAAGTACAAGCAATGGTGCGACGAGTATTTCTTCCTCAAGCACCGCAACGAACCGCGTGGTGTCGGCGGCGTTTTCTTCGACGATCTCAACGACGGCGGCTTCGAACGCTGCTTCTCGCTGACGCAGGCGGTCGGCAATGTATTCACCTCCGCCTACCTGCCGGTGCTGGCCAAGCGCCGCGACACGCCCTACGGCGAACGCGAACGCGATTTCCAGGCCTACCGTCGGGGACGTTACGTTGAATTCAATCTGGTCTGGGACCGCGGCACGCTGTTCGGCCTGCAGTCGGGCGGACGCACCGAATCGATCCTGATGTCGCTGCCACCGATCGTGAAATGGCGCTACGACTGGAAGCCGGAAGCCGGCACGCCGGAAGCAGCGCTCTACGAACGCTTCCTGAAACCGCAGGACTGGGCTTAGCCGCGCTGGCTTTGCCGGACAGGCTGAACTACCTGAGCTTACCGGTCATCACCCGCAGTGCGGCGGGGTTCTTCGCTTCCATTTTTCCGCCCGTGCCGGAAAGATTGCCGCAGGCACATTTCGCCGGGGTATGCGGAACGGAACTGACGATCACCTGGCACTCCTGGCACTCGTAGTAATACATCGCCCCCACCGGCAACTGATCCGGTGCCGGCGCCGGCGCCACGGGGGAAAAACGGTAGATCTTGCGCAAATCAAGGTTGAGCATTGCCGGTCGTCTCTGGAAGTTATATTTTCAGTCTAGCGCGCTATTCGAAGACTCGGAAAGCTGCGCTGCAGCACGATAGTGGCGATTGGCATCGTCGGTCCGGCCCAATTCGTCGGCCAGCGCGGCCAGTGCCAGATACGCCTCGCGCGAAGGCGCTACGGAAAGCGCTGCCTCCAGGTAACTCTGCGCCTTACCCCACAGTTGCTGTTGCATGCAAAGCCGCCCCAGCACCACCAGCAGCACCGCCTCGCGCGGATATTTCTGCAGCCAGGCCTCGGCACGACCGAGGCGGGCCGGCGCATCACCATCGGCGTCGCCATAGAGTGCCAGCAGCACACTGTCCCATTCGCGTTCAAGCTGGCTTTCGATGATCTGCCGCGCTTCCTGGAAGGCGCCCAGGTCATTCAGCGCGCTGGCCACCGCCTGAGCCAGCCGTGGTCCGGTTTCGTTAGCGGGAACACGGCTGAAATAAGCCCGCAACTGCGTCGCGTCACCACGCCGCTGGGCAATGTTTTCCCGATGCGCCTTGAGTTTTATTTCGCGTGCCACCTCGGCTGCCAGCGCATCACGTTTTTCCAGCTGGCGGGCAATGCGCAGCACTTCGTCCCAATTGCCGGCCCCCTGCTGCGCACGCAACTCCAGGCGCAAGGCCGCAATGTGGCGGCCGGCGATCTGTTGCAGGCGATTAAGCACAGTAACCGCGTCGTCAAAACGACGGGCATCCAGGCACATTTCTGCTTCCAGCATCAAACGGGCAGCTTCGGTGCGCGCATCATCGAGGGTGGCACGGTCCAGCCAGGCCTCCTGCTTGCCTGGCTCGCGCATGCGCTGCGCCGCCCGCGCAGCAATCAATGCCGCCAGACCGGGCGCCTCACCCGCCGCATGAGCCTCCGCCGCCTTCTTCAGGGCATGGCCGAAGCGCCCTTCGAAAAGCAGGCGAACGGCTTCCTGAAAGATCGCGGCAGCTTTCGCCTGACGCCGACGCTCGCGAAACTCTCGCACGCGCCCGGGCAAGGAAAGGGTCAGCGAGATACCGCGCAGCGCTGCATAGAGCAGCAAAAAGGTGCCCACCAAGGCCACCACGGCAAGGTTAAGCGAAACCTCGACACGATACGGCGGCAATACCATCAACAGGTAAGCATCGTTAAAACGGGCGGCCATCGACAAACCCACGGCCAGCGCGAAGAGCGCCAGAAGCCAGAACAGGCCCCTCATTTACGCCCGTCCCTGGCGGTTTCCCGATAGTCGCGACTCGGTGCGCTATCACGCTGCGACTTGAAGCTGCGGATGGCTGAAAGACTATCGTTGAGCGTCGGCAGGTCAATGTTCAGCTCGGTAGCTCCGAGTTGTTTCAGCCCACCCAGCGCCGTCTGTACCGATGAGCTGCGGCTGTCGAAATGACGCTCCATCAGCACCTGCGCCGCCTTCAACTCGTTGCGGAAAGTCCACTGGTCGCGCGACAGCAGCGCCAGGCGGGCGTTGAGCAGGCGCAGCTTGAGGTTCTCGCGCAGAAAGAAGACCTGCCCCGGTGCCAGCAGCACCGGTTCGTCGCGGTCAAAGCGCTGGATACGCACAAGGCCGCGCAATTCCTCCCACATGTCCAGAGCCATCCGCTGCCAGGCGCCGACCTCCGGCCCGGGCTCGACCTTTGGCCGAACCTCCTCACGCGGCCGCACATCGATCGCCAGCGGTAGCGTATCTATGGCCGCAACAACCGTTTCAAGGCGCAGACTCATACCGGGCAGATCGATCTGCGGCAGCGCCTTGAGGCGCTCCAGGTCGCGGGTCAGCGACTTGCGCAGGGAAATGAACTGCGGCCGGGAAGATCCGGACAAACGGGCATCGGCCGCCTGCAAGGCCAATACCGCTCCCTGCACGTTTCCTGCCAGTTGCAACTGCTGCGCGGCCAGCGTGACACTTTGTTCGATCTCCGACAACGCCCACTCATCGCGGTTTCGCGCCAGATCCTGGTAGAGATTTTCAAGCGATGCCTGTTGGCTCTGTGAATCGACCAGCTTCGACTCCAATGCGCCAAGCTTGGCTTGCAGGGCGGCGAGCTGCTCCTGTGCCTGTTTGACGATCAGCTGGTTTTCCTTGCCAACCGTATCGCTGTCAGCCAGTCGCCGGGCGAGTTCCTGCTGGGTATCCGCCAGTCGCAACCGGGTTTCCACCCACTGCCAGCCGGACAGGAGCAGCGCCGCAAAAGCGACCCACAGCCACGGGTTCTGCCAGAGCGTATTTTTTGGTGCGGCAGCCTCGACAGCCGCCGCCTGCACATTCGGTGACGGCGAAGTCGGGGGCGACGACGGGTCAGGCGCAGGAGCCGTTGCTTGCGGCTGCGCCGCCTGCCCCGCAAGGGATTGGGAGGTATCTTCACTCATGATTGATGCCAATTATACGTGCACAGGCCTGCGATGATGCCAGCATCCGCCGGCCCGGTCAGGATGACATTGCCGAGTCCCAGCGCTGCTGCATTTTCGGCGATGCGGGCGTGCGGCACAAAAACCGGTGTCTTCGCCAGCCAGCGCCGCCCCTCGGCGTCGAGCATGTCGAGCAGATAGCGCAGGCCTTCGCTACTGGAAACCGTCAGCGCATCCAGTCGCCCCGCGTGCCAACGGGCCAGCAGCGGCCCCGCCCCGCCTGCCGGAGCCGAGCGGGAGTAACAGGAAATGCAATCGACGGTGGCACCCCGCTCGCGCAGGGTGTCCGCGAGCAGTTCACGACCGCCGTCGCCACGAAAAATGGCCACCCGGCAGCCAGCAACGTGGTCGGCTTGCAACTCCGGCAATTCAAGCAGGGCTTCTGAATCGAAACGGGTCGTCGGCGCCACGGCGCCTTCGACGCCCAGCGCCGCCAAGGCACGCACTGTCCCCTGCCCGACCGCAGCGGCAAGCAACCCGGACGGCCAGCCACCTTGCGCCAGCAATGTGGGGACGCTGTAATCGACGGCATTCGGACTGATGAAAACGGCCAGGCGGTAGTCGCCGATATGCGCCAGCGCGGCTTCCAGCGGCTGCGTATCCGGTGGTGGCCCGATTTCCAGAAGAGGGAAAATCAGCGGCTCGCCGCCGGCAGCCGCAATGGCCGCTGCCAGCGTGTCGGCCTGCGCCCGTGGGCGCGTGACGACGACCGTCCTGCCGGCGAGCGGGCCGCGTGCCATCAATTGCAGGCAGCGAGTTTTTCGAGGATGGCCTCGGCACCCTGGTCGCGCAGGATCTGCGCCAGCGTGCGACCAATGACATCGGCGTCTTCCGGCTTGCCGTAAAGTTCGCCGCTGACCATCTCCTTACCGTCCGCCGTGGCTACAAAACCACGCAGCCAGAGGTCGCCGTTCGCGATGATGGCGTAGCCACCGAGCGGTACCTGGCAACTGCCCCCCAGGGCACGCGAGAAGGCGCGTTCGGCGTTGACACAATGCGTCGTGTCGGCATCGGCCAGCGGCGCTATCCAGGCGGCGGCATCGGCCCGGGCAGCCAGAATTTCGATGCCCAGCGCGCCCTGCCCCGGCGCCGGCAGGGACTGCTCGGGTGTCAGCACGGTCTTGATGCGGTCCTTGAGGCCAAGGCGGATGAGGCCAGCGGCGGCAAGAATGATGGCGTCGTACTGGCCTTCGTCGAGCTTCCTGAGGCGGGTGTCGAGGTTGCCACGCAGCGGCTCGATCTTCAGCTGCGGGGACTTCGCGCGCAGAATCGCCTCGCGGCGCAGGCTGGAAGTACCGACGACGGCACCTGCCGGCAGATCATCGAGGCCGGCGTACTTGTTCGAAACGAAGGCGTCACGCGGGTTCTCACGGGCAGTGATGGCGGTCAGCGAAAAACCTTCCGGCATCTCCATCGGCACATCCTTGAGCGAATGCACAGCAAGGTCCGCACGGCCTTCCTGCATCGCCACTTCCAGCTCCTTGATGAACAGGCCCTTGCCGCCGATCTGCGACAGCGGCCGATCAAGGATCTGGTCACCGCGCGTGGTCATGCCGAGAATGCTGACCTCGGCGCCGGCATATAGACCCTTCAGGCAATCGCGAATATGCTCTGCCTGCCATAGGGCAAGGCGGGACTCGCGCGAGGCGATGACGATTTTTGTCGGGGCGGTAACGTTCGCAGCGTTCGCGACGTTGGTAGTAGTTGCGGCGTTTGAACTCAAGGCGGCATTCCTGCAGGCAGTGGAAAATCGGGGATTCGGGGAATAGCGCGCGATTTTATCATGGCCAGCAGCCGCAAGCCGCCCGCCAGACCGGCGCGAACCGGCACAAACCCGTACGAACCAGCGCCTATCAACGCGAACATGCTTGACGACAATGAACGAAACGAGCGAGAGCAACGAGAAGCCCGATCACCAACGCCCCGAACACCGCGATTTCTGGGACAAGCGCTTTGGTGAGGGCACCACCCCGTGGAACGCCGGCGGTGTGCCGGAAGCGCTGATGCGCTACATCGAAGAGAGCAACAGCCAGCCGCGAACACTGATTCCCGGCTGTGGCCACGCCTGGGAAGCGGCCTGGCTGGCACGCCAGGGGGGCAAGGTAACGGCGCTGGATTTTTCCGCCGCCGCCGTTGAAGCCGCCCGACAGCAACTGGGCAACTGGAACGGCCAGCTGCTGTGTGACGATTTTTTTACTTTCAAACCAGAGGTCGCCTACGACCTGATCTACGAACGTGCCTTCCTCTGTGCCTTGCCGCGCAAACTATGGCAGAACTACGGCCGTCGCATGCACGAGCTGCTCGCCCCCGGCGGCCGGCTGATCGGGTTTTTCTTTTTCAGCGATGCGCCGAAAGGCCCACCCTTCGGGATAACCCCTGAAGCGCTTGATGCCTTGCTCTCGCCCTGGTTCGTGCGTGAAGCCGATGCTGCGGTCGCCGACTCGATTGCGGTTTTTGCCGGCCGCGAGCGCTGGCAGGTATGGCGCAAAAAAGCTGATTGAACCTAAAAACCACATTTGAAACAGAGAGCACGGAGAGATCGCAGAGAACCCTGCGGGTCATCAACAATCCGCGATTCACCCTCAAGGGGATGTCTGCGCTTTTCCTGTGCCCTTTGCGTCTCTCTGCGCTCGGTGTCCACAGCGGTTTCAACTGGGGTCTTCAGATTGACCGATCAGTTCAGGCGCGAAGCAATCGGTCCGGACGGCTCGCCGCGCATGGCGTCATCGATCACGGCATCAAGTTCGTCGCCGACAAGGCGATGCAGGCCATCCACCACTTGCGGCCAGCAACCGACCGCCTGCTGCTGGCGCAGCCAGCGGTAACGCTCGGCGTCTTCACGCAAGCTGCTCAAACTGTTGATGCCCTCTTCGGGGTTGTCAATCATGGCCAACGCTGCATTGTCGATCATTCCGGCGCTCCTCTGTTTCAAACGAGCGGTGACTATCGACGAAGGCAGGCAGCCGCACCATTCGCAGTACTACCCAGGGCACCTACGTAGTCCTACGCAGAGCGCGAAGCAGTCGGCACCGAAAAGCCTGTGCCCATTACAATGAGCCCGCCCCGCCCCGAACCGGACATCGACTATGCGACTCAGGCAAAAAATCATCGTTCTCGCCGTGCTGCCCCTGGTTGCTGCAGTCCTGGCGATAGCGGCCCTGGTGGCACTGCAATCGCGCGAGCTGGCCCGCCTGGAAACGGCGCTCCTCGAAGAGAGCATGCTCGCCGCCAAGCGCGCTGAACTGCGCCACTATGTTCAGCTGGCGCAGACCTCGATCGAGCACATCTACCTCAGCGACCGTGACGACGCGCTGGCACGGGAAGAAGTGAAACGCATCCTGAGCACGATGAATTTCGGCGACGATGGCTATTTTTTCGCTTACGACAAGACCGGCACCAACCTCGTGCACCCCCGCCAGCCAGACCTCGTCGGCCAGAATCTGTGGGACATCCGCGACCCGAAGGGTGTCGCCGTCATCCAGCGGCTGATCGGACTGGCCCACGACGGTGGCGGCTTTCTGCGTTACATCTGGAACAAGCCTTCGACCGGCCAGCCCGTCGACAAACTGAGTTATGTTGTCGAGCTCAAACGCTGGGGCTGGATGTTCGGCACTGGCATCTACCTCGACGACGTTGCTGCCGGCACGCAAAAGATCAAGGAGCAGGCCGCTTCCAACATCACCGCCATCATGCTCGGCCTGGCGCTCGTCGCTGTCATCGCCACGCTGGCCGTCTTTGCCGGCGGCCTGGTGCTGAACGTCAGCGAGCACCGCCTCGCCGACCAGCAACTGAAGCTGCTCGCCCAGCGCCTCGTTTCCTCGCAGGAAGAAGAGCGCGCAAGGGTTTCCCGCGAGTTGCACGATGGTCTCAGCCAGTTGCTGGTGTCGACCAAATTCCGCTTCGAACTGGCGCAGGAGCGCCTGCAGGAAGGCCGTAACAATGCGGCGCAAGCCATTGAGGAAGGGCTCTCCGGCCTGACCGAAGCTTTGGGCGAAATCCGCCGTATTTCACACGACCTGCGCCCCTCGTTGCTCGACAACCTTGGTCTGCCCGCCGCACTGGAACAACTGGCTGAGGACTTTGGCCGCCGCACCGGCATTGCCGTGCGTGCCGCCATCGGCCCGGTGCAACAGATACCGCCGGGCAGCGCCACCACCGCGCTGTTCCGTGTCGCGCAGGAAGCGTTGACCAACGTCGAGCGGCACGCACAGGCTCGTCACGTCAGCATGACCCTCGACAGTGCCGAAGGCTGCATCCGCCTGGCGATCAACGACGATGGTATCGGCATGGGCAGCGGCACCTCAGGCGGCAACACGGACACCCGCCCCAAGGGGATCGGCCTGCGCAACATGCGCGAACGCATCGAACACCATGGCGGCACGCTGACGCTGAAACCAGGAAGCGGCGGCGGTACCAACCTGGTCGCCCGCATTCCCCTCAAGGCGGCAACGGAAGAACTGACATGAGCTCAGCCAAAAACACCCCGATCATCCGCGTGCTACTGGTCGACGACCACCAACTGGTACGCGACGGATTGCACTCCCGCCTGGGCGAAACCCCCGGCATCGAAGTCGTCGGCGAAGCTGGGACCGGCGCCGAGGCGCTGGCACTTGCCGCCCGTCTGCAACCCGATCTCGTTCTCCTCGACATCGGCCTGCCGGACATGAGCGGTCTCGATGTCGCGGCGCAGTTGGCCGAGGTGGCGCCAAGCACGCGCGCCCTCATGCTGAGCATGTACGACAACCGGGAATACGTCCTCAGTGCGCTGCGCGCAGGCGCCGCCGGCTATGTACTTAAAGACGCGGCTTCGAAGGAAATCATCGCCGCCATCCGCGCCGTTGCCGCCGGCGCCTCGTATTGCAGCGCCTCGCTGACCACTGCGCTGGCCACCGGCGGCAGCGAACCGCCGTTGCTGACCGAGCGCGAGCGCGAAATCCTCATCCTCGTCGCCAAGGGCAACAGCAACAAGCGCATCGCCCAGCAACTCGATGTCAGTGTACGCACCGTCGAAACGCACCGCCTCAATCTACGCAAGAAGCTCGGCATCGAAACCCCGGCCGGGCTGATCCGCTACGCGCTGCAACAAGGGTGGATCAAGGTTTAGGGAGTCGCGGCGCCACTTTACCTTGCTGCCTGTTTCTATTACCTTTGTTCTATGGAAAATTCGAAACAGCGGGCCAACCTGCATCTCGTCGACAGCATTGTTGCCATCACCGAACAGCGCAACATCGAGACCCTTGAGGCTGTCCTGGCAGAGACCATCTTCTCCCTGCTGCATCCGAGAGAAGTGGTGATGCTTGATCTGCGTGAAAGCGAGACCATCGTCGTTGCCCTTTTCAGGGGAGACGACGCCCAGGGGCTGCCGTTCGAGTTGAAGCTGGAGCATTGTTCAGCCGAGGTGCTGGCCGCCTTCACCAACTATCTGGCCCTGCCGGAAAAACAGCGTGAAGCCGAATTGACGCCATCGCTGCCAGCAGCCGATGGCTGCGGCATTTTTCCGATCATTACCCGCAGCAAGGTCGAAGGCGTCATGATCGTGCTGGCAGATCACTTTGACAGCGCTGACTGGCGACTCGCTTCCGGGCTCGCCCTCATTCACCGCAATTTCGTACAGGTATTGAACGAGAAGGATCACGACCGGCTGACGGGTCTGCGCAACCGAACACTACTGGAAGACCAGATCCTGCGGCGCCTGACCATTGCACGCCGCCGCCAGGTGAAACGCAAACAGCACACGGACGAGCGCCGCCAGCATACCGGCGCCGAGCAGAACTGGCTGGCGATGATCGATATCGACAATTTCAAAACCATCAACGACCGCTTCGGCCACATTTACGGCGATGAGGTGCTGCTGCTGATCGCCAGCCTCATGCACAAGTGCTTTCGCCGTATCGACCAGTTCTACCGCTATGGCGGCGAAGAGTTCATTGTTCTCATCCAGGGGGTCGACAAGGCAACCGCCCACCGCGTCCTGGAACGTTTCCGAAAAAGTGTCGAGAATTTCGAGTTTCCACAGGTCGGGCCGGTTTCGGTCAGCATTGGCTATGTGGAAATCATGGATCAGAACCAGCCGACCACCGTCATCGGCCATGCCGATCAGGCGCTGTACTATGCCAAGCGGAACGGCCGCAATCAGGTCGCCTTTTACAGCGAATTGCTCGCTGCCGGGAAAATCCCGGCCCCCAGGGTCGGAAGCGTCGAGCTCTTCTGAGCCCTGACGGCGACCTGTTTCCGCAGCGCGTCAATGTCCTGCCCGGAGATCGTCGGAATCGGGGTTTAAACGGAGAACGCCTTGATACCTTCGAGTTGACGTCTCACCGTTTCAGAGGGCAATTCGCCGAACAAGGCACGGTAGTCCTTAGAAAACTGTGGCATGTGCAAAAGCCCCCAACGCATACCAATCTCTGTAATACACACCGGGCTCCTAGCGGCCAAGATGCTACGCCTGACCTGGTTTAGTCGCATCGCCCGTAGAAAGAACATCGGCGACTCCCCGGTAATGAGCTCACAGGCATTCCTCAGCGTTCTCTCCGACGTCGCGGCCGCGTCGCAGAGATCCGCAATACCGACCGTTTCACCGATGTTTTCTCGAAGATAGGCTCGCGTAGCCCGCAGGATTTTCATTGCATGCACCTCTCGTGCACCGAGCGTCGGGGTGAGCGCCAGATACTCGGCAATGAATTGCCGCGCGATCGCAAGCACTTTTTCCTGACTCAATACAAACGCATCGGCCGCGAGTTTTGGAGACGATGCAAGCGAACTGGACCAGCGGCAGACAACAGCAATACAGCGCCTGAGCCTTGCCGCCAGACACTCATCACGAATACTCAGCGCGGCAGCATCCCCTTGCAAACTGATGCATTCCCGGATGCGCCCGCTGCTGTCCAGCATGGTCCACGGCGCAAACAACCACTGGACACGGCAGTTCTCGTAGCTTCGGAAAACCATTTCCGAACCATCCACGACGCAGAACACCGTATCGCCAGCCATTTTTTGCCCATTCCACAACGCCCCATCACTGCCATGCGGCAGGATTGCGCCCAAGGTCAAGCCATCTTTGTAGGCTGATCCGATATGGAAAAGATCGTGAGACATGAGCTCATCGGCAGCATACAAACCACAGCCACCAACTTCAGTAATGCATCCCGAAAAGGATCCTGCACCGAGCTGCACCACCTCTCTTCGCCACCCGGAAAGATGGCGCGCCTGCCGGTATGGGTCATTGGTCATCTGCCTGGCGAAAGAGAGCGCTCCGAATGGAAGTTCCTGGAGCGACTCGGGGTGGCGGGCTGCGGCTATCTGCATTCAAGTGCGGCGGTAATCATTGACTGACGGTAGGCCTCGGCTGGAGTGGTTCCCCGATTGATGGCCACAAGCTGTTCGCCCAGCATTTTGTCTTCTGCCAGCATGTGATACGAAAGCCACTGCGTCAGGTTGCTGCACAGATCCTCCAGCTGGAGCCTGCCTGCATGGAACAGACTAATCCAGCTTTGCATTTTTTCAACACCGGAAAGATGATTGTCCCGATGAGCGCTGGTGTGATGATCGGCCACATGAAGGCGCTCCATGAAGGCTTCCTCGCAGCGGAAATGGTAGGTGACGTAGTGCGCTATTTCATCGAGCACCTTGACCATATCTGGCGACGTACCACCACCTGCTCGCCGGGCCTCACGCGCAATACGGTTGATCATTTCAACGAGCTTTTGGTGTTGCAGGTCGATCTGGACGATTCCGGTTTCGAAACCTGCCGACCATTGGATCAGGTCGGGTTCGCACTGCTCGCCATGTGCGGAAACGGCATGGCCATGACGCACCGATGACGTGCCGCTGATTGCAAAAAACCGGTTTTCAAGCTCGGCTACCTCGCTGGGCAAGCCCAGATAAAAACCCTGACTTCGATCGCAGCCGAACGCTTCGAGCAGCGCCAACTGAGAAGGGGTTTCAACGCCTTCGGCCAACGCAGCCATGCCGAGCACATGTGCCAGCGCGATCGTCTCCTTGACGATCCCCGCCGCCTCCGCGTTATGAAGTTCGTCAATGAACGCTTTGTCGATCTTCAGGGTGTCGGCCTTCATTCTGAGCAGGGCCAGAAGCGACGAGTAACCGGTACCGAAATCATCGATTGCGATACGCGCACCACGATGCTGCAGACTGCCAAGTATCTGCAGCACATCACGGGAAGCTGCGAAATACGCAGTTTCAGTGATCTCCAGCTCCAGTGTTGCCCAGGGGATGCCGGCGCCCTCGATGGTGGCGACGAGCGTGTCGATGTGGTTCTTGTTCGAAAGCTGCAGCGGGGATACGTTGATGGCAACCCTGCCAAATGGAATCGCCGCATCCAGCCAGCAACGAATTTGCCGACACACTTCACGAACGACCCAAAGGCCGATCTCATGAATGAACCCGTGCTGTTCCGCCAAAGGAATGAAAGTCGCCGGCCCGACATCACCGAGCTCTGGATGCTGCCAGCGCAGCAATGCCTCGACACCGATCAGAGCACCCGAGTTGACGCCGAACTGCGGCTGATACACCAGATGGAACTGCTGATAATCAACCGCATGTTCAAGCGCAAAGACCATCTGCGCATTGCACTTGATTGATTGCGTAATGACCTCATCAACGACAACAAAGGTGTTCTTGCCCTGCATCTTTGCCTTGTAGAGCGCGGCATCAGCCTGAAGCCACAAGCCCTCCTCGCTCTGGTCTCCGGCAAAAAAACTGACACCGATGGTGACCGCAGGAAACAGTTCGTAGCCATTGAGATGCACTGGCCGCTGGCACTCCGCCAGCAACTTTCTGGCGAGCGCGGCAACATCATCCCGCTCACCCACTGCAACCTGAATTATTGCGAATTCGTCACCACCAATTCGCGCAATGGTATCGCTGCCTCTGACAGTTGCTTTCATCCGGTCAGCCAGGCGCATCAATAGTTGATCACCAACAGGATGGCCATACCGATCGTTCACGCTCTTGAAGTCGTCCAGATCGATGAGATGGAGGGCAAAGGTATCGCCGTAACGTCTCGCCCGAGCCATCTCATAGTCGAGCCGCTCTGACAGGAGGCGTCGATTGGGCAAATCGGTCAGTGGGTCGTGGTGTGCCAGATGAGCCAAACGGGCTTCCGTCTCGACGCGCTCGGAAACATCCTGGCAGGTCATGACGTATCCGCTCCCACCCTCGCGCAACTCTGCTGATGCCAGACGGTACTCGATCGGCGTACCCGTTCCGTCAGGGTGGGCAACATAGGCCTTGCCATTTGTTTGCTCACCGCCTTCCTGCAGCAGGAGGTCGAGATGCAGCCGGGAACCCGTCTTGTACGCTCCCTCAGAAAAAACTGACTGGAGAAGATCCTCGATGCATTTTCCGCACACCTCAGATCCGGAACGCTTGAAAATACCGCAGGCGGTCAAATTGGCATACGTGATGGTGCCCGAGGGATCGAAACAGACAACGCCTTGCTTGCAACGCTCAAGAAGAAGACAGGCATCCATGGAAGAGGCACTGCACAGCCTGCCACAACCCTTTTCTCCGCTGACCACTCCAACTCCTCACATTGCGCTGGATCTGAACGATCCAACGAGGGAGCAGACTATAAGAGCCGCGCGATGCGTTGAATATCAAAATTCGGCAATAAACCCGTATAAATTATGTGGATTTAGCCTGCATCAAGAAGGCGTCGCATAGATCAGCATTGAGAATGCTTGGAGCGGGCGGGTTCCGGAAACAACACAGCTTGGATCTGCATGCCCCCCGCCATCTGCGCGCAAGTGACGGCCGGTGATCAATCCAGATTCTGCAGGGTCGTCAGGTAGGCCATGACGTCCTGGATGTCCTGCGGCTGCAGCGTGTAGAGCACCCCTTCCTTGGCTGAATCCTCGTCGTGTGCACGCTCGGCACGCAGGTAGGCGGCGACCTGTTTCTGCAGATAGTTGATGTACTGCCCGGAGATCATCGGGAACATGCCGCGCCCCTTGCCCTGCTTGCCGTGGCAAACGGCACACTGCTTCTGGTAGATCTTGCCGCCGTTGTCGATATCGCCTTCGACGCGCGGCACGATCATCACCTTTTCCACCGCCTGCAGACGGGTCAGCGCATCTTCGTCGCCCTTGAAGGTCGGCATCCTGGTCTGCAGCTCGATCTGCGCCAGCCATTCGGCGACGACTTTCATTTCCTCGTCCGGCAGATCCCGCTCCTTGGTATAGGGGTACATCGGCAGATTGATGCGCGCCTGCGACTGGAACTTTTTTAATTGCTCGAATATGTATTTTGGCTGCTGCCCAGCGATACGCGGGTACTCACCCTTCTTGCCACCGGCGCCAAATTCACCATGACAGGCCGCGCAGGGACCGTAGATTTCCTTGGCCTGGCCGACATCGACCGCCATGGCCGAGAGGGGCAAGGCAATTGCTGCAAAAAATGCAAGGAAGCACTTGATTTGTTTCATGAAACAGATCCTCAGGGGAGAGCGCGAATTATAGGGGGGCAGGCCCCCGCGACTGTTTGATGCCGGTCAAGAACTGCGGCGATACGTCGCAGCGTGCGGCTTTCAGGCCTGCTGATCTCTACGGCTACCGGTGGGGCGAGCGATACGCGGCAGCGCAAATCGAGGCTTACTTCAGCCCGAAGAAGTCGCGGATGCGCTGGACGATGGCGGCGCGGTGGGCGGCGCGTTCGCTGTCGCTCCGCTCCTTGCGGTATTCGCTCTGCATTTCCTCTATCTGCAACAGGCGCTGGGCAAGGGTATGCGACATGCTTTCGGCAAGTTCCGGACGGGCGCGGATGATGTCTTCAAAACCTGTCTTGTCGAGGCGGTAACACTCGATATCGGTGCTGGCCATCACAGTTGCTGCACGCGCTGCACCGGTCATCAGCCCCATTTCACCAAAGACGCTGCCATGCGGCAGATGGGTGAGCAGACGCCGCCCGCCATCCGGCGCTTCCCAGAAGACGTCGGCCTCGCCGCTGACGATGATGTAGAGCCAGTGGGCCACTGCCCCCTGACGGGTGATGACGCCCCCCTTGGCGAACGGCGCGTGTACCAGGTGTTCGGCCATCTTGTGACGCTCGTTTTCATCCAGTGCCGAAAACAGCTCGATGCCGGAGAGTGCCTGCAGGCGGCGATTGAGTTCACGCTGCCAGACCAGTTCGCGATGGGCATCGCCCTCCTGCACCAGATGCATCACCTGGTCCGGCAAGGCCATTCGCCAGCCGTTGCGCTGCACCGTCGCCAGCAGGTGGGTGCGCACGGCAGAGTCGGTCGGGTCGTCGTCGCGGGGGTCGATCAGCCAGTAGCGCAATGCGTAACGGACCGAACCGGCAGCAAACTCCATGGCAACACAAGAAGGCGCCGGATCATGAGCAACATTGGCGATCTCGGCATCGGCAACCGCACGCTCGGCGGCGGCAATGACCAGCGACGGGTTGACGCTGTAATCGATATTGAACCAGATCCAGCGCCGCCAGCCAGCGACACCGACATCCCGATCGGCAATCACCGAGAACTTGCCCTTCATCAACTGGCTGTTGGGCACAACAACCTTTTCACCGTTGCGCGTGAGGATCGCGGTGTAGCGCCACTGGATCTCGACGACCTTGCCGGAGAGGTCGTCCATCTTCACCCAGTCGCCGATTTCCAGCGAGTTGTCGAGTTGCAGTGCGAGGCCACCGAGGATATTGCCGAGCGTATCCTGCATGGCGAAAGCAAGAACTGCCGTAATCACCGCCGAGGTAGCGACCAGGCTGGAAAGCTCAACACCTGCATACGACAAGCGGACCAGCACCCACAGTACATAGCCGCCGATGACGACGATGTCTTCGAGAATACGTGGCGCCTGCACACGCAGGGCCGGCAACAGCACACGGAATACGACCAGCCCGGAGAGCCGGATCAGCACCAGCCCCAGTCCGAGCAGCGCGGCCTGGTGCAGGGCTGTCGCAATCGTCACCTCATAGCGGGCAGCAAAGATGGCAGCAACAACATCGAGCAGCAGCCAGAAGGCAAAGAAGAGCAGCGTGTGTTTGAGCGTGACCCGACCATTGGCAAGGAAGCGATAGAGCACCGCTCCCATGAAAACGGCAAAGCCGAAGACGTAGGGGGTTTCGTCGCGCCACAGGGCTGCAATCATTTCGTTCATGTCGACAACTGTCGGGTGTAGGACTTGACCATCGGCCACTGCCGCCGGCTCACCGGCAGTTTCTCCGAGACATCGCGCACCAGCGCCAACCAGTGGGTATCGGCATCCTCGGCACCATTGCGCTCGAAGCCGACGATGGCCTCGCGCGCGACCAGGACGCTGCGGTGCAGACGGATAAAGCGTGTGGAAAATTCGGTTTCGAGGTGCGTCAGCGACTCGTCGAGCAGGTATTCACGCTCGCGCGTACGCGCCATCACGTATTTCAGGTCGGCCTTCAAGTAGAGGATTTCGGACACCGGGATCAGCAACAGCCGACCGCGCTCGTGGCATGAGAGATGGCTGCGCCCCTCTGGTTGCAGCCCCTGCAGCACCGCCAGTGCAGGGGGATGCAGCACTCGTGCCTTGGCCAGGGCTGCGGCCAGACGAGAGGCCCGCACCGGCTTGAGCAGGTAATCCACGGCATTCAGGTCGAAGGCCTGCATGGCATAGGCGTCGTAGGCCGTGGCAAAGATCACCGCCGGCGGCTGCGGCAGTCGCGCCAGATGCTGCGCCAGCTCGATGCCGTCCATCTTCGGCATGCGGATATCCAGCAGCACCACATCCGGTGATTCGCCTTCAATCATCGCCAGCGCCGCCACCCCGTTCTCCGCCTCGCCGACAACGCTATTCGGCACCTCGGCAGCGACATCGGCCAGCAGCTCGCGCAAGCGGGCGCGGGCAGGAGCCTCGTCATCGACCAGCAGTATCTTCAATTCCGGCATGGCAACACCATGTGCACCCTGTAGATTCCGTTCTCTTCCCTGGCCTCCAGCCTGGCCTCCAGGTCATAGTGCAAGGCCAGTCGCTCACGGATGTTGGCCAGCGCCATGCGGTTTCCCGCCTGATGCGAGCCACTGGAACAAACGGGATTTTCAAGAATGATGACCAGCTCATTCCCCTGACGAGAAAAATGGATGCGAATCTCACCCGGCACCTCGGCCGGCTCAATGCCATGATAGACCGCATTTTCCAGCAAGGGCTGCAGCATCAGCGCCGGCACGCGCACATCGCCGGGCATGTTGTCTATTTCCCACTCGACTTTGAGACGCTCGCCGAGGCGCAGCTTTTCCAGATCAAGGTACTGGCGACAAAGCGCAATCTCGTCGGCGATCGGCACCAGATCCCGGTTATCGCGCATCAGCGCACGGAACAGTTCGGCCAGCTCCTCCAGCGCATGTTCGGCACGCTTGGGCTCGGCGCGGATCAGCGAGAGCACGGCATTCAGGCTGTTGAAGAGGAAATGGGGACGGATGCGCGCCGTCAGTGCCTGCAGGCGGGCCTCAGCCAAAGCCGGCGAAAGGGCCGCCGCGCGCAGGTGGAAGTAGCCCAGCAGGGCCAGTGCCGAGAAACCGGCAAGCAGCGCTGCACGCAGCAGGGTTTCCCACCCTCCCTCGAGAAAGCCCATGAAGTGCCAGAAGTCGGCAAACAACACAGCCTGGATCATGACCAGAGCGAGCACCACGATGCTGCCAGCCAGCATTGACATGCGCCACAGCAGGTCGCGCAGCAGGGCCAGCAGCAGCAGGGCGGCCAGCAGCTGCGGCTCGACCCAGGCGGCCATTTCCAGATAACTCTGCAACCAGCTGCGCATATTCGGCGCCAGCAGCAAGGCCGCCGCCAGCGCCAGCAGGTTCACCCCGAGCAGCAGTCGCAGCATGACTCCGAGGTTGCGGAAGTCCGGCAGGCGTTGAGTGGCGGGGTTTTGCTTTATACTTGGCATCTCTTTGAAATGACTTGATTTCAGGTCATTCTAGCCGACAACCATCCAGATATCATGAGCCAGAACAACACTTCGCAATACACGTGGGCCGGCCGTTTCTCCGAGCCGATGTCCGACCTCGTCAAACGCTACACCGCCTCGGTCGATTTCGACCAGCGCATGTGGCGGCAGGATATCCGGGGGTCGCTGGCGCACGCGAAGATGCTGGCCAAGCAAGGGATCATCGGCGCGCAGGATCTGGCCGACATCGAGCGCGGCATGAAGCAGGTGTGGGAAGAGATCGAATCCGGCCGCTTCGAGTGGCAGCTTGACCTCGAAGACGTGCACCTCAACATCGAGAAGCGCCTGACTACGCTCGTCGGCGACGCCGGTAAGCGCCTGCATACCGGCCGTTCGCGCAACGACCAGGTGGCCACCGACATCCGCCTGTGGATGCGTGACACGATCGACGACATCCTCGCCCTCATCCGCCAATTCCAGGAGAACCTGCTGGTACTGGCCGAGAAGGAAGCCGCCACGCCGATGCCCGGCTCGACCCACCTGCAGGTGGCGCAGCCGGTCACCTTCGGCCACCATCTGATGGCCTATTTCGAGATGACGCAACGCGACAAGGAGCGCTTCGCCGATTGCAGGAAGCGCGTCAGCCGCCTGCCGCTCGGTGCCGCCGCACTGGCCGGCACCACCTACCCGATCGACCGCGAGTTCGTGGCCAGGGAACTGGGCTTCGACGGCGTCTGCGAGAACTCGCTCGACGCGGTGTCGGATCGTGACTTCGGCATTGAATTCTGCGCCGCCGCCGCGCTGCTGATGACGCACTTCTCGCGTTTTTCCGAAGAGCTGGTGCTGTGGATGAATCCGCGCTTCGGTTTCGTCAAGATCGCCGACCGCTTCTGCACTGGCAGCTCGATCATGCCGCAGAAGAAAAACCCGGATGTGCCGGAACTGGCGCGTGGCAAGACGGGCCGCGTAAACGGCAGTCTCATTTCGATGCTCACCTTGATGAAGGGCCAGCCGCTGGCGTACAACAAGGACAATCAGGAAGACAAGGAACCACTGTTCGACACCGCCGACACGGTGACGGACACGCTGCGCATCTTCGCCGACATGATGGGCGGCATTGAAGCCCGCCCGGAGAACATGCGCCAGGCGTTGACCCAGGGCTTCGCCACGGCAACCGATCTCGCCGACTACCTGACCAAGAAGGGCCTACCTTTCCGCGACGCGCACGAAGCCGTCGGTCTCGCAGTGAAGCGCGCCGAGGAACTGGGCGTCGACCTGCCGCAGCTGTCGCTCGCCGACCTGCAGGCGTTCTCGCCATTGGTGGCTGAAGACGTCTTTTCCGTACTGACGGTGGAAGGCTCGCTGGCCGCCCGCAATCACATCGGCGGCACCGCCCCCAACCAGGTCCGGGCTGCCATTGTGCGCGCCCGGGGCCGCCTGTAAGCGCGCCTGGCCGATGAAGAAGATCGGCAAATACGAAGTCACCCGCGAAATCGGGCAAGGGGCTTCCTCGACCGTTTATCTCGGGCACGACCCCTTCGCCAAGCGCGATGTCGCGATCAAGGTGGTCTTTCCGCAGATACTCAAGGACCCGGAGCGCGGCAAGCTCTACACGCACCTGTTCCTGAACGAGGCCTCGCTGGTTGGCAAGCTCAATCACCCGCACATCGTCCAGATCTACGATGCGGTCGTCGCTGACGCGTTGTGCTACATCGTCATGGAATACGTACCGGGCGGCACGCTGGAAATATTCTGCAACGAAAAGAAATTGCTGCCCGTCGAGCGCGTTGTCGAAATCATTTTCAAGTGCACGCGGGCGCTGGACTTCGCTTTCCGGCTCGGCATCACGCACCGTGACATCAAGCCAGCCAATATCCTGATCGTCGGCAACGACGCCACGTCCGGCGATATCAAGATTTCCGATTTCGGCGCGGCCATTACTGCCAACGTCGATCACACCCAGGTTTCCGGTATCGGTTCACCGGCCTATATGTCGCCACAGCAGGTCAAGGAATTGACGCTGGACCACCGCACCGACATCTATTCGCTGGGCGTGGTGATGTACCAGATGCTGACCGGCCAGCTGCCGTTCCAGGCCAGCAACAACTACAACATGGTCTACCAGATCATCAACACGCCACCGACGGCCGTCTCGCAGTTGCGCAAGGATATTCCGGCGGCCCTTGATGGCATCGTTTCCAAGGCCATGGCCAAGGATCTGGAAGACCGCTACCAGACCTGGGAAGAGTTCGCCCACGATCTGGCACAGGCCTTCCGCAACAAGGCGGTCAAGGCACCGACGCGCGAATTCGCAGAATCGGAGAAATTCGACACCCTGCGGGCCCTGCCCTTCTTCAACGATTTCAGCGATGTTGAAATTTGGGAAGTGGTGCGTTTTTCGCAGTGGCGCAACGTCCCGCCTGGCGAAGTGATCATGCACGATGGCGAACCAGGCGATTTTTTCTGCTTTCTCGCCGAAGGCGAACTGAAGGTCACCAAGAACGGCAAGATTCTCAACCTGCTGACAGCAGGCGACTGCTTCGGAGAAATGGCGGTCATCAGCAAGGCGACGCAGCTACGCGGTGCCGATGTCGTGGCGCTGACCGAATCAAAGGTCATTACCGTGCGTGGCGAAACCCTGAAGCGCGCCTCGGAAACCTGCCGCATGCACTTCTATCAGAGCTTCCTCGAAGTCCTGGCCAACCGGCTGACGCTGGCCAACCAGCGACTGGCGGCGTTTTAGTCACGCCAGCTGGCGTGTGAACTGCGGCTTGCGGCTAGTCCGACTGCCCGCAGGCAATCGGGTAGTTCGATTTCTGGCCTTCCTGCCACGAAGAGGCGGAGCGTACGATCTTCGACGAGCCGTCAAACAACACATCAAAACGCGACGCCTGGTTCCAGCTATCGCAGAAACGCCACTCCCAGACCAGCTCGTCACGGGCCTTGAAATAGGCTTCCCACTGCGGCTGCGGCGGGCCAAGCAGTTGCAGCACCTGCGCCTGCGTCATGCCCGGCTGTACCTTGGCGAAAAATTCCTGCCGCAGCACATTGACCGTTCGTTCGAGCTTGCCGGCGGTGTCGATAAACACCATGTAGGTCTGGAAACCGGCCGGGCCACGCGGGTAGGCCAATTGTTTGCGGCCACCGGAAAGCTCCCAAAGCATGGCCGGCGGCCCCATTAGCGCCCGAACCTCGGCCTCGGTCGCCACACCGGGCTGCAGCCCGGCGCCGGAATAGCCAGCGCAGGCGGACAGGGTCAACGTACAGAGCAGCAATACAAGACGACGAATCATGGCAGCGGCACCGGGAGGAGGATGCGACATTCTATCCGGACACCGTGCCGGACAAACAACAAGGGAGGCCTCAGCCTCCCTTGCCTTGCGTCGACAAACGTGGCCGATCAGGCTGCGTCGGCGAGGCCTTCCAGCAGTTTCTGCAACTCACCTTCCTGATACATCTCGGTCATGATGTCCGAGCCGCCAACGAATTCGCCGTTGACGAAGAGCTGCGGAATGGTCGGCCAGTTGGCGTAGTCCTTGATGCCGGCGCGAATTTCCGGGTTCTCCAGCACATTGACGCTGAAGAACTTGTTCACGCCGCAGGCATTGAGAATCTGCACGGCGCGTGCCGAAAATCCGCACTGCGGAAATTGCGGCGAGCCTTTCATGTAAAGGACGACCGGATTACCGGTCACTTGTTCGTTGATGAGGGCTTGAACGTCCATGCTGAACTCCTGGGAAATACCGTGATAATAGTTGAGTGGTTTAGTCGGCTATTTTAGCCGTGCTGGTACTGACGAGGCAAGCACCTGTGACACGATCGATACCAGAAAGATCCTGCCAGGTAGAAATTTCGGCAAACGGCCCGTTCGCCAGCAAGGCCCGCACCGCCTCGGCCTGATCGTAGCCGTGCTCGATCAGCAGCACGCCGCCGCTGACAAGATGGCAAGGGGCATCGGCAATGATGCGGCGGATGCAGGACAGGCCATCGGCGCCGTCGGTCAGTGCCAGATCAGGCTCGAAGGGCAGGCCATCCTGCAACAGGTGCGGATCACGGGCAGCAACATAGGGCGGGTTGGCAACGACCACTTCGAAGGTTTCGCAGTCGGCACCACGCCTGAGCGCCGCAAACCAGTCGCTTTCAATGAAGCGCACCTTGCCACCCAGCCGCTCGGCATTTTCCTGCGCCACGGCCAGCGCCGCCGGCGACACGTCCACTGCCGTCACATTCGCCTCCGGGCATTCACAGGCCAGCGTCACCGCGATGGCGCCACTGCCCGTACCAAGATCAAGCACGCGCGGCCAGGCCAGTACATTCAGCCGTTTCAGCGCCAGCGTCACAATCAGCTCGGTATCCGGGCGCGGGATCAGCACATCGGCAGTGACACGGAAGCTGCGGCTGTAGAAATCCTTTTCGCCCAGCAGATAGGCCACCGGCTCGCCACGCTCGCGGCGCAACACCAGGGTCATGAAGGCTTCGACCTCCTCAGCCGTCAAGCTGCGGTCGGGGTCGGCCAGATACTGGGCGTGAGTGATGCCGATCAAATGCTGCATCAACAGCCGCGCATCGAGGCGCGGCACGCGGCGACGCACCTGCTCGACAGCGGCGCGCAGCGTCTGCGACTGGTTCGACAGCTCGCCGCTCACGTCCGCTTACTCAGCCAGTGCCGCCAACTGCTCGGCCTGGTGTTCGGTGTTGAGCGCTGTCAGCAATTCATCCATATCGCCATCCATGATCGCGTCGATCTTGTACAGCGTCAGGTTGATACGGTGATCGGTGACGCGGCCCTGCGGGAAGTTGTAGGTGCGGATGCGCTCGGAGCGGTCGCCGCTGCCGATCAGGCTCTTGCGCTGGGCAGCTTCCTTGGCCTGCGCCGCACGCGTCTGCGCATCATTGATGCGCGCCGCCAGCACGCGCATGGCCTGTGCCTTGTTCTGGTGCTGCGAACGGCCGTCCTGACACTCGACGACAATGCCGGTCGGGATATGCGTCAGGCGCACCGCCGAGTCGGTCTTGTTGATGTGCTGGCCGCCGGCACCGGAGGCACGGAAGGTATCGATGCGCAGATCGGCATTGTTGATCTGCACTTCTTCAAGTTCGTCGGCCTCGGGCATCACCGCGACGGTGCAGGCGGAGGTGTGGATACGGCCCTGCGTCTCGGTTTCTGGCACCCGCTGCACACGATGACCGCCCGATTCGAACTTGAGGCGCGAATAAGCGCCCTGCCCGCCAGTCGCGACAATGCGGGCGATGACTTCCTTGTAGCCGCCCAGGTCTGACTCGCTCGCCGACATCACCTCGACCTGCCAGCGCTGGCGCTCGGCATAGCGGGCATACATGCGAAAGAGGCTGCCGGCAAACAGCGCCGACTCATCGCCGCCGGTACCGGCACGGATTTCGAGGATGACATTGCGCTCGTCGTTCGGGTCTTTCGGCAGCAGCAGCTTCTGCAACTCGACCTCAAGTTCCGGCAGACGCGCCTTGGCGGCCTTCATTTCCTCTTCCGCGAACGCCTTCATGTCCGGGTCAGCCATCATGGCTTCCGCCTCGGCGAAATCGGCCTCGGTCTTGCGAAACTCGCCAAACAGCAGCACCACCGGCTCGATCTCCGAGCGCTCGCGGGAGAGTTTGCGGAACTGGTCCATGACCTGCGTGGCATCCTCGGCCGAAAGCAACAGATCGAGCTCTTCGAGCCGGCCGGTAAGGTGATCAAGCTTGTCGCGGATGCTTTGTTTCATCAGGGGATACTTCAATCAAAAAAATTAACCACGAAGGGCACGAAGATCACGAAGGAAAAACAATCAATCGATTGCTTGTTGTGTTTGGTTCTCTTCGAGGCCTTCGTGCTCTTCGTGGTTAAAGACAGCGCCGACAACGAAGCAGGCGCCGCTACTCGCCGCCGTGCAGATGGAAGAGGCGGGTTGCTGCGTGGCGCAGGGCTTCGCGCTCGTCGGCTTCTGCCGAGTTCAGCGCTTGCGTCGGGGCATGCAGGAATTTGTTGGTCAGGCGGTGCGAGAGTTGGTCGAGCACCTTCTCGGGGCTATCGCCCTTGGCCAGCAGCTTCAGCGCGTGTTCGATCTCGTGACGACGGGCGCGCTCAGCTGAATCCCGGAGGGAGCGGATCAGCGGCACTGCATCGCGGGTTTCCAGCCAGGAAATGAAGGTATCCACCTGTGTCGCAATGATCGCTTCTGCCTCGACAACGGCGGCCTGCCGCGACTCCAGCCCGGATTCGACAACCTGTGCGAGGTCATCGACGGTGTAGAGAAAGACGTCGTCCATCTCGCCAACCTCGACCTCGATGTCGCGCGGCACCGCCAGATCAACCATGAACATTGGCCGGTGGCGACGCACCTTGATGGCGCGCTCGGCCATGCCCAGGCCGATGATCGGCAAGGGGCTGCCCGTGCAGGAAACGACGATGTCGAAATGTCCGAGGCGATCGGCAATTTCATCCAGGCGCATCACTGAGCCGCCGAAACGCTCGGCCAGTGCACGGCCACGCTCGAGCGTACGGTTGGCAATGACGATTTCCTTCGGCTGCCGGGCGGCGAAGTGTGTTGCGCATAGCTCGATCATTTCGCCAGCACCAACGAAAAGAATGCGCTGATCGGAGATGCGCTCAAAAATCCGCTCGGCGAGTCGCACGCCGGCGGCGGCCATGGAAACGACATTGGCGCCAATGGCGGTGGTCGTGCGCACTTCCTTGGCGACGGCAAAGGCGCGCTGGAACATCTTGTGCAAATGGACGCCGAGGGTGCCTGCCTCCTCGGCAGTACGCACGGCCTCCTTCATCTGACCAAGAATCTGCGGCTCGCCGATGACCATTGAATCCAGCCCGGAAGCGACACGGAAGGCATGGCGAATCGCCTCGCGCTGCGGCAGGGTATAGACAAAAGGCTCAATCACGCCACGCTCGACGGCGTGGTATTGCACCAGCCAGCGGACGGCCGTTTCGGGGTCGTCAGCCGCGCAATAGATTTCGGTGCGGTTGCAGGTGGAGAGGATCGCGGCCTCGCGCACCACCTGGGCGCGCGTCAGGTCTGCCAGGGCATGCTGCAACTTGTCGGCGTTGAACGCCACCTGCTCACGCACGGACAGCGGAGCAGTGTGGTGGTTGATGCCGAGGGTGAACAGCGACATGCGCAAGGAAACCGTGGGGAGATGGGCGGCGATTATAACATTGGCCCCGCCCTCCCCCGGCCTGACTCAGGTCAACACCCATGCGTTGCCGCTCCAAAAAAAGTGACCGGCTGGCACTTCCCCACCGGCGCAGAGAGCAAGCCACCCAACACGAACATCTCACACAGCGCGGCAGGAGCGCGTTAACATCGCGCTTTCCGTCACTTTCACAACCCCATGCCGCGCGAACCTGCCATCGCCGCTATCGTTGCCAGCGGCCTCCACCACCGCTACGAAATCCGCCGCGAGATCGGCGCCGGCGCAACCGGCACCGTCTATCTCGCCCACGACAGTTTCGAACAACGCGATGTCGCACTGAAGGTGGCGCTGCCGCAGATTTTCTCCGGCGACAGCCCGGAGCAGGCCATTGTCCGCAAGGCCTGGCTGAATGAGGTGCATCTCGCCGGCAGCCTGCAACACCCGTATATCGTCGCGGTCTACGATGCCGGCGTCAGTGCCAGCAGCGCCTATCTGGTGATGGAATACCTGGCGGGCGGCACGCTCGAACCCTATACCCGGCCGGACACTCTGAAAACGGTGCCGGAAGTGCTGGAAATCATCTACAAGTGCGCCAGCGCACTGGACTACGCCTGCCGCGCCGGCATCGTCCACCGCGACATCAAACCGGCCAACCTGCAGTATGTCGGCCACGGCGAAGCCAAGGTCTGCGATTTTGGCGCCGCCTACTGGGCCACCGACGATTCAACCCAGGTCATGGATATCGGCTCGCTGGCCTACATGGCCCCCGAGCTTTTCCGCCACTGGGTCACGCCGCAAGCCGACATCTACGCGCTGGGCATCGTTCTGTTCCAGCTGCTCACCGGCCACCGCCCGTTCCAGGCCGACACACCGGCGGCCCTGATGTACCAGATCCTCAACGGCAACCCGCCGCTGCTCCGGCTACACCGCCCGGAGCTGCCCCCAGCACTGGAGCTTCTGGTCAGCCGCATGATTGCGCGCAGCCTGGAGGACCGTTTCCCAGACTGGACTACGGTCCTCGCCGCGCTCTCGGAGCTGCTGCCGAGCCTCGAGGACAACTCGCCGACCAAGAACAAGAAACCCGCGCAGGCTGAACTCTACGACCAGCTGCGCCAACTGCCGCTGCTCGCCGATCTGAACGGCGCCCAGCTCTGGGAACTGCTGCGCATCTCGCGCTGGCATCGCGTACCCGCCGGCACCGCGCTGGTGCACGAGGGGGCTGAGGCGAAATCCTGTTACTTGCTGCTCAAGGGCGAGGCCAAGGTCACCCAGCGTGGCCGACTGATCAACTGGCTCACCGCCGGCACTCTGTTCGGCGAACTTGCCTTTGCCGAAGCCACGCCCTCGCCGCGCAGCGCCACGGTCACTGCCGCCGACACCGTCACCATCGGCAAGTGGCCCTACAGCCACCTGCACAAGGCATCGCCGGCACTGCAGTCAAAAATGCTGCAGATCTTCTTCCGGCTGGCGGCAGAGCGCCTGAAAAAGGCTGACGAGCAATACCTGCTGCTCTACCAGCAACACCTCAAGGAAAACAACCTGGTGTGATCAGGCCGGCCGCCAACAGCGCCCGCCGTCCTCGCGCCTTCCTGACGACAACAGGGTAAACTTGCTGCCCACCCGCCAAGCAACCTGTGGCCAAGCCAACAATAGCGATAATTGAATACCGATCATGACGGAACTCCTGCTAAGCCCCGAAATCTGGATTGCCTTCTTCACGCTGACCGCGCTGGAACTCGTTCTCGGTATCGACAACATCATTTTCATTTCGATTCTTGTCGACAAGTTGCCGAAGGAGAAACAGGAAACTGCCCGCCGGCTCGGGCTGTTCCTGGCGATGTTCATGCGCATCGGCCTGCTGCTGGTGCTTTCGTGGATTGTCGGCTTGACTGAGCCGGTAATAACGCTGCTTGGAACCGCTATCTCGGGACGCGACCTGATACTCATCTCCGGCGGTCTCTTCCTGCTCTGGAAGAGCACCGGCGAAGTTCACCAGCTGCTTGAAGGCGAAGAGGGCGAAGAATCACGCAAGGTAGCCTCCAGCTTTGCCGGCGTCATCGCCCAGATCATCGTCATCGACCTCGTCTTTTCGCTCGACTCGATCATTACGGCGGTCGGCATGGTCAGCCAGGTGGAAGTGATGATTGCGGCGGTGATCGCCTCGGTTGGCCTGATGATGGTCTTTGCCAGTTCGATCGGCCGCTTTGTTTCCGACCACCCGACCATCAAGATGCTGGCGCTGTCCTTCCTGGTCGTCGTCGGCGTCGTGCTGATCGCCGACGGATTCGGCCATCACGTACCGAAGGGTTACATCTACTTCGCCATGGCCTTCTCGGTGGGCGTCGAGATGCTCAACATTCGCATGCGCAAAAAGGGGGCCAAGCCGGTCGAGCTACGCGAGCCGTACGTTCGCGAACACGAGTAAGCCGGCAGAAATCGTGCCGCTCCATGGTCGGGGCGGCAAAGAGCGGGGTGGAAATTCAGGTCTTGAAGGGGTGCAGCCAGGCGAACAGTACCTGTCCCTGCGACTCGGCAAGCCGGGCCAGTTTCGCCAGATCCTCAAGCATCGCGAGAACCTCTTCGTCCTCCCAGCCGGCCGACTCGAACTCCTCGGTCGCCACCAGTTCGGCAGCAACCGCTTCGAGTGCCTCGTCATCCAGTTCCAGCAGGCGCTCCATGAGCGAATCCGCCAGGCGAAGAACCAAAGCCCCTTCGGCAGCAGAAACGTAGATGGGCTCGCACAGGGCGGCGGCATCGTCAAACAGGTCGCCCGTCAACAGACAGTGCAGTGTTGCAATCTTGGCGATGCTCACATCGCGCAGCGAAATACCACTCCACTCATCAACCGGCTGCAGCGATTCACCAATCGCTACGGCTTCGTCCTCTTCTGCGGCGATGATATTGGTCAGGATTCCCATGGGCTTTCCAAATTGAAAACGGCCACCCCGCAGGGCAGCCGTCTTGGTATTGCTGGTGGCCAGTCGCGGAATCGAACCACGGACACGCGGATTTTCAATCCGCTGCTCTACCAACTGAGCTAACTGGCCAAAACGAAGGGCGCATTATAGCGATCCGCCCGCCGGGCGTCAAAACCTCTTTTTGATCCTCTGTTCAAGCTGCTTTCAATCCCGTTTGCCGGCCTGGCCACCACCCGCGATCAGCATGCCCGTATTCTGCCGCACATGGACTTCATCCCACATCGCGAGGGCGCGCGGATCGCGATAGAGCAGCGAGCCGAGAATGACCGCAAGAAAGCCCAGCGGCACGGAGATCAGCCCCGGATTCCGCAACTCGAACAACGGTGCTTCCAGCCCGACGATCGAGGTTTCATCGTGGCGATAGCGCTCAAGATCTTCACGGGCGCGCGTCACGCTTTTGCCGAGGGCGGCCCGCGCCTTCTTTGCCGCCTCGATACGCACCAGATCGCCGGAAGACAGTGCGGCATCAATGGATTTCAGCTTGGCCGGTGCTGCGTCCAGGGTCTGCTGAGCAGCGGCCTTGACGGCCTTGGGATAAATCATGTTCGGCGAAACCAGCACCAGGCCGATGGCTGTCACGGTGCCAACAAGCATTCCGGCGAGGATGCCGCCGGTATTGCAGCGGCGCCAGAAGAGCGTCATCAGGATGCACGGAAAATTGGCCGAGGCGGCGACGGCAAAGGCCAGGGCCACCAGATGCGCCACGTTCTGACCCTTGGCAGCAATACCGAGCGCCACCGCCAGAAAACCGAAGGCCACCGCCGCGAGGCGTCCGGCAAGCACCTGCGCTTCGGTGCTCGCCTTGCCGCCCTTGATCACACCGACATAAATGTCATGCGCTATCGCCGATGCGGCCGCCAGCACCAGCGCAGCGACGACCGCGACAATCGTTGCAAAGGCCACCGCAGCCACCAGCGCCAGCATGAAATTGCCGAGCAGACTGTCCCGCCCGCCACCAAGCGCCTGTGCCAGCAGCGGTGCCGCCATGTTGCCGCCGGCATCGATCTCGCTGATGAGGGGGGCGCCGACCTTCATCGCCGCGCCCAGCCCGAGAAAGAGCGTGAGGACGTAGAACCCACCGATGATGGCCATCGCCCAGACGACCGAGATGCGTGCCGCACGCGCCGTCGGCACGGTGAAGAAGCGCATCAGGATGTGCGGCAGCCCGGCAGTACCGAAAACCAGCGCGATCCCCAGCGAAATCTGGTCAATCGGCGCCTTTAACAACAGGCCAGGTTCGAGGAAGCGCTGGCCCAGCGCCTCTGGCGACATCCCCTTGCCGGCGTCGCCAAGCAAAGACGCCACGCGCGCCTGAATCTTCGGGTCGCCGACGACGTTGGCAAAGAAATCACCGAAAAAACCATACTGGCTCCAGACCATCACCACCATGACGATGGAAACCAGAACCAGCAGCACGGCCTTGATGATCTGCACCCAGGTGGTCGCCACCATGCCACCGAAGATCACATAGGAAAGCATGAGCGCACCCACCGCCATGACTGAAATTTCGTAGTCGATGCCGATCAGCGTCTTCACCAGCACGCCGGCGCCAACGAGTTGCGCGACGAGATAGAAGGTGGATACCGTGATCACCGACAACGCCCCGACAATGCGCGTCTTCTGCGGTTCGTTGCGGTAGGCGAGGATATCCGAAAGGGTGTATTTGCCGATGTTGCGGCACGGCTCGGCAATCACCAGCAGCACCGAGACATAGGCCACCAGCCAGCCGACGGAATACATGAAACCGTCGAAGCCCCATAGGGCGATAAGGCCGGAAATGCCGAGAAATGAAGCGGCGGAAAGATAGTCACCAGCAATGGCCCAGCCGTTCTGGAGTCCGGAGACGCCACCGCCCGCCGTGTAGAAATCCGATGGGGTCTTCACGCGCTTGGCGGCAATATAGGTGACCAGCAGGGTCAAGCCGATGATCGCCATGAATACGGCAAAGCTCAGCCAGCGATGTTGTTCGGGAACCGCTGCCGGCGAAGGTGCCGCCGCCACGGCCGCACAAGGAAAAAGCAGGGTGGCGCTCGCAGCGAGCCCGATGCCCCCCCTGTGCATCACAGCTGGCGCCCCTGGATACTCCGGGCCATCTGTAGCTGATTGATTTCTTCGGTGAGCCGGTCGAATTCGCGGTTGGCACGCCACGTATAAAGTGCAGCGACGACCCAGGCCACGAGAAATTCGGACAAGGCGAAGAGGATGCCGGCGTTTACGACACCGAACACCCGAATGCGGAACAACTCGGGAAAGTACGCAGCGCCTACCGGCAGCAGAAAATAGTAGGCGATGGACACCCCCATCAGCAGCCCCAGGAATTTCACCTTCTTGCGGTGCAACGCCTGAAAGCGCGGATCGGCGTCGATTGACGCCCAGTCAATGGCACGCGTGGCCATAGCTCCTCCAGCCCAACTTTTTGTATTGTTTTTTTGGGGGGGAAGCAGACAAGCTCCCCATCCTCACTCCTGCGGGCGAGTCTAGGAGCCAATCCTTACAACTGGCTGACCGCAGTGCGGGAGGCGGAGAAAAGAAAGCCGGCCGGTGGCGGTTCAACCCAGAAACCGCAACTCAAACCACGAAGGTCACGAAGAAACAAAGGAAAGCCAGGCTTTCCCGTCCCATCTGGCAGGTGACTGGGACAATGCGCTGCATCGCGCTGCCCTTCCTTCGTGAGCTTCGTGCTCTTCGTGGTTAACTGGGTTTTTCAGGTTCAGACAAAACCGGTCGGCGGGTTGCGGAAGCCGAGCTCGCCCTCGACCTGGGCATCAAACTCGGGCATGTGCTGCTTTTCCCGATAGCGAGGGAAGACCACCCGGGCGATGGCCCCCAGCCCCGACGGATTCGGCCGCAGGCTGGCGTTGCCACGGTGCAGTTCCGAAATCTCCCGGACAATCGCCAGACCCAGCCCGGAACCATCGGCACCGGAACCATCGACCCGATAGAAGCGCTCGAAGACCAGTGCCGACTGTTCCTCGGTAAGGCCGATCCCGTTGTCTTCAACTTCGAGGGTGACAAAATCGCCCTGGACCACCACACGACACGTCACATGGCCGCCTGCTGACGAATAGCGCATGGCATTGTCGATCAGGTTGCTGGCCAGCTCGCGCAAGAGAAAAGGATTACCCTCGATTTCGGAAGGGGGCGCCGGCTCATAGCCCAGGTCGATCTGGCGGTCGAGGGCACGCATCACCCACTCCTCGACCAGTTCGCGCAGCAGGACATCGAGGTCGATCGGCACCAGCGCATGCTGGGCTTCGTCGCGGGCTTCCGCGCGCGCCAGCGTCAGCAACTGGTTAACCAGGTGCGCCGCACGATCGACACCGGTCGCAATCTGGCGCAGCGAGTTTTTCAGCTCCACCGGATCGGACTCGCGCATCGCCAGCTGGGCCTGCATCTTCAGCCCGGTCAACGGCGTCCGCATCTGGTGCGCCGCGTCGGCAATGAAGCGCTGCTGCGCGTCAAGGTTGCCGCGCATGCGTTCAAGCATGGCATTGAAGGCATCGATCAGCGGCTGCAACTCTTCCGGCACCCGCCGTGTGCGGATCGGTGACATGTCACTTTCGGCGCGCGCCTCGATTTTTTCACGCAAAGCCGTCAGCGGCCGCAAGCCTTGCGACAGCCCGAACCAGACCAGGATGACTGCCAGCGGAATGATGACGAACTGCGGCAGGATGACGCTGGCGATGATCTTGTTGGAAAGCTGCGAGCGTTTCTCCAGCGTTTCGCCCACCTCGACCACCAGCCAGCGCTCGCGTGGAATAGCCGGATCGCCAACATAGGTGTAGGCCACCCGCATGTCGCGCCCTTTCGCCTCCACTTCGCGGAAATAGACCTCACCGGGCTCATCCGACTGGTAGGCCAGGTCTTCGGCCATCGGCAATTCGACATCACCGACCAGCTTGACGCCCTTGCGATTCATGACATGAAAATAGACATCGTCGATCTCGTCAGAACGCAGCACGGCGCGAGCGGAAGACGGCAAATTGATCACCGGCCGACCATTCACGAACTTCACCTGACGCGCGATGGCATTGACACTTTCGCGCAAGGCCTGGTCATACGGGTAGGTAGCGACAGAGGAGGCGAAATAGTGGGTAACGGCGATCGACAGCGGCCAGACAAACAACAGCGGGGCGAGCATCCAGTCGAGGATCTCGCCGAAAAGGGAACGCTGACCGTCAGGCGCTGCGGGCTTCTTGCGGCTTTTCAAGACAATATCCGAGTCCGCGTACGGTGGCGATGCGGACGCCACCTGGTTCCAGTTTCTTGCGCAGGCGATGCACGTAAACCTCGATGGCGTTGTGGCTCACTTCCTCGCCCCAGCCACACAGATGATCCACCAGCTGGTCCTTGCTGACCAGACGCCCCGCCCGTGACAGCAACACCTCAAGAAGCCCCAGTTCGCGCGCCGAGAGGTCGAGCACCTGGCCGTTGAGCAAGGCCGAGCGGCTGACCTGATCGTAGCTCAGCGCACCGCACTGCACCTTTGGGGTCGTGCCGCTGGAGCGCCGGGTCAGCGCCCGCACCCGCGCCTCAAGCTCCGGCAGTTCGAACGGCTTGGCCATGTAGTCGTCGGCACCGAGATCGAGGCCGCGCACGCGGTCGCCCGTACCGTCGAGCGCGGTCAGGATCAACACCGGGATCGCGCTGCCACGGCTGCGCAGACGGCGCAACACCTCCAGCCCAGGCATCTTCGGCAGCCCGAGGTCAAGAATCAGCAGATCGTAGTTGTTGGCCATCAATGCCGTATCGGCATCGAGGCCGTTGGCGGCGCGATCGACTGCGAAACCGTTGCCGCGCAGTGTGCGGCACAGGCCATCGGCAATGATCGGATCATCTTCTGCGATAAGTAGGCGCATGGCTGAAATACCTGTTGGGCATGAATTCGAACTGTGTTTGAAACACGTAAGGCTATTGTAAGCGTGCGACTATAACATTCGCCCCGCTGTTCTCCTTTTATGGTCTTGGAGTCCATGGCCTCGGTCATGGCTCAGGGGGCGGTTCGAACCTGCACCGAACAACCCCCTACCTCCTTTTTCTCCCGCACTGCCCCCGATAGTATCCCTGCTTGCCTCTGGGCGACGACCCTTCGTTGCCGCCACTTGCTCGCCCGCAAGTTTAGCAAGCCCCGCTACTGCCTCCGTAAACGGCAAAGCCCGGACCGAAGCCCGGGCTCTGTCGGCCGCGCATGAGATTCACGCAGCCGGGGTGACAGCAAGATGCTTAGTGGCCTGAAGCGCCGGCAGCACCAACGCCCGTCTCCGAACGGATCTGCTGATCCGCGTAGAGCGCGCGTTCCTTCTTGGCCTGAGCCGAGTTGTCGAGAACCGACACCAGCCAGATGGTCACGAAGGCAGCGGTCATCGAGAAGATGGCAGCCGAGTTATACGGGAACCAGGCCGAGCCCTTCGGGTTATGCAGCACGGCTTCCCAAACGCTGGCGGAACCGATGGTCAGCACCACAGCGAGGGTCAGACCGGTGAAGCCACCGACCACAGCACCGCGGGTCGTGCAGTTCTTCCACAGCACCGACATGAAGAGCACCGGGAAGTTGCCCGAGCAGGCGATCACGAAGGCCAGCATCACCATGTAGGCAACGTTTTCCTTCTCGAAGGCGATACCCAGAACCACCGCCAGAATGCCGAGGCAGATTGTGGTGATCTTGGAAACGCGCAGTTCGTCAGCCGACGAAGCCTGGCCCTTCTTGATCACCGAGGCGTACAAGTCGTGCGACACGGCAGCAGCACCGGACAGCGTCAGACCGGCAACCACAGCCAGGATGGTGGCGAAGGCCACGGCCGAGATGAAGCCGAGGAACAGGTCACCGCCAACAGCCTTGGACAGATGCACAGCAGCCATGTTGCCGCCGCCCTTCAGGCCCTTGGCGATTTCGCCGCCGACGTAGAAGTCACCCGGATTCTGCACCAGGTTGGTGATGGCGCCGAAGCCGATGATGAAGGTCAGGATGTAGAAGTA
>Ga0172380_10001878_pt1 | contig 35090 bp, 42 predicted proteins | sample Leawe162metaG_FD_119747 | JGI IMG/M metagenome (GOLD analysis project Ga0172380, IMG submission 119747) | Leachate microbial communities from a municipal landfill in Southern Ontario, Canada - Leachate well 162 metaG | ecosystem: Engineered > Solid waste > Landfill > Unclassified | place...
CCGATGACCGCCGGAGCAAAACCCTCCCGCCTGAATTCCGCCAGCACCGCCGCCTCACTAGCCGGATCGCACGCCACCAGCAAGCCGCCGCTGGTCTGCGGATCGGTTAGCAGTTTTTGCTGCCACTCCTCGGCATTCGCAGGCAAGGCGATTTCCTGGCCATAGCTGGTCCAGTTGCGTGACGAAGCACCGGTGGCGATACCTTCACGGACAAATTTTTCTGCAGCCGGAATCAGGGGCAGGCGCGCAAACTCGATCTGCGCCTGCAGTTTGGAGCCGCGGCATATTTCCAGCAGATGCCCGGCAAGACCGAAGCCGGTCACGTCGGTCATGGCATGAACGCCATCCAAAACGGCCAGCGCGGCGCCGGGCGTATTGATTTTGGTGGTCTGGGCGATCATCTCGGCATAGCCTGCAGGTGGCAACAATCCTTTCTTCAGTGCCGCCGACAGGATGCCGATGCCCAGCGGCTTGCCGAGGATCAGCCTGTCGCCGTCGCGCGCACCGCTGTTGCGCTTGACATGCCGCGGATGGACGATGCCGATGCCGACCAGCCCATAGATCGGTTCGAGCACGTCGATTGAATGGCCGCCTGCGATCGGGATGCCGACTCGGGCGCAGATTTCCTCGCCACCGGCAAGAATTTCCCGGATCACGTCCAGCGGCAGCTTGTCGAGCGGCATGCCGACTACTGCCAGGGCGAAGATCGGCTTGCCGCCCATCGCATAGATGTCGGACAACGCATTGGTCGCAGCGATGCGGCCGAAATCGCGCGGATCATCGACGATCGGGGTGAAGAAGTCGGTGGTGGCGATGATCGCCTGCTCCGCATTCAGCTGATAGACGGCCGCGTCATCGCTGGTTTCGGTGCCCACCAGCAGTTCGGGCGGCATGGTGCGCAGCGGCGTATTCGCCAGAATTTCGGTGAGCACGGCCGGAGCTATTTTGCAGCCACAGCCGCCGCCGTGGGAAAATTGGGTCAGTTTAATTTCAGGCATTGCCAATGTCAGTCCAGCAGTCACATGGGGTCGCAAACGTAGCACAGATGGCCGAGTTTGACGAGATCATCGACGTCCGCTCGCCGGTGGAATACGCCGAGGACCACCTGCCGCACGCGATCAACTGTCCCGTGCTCGACAATCAACAACGTGCCCAGGTTGGTACGCTTTACAAACAGGACTCGCCTTTTGCCGCCAGAAAGATCGGGGCGGTACTGGTAGCACGCAACATCGCCGCACACATTGAGGAGCAATTCATCGACAAGCCGCGCAACTGGCGCCCGCTGGTCTATTGCTGGCGCGGCGGGCAGCGCAGCGGCGCCTTCACCCATATCCTGCGCCAGATCGGCTGGGATGCACAGCGCCTGGCCGGCGGATACAAGGTCTGGCGCCAGCATGTCATCCAGCAACTGGCACTGCTGCCGCAAAATTTTCATTACCGCGTCATCAGCGGCGCCACTGGCAGCGGCAAAAGCCGTGTGCTGGAGGCACTGGCCCGGCTCGGCGCACAAGTTCTGCATCTGGAGGAAATGGCTGCACACAAGGGATCAGTGCTGGGTGGCCTGCCGGACATTTCTCAACCTTCGCAAAGAATGTTCGAGTCACGCCTCTTTGACGCATTGAGCCGCTTCGAACCAACGCGGCCGGTATTCGTCGAGGCTGAAAGCCGCCGGATCGGCAACCTGCAGTTGCCTGACGTCCTGCTAGAACGGGTCCGCGCCGCGCCAAGTTTCTGCATCGACGCAGCGCTCGACGCCCGGGTCGAGTTTCTGCTGCGCGATTACGATTACTTCCTGGACGATCCGGGCTGGCTGCTCGAAAGGTTCGAACTGCTGCGCAGCCTGCAAAGCAACGAAAGACTGGCGCGCTGGCGCATGCTGGTTGAGACTCGGGCCTTCCGCACCCTGGTCGGCGAATTGCTCGAGTTCCATTACGATCCGCTCTATCAGCGCTCTCAGGCCAAAAACTTTCGCGGTTTCCAGGATGCCGTGCGTATCAGCAGCGACGATCTGACACCGGATGGCATCCTGCGGCTGGCGCAGAAAATCGAGAGCCTGACCTGTTGAAGTGCGGCCTGGTATTAACCTGCCCTGAACACGTCACTGCTGACGAGCGTGACCGGACCATGATTGATCAGGCGGTAGGCGTGAGGCAATTCGATGGTCTGGCGCATGGTGAGGAGCTTGCAGTGCGTACCGGAATATCCGGGGGGGTCTCATTCACATTACCCACCGAATACCGCGCTGTTATTGAATATCAGAACTTGACGTTTGCACACTTACCACGTTTCTTACCACGAATCGGATTGCGTTACCTGCATGCCCATCCAACTTTGACTGGGAATTCCGCTCAAAATAATTTCTGACGGCCTACGCCGCCATCAAGTCGGCCTTGATGGGCTTGATGCCAGCAAGCAAGTCAGGCCGCTGCTGCACTTCCCATAGATCCAGCGCTTGCTGCATCCGTAGCCAGCTCTCAGGCGTCGTATTGAGCAGCTTGCCGACGCGGGCTGCCATCTCGGACGACATGCTGCGCTTTTCGTGCAGCAGTTCAGATACCGTCAGCCGACTGACGCCCAGCCGCTGCGCAAACTCCGTCTGGGTCATCTCCAGCGCAGGTAGCACGTCTTCACGCAATATGGCGCCAGGGTGTGTGGGGCGCCGCTTGGGGTCACGTAAGGATTTCTCAGTCATCAGTGGTAATCCTCCAGGTCAACATCGATGGCATCTTGGCCGTCGAATCGAAAAGTAATGCGCCAGTTTCCGCTCACCGAGACCGCATAAGTCTCCTCCCGGTCGCCTGACAGTTGGTGAAACTTGTAGCCGGGGATGTTCATGTCTTCCGGCCGCACAACCGCGTCGAGACGGTCCAGCAGGCGTTCGATGCGCGACTCGCTCTTAGCCATGATGCCACGATGGTCACCCTTCTTGAAGAAGCGCTCCAGCCCCCGGTGCTTGAAAGTCTTAATCATATGACTGTGTAATCTATTCCATTACAGAGTAACCGTCAAGATTACTCAAGCGGCAACCGAGTCCTTTGCTTTTCTGGGAAATAGCATGCCCCGGATTCCTGCGGCATCGAGAGCACCGCATTACTTGCGAGCATCCCGATTCAACTCATCGTAGAAATGGTGGATCAGCCTGATACGCACAGCGCGGTCGGGAACTTGGGATAGCACCTCGGACAATTCCCTGCGATGCAGGATGTCGGCATGTCGTGCACCGCTGGCAGGCAAGAGGTCTTCAGGCGGGTACCGCCTCGGGGAATGTCAGGATGGGCGTCTCATTGTTCAGCAGCGCCTGGGGAACGACACCGCGATCCAGAGACTCTTCGGCGCGCTTGCAATAGACATCGCCCTCTTCCTCTGTCGGGAAGGTGATCGAAATAGGCTTTGGCAGCAGCCCTTTCCTGCGAATGATGAACTCCCCTGATCCGGATTCACGCCTGCGCTTTGTTGGCATTTAATCCTCCGTAGACGACCAAACAAGGCCGTTGCAGGAGTGGTTTTCTGTTTTCCATATCCCGCGAAGGCCCGCAAATACGTTATGCCTTCTTCGGATACTTTGCTAGAGCTAGTTTTACTAGCGATGTAACTGCTTGATTTATTTGGAGGCGGGGGTCGGAATCGAACCGGCGTAGACGGCTTTGCAGGCCGCTGCATAACCACTTTGCTACCCCGCCAAGCCGCAGGAACGCTGGCGCTGAGACAAAAAAGGAAAGCTTGCGCTTTCCCTTGATAATTTGGAGCGGCAGAAGAGTCTCGAACTCTCGACCTATACCTTGGCAAGGTATCGCTCTACCAACTGAGCTACTGCCGCAACCTGGGCTTGCTGCTTTGCTGTGCTGGTTTTTGTGCTGGTTTGCCAAACCCCACCCGCTCAACGGCGCGAATTCTATCACAGCTTTCCGACAAAATGGCTACCCAGAATGCGCCGGCAGATCGCAGTAACTTTTACTTCTTCGAACTGATTGGAAAAGGGGCGGTGCATCCGGGCGACGGGCATCCAGCAGCGAAATGAAGTGCTATTGTGAGGTTTTCAAGAAGAGCCTTTCCTCCATGAAAATCTGGGTCGATGCTGATGCATGTCCGGCGGTCGTCAAGGACATCCTCTACCGCGCTGCAGATCGGGCACAGGTACCTTTGACGCTGATCGCCAACCAAATGCTGCGTGTACCGTCATCACCCTGGGTCCGGGCGCTACAGGTACCTTCAGGGTTCGACGTGGCGGATCAGCGTATCGCCAAGGAAGTGGTTGCCGGCGATCTTGTGATCACGGCAGATGTGCCCCTGGCAGCCCAGGTCATCGCCATCGGGGCCTACGTCATCGATCCCCGCGGGGATCTGCTCGACGCAGGCAATATCCAGGAGAGACTGACCATGCGTAACTTCATGGAGAGTCTGCGCAGCGGCGGGGTAGAGACCGGCGGACCGGCAACGTATTCAACTGCTGATCGGCAGGCATTCGCGAACCGGTTGGACGGATATCTTGCAAAGTATGCAAGGCGCTAAACGGCAGTTGTAAGCGCTATTCGCTTGGGACAAAGACCCAGAACAAGATATAAACGAGTAGTCCAGCGCCACCCATGAAAAACAGGCAGGTAAAGATCAGGCGCCAAATCCACGCATCAACGCCGGTCGAGACCGCCAATCCTCCGCACAGTCCTCCCAGCCAACGGTCAGTTCTGGAACGACGAAAGCCGTTAATGCTTGCAGCCTCCGTCTTGATCGGTGCTGGCGGCTCCAATAGTCGTGCTTTCGCGCGGACGAACTCGTCGTCTGTCAGCGTGCCGCGTTGGCGTAATTGTTCGACCTTGATCAGTTCGTCAGCGAGCGTCATGGAATCTCTACCTTACTAATGTGCGTCAATGTGCTAGCCGGCTTTCTTCAGGACGGCTGGTGCCGATTGGGGAACTGCTGCAATGTAGTCCTGCCCGCCCAGGTTTGAGCGTGAATAATGGTCAGCCAATGCCAGCGTTCCGCCCAGGGTAAAAACAGTCGCCATGATCGCCACGAAGCCCGCTATACGTTTTGCCTGCTTGTTTGCTGAGTTCATTTTCGTCTCCGGATAAGCTGCGCATCTGCGCCATGGAGACCACTTTACGGTGGTGCAATTGGGAGATCGAGTTGCTTGCGACGGAGTGCCGGAAAGACGGCGCGACTTGCGGATTTCGACGATCGGTGAAGCTGGACAGTGCTCATTCGCGGGCGCGGCAATTCCATCCTTGTCTCCATCGTCGGCAGCGGAGCCTTGCGCCTCATTTGCTGCGCAAGGAGATCTCCGGCCAAGCCTTCCTCAAATAGTAGACCATAGACCACAGGGTCAGCGCAGCCGCGATCAGAAGCAGCCAGTTGCCCAGCCGCAACATGCTCACCCCAAGCAGATCATCACTGTACAGCAACAGAGGAATGGCAATCATCTGAGCTGTGGTTTTGATTTTGCCGAGGAAGGAAACGGCGATGTTTCTGGCGGCTCCGATCTTCGCCATCCATTCCCTCAAGGCGGAAATCGCGATTTCCCGGCCGATGATGATGAAGGCAATCACTGCATCGGCACGTTCCATCTGGATCAGGATCAGCAGCGCCGCGGCGACCATCAATTTATCCGCCACCGGATCGAGGAAGGCGCCGAAAGCCGAGGTCTGCCCGAGTTTGCGTGCCAGCCAGCCGTCGAACCAGTCGGTGACCGCGGCGATGATGAATAGCGAGGTCGCAGCGACATTCTGCTCACGTGGCAGCAACCAGTTCGGCCCGACATAGAAGACGCCGACGAAAAGCGGTATCAGGAGAATGCGCGCCCAGGTCAGCAGGTTGGGAATATTCAGCGGCATGTCGCGTGGTTTAGTGGTTGAGTGATGGCTGCCTCTATGTCAGTGTAATGTCCTATGAACAACTTCGGCCAGTGCCCGGCTGATACCCGATACCCGGCACAGGTCGTCGACCGTCGCCGCCACCACACCCTGCAAGCCGCCAAAATGCGCCAGCAACTTGCGCCGACGCGCCGGGCCGACGCCGGGAATCCCCTCCAGCTTTGAAGTGCCGCGTGTCCTTGCGCGTCTCGCACGGTGTCCCATAATGGCAAAACGATGTGCTTCATCCCGCACTTCCTGAATCAGATGCAAGGCCGGGTGATGTGCGGGCAATTTTACCGGTTCTGCGCCTTTGCCGAGTATCAATGTCTCCAGCCCTGGTTTGCGCCCTTCACCCTTGGCGATCCCCAGCGTGGCAAGATGCTCCAAGCCCAGTTCGGCCAGCACCGCATGCGCCACACCCAATTGTCCCCGGCCACCGTCGATGAGGATCAGACTGGGTGCAATGGCTTCTCCGGCGGCGACTTTCTCATAGCGGCGGGTCAAAGCCTGGCGCATCGCGGCATAATCGTCACCGGGAGTAATGTCGGCAATGTTGAATCGGCGATACTCGTTTTTCTTCATCATCCCATCGACGCAGACCACGCAGGACGCAACCGTTCCCTCGCCTTGCGTATGACTGATATCGAAACATTCGATGCGTGCCGGCGGATCGGCCAGGGCCAGCGTCTCGCGCAAGGCTTCCAAACGTGATTGTGCACCGGTTGCAGCATGGCGGCGTGCCTCGATGGCCAGCCGGGCATTGTTTTCCGCCATGGACAGCCAGGCACGCTCCATTTCGTTTCGTGGCAGACAGACTGCAGCGTGCCTTTCCAGCGCTGCGAACAACGCACTGCAGGCTTCCATCACATCGTGGCTCAATATCAGGCGCCCCGGAAGAGGATGTTCGAGATAGTGCTGCTCGATGAATGCGAGCAACCCCAGAGCGACATCGGTATCACTGGTACCGCTCGGAAAATGCGCACGATCGCCAAGGTGCAGGCCGCCGCGCACCATCGCAAGGTTGATGCACAAGACATCCCCTTCAACAACGGCTGCAAGAATGTCCGCATCCTCTTCTCCGGCACTGCTGACATATTGCCGATGCAGCACCGCCTGCAACGCACGCACCTGGTCGCGCAACAGCGCAGCCTGCTCGAAATCTAGCCGGTCGGCCGCCGCCTGCATGGCATCAGTCAGGCCCTCGATGACTTCGCCGTGACGTCCGCGCAGGAACAATTCCGCGAGGCGCACATCTGCGGCATAGTCCCGGGCAGAGATCAGGTCGACGCAAGGGGCCTTGCAGCGCCTGATCTGATGCAGCAGGCAAGGCCGCGAACGATGCATGAAGACAGCGTTTTCGCAGGTACGCAGCAGGAATGTTTTCTGCAGCAATTGAATGCTTTCACGCACCGCCAGGCTGTTCGGATAAGGGCCAAAGTAACGGGATTTCTTTTCAAAGCTGCCCCGATGAAATGCCAGTCTCGGGAATTCGTCACATGACAGCACGATATACGGATAGGACTTGTCGTCGCGAAAGAGAATGTTGTATTTCGGTGCCAGTCGCTTGATGAGGTTGTTTTCGAGGAGCAGCGCCTCGGCTTCGGAACGCGTGGCCGTGATATCCACCTGTTCCACCTTGGTCAGCATCAAGGCGATGCGCGGACTTTGCAGGTTCTTCTGGAAATAGGAGCTGACGCGCTTTTTGAGGTTCTTGGCCTTGCCAACGTATAACACCTCGCCCACCCTGTCGAGCATGCGATAGACCCCCGGCTGATCCGGCAGGGTCGCCAGCAGTTCCCTGGCATCGAAGGGTTTAGGCGACTCGCTCAAGTTCTGCACGGATTGCGGCGAAGACAGTGGCAAAACTCTCGGCCGTCAAACGCCGTGTTTGGGTGTTGTAGCGGCTGCAGTGATAGCTGTCGATGAGTACGCGGGCTGCATTGCCCAGCTTGGGCAGTGCATGGCGTCCACCGTGCCGAAAAATGAAAGCACTTTGCTTCAGGTCCAGTGCCATCAAGACCGCCTTGTGGGCAATGCCTCCCAGGGCAAGAATGACCCGAACCTCGGGCGAGTGCTCCAGTTCTGTGGTGAGATAATGATTGCAGTCGCGGATTTCTGCCGGTTCGGGCTTGTTTTGCGGCGGCAGGCATTTGACGGCATTGGTGATGCGGCAGTCGATCAACTCCAGGCCGTCGTCAAGGGCCACGGATTCCCCTCGGCTGGCAAAGCCAAAACGATGCAGCGTTTGGTACAGCAGAATGCCCGCATGATCCCCGGTGAACGGGCGGCCGGTCCGGTTCGCACCGTGCAGTCCGGGGGCCAGACCGACAATCAGCAATCGTGCCTGCGGATCGCCGAATGGCTCGACCGGCCGCGCATGATATGCGGGATGCTGCTGACGCACATCGGACAGGAATCCAGCCAAGCGTGGGCAATGGGTGCAGTCGGTAAGTTTTTCGGGAAAGGTCGCAGCTCGCATGGATAAACATCGTGAGTTAAGGGTAGGATTCTGGCTTCAAGTGACGCGGCTTGTCCAGCGATGCGGGGAAAAACCTGGGATATCTTTTGCCGGGTCGTCGATAATTTTGGCGACATCGGATTCTGCTGGCGACTGGCGCGCCAGCTCGCGGCTGAACACGACATCAAGGTCAGCCTGTGGGTGGATGACCTTGCCAGCATGAGTCGTCTTTGTCCTGGTCTCGACATAGCGAAAGCCGAGCAAACGCAGCAGGGTGTATTGGTCAGGCACTGGACGACGCCATTTCCTCTGGCCAAAGTTGCCGATGTGGTCATCGAAGCGTTTGCCTGCGAACTACCGGAGACTTATCTCACCGCAATGGCGGCGCGACAAGAACAACCGGCGTGGATCAACCTGGAATACCTCAGTGCGGAAAATTGGGTCCGCGACAATCATGGTTTGGCCTCACCGCAGCCTCGCTTGCCGCTAACCAAATATTTTTTCTTTCCGGGATTCACTCCGAACACGGGCGGTCTGGTGCGAGAAAAAACTCTGATTCAGCAACGCACTGCCTGGCAGACCGATCCTGAACGTGCATGGCAACATTTCGGTCTGCCTTCCGCCGAACCGGAAGAAATCACGGTCTCCCTGTTTTGCTACGACAACCCAGCCTTGCCTGATCTGATGCGCGGTTGGGCAGCGGGCAAATCCAGAATTCGTTGCCTAATTCCTGCAGGCTTGGCCCTGACGCAAACTGCCAACTGCTTTGGACAGCGAGTTCCGTGTGCCGGCACCTCATTCCGGCAAGGCCATCTGAGCGTACATGCCCTGCCCTTCCTCAGTCAGGAGAATTATGACCGCCTGCTCTGGTCATGCGACATGAATTTCGTCCGCGGCGAGGATTCCTTCGTTCGCGCCCAGTGGGCTGCGCGACCATTTGCCTGGCAGATCTACTCGCAGGAAAACGCTGCCCATCGCATCAAGCTCGAAGCATTTCTCGAACTGTATTGCACCCGTCTGGAAGAACCCGCGAAAACCGTCTGCTGGCAGTTCTGGCTTACGTGGAACAGCTTTGGCCAGCCTGGTGCAGACCAATCCTGGCCGAATTATTGGCGGTACCGGGAAATCCTGGCCACTCATGCTGTCAATTGGACGAAACACCTCTCCAAAGATGAGGATCTGGCCTTTCAGCTCGTCCAGTTCAGTAAAAATTTGCTATAATTTTGGATTAAATTTTTTACGCAGGACGCATTATGAAAACCGCTCAGGAACTCCGCGTTGGCAATGTCATCATGATTGGCTCCGAACCGATGGTGGTTCTCAAGGCCGAGTACAACAAATCCGGCCGCAATTCCGCTGTGGTCAAGATGAAAATGAAGAACCTGCTTTCCGGCTCGGGTACCGAAACGGTATACAAGGCGGACGACAAGTTTGAATTGGTCATGCTCGACCGCAAAGAGGTGACGTATTCCTACTTCGCCGACCCGTCCTATGTGTTCATGGATGCTGAGTACAACCAGTTCGAGGTGGACAGCGAAAACATGGGCGATGTCCTCAACTATCTTGAAGACGGCATGGCTTGCGAGGTGGTGTTCTACAACGGCAAGGCGATTTCCACCGAGTTGCCGAATTCGGTCGTCCGTGAAGTGGTCTACACCGAACCCGCCGTCAAGGGCGATACTTCAGGCAAAGTGATGAAGCCGGCCAAGATCAGTACCGGTTTTGAATTGCCGGTACCGCTGTTCATCGGCATCGGCGACAAGATCGAAATCGACACGCGCACAGCCGAATACCGCAATCGCGTAAAGTAGCAAGTTAGCAAGGTAGCCGCAGCATTCATTGCTGCCTCTTCCTGTATCACGCCATGCGTGTTGCAGGAAAGAGTCGCACCACTGGCGCCCTGCTACAATTTCATTCGCAAATTCAGGCCGAAATAGGTGAATCCGTTATTGGGCTGCTTGATCCGGCCGTTGGAGACGTGTTGCAGAAAGAGCGCGGTTTCGTAGCGGTCTTGCGGGCCGAAGGAGAATCCGACGCCGAGTCGCTCGCCGAATTGCGCAGCAATGGCCATGCGCCGTTCGTCGATCTGCGTGTGCGAAAGCAGGCGCACACCGATGCCGGCCTCAAGGAAGGGGCGAACTGCACCCAGTTGAGGCGCTAACCAGCGGACTTGCGGCGTCACACCGACATTCACCACAGGCGAATGTTCGTTTTTGTCATCCCGGGAATGCCAATAGCCAACTTCGGCAACCAGTCGTGTGACGAGGCCGTGATCCTTGAACCAGGCATTTGAGTAGAAATTGTCCCAAAAAACCTCAGCGCCTGCGACGTCCACGTTGCTGCCGTAGCCGCCAAGGATGGCTATCCCGCTAGGCGCTGAAAAGGATTCGGCGTGTGCCAGATGCACGGCGGACAATGCGAGCATGCCGCCCAGACACACGCCGGCACAGACACGCAGAGAAATACATTTGGCGCTTTTGATGATATTTGCAGTTCTCACTTTGATAACCTTTTCGGATTGAGGCCGCCAGATAAAGAAAAACAGGCGCGGACTCCTGTTTCCAGGAGTTTAACAGAGAGGCTCGCCAAACTGTGCCCAGCCCCGGAGCCTAGCTTTCAGGCAGGGATGAAATATCGCGCAGGCCGGCCTGATAGTTGGCGTCGCGTTGCAGCGCCGCCATGTCCAGCCCTGGCTGCCCAGGCTGCAGTCGCGCCACACGTCCTGCCCTCTGTGGATCAGGAAACGGACGCCAGGCATCCAATAGTTGGTCTACCGACTCCGGCGCATTGCATACCAGCAGCATGTCGCAACCGGCAACCCAGGCCGCTTCCGCCCGGTCGATGATTCCGCCGGCGACGCTGGCGCCTTGCATCGACAAATCGTCACTGAAAATCACGCCGTCAAAAGCAAACTCCTTGCGTAAGATGTTCAGCCAGACTGGAGAGAATCCGGCCGGACGGGCATCGATCTGCGGGTAAATTACATGCGCCGGCATCACCGCATCCAGTTTCAGGTTGCGATAGGGTTGCATGTCCTCTTCAACTTCGACCAAACTGCGCTGGTCGACCGGAATGTCGATGTGAGAATCGGCGGCGACGTAGCCATGGCCCGGAAAGTGTTTGCCGCACGCGGCCATGCCGGCCTGGCGTAAACCTTCGATCAATGCCCCGGCAAGTGCCGCGACAACTTTGGGATCGCGGTGAAATGCCCGATCACCGATGACCGCGCTGCGTCCGTAATCGAGGTCGAGATCCGGGGTGAAGGACAGGTCAAGCCCATAGGCACGCAATTCAGCAGCGAGGACATAGCCGATGTTGCGTGTCACAGTCAGCGCTTTGACTCGGTCCAAATCCCAAAGCTCGCCGCAACGGCGCATGGCGGGAATTCGTGCAAATCCCGGGCGGAAGCGCTGGACCCGGCCACCCTCGTGATCGACCGCGAGCAGCAAGCGCGGCGAGCGCAAGGCATGCAGTTCGGCACACAACTGCAGCAGTTGCTCCGGAGAAGAAAAATTGCGTGTGAATAAAATCACTCCGCCAACCAGCGGGTGGGCGAGACGCTCGCGATCCAGGTCGCTGATTTCGCAACCGGCGATATCCACCATCAGGCAAGGCGGCAAAATATTTGAAGCAAAATTCATCATGGCTTTTCCAGAATGACGAAGGCGACGGCACTGTCCTGCTCGTCGCTCAATGACAGATGCGCTATCAGGCCCAACTGTGACAGATGAGCAGCCAGGTCTGGCGCGAACTCGAAGGCGGGCTTGCCAAGTGCGTCATGCACCACAGCAATCGAGGGCAACAGTGCCGGGGTGCGCACACCCGTACCCAGTGCCTTGCCGAAAGCCTCCTTGGCGGCGAAGCGCTTGGCCAGGAATTTTTCCGGCGCACTCGAGTCCAGACAGGCCTGGCGCTCGCTGGCAGCCAGAATCTTGTCCAGCGTACGTTCGCCGTGTCTTGCATACATGTCAGCCAGACGCGCGACATGCACAATGTCAGTGCCGATACCGAAAATCATGAACGGGCAGCCAGCATCAACTGCTTCATCTTCCGTATGGCCGGCTCCCAACCCATGAATATGGCCTCGGCAACCAAGGCGTGGCCGATGTTGAGCTCGGCGATTTCCGGGATCGCCGCGATCACGCCGACATTGCCGAAATGCAAACCGTGGCCCGCATTCACTTTCAGGCCGAGACTCGCGCCATAAGTCGAAGCACTTCGAATTCGCGCCAGTTCATGGGACGACTCACCGGCACTGTGCGCATCGGCATAACGACCGGTATGCAATTCCACCACCGGAGCACCAGCGGCAAGCGCCGCATCCAACTGTACCGATTCCGGATCAATGAATAAGGAAACACGAATGCCTGCACTGCTTAAACGGCCGCAGGCTGCCCGCACCACGTCGAAGTGTCCGGCCACATCGAGCCCCCCTTCCGTGGTCAGTTCTTGACGGCTCTCTGGAACCAGGCAGACATCCTGCGGACGAATGCGGCAGGCAAATGCCAGCATCTCCTCGGTCACTGCCGCTTCCAGATTCATGCGCTTGGTCAGCTTGCCGCGCAGCACCTCGACGTCGCGATCCTGGATATGCCGCCGGTCCTCACGCAAGTGCAGGGTGATTGCGTCGGCACCGCAGTCCTCGGCCAGCAGGGCTGCCTGGACCGGATCGGGATAGGTGGTACCGCGCGCCTGGCGCAAGGTGGCGACGTGGTCGATATTGACACCGAGTTCGAGAGTCATCAGAGTTCCTGCAATTCCATGAATACCCGCCGCGATTGTAGAGCCTGTCCAGCCAGGTAATGATTGATCAACATGCGCATCAGTAATTTGCTCTCGGACAACGTGCGCGGGTCAGCATAGTCATCCCGCGCCAGATCGAGCAGCGTCTTGCCACGAATCGCCTGTCCCGGCGTCTGATTCCCGGCCATCTCAGGGCTTGGTGCGGTCAGCACGGGACCGCGCTCGATCAGATAATGATAAAGCCTGTCAGGCAGAACCGCTTCACCCGTAACCGCTTCTCGCTCCAGCACCATGCCGTAGCCCAGTTCGCGCAACAGCGCCTTCTCGAACTGCCGCAGATAGGTCGTGGCGGAAGTGCCACCATTACGCCCCTGGGCAAGTGACTCCAAGGCGGTTGCATAGGCATTGAAGAGCGCGGCGTGGGCATCTTCGCGTGGCAACAGTTTCATGAGCAATTCGTTGAGATAGTAGCCCAGCATCAGCGCGGTGCCACCCAACATGGGCATGCCGCCGATCCACTCGGCACGGGCCAGGGTTCGCACCTCGCCGGCCCCGAACCAGGCCAGTTCGAGTGGCTGGAATGCCTGCAGGACGCCGCGCATGACTGAACGCGGCCGACGCGCCCCGCGCGCCAGTAACGGCAGCCGGCCGAAATCGCGCGAAAAAACATCGATGATCAGGCTGGTTTCACTATAGGCGTAGGAATGCAAAATAAAAGCGGCCTGCCCATCGATGCGTTGTCTGCCACTCATGATCGCCTGCTCTTCGCTGCCTGCTCAGGATGCCGCTACTGGTAACCCAGACTCTTCAACGCGCGTTCGTCGTCAGCCCAGCCGCTCTTCACCTTGACCCAGGTTTCCAGATAGACCTTGCCGCCAAACAGCTGTTCCATGCTGCTGCGGGCCGCTGAAGAAACCGTTTTGAGTTTCTCGCCACCCTTGCCGATCACCATTGCCTTGTGGGCTGCTTTATCGACGATGATGGCTGCGAATATCCGGCGAAAATCGCCCTCCTGCTCGAAGCGCTCGATTTCGACGGTGAGGCTGTACGGCAGTTCCTCGCCAAGATTGCGAAAGAGCTTCTCGCGCAGCAACTCGGCGGCGAGGAATCGTTCGCTGCGATCGGTGATCTCATCTTCCCCGAAGATCGCTGGCGCCTCCGGCAGATAAGTGGCGGCCACCTTGAGTACCTGATCGGTGCCGGTGCCATGCATTGCGGAGACCGGGAAGATCTCGGCAAATGGATATTCCTGCGCCATCTGCGCCATGAAGGGCAGCAGCTGCGACTTGTCCTCGAGCCGGTCCACTTTGTTAATTGCCAGCAGCACCGGGTGTTTGCGCGGTAACAGCTTGAATATGGCACGGTCGGCTGCGCCGCAGCGGCCGGCTTCTACCACGCAGATCACCACATCAACTTCGGCCAGCGCCTGCGTAACACTGCGATTAAGCGTGCGGTTCAAGGCACCGGCGTGTCGAGTCTGGAAACCGGGCGTATCGAGAAAAATGTACTGGCAAGCCGCAGTCGTGAGGATACCGGTGATTCTGTGCCGCGTCGTCTGGGGCTTGTTGGAAGTGATGCTGATTTTCTGCCCGACCAACTGGTTCAGCAGGGTCGATTTGCCGACATTGGGCTGACCAACGATGGCCAGGGTGCCTGTGCGAAAACTCTCGCTCATTTTGCGATGACCATCTCGTATGCCCTCTGTGCAGCTTCCTGCTCGGCCGCGCGGCGACTGGCGCCGCAGCCCAGGGCGCGGATTTGCAACTCGGAGATGGCGCATTCCACCTCGAATTCCTGCTCATGAGCCTCCCCGCGCGTGGCCTGCAGCGTGTATCTGGGCAGTGCCAGATGACGTCCCTGAAGCAATTCCTGCAATATGGTTTTTGGATCCTTGTGGGTCCGCAGGGGATCAAGCCCCTCGAGCAACGATTGATAGAGTTTGGTGACAACTGTTCGCGCCGACTCGAAGCCTGCGTCCAGATAAACCGCACCGACCACTGCCTCGAGTGCATCGGCAAGAATTGACGGGCGACGAAACCCGCCACTTTTCAATTCCCCTTCGCCCAGCAGCAGGGCATCGCCCAGGGATAACTTCTGCGCAAGCTCGAACAGTGTCTCCTGTCTCACCAGATTGGCGCGCAAGCGCGACAATTCACCTTCGCGCTGGGCGGGAAAACGTTCGTACAGGTGCATCGAAACAACGCAGTTCAGGACGCTGTCGCCGAGAAACTCCAGCCGCTCGTTGTGCGGTGTGCCATGACTGCGGTGCGTCAGCGCCTGTAGCAGCAGGTCCGCGCGGGAAAAAACGTGACCCAGCGCCTGCTCAAGCCTTGGCAGTCGGCTGTTTTTCTGCTTTCCTTTGAAATTTGTTGCGGGACCGCTCTCGCTCTGCATCGATTATTTACTGGAGCCTTCAAAATCGATCATGAGGCTGACGTTGGCAAAAAGCGGGATTTTTTTCGAGTAAGCGAACGAGATTACGATCTCGTTTCCTTCCTTGGTGATTTCCAGATCTTCGGCAACGACACTGCTGCCACCTTCAACCTGGATGCGGGTGGTATAGGAACTTCGAATTTGTGTGACGCTGGCACCACTGTTACCGGGGTCATGCGCCGTTGCCTTGATGTTTTTGAGCGCAGTGAAATAACCCAGCACATCCGGCGTGATTTTCATGCCGAGCAGGGACACGAAAAAAAACATGCCGCCGCCGATCAGCAAGCTCAGTATGCCGATCCCGCGCTGCCCTCGTATGGTTTGCCTCATGTCCATCTCCCGCCTCATCTGAACGATCCGATGCGTTTCAGATCGCTGAAATTGAACCAGATGAAAAATGCCCGACCAACGATGTTCTCATCCGGAACGAAACCCCAAAAGCGACTGTCCTGAGAATTGTCGCGGTTGTCGCCCATCATGAAATAATGCCCCGCAGGTACTTCGCAGGTCACGCCGGAACTATTGTAGTGGCATTTGTCGCGGAAGGGGAACTGGACCGTCGGGGCAATGACGGACTGTGTATCGGTTTCCACCAGAATGTCGTGATCGGTATTGCCCAGGGTTTCAATGTAGCGCGGCGTGTAAAAAAGGCGCTCCTTGTCGAGATATTCCGGAACTTTCTGCAGCGGCACTTCCTTGCCGTTGATGCTGAGCCGCTTGTTCTGGTAGACAATCTTGTCCCCGGGAACACCGACAACCCGCTTGATGTAGTCAAGCGACGGATTATCGGGATAACGGAAAACCATCACGTCGCCGCGCCGCGGCGTTCCGATCTCCACTATTTTCTTGTTGATGACCGGCAGGCGTATGCCGTACGTATATTTATTGACCAGAATGAAATCACCCACCAGCAGCGTCGGAATCATCGAACCCGAGGGAATTTTGAAGGGTTCAACAAGGAAGGAGCGCAACACGAAAACAATCAGGATCACCGGGAAAAAGCTGGCGCCATATTCCACCCACCACGGATCCTTGGCATCGGCGGCGCGCCTTTTTTTGAGCCAGAAGTGATCGACCAGCCAGATCAGCCCAGTGGCCAGCAGCAACAGAAACAATATCAGAGCAAAATTCATGTGTGGTTCCGGTTGGTTATTTGTCGCCGACGCGTAGCACCGAAAGGAAGGCCTCCTGCGGAATCTCTACACTGCCTACCTGTTTCATACGTTTCTTGCCGGCTTTCTGCTTCTCCAGCAGTTTCTTCTTGCGCGTGATATCGCCGCCGTAGCACTTGGCCAGGACATTCTTGCGCAGCGCCTTGATGTTCTCGCGTGCCACGATGTTCGCGCCGATCGCCGCCTGTATCGCCACATCGTACATCTGGCGCGGAATCAGTTCGCGCATCTTGGCGGCCAGCAAGCGGCCGCGAAACGGCGCATTGGCGCGATGGACGATGGTCGACAAAGCATCCACCTTGTCGCTGTTGATCAGCACGTCGAGCTTGACCACGTCGGCGGCGCGATACTCCTTGAATTCGTAGTCTAGCGAAGCATAGCCGCGCGAGATGGATTTGAGCTTGTCGAAAAAGTCCATCACCACTTCGGCCATTGGCATGTCGTAACTGAGCTGCACCTGCCGGCCACGGTAGAGCAGGTTCACCTGTGAACCGCGCTTTTGCTCACAGAGCGTAATCACTGCCCCAAGATATTCCTCTGGCACAAAGATCGTCGCCGTAATGATGGGCTCGCGGATCTCCTCGATCTTCGAGAGATCCGGCAATTTGGCCGGATTCTCGACGAACATTTCACTGCCGTCGCGCAGTTGCACCTGGTAGACCACGGTCGGCGCCGTCGTGATCAAATCCTGGTCGAATTCCCGTTCCAGCCGCTCCTGGATGATCTCCATATGCAACAAACCAAGGAATCCGCAGCGGAAGCCGAAACCGAGCGCCTGGGAGACTTCCGGCTCATATTGCAGCGAAGCGTCGTTGAGCTTGAGCTTCTCCAGTGAATCGCGCAAACCCTCATATTCGTTTGGCTCGATCGGGTAGAGTCCGGCAAACACCTGCGACTTGATTTCCTTGAATCCTGGCAATGGCTCGACCGCTGGGCGATCGACCCGAGTGACTGTGTCGCCAACCTTGGCCGCCTTGATGTCCTTGATGCCGGCAATGATGAAACCGACTTCGCCAGCGCAAAGCTGCTCACGCGCCTGGGACTTGGGTGTAAACACGCCCACTTGCTCGCACAAATGCACGCTGTCGGCCGCCATCAGGCGAATCTTGTCCTTGGGACGCAACGCGCCGTCCACGACACGCACCAGCATCACCACGCCGACATAATTGTCGAACCAGGAATCGATGATGAGCGCTTTCAAGGGTGCTTCCGGATCGCCCTTGGGCGGCGGAATCCGCGCGATCACGGCCTCGAGGATGTCTTCCACGCCCAAGCCGGTCTTAGCACTCGCCAGGATGGCTTCGGTGGCATCGATACCGATCACATCTTCGATTTCCTGCCGGGCACCTTCCGGATTTGCGGCGGGAAGGTCGATCTTGTTGAGCACCGGGATGACTTCCACGCCGAGTTCAATCGCGGTATAGCAATTGGCCACGGTTTGCGCTTCGACTCCCTGCGAGGCATCGACCACCAGCAGAGCGCCCTCGCAGGCCGAGAGCGAGCGGCTCACCTCATACGAAAAATCCACATGTCCCGGCGTGTCGATCAGGTTCAGGTTGTATACCGAGCCATCGCGCGCCTTGTAGGACAGCGCGGCAGTCTGAGCCTTGATGGTGATGCCGCGTTCGCGCTCGAGATCCATCGAATCTAGCACCTGGGCCTCCATCTCGCGGTCTGACAAACCGCCGCAGAGATGGATAATACGGTCAGCCAGGGTCGATTTGCCGTGGTCAATGTGGGCGATGATGGAGAAATTACGGATCGATTGCATCGGTGCTGCAATTAAATTCTGCAGGATTCTTGAAGGCGCCGGATTTTACCTTGAAGTGGCCTCAAGGGGTTTGACCAACCGCATCCAAATAGGCTAGAACCGCGGATTTGTCGAGAAAATAATGGCAAAGCTCGTGAACTTCTGCCACTTCAACCACGGCCAACACCGGCACCAGTTCGTCATAAAGCGGTAGCAGCAGCGGATCGGCATCGACATCGACGACTTCAATGTCAAAACCACCGACATGCTCGGCACGCAATTGCTCCAGCGCGCCGAGCATGTCTTCGCAGAGATGGCAATAAGCCCTGCTATACAGGGTAAGTCTCGGCTTATTTATTGTCACCGAGACCTTTGATGATCACGAAGGTCTGATTTTCGCCGCGCCTGACCAACAGGGTCACCGTTGCCGACTTGTCCATCTGCGCCAGCAACTTGTTGAACTGCTCGATCGACTTGACATCGGTCTGAGTGCCTTTGCTGGCAATCCCGAGAATGATGTCGCCCGGGCGCAAATCTGCCCTGGTCGAGCCGTTGCGGATATCCTCGACGACCAGGCCATGCTCGAGCTTCAGTTCTTTCTTCAGTTCCGCGCTCAGTTCCGACAGCACCAGGCCGAGACGGTTCGCCGCAGCCGGCTCGCTCGGCTTGCCGCGCCGGCTGGTTCTTTGGGTGGCTTTCTCATCGGGAATTTCACCGATGACCACGCCCACGTCCTTGGTGCTGCCCTTGCGCCAGAGTTGTATCGTGGACTTGCTACCCGGCTTGGTACCTCCCACCAGGCGCGGTAGATCGCTCGATTGCCCGACCGCCTTGCCATCGAACTTCAGAATGATGTCACCCGACTCAATGCCGGCCTTGTCCGCCGGACCACCCTTTTCAACCGAACTGACCAGCGCACCCGTGGGTCTGCTCAAACCGAAGGAATCTGCGAGATCCTTGGTAACTTCCTGTATCACTACACCTATGCGGCCGCGGCTGACCTTTCCGCCGCTCTTGAGTTGACTTTGAACTTCCATCGCCACATCGATCGGTATGGCAAATGCGAGGCCCATATAGCCGCCGGTGCGGCTGTAGATTTGTGAATTGACGCCGACCACTTCCCCCTTCATGTTGAACAGCGGCCCGCCCGAGTTGCCCGGATTGATGGCCGCATCGGTCTGAATGAAGGGTACATAGCTTTCCTGGGGCAAGGAGCGCCCCTTGGCGCTGACGATACCCGCGGTAACGCTGTTCTCGAAACCAAAAGGGGAACCGATCGCAATCACCCATTCGCCCACTTTGAGCCGGTTCGGGTCCCCCAGCCTCGCAACTGGCAAGCCGCTTGCCTCGATCTTGATCAGGGCGATATCGGTGCGCCTGTCTGTGCCGAGCACCTTGGCCTTGAACTCGCGCTTGTCGGTCAGGCGGACCAGTACTTCATCTGCGCCGTCCACCACATGCGCATTGGTCAGGATATGTCCATCGGCACTGATGATGAACCCGGAACCCAAGGATTTACTCTCCTGCTCACGCGGAACGCCCGGTTGCTGATGCGGAAAGAAACGCTTGAACATTTCGAAAGCCGGATCATCTTCGTCAAAAGGCATCTGCTGCCCGAAGGGATTGGCACGATTGCCGCGAATGATCTGAGTCGTACTGATATTGACAACCGCTGCGCCCTGCTTTTCAACCAGATCGGTGAAATCGGGTAATTCCCTGGTCTGGGCAAAGGCTGCCAGAGAGATCAGCAACAGCCAAAACGGCAGCAGGACTTTTTTAATCATGAGCTAATATCCTTTGAACAAATGGAAAAAATGCTGACTTGGTGATTTCGCGCTACCGCTGCAATGTTTGCCCACGGTATGCGCAGATTTCTACTTCCTCTTGGGTTCTATGCCATCGCCCAATCTCTTGAGCGTGGCCGACGGCGTTTCACCCATCACAACCAGCAGATGCTTGCCTGCCGCGCGCCGATAGACATTGATTGCACCCATTGAAACCATGCCAAGATCGGGCTTTTCGGGCAAGGCTTCGATGAATACCGAAATTGCGGCAAGTCCGTCAGAAAACACCATGTGCAAGCTTTCCGTACCATCCGAGCGGGTTTGCCGCTTCAAATTGGTGAGCTTCCGGAAGCCCGGGAGTTCCACATTGAATTGCCAGATCGCATCCTCAGCACGGCTGTCGATGGCCTGCACTTGCTGAATGCGCCACTTGCCGCTTTGTGCGAGGTATTTTGACTTGAGCGTCTCGGGCTCGATGGCACCACCGATCTGCAACTGCGTGAAAGCGAAGGTCTCAATCGGCTGGTTGCGCTCATTAAGTAAGCTGCTCTTGAGCAGCAGGCCACTATTCACGTCGATCCACAATTGCTGCCCATAACGCAAATCGTCCTTGGGCTCAAGGTAAATGATCTGGGTCTCATGCTCGGCAACGCGTCCCAGCGGGCCTTTGCGAATCAAGTAGTACTCATTGAGACTACTCAAGGAGGCCGGCAACAGAGCCGGAAAGGTTCGCCGTTTTGCGCGCTTATCGATAATCAGGGTGTGGCTTTCAGGCAGGTAGCACTTCACCTCATCGTTGTTGCGTATCAATTCCCGTGGGCTGCCGTCCAGCACTTCCAGGCGCTCCTGTTCTCCGGCCGCCTCAAAAAGATGGGTGATGCGAGAGGTCTCCTCAATGCCACCGTTGCGGTATGAGAAAGTACCCGCATAGTTGAGCTTCTGCGCCGCCGTGACGACACGACCGAGCCAATAGAGGCCTTCCTGCTGCTCGGCTCGCAGCGGTGCATTCCAAAACACGAAACAGACAAGGAAAGCAGAAACGCGCTTCATCGTGAAGCCGAGATCGTGCGGATGTAACTGGCGCCACCGTGGATGCTGCTGCTGGGCGAATAGGCTTGATGGGCCATGAGATATTCCTGCATTCGCTCGGAAGTGGCGACCACCTGGGGTTTGGCGACTTTTGCAAGCTGTGGCATATCCTGGGATGCGGGCGGCACAAAAGCCAGCCAGGCCACTACGGCGACACCGGTTAGCGAAGCAGCAAGTGCCGCTGCAGAACGGAACAGATTTGCCGGACGCTTCGCCGGCGGGGCCAGAACCGTCGGTTCGGATGCGAGTCGAGCCATAACCTTACCGGTGATGTCACTCGAGAGATTCTCGCAGCCGCGCAAGGCATCGCCGATCAGTATGTAACGAGTCATTGCTCCGCGCAGATCTCCGTCCTTGCGCATGGCTGTCAGCAATTCCTGATGCCGATCCGGCTGCAGCTCGTTGTCGAGCATGTTCGATAATCCATTTTTCATGTTCGCGTCACCTGTCATAGTCGCTTGCGTGCTTCGCTTATTTTCCAACTGGACTTCCAACTTACCAACGTTTGTCCGGCGCTGTATCCAGCAACGGTTTCAGTTTTTCGGCAATCGCCTCGCGCGCACGGAAAATCCGGGAACGCACGGTGCCAATCGGACAATCCATGATCTGTGCGATTTCCTCGTAACTCAAGCCGTCGATTTCGCGCAAGACGATGGCATTGCGCAAATCCTCCGGCAGGGCGTCCATCGCTGAATTCACCGTATTCCCGAGCTGCTTGGACATGAGCAGACGCTCGGGTGTATTGTTGTCATGCAAGTGCTCTCCACTTTCAAATCCTTCTGCATCCTCATTGTCGAATTCCGTGACTACCGGAGCACGTCGGCCCTTGGCAGCCCAGTGATTCTTCGCAGCATTGATACCAATTCGGTACAGCCATGTATAAAAAGCGCTCTCGCCCCGGAAACCCGGCAATGCACGATAAGCCTTGATGAAGGCCTCCTGGGCGACATCTTCGACTTCAGCCGGATCGGTGATCAAGCGGGACAGCAGACGCACCAGCTTGCGCTGATACTTGGCGACAAGCAGCCCGAAAGCTTGCTTGTCCCCCTGCTGCACGCGCTCAACCAGAATCTGGTCAGTTTCGCGATCTCCCATCGGCTGGCTTGGTCGTTAGTAAAAATGGACGGGGAAGTATACCCGATGCTGGGAACTCCACTCCGCTAACCGCTTATCTACGCTCGTCGATCAAGCCAGTGCCGCGTTGTTTCCACGAAGGTCTGCCAATCCGGTATCAATCGTTATGTGAGAAGACAAGCAAGCCGTTAAATAGTTCATCAGCCGGACTGCAAGTCAATGACAGTCCGCATGATATAGTTGACAATGGTTTGCGATGGATACCCCATGAATGACTTTGATGTCCTGATTCTTGGCAGCGGTCTTGCCGGGCAATCTCTAGCTCTCAGGCTGGCCGCGCATCGGCGCGTCGCCCTGGTAACGAAAAAAACCCTGGAGGACTCGGCTTCAGGCTGGGCACAAGGCGGCATTGCCGCGGTGCTCGATGCAGCCGACTCGATTGAGGACCATATCCAGGACACGCTCACAGCCGGTGCCGGGCTTTGCGATGCTGCGGCGACGCGCTTCGTTGTTGAAAACAGTCGCAACGCCATCGAATGGCTGATCGAACAGGGTGTGCATTTCACCCGCGACGATGCCTCGGTGCTGGGATACCACCTGACGCGCGAGGGCGGACACAGTCACCGTCGGGTGATCCATGTCGCCGATGCCACTGGAGCAGCAGTCCAGGAAACGCTGACCGACAGGGTGCGGCATCATCCAAGCATAAAAATCTTTGAGCGCCACATCGCAATTGACCTGATCACTGGCGCAAAGCTGGGCAAGCCGCAACAGGGTTGCCTCGGCGCCTATGTGCTGGACATCGACGCCGACCGTGTACTGACCTTTAGCGCGACTCACACTATCCTTGCCACAGGAGGCGCTGGCAAGGTCTATCTGTATACCACCAACCCCGATACTGCCACCGGCGACGGCATTGCCATGGCCTCGCGCGCCGGCTGCCGCGTGGCGAACATGGAGTTCGTACAGTTTCACCCGACCTGCCTCTACCATCCTCAAGCCAAGTCCTTCCTGATTTCCGAAGCAGTCCGTGGAGAAGGCGGACTGTTGCGCTTGCCCGATGGAACGCGCTTCATGCCTGAGCATGATCAACGCGCCGAATTGGCGCCGCGCGACATCGTCGCCAGGGCGATCGACTTCCAGATGAAAAAGCGTGGTCTCGATTGCGTTTTCCTCGACATCAGCCACAAGCCGGCGGGCTTTCTGATGGAGCATTTCCCGACCATCCACGCCCGCTGCCTGGAATTCGGCATCGACCTCACGCGCGACCCGATTCCCGTGGTTCCGGCCGCGCACTATACCTGCGGTGGAGTCGTGACGGATCTGAATGCCCGTACCGATCTGCCCGGACTGTATGCCATCGGCGAATCCGCATGCACCGGCCTGCACGGGGCAAACCGCCTGGCCAGCAATTCCTTGCTGGAGTGCCTGGTGTTCTCCGCAGCTGCAGCCAAGGACATTCTTTCATCAAAGCCGAAGCGCGTACCGAAATTGCCGCAATGGGACGAAAGCCGGGTCACCGACGCCGATGAAGAAATCGTCATTTCGCACAACTGGGATGAGTTGCGCCGCTTCATGTGGGACTATGTCGGCATTGTTCGCACCAACAAGCGCCTGGAGCGCGCACTGCACCGCATCCGCTTGCTGGAACGTGAAATTGATGACTATTACACCAACTTCCGCGTCAGCAACGATTTGATTGAGTTGCGCAACCTGGTCCTGACCGCCCATTTGATCGTGCGCTGCGCCCAGCGGCGCAAGGAAAGCCGGGGCCTGCACTTCAGCCGTGACTATCCTGACCTGCTGGCGCAGGCGCGTGACACCCTGCTGCGACCGTCACGCAGCAGCTGATCTTTCCAACTAGACTTGTGCCTCGGCCTGCCAGCGCAACCACAGTCGCAACTGGCGATAAGCCTCTTCGGGCAAGGAGTCCGGCAGCAACACCAGGGCTTCAAGTCGCATGTCGAAGCGCAACAGGAGTACCGTCAAATAAGGCGTGACCGTGCTGTGCGGATGAACCCGCGTCTCCCCGGTTTCACCGTTCGAGCGAACATACTCGAGTTTTCCGTCCGCGCGCAATAACAGGCGCACGATCCTCTTCACCCCATGAGTCCGCTGCCAGGTCAGCCCGAACGAACAACAAACCAGCAATAACAGAATCCATCGCATCCAGTCCGGAGCGCTGATGGCCCCGAGCACGGCCAGCGCAAAGCCGTGCGCCGCCAACAACAGGAGGTCAAGACGTCGGGATCCTTGGAGCGTCAGGGCTAGTGGCAGCTGCATGGCTGCCAGAGTTCAAATACGGCTTAGTGCCAGCGTACCGTTGGTTCCGCCAAAGCCGAAAGAATTGGTGAGAACGGCACGTATCTCCATCTTGCGCGCGGCGTTGGCGCAATAATCGAGGTCACACTGTTCGTCCTGGTTGAAAATATTGATAGTCGGCGGCGATATTTGATGATGCAGCGCCAGTGTTGAAAACACCGCCTCGACACCACCGGCTGCTCCCAGCAGATGCCCCGTCATCGACTTGGTCGAATTGACGACCAGCTTTTTTGCGTGATCACCGAAACAGCGCTTGACCGCGATGGTCTCAGCCAAGTCGCCCAGAGGCGTAGAGGTCCCGTGGGCATTGATGTAATCAATCTGATCCGGATTCATTTGCGCATTCTTCAAGGCATTCAGCATGCAACGCCTGGCGCCGTCGCCATCTTCAGCCGGTGCGGTCATGTGGTGTGCGTCACCGCTCATGCCATAACCGGCGACTTCTGCATAGATTCGCGCACCGCGCATCTTGGCATGCTCATATTCTTCCAGCAACATGACTCCGGCACCTTCGCCCAGCACAAAGCCATCGCGATCCTTGTCCCACGGCCGACTCGCAGTCGCCGGGTCGTCGTTGCGAGTAGACAGGGCGCGCGCCGACGCGAAACCGCCAATCGCCAGAGGCGTGACCGTAGATTCCGCGCCACCACAAAGCATCACATCGGCATCGCCATACTCGATGATGCGCGCCGATTCACCGATGCAATGAGTCGCCGTGGTGCAAGCGGTGACCATAGCCAGATTCGGCCCCTTCAAGCCGAACATGATCGAAAGATGCCCGGCAATCATGTTAATGATGGTGCTGGGAATGAAGAATGGTGATATTTTGCGCGGACCGGCGGCAAGAAATTCATTGTGCGTCGCCTCGATCATCTGCAGTCCGCCGATACCCGACCCGACGTTGACGCCGATACGCTCCGCATTCTCGGGCGTTACCTCGAGACCGGAGTCCCGAAACGCCTGGATACCGGCCGCCATGCCGTAATGAATGAAGGTATCCATGCGGCGCGCTTCTTTTGCCGACAGGTATGGCGTGACATCGAAGTTCTTGACCTCGCCGGCGATTTTCACCGACATTGCACTTGCGTCAAAGCGCGTGATCGCGCCGATGCCGGCCCGCCCAGCAACCAGGTTTTCCCAGGCCTCGGGAATGGAGTTCCCCACGGGGGATACAATGCCTAGACCGGTGACAACAACTCTGCGGCGTGACACAAGGAACTCCCGGTACGGTTTGAAACTGGGGTGAGTACTGCGGAATTATTTCTTGACGTGAGCGACGACGTAATCGATGGCTTGCTGCACGTTGGTGATTTTTTCGGCTTCTTCGTCCGGAATCTCGCACTCGAATTCTTCTTCGAGGGCCATCACCAACTCCACTGTGTCGAGAGAATCCGCACCCAGATCGTCAACGAATGACGACTCGTTCTTGATTTCCGATTCATTGACACCCAACTGCTCGGCGACGATTTTCTTGACACGTTGTTCGATGTTCTCCATGAACTGCTCCTTCCCTGATTATCAGGTGTTGTGAATAACGAGGCCATTTTACCAGAAGGCGAACGACTGACGCAGCCTGATCGTCCTCAGGCCATGTATAAGCCGCCATTGACATGCAATGTTGCTCCAGTCACGTAGCCGGCACGCGGTGAAGCGAAGAACGCCACTGCCGCCGCGATTTCCTCCGCCTGGCCGAGCCGCCCCAGCGGAATTCTCTCCAGCAATGCCTTGTGCTGTGTTTCAGACATGGTCCTGATCATGTCCGTATCGATGGAACCCGGGGCGATGCAGTTCACCGTGATATTCCGGCTGCCCAGTTCCTGCGCCAGTGATCGAGTCATGCCGGCAACACCGGCCTTTGCTGCCGCGTAGTTGGACTGGCCGGGGTTGCCTGAACTGCCCACCACCGAAGTGATGTTGATGATCCGCCCGTGGCGTGCCTTCATCATGCCGCGCATCACCAGCCGGGACATCCGAAAAGTGGCTTTGAGATTGGTATCGATCACGCTGTCCCACTCCTCGTCCCGCATCCGCATGGAGAGGTTGTCGCGGGTGATCCCGGCGTTGTTCACCAGAATGCTGACGCTACCGTACTTTTGCTCTATCTCTCCGATCAAGCCAGTGCACGCGTTAGCATCGGTCACATCCAATACGACGCCCCAACCTGCAATACCCGCCTGATCAAGGCTGTCTTGTATCTTCGCGGCACCTTCCATTGTTGTAGCGGTTCCCACCACCGTAGCTTTCAGTCCGCCCAATTCGTGCAAAATGGCCCAGCCAATCCCTCTTGAAGCACCAGTGATTAACGCGATTTGTCCAGATAACATGGTTGCCCCTATGAATTGTCTGCGGTTACCGAGGCGACCGCTGCATTGATGCCTGCCAGGTCAGCAAGCGCGCCTCCAGTCACACCTTCGGTACAGCGCTTGATCAAGCCAGCCAACACCTTGCCCGGACCGCATTCGTAGATATGCGTGACGCCCTGCGCTGCCATCGTTTGCATGATTTCCACCCAGCGCACCGGCGAGGCAGCCTGGCGCACCAGGGAGTCCCTGATCTGTTCAGGATCGGACAAACCGGCAACATCGACATTGTTCAGCACGGGGATAATCGGCCGGGACACAGACACACTGGCCAGTCCCAGCTTGAGTTTCTGTGCGGCGGGTTGCATCAGGGCACAGTGGAATGGCGCGGATACCGGCAGAAGCATCGCACGTTTGGCGCCTTTGGCCTTGCAGGAATCAACCGCCCGCCGTACCGCGGCGGCATGACCGGCGATGACCGTCTGCTCGGGAGAATTGAAGTTCACAGCCTCAACCACCTGACCTTGTGCACATTCAGCACAAGCCTCCTGCACCAGAGCAGACGCAAGTCCGAGTATTGCCGCCATCGCGCCCTCGCCCGCGGCGACCGCTTCCTGCATGGCCTTGGCGCGTAATTCGACCAAGGGCACGGCCTGCCGGAAAGGGATGGCTTCAGCCGCCACCAGCGCCGAATATTCGCCGAGGCTGTGACCGGCCAATAGCGCCGGCCGCGGGCCACCCTGAGCCAACCACAGACGATAGGCGGCGATGCCCGCGGTCAGCATCAACGGTTGGGTATTCACGGTCTGATTGAGCGCCTCGGCCGGCCCTTCAGTAACCAATTGCCACAGATCGCGGCCGAGTGCTTGCGAAGCCTCATCGAAAGTTTCGCGGATGATACTGTTGTCTCCGTATGCGTCCATCATGCCCAGGGATTGCGATCCCTGGCCAGGGAAAACCAGTGCAAATTTCATAGCATCGTCTCTCATCAATATTTGAGCAGAGCTGCGCCCCAGGTGAACCCACCGCCGACACCCTCGAACAAAACCACGTCGCCGTGCTTGATTCTGCCATCGCGCACCGCCACGTCCAGTGCCAGGGGTATCGAGGCTGCAGAGGTGTTGCCATGCCGCTCGACCGTGACAATTACTTTCTCCAGCGGCAAACCCAGCTTCCTGGCCGTGGCCTGCAGAATGCGGATGTTCGCCTGGTGCGGGATCATCCAGTCGACCTGCGCGATACTCATTGCGGCATCAAGAAGAACTTCCTGGGCAACCTCGGCCAGGATCTTGACTGCGAATTTGAAGACTGCCTGACCATCCATTTGCAGGAAGGGCGAACCGATCACGTTGCCCCTGCTGATCTGCCCCGGTACCGAGAGTATCCCGCTATAGCTGCCATCAGCATGCAAGGCGCTGGCGAGAATACCGGGTTCTGCACTGGCTTCGAGAACCACCGCCCCGGCGCCGTCACCGAACAGGACACAGGTTGAGCGATCGCCCCAGTCGAGAATGCGCGAGAAAACCTCTGCGCCGACCACCAATGCGCAGCGATGTGAGCCGGAACGAATGAACTTGTCTGCAATCGTCAGACCGTAAGCAAAGCCACTGCAGACCGCCTGCACGTCGAAAGCCGCCGCGCCATTCCTGATGCCAAGCTTTTGTTGCAACAAGGCTGCGCTGCTGGGAAAGACCATGTCCGGTGTCGACGTGGCGAGAATGATGAGGTCGACATCGTCGCCAGCCCTGCCGGCCGCTTCAAGTGCGCGGAGACTGGCCTGCAAAGCCAAATCGCTGGTGCTGACCGATTCCTCTGCCAGATGGCGGAAACGGATTCCAGTGCGTTCGACTATCCAGTCGTCATTACTGTCTATGCCGCGTGCAACGAGGTCATCGTTGCTGACCGGCGTGCCTGGCAGATAGCTGCCAGTGCCTGTTATTTTCGAGAAAACAGGCCGGATCATGCGCTGGCGGATGACATCGCCATACGGGCGGCGATACGTTCGGGAAGATTGTTGCGTGCCGCCAGGGCCGCCTGCTCAAGGGCGTGAAAAAAAGCCAGGGCATCAGCCGAGCCATGGCTTTTGACGACGATTCCTTTCAGTCCAAGCAAGCTGGCACCATTGAAACGCCGGGGATCAAAACGGTGCTTGAAGGCTTTCAGGACCGGCAAGGTCAGCAATGCTGTCAAGCGGGTCAGCCAATTGCGGTTGAATTCCTCGCGCAGCGCTGCGCTCATCATGCGCGCCACACCCTCCGAGGCCTTGAGTGTCACGTTGCCGACAAAGCCATCGCAGACCACCAGGTCTACCGTCCCTTTGTAGAGATCGTCACCCTCGACATTGCCATAGAAATTCAGCCCGCTGGCCTTTAGCAGTTCCCCGGCGCGTTTGACGACCTCATTGCCCTTGATCTCCTCCTCGCCGATATTCAGCAAACCGACTTTGGGCCGCTCCTTGTGCTCAAGGGCCGAAATCAGCATTGAGCCCATAATGCCGAACTGCAGCAGGTGCTCCGGTTGGCAATCGACATTCGCGCCGAGATCGAGGACATAGGTATGGCCGTGCAAAGTAGGCACGACGCTGGCGATCGCCGGACGATCTATTCCCGGCAAAGTTTTCAACACAAAATGCGAGATGGCCATCAAGGCGCCGGTATTACCAGCGGAAAGCGCCGCTTGCGCTACTCCACCTTTGACCAGTTCGATTGCGACACGCATCGACGAGTCTTTTTTGTTACGCAAGGCCGTGGCGATTGGTTCATCCATGGCTACCTGCTCGCTCGCGTGGCGAAAGGTCAGGCGTGAACCGAATTTGGCTTCGGCTTGGCCCAGCAGGGGTCGCAATTGATCCTGCAGCCCCACCAGAATCACGGAACAATCGGGGTCATGCCGCAGGAAATCAAGTGCGGCAGGTACGGTAACCGTTGGACCATGGTCACCACCCATACAGTCGATGGCCAGCGTCACCGTCATACGAAATGTCTTGCGGAGGGTAGTTGTGAGCTAAGACCGGCCTGAGCCCGCCAGTGATGCGGCCAGAAGCGCGCGTCCTATCGGAAGTTACTCACTCGTCTTTGCTTTTTGCAACCTTCTTGCCCCGATAGTAGCCGCTGGGGCTGATATGGTGGCGCAGATGCACTTCCCCCGTTGTTGCCTCGACCGCCAGTGGTGGTGCTGTCAGGAAGTCATGGGCACGATGCATGCCGCGTTTGGAAGGGGATTTCTTGTTCTGCTGGACTGCCATTTCGATACTCCTAAATAAAACGCTCAGTTTAAAACGTTCAGTTCGTTGTTTCAGTGTTTCTTCAACAGAGCCAAAGCCGCAAAAGGGGAAGCGGCGACACTATCTTTTTCGTATCCCGGCAATGCGCAAAATTCATGGCGCGGTGCAATCGGCAAAGCCAGCAATACTTCATCTTCCAACAAAGGCAGCAGGGGCTGTTCCTCCAGTGCTTCAACAGGATCAGACCGATCATCCTCAAGCGACTCATCAGGCCAGTTTTGGCCCGGAGCGACAAGCTGCAAATGACTCCTGACGCTCAACCTGAAAGCCAATGCAGCAAGACAGCGCTGACACTTCAAATGCAATTCACCGGATACCGCCACCATGAGGTAAGGCTTGCCTTCTCCATCACGGTCGCCGCGCACTTCCCAGGCCAAGTCCCCTTCATCGTCGGCAAGCGCATCAGCGAGCCGACGCATACAATTAACCGGAACTTCCCCAGCCAGACGACGCGCCTCAAAAGCAAATTTAAGGCTATTGATGAAATAATCGGCAATTAGCTTCATATGCTGCCGCGGTGCAAACGATAAATAATATAATTTTTCTCTTCTTTAGTCAAAACCAGCACATCTGCTCCATTCGACAGCCTCCCCATGAGCTTTGCGATGAACATTCAACAAAACAGTCACTTGAGCCTGATCCTCGCCTCCACTTCAGCCTTTCGGCGCGAATTGCTGGCGCGCTTGCAAATCCCCTTTGAAGTCGCCGCGCCATCCGCCGACGAAACCGCCCTGCCCGGCGAAATGCCTGCCACGACGGCCGAACGACTGGCCATCAGCAAAGCGCGGGCGGTCGCCGCAAAATTCCCGGCAGCCCTGATCATTGGCAGCGACCAGGTGGCCTATAGCGGGGATCAGCGTTTTGGCAAACCGGGCAATCGTCCCAATGCCGTCGCACAACTTCGCGCAATGCGCGGCAAGGAAGTGATTTTTCATACTGGCCTGTGTCTGCTGAATACTGCGACGGGAGGCATGCAGATGTGTGGTGTGCCCACAGCCGTCCGCTTTCGCGAATTGTCAGACAGCGAAATTGAAAGCTACCTGGACCGGGAAGATGCTCTCAACTGCGCCGGAAGCGCCAAATCGGAAGGCCTGGGTATCGCCCTGCTCGATTACCAGCGCTGTGACGATCCCACCGCGCTGGTCGGCCTGCCCTTGATCGCGCTGAGCAGGATGCTGCGTGCCGAAGGGATTGCCCTGCCATAGCTTGCCAACTCAGTCGGCAACCTTGTTGCCTACCCTGTTGCTAAATTAGCGCAATCTAAAACTAGCAAGCACACTCGTCGCGCCTTCGGCCATATCTGCACCGAACTGCTTGGCCAGTTTCTCGGCGAGGTTCTGCTTGACGGTGTAATCGCGGACATCCTCTGCCTTGATCACGTCACGCGCCACCGAGTCGATGCTGCCGAAGGCATCCGCCAGCCCCAGTTCGATGCTCTTGGCACCCGTCCACATCAGTCCGCTGAACATGTCCGGCGTCTCCTTGAGGCGTTTGCCGCGTCCTTTGCGCACCACATCGACGAATTGCTTATGAATCTCTGCAAGCATCTGCTGTGCGTGCTCCTTGTGATTGGCATCCTGTGGCGAGAATGGATCGAGGAAGCCCTTGTTCTGTCCCGCAGTCAGCAGACGCCGCTCAACGCCCAGCTTTTCCATGGTACCGGTGAAGCCAAATCCGTCCATGAGCACACCGATCGAACCGACGATGCTGGCCTTGTCGACGAATATCTTGTCAGCCGCCGCCGCCACGTAGTAACCGCCTGAGGCACAGATGTCCTCGACCACGACGTAGAACGGAATATCGGGGAACTTGGCACGCAGGCGTGCAATCTCGTCATTGATCATGCCCGATTGCACCGGACTGCCGCCGGGGCTGTTGATGCGCAGAATAACACCCTGGGTTCCCTTGTCCTCGAAAGCGGACTGCAAGGCCGCCGTGATTCTTTCGGCACTCGCGTCGCCCTTGGCCTGGATGACGCCGGTCAGTTGCACCAGGGCAGTGTGTTTGGCCCCATCACCGAGTTTGTCGGCGGATCCACCCCAATCCAGGACCATCACCAGCACTATGGTCAGATAACAGAATCCCAGCAGTTTGAAGAAGATTCCCCAGAGCCGTGCCCGACGCTGCTCGACCAAGCCTTCCAGGGCAATTTTTTCAAGTACGTTGCGCTCCCAATTGGGATCGTTTTGCGAGGAGTCCATGCCAGATTAATCTTTCAGGTAAACATTGCCATCGTTTTCAGTAACGGCCAAAGGAATCAATCCATTACCGTTGCACCGCCCACCCAGACAGTTGCCGCTTTCGGGCGAGTAGAGCGCACCGTGGGTAGCGCAGATCAAGTATAAACCGGAATCGTCAAAAAACCGGCCGGGCTGCCAATCCAGTTCAGCGGGAACATGGCCGCAGCGGTTGAGGTAGGCATGCACCCTGCCCGCGTAGCGGACGACGAACGCCTCTTCGCTGACGCCGTGGCGTTCCACGTTGAAACGCACGCCGTCACCACCATCGAGCAATGCTGCCGATGCGCAGATTATGCGTTCTGATTCAGCCATGCACGCATTTCCGCCACATTTGCAGCGCACTCCAGCGGCTTTTCCGCTTCCAGAACCGGCCGCGGATGAGCACCATAAGCAACCGCCAGCGCCGGCACCTTGGCATTGCGCGCCATCAACAGATCATGCGTGGTGTCACCGATCATCAGGGTATTTTCTGGCGCAACGGAAAATTCCTCCATGAGTTCCAGGAGCATTTGCGGATGCGGCTTGGAATGGCACTCGTCGGCGCAGCGGGAAGCATGGAAGCTCGACTGCAGGCCGCTGCTGCGCATCGCGCGATCCAATCCATTCCGGGTTTTGCCGGTCGCCACCGCCAGAAGAAAACCGGCGGTGTTGAGTTCGCCAATCAGTTCGAAAGCACCATCAAACAAGGCGAGCTCGTGATCATGCGCAAGATAATGGTAGCGATAGCGTTCCGACAATTCGCGGTAACGCTGAGACGGCAGTTCCGGCAGCGCCACCCGCAGGGCATCCTGCAGGCCCAAGCCAATGATATGGCGCGCCTTTTCATCACTGGGCGGCTCGATCTCCAGATCCCGGCAGGCCGTCTGCAAGGCAGTGACTATGGCTCCCGCCGAGTCCATCAACGTGCCATCCCAGTCAAACACTATCAACTCATATTGTTTAGCCATAATCTCTTTTTTCATTGATCTCCAGCCGCGCCACAAATTGCTGCAGATCTTGCGGCAACGGCGACTCAAGCGCGATCTTCTGTCCGCTGATCGGGTGGTCAAAAGCGAGTCGGGCGGCATGCAGGAACATACGTTTCAGGCCGACTTTCTGCAATTCGCGATTCAGCACAAAATCCCCGTACTTGTCGTCACCCGCCAGGGGGAAACCGAGATGGGTCAGATGCACCCTGATCTGATGAGTGCGCCCGGTTTTGAGTTCAACTTCGAGCAAGCTGAAGTTTTCCCAGCGCTTGAGCAGCCTGACCACGCTGTGCGCATCCTTGCCCTGCTCGGAGACACTGACACGTCGCTGGTTATCGCCGGTCAGGTATTTTAGCAAGGGCAGGCGCACGTGCTGGAGCGGGTTCTGCCAGCGCCCCTTGACCAGGGTCAGGTAGCGTTTACTGATCGTGCCGGTGCGGAAGGCATCATGCAGGCGCGTCATCGCCGACCTTTTCTTGGCCACCATGAGCAAACCGGAGGTTTCACGATCGAGGCGGTGCACCAGTTCCAGCATGCGCGCTTCAGGCCGCTGCCGGCGCAATTGCTCGATCACTCCGAAGCTCAGGCCGCTGCCGCCATGCACCGCAAGGCCGGCCGGCTTGTCGATGACCAGCAACGACTCGTCTTCCATGACGATCGCGAAGTCGCGCGGCGGAACAAATTGAGGTGCAGTCTGAGCAGTCGCTGCCGGGGATGCCACCCTGATCGGCGGCATGCGCACCACGTCGCCAAGCTGCAGCCGATGATCCGGTCCAACCCGCCCCTTGTTGACGCGCACTTCGCCGCTGTGCAGAATCCTGTAGATGTGGCTTTTCGGCACACCTTTGCAGGTGCGCAGCAGGAAATTGTCTATTCGTTGGCCCTCGGTCTCCTCGCCAACTTCCAGCCAAGTCACGGAATCTTTGCTTAAGCCCTTCATTTGCAATATACTGCCTCCCGGTTTGCCGTCCTTTGGCAAGCGTGCCCGACAGCCCGAAGCGGCGTTGGTGGCGCTCCTGGGACGTTGTCGATTGCCGCTTCCGCCGGACTCATTCACGACCCAAGCGCGTTCAATTCGGCATTGAACGGGGATTTTGTTCAGAGTGGTCCGATACGTCGAACACCCAAAATTGGTGCAAGATTATCGCCCGCCCGCCCAGCAAACCCACCAGGTTAATTCGCTCACCCGAAGCAGCGATAGTACTTGATTTGCGCGCACCGAGCACTGCAAGAATGCCCGGCTTCGAGACAGCGGCAAGCAACACCCCGCATGTCTCGGAGCAGTTTTATTGAGACGAACACGAGAATTGGTTTGCCCGAGGCTGATGACAACCACCATGCCCCCGCTATTGCAATACTCATGACAACCGCCCGGTCTTAAAGCCAAGCGGAAGGTTTGTCTTGCCCGTGCCCGTGCGCGCGGGAGCAAACATGAAACGCATGCTGTTTAATGCGACGCAGGCAGAGGAACTTCGCGTCGCGATCGTAGATGGTCAGAAACTGGTTGACCTCGACATCGAATCTGCCAACAAAGAGCAACGCAAGAGCAATATCTACAAGGCGGTCATCACCCGTCTGGAACCCAGCCTCGAAGCGGCTTTCGTCGAATACGGCGCCGAACGGCA
>Ga0172380_10001879_pt1 | contig 35075 bp, 37 predicted proteins | sample Leawe162metaG_FD_119747 | JGI IMG/M metagenome (GOLD analysis project Ga0172380, IMG submission 119747) | Leachate microbial communities from a municipal landfill in Southern Ontario, Canada - Leachate well 162 metaG | ecosystem: Engineered > Solid waste > Landfill > Unclassified | place...
AGGTCAACGCTGCAGGGCAAATAAAGCCCATAGAGAGAATGTAATGGTGGCAAGGGTAATCAGTAAAGTGAAAGAAGCTTTGGCGGTAATCATTACTGTGACCACATTGCTGTCAGGAGCTATTACCGTTACATGGTGTAAAATAGCCCTTCCGGAAGTCGATAAAAGGATAGTGGAAAAACAGTCTCCGGTTGTCGCTGAACTTAAAAAGCTAAACAGTTCAGTACGATTCCAGACGTACATTCAAATGGGATCTCGGCCTCAGTGCGAATACGATAGCCTGCTGAAAGACTGGAATCGTCTTAATTCCGGAGGGACGGAATGAAATCATCATGGATACTTGTCGGTATCGAATTGGTAGCTATCATGGCATACTTCCTTTATATTTGGCTTTTTCTATGGGGAGGTCCTGAATGATGAAAGAAATGCACCCGATTGCCAACGAAGAATGGATGCCGCTCGACCTATGGGCGAGACTGTTTCCCTACATAGCGCTCGCTGCATGGCACGATGATGGGGCGACCATTAATGACACACTGCACCAGCTTCACGGGCCTGATATGCAGTTTCATCCGGTGCATACCGAAAAAGACTTTGCTTATCATTTTGAGATACCGGGTAAATTTCAGGTTATTGTCGTTCTCGGAACTCACACGAAGGAAGCTGACCGGGGAAATAAAAGCCCGTTCCCTGTTATGGCGAACGGAGGATTCCATGATGATTTCTTGGACAGCGGCTCAGAGTTATTTCACTGGCTGAAGGGGCATATCGAAACGGATAGCCAGATATTCATCACCGGGCACTCAAGAGGCGATCCGCTGGCGCTGGTGGTAGGCAAGTGCCTCACCGAATCAGGATTCTGCCCTGTTACGGTAAGAGGATACTGCGGCCCTCCATCGTGTACTAACGAGGGGATAGAGTATCTCGACACTCTCGACGGCCTGAAATGCGAACATCTGATAATGCCGGGCGATGTGGTTGACAACCTTGGAAAACCGATACTGCATCATTGGGGTGAGATATTCAACACGCCGGATATCGGATCATATCGGGATTACCCTATAGTCGGTAATTTCTTTGGCCATGCTTATTCGTCGATATATAATGTCCTTGGGGATTGGTATGAGGCGCAGAAAAAGATGAATGAAGTGTGGTGGTTACGGCAATGTCACTGGTTCTGCAAAATATAGAACGGGGTTACAAATGGCACGTGTACTTCTGGTTATTTTTATTGTGTTTTTATCAGTATGGTTTTGGAGATCTTATCATAGTGTAGTGGAAGACAGGATAAGCAATTACGCGGAAAGGTTCTCAATTTTAAACCCATTTCGTTTACTATTGGAATCTATTCCCGTTATTTTCTTTTTGTTGTTTGCGGTTGAATTAATATTGTTTGTTGTATTCGTATCAACCGGTGTAACTATGGATTTAAATAATGGAGGTTAAAATGAAGTATAATTTTTTTCACAGAGGCAACGTTTCTTCAATAGGCAAATTCGTCAACAGGAGATTCACCAGGTATTTTATTGGCGAGATATTGAAACATAAAAAATCAGGTTCAGTTCTCGAAATAGGGCCTGGGCGTGGTGAAGCGATTGATGCCTTAAACGGATACGGGTTTAAATGCCAGTGGGTCGATAGCGATCCGAGTGAGCATGTAAAAGAAAAATATCGCGGAAAAATTGCGAGATTTCCCGACCAATCACCTTTTATCGATGAAAGATTCGACGTAATTGTTGCAAGTAATGTACTCGAACATATGATTAGCCCTTTGGAGGCTTGTTCATTTGTCGATCAGTGCAAAACGATGCTTAATGATGATGGAGTACTTGCTTTATGTGTACCTGATTATCATGATTATGGAGAGAAGTTTTTTACAGTCCCGGACCATGGATATCCAACGACGCGAATGGGAATAGACACTCTTTTATCAGAGGTGGGATTTAAAAAATTGTCGAATTATCACATTTACGGGGGAATAAAGGGTATGCCCGGAAGGGTGGCATGGTTTCCATTACGGGCAATGATATCATTATTGTGGTTTGTTCTTCCTGACGATATAAGATATTTGAGAGCGTTTGAAAAAGCCGATCAGATATATCGTGGAGAATATGCAAGCATATGGAGAAAGGACACTGTTGATGAAGCAGAAGTTGAAAAGTAAAAAAGACACTGTTGAAGACCTTAAATTCCTTAACAAGGTTCACACGGCAGTTGCCGATGTGGAAGAAGCAGAAAAGACACGCAAAAGGAAAGCTGGTAAAAAATGAGTATCAAAACTACTGCCGCCGTAAAGGGCGGTCAAGAAGCGGGAACACTTGCAGGAGGTGGAACGCTCGGAGTCGCCATGGTATTCTTAGCAAAACGTTTTGACATCGATTTGAGCGCCGAAGAAGCTGCGGCTTTCGTCGCGGCTATTTCTCTGGTTGTCGGAGTGGTCGGGCGTGTGGGAGGACAGATCATGAAGGCTTTTAAAAAGGAATAACATGAGACAGTTATTTTTGATTATTGCTTGGGCAGTCGCAGCATGGAGTACGAATTATTATATCAACAATGCAACCGGGAGCGATGAGGCTGCCGGTACGATTGACGCTCCGTGGAAGTGGATACACAAGGCAAACGAAACACTCGTTGCCGGTGACACGGTACACATCCGTGGCGGGTCTGGGCATATCGATACCATCTATATCGGTTCGACAGATTCAGATTCCGAAGGTATTCATCCTACCAATTCAGGGACGGAAGAAAGTCCAATTGTTTACAAAACATACGGGACTGAAAAGGTTGAATTCGTAGGGAATTCATCTTTTGCAGAAGGCATACTAATTGTTGGAAAAGCTTGGATAAAAGTCACTGGATATGACGGTTCTACGTCTGCAAGAAATTTCAAGTTTTCAAACTTGAAATATTTTTTGCGAATAAATGATGGTAACACTTGGCCCCCTTTTGGTACAGGTGGAACTTACAATGAGATTGCGTATTGCGAATTTGTTCAAACTCATTCAGTATGGATTACGAATAACCCGGCGATGGCGGCTTCTGAGATTCAACATAATTCTAGCTACAATTGGGTTCATCATTGTAAATGGCAGAAAATGGGAGGATATACGCTTGAGGATGTTTCCTCCTGTCTCGATATTGGGTGGGAGGATTGCGGGAATACCACCGGAGACACCTGTAAAGACGAGACTCACGATAATGTGATTGAAAACAATGATATGTCTCAAGGTGGCCACCAAGTTGTTTTAATTTTAAACTATAAAAATGTGTTGCGTAATAATATTCTACACAATGAGCAATGGTACTTTGTTGATTCGATCTATGACGCAGTTCAGGAAAAATATGAGGTCGATATCTGGCACGGATACCGCATTATACAGATGCAGGGGGTCCATAATGCCGATTTTCATCACGGGTACAATCTCATTGAGGGAAACCGTATTTCACACGGATCGGAAAATGTAAACAACAGTAACGATGCCGCAGCCATGCACCTCGGAATAGCTAACAATATCGTTCGATACAACGATATGTATGCCAACGGAGCATTTGCAATTCTTTTTGAATCTCATTCAATCGCCACTGATGGCAGGATGAGCTATAATCACATTTACAATAATTCATTTTTTGCAAACGGATTCGGAGCAAATTTTCCCGATGCAATAAATCCACCTGGACGGTCAAATCCACCCGACAGAAACACAATATATATCGCCGCAAATGAGGAACATTTCCCGGTTAACTCCTATGGTGGAGTTATCAAAAACAACATCTTCTGGAAAAATTACACCGGAGACACGATTGCAGTATCCCATATGTATAACGAAGGATGGATGATGGACTCCTGCACTGGATACGATGTGTGCGGAGATTGGATACTATCACCCAATTATACCACTGAACCTGATTTTACTGCAGAAAACGATTATGCATCGCCTGTAGTAAATAACACAAACGTAGACTGGTATTGGCCGTCAACACCGGATGGATCTGATATAACAACGGTAAATAATGAACCTGACTTCACTTTGAAATCGACATCAAACGCTATAGATTCAGGGACGTGTTTGACGCAAGCATACGGAGCCGGGAACAATACCGATACACTAATCGTTGATGATGCAAAGCATTTTCAGCCTGGTTGGGGTAATGGTGCAGGAGGCGGTGCAGTAGTTGCCGCAGATTGGATATCGGTAGGTACGGTATCGAATACGGCACAAATCGAATCAATTAGTTATGGGACTGATTCACTATATGATGATACCCTTTTCTTGACATCGAACAAAACATGGTCTGACAATGCATCGATATGGCTATACAAAGATTCTGACGGAACCGTGGTATTATATGGGACAGCACCTGACGCCGGGGCACATGAGTCTAATTATGGCTCGACAAAAAAATACGGCCGTGTGTACTGTACCCACAAATAAGGGGTTTAAATGAAAATAGTAATAGGGATTATCTTTTTCTTGTTTGCTTTTGCAGTTACCGCTACCCCTCCCGTTATTGACAGGTATGTAGACACTGACGTTTCCGGAGGGCTTGGCGACGGAACTTCATGGACAAATGCTATTGCCACAGACAGCGCAGCAATGGACACCCTCTCTCAAAACCTAACTGACGACGGTGGGAATATAATGCATATTCATTGCCGCGGAACAAAGAAAGACTCGATACCGTTTGCATTCAACAATGACTGGACAACAAGTGATACGTGTTACGTGATGATAATAAATGATTCGTTAAATCATCCACGAATTTATACCGACAAGTCTGGAATATCGATTACGCAAGAACACCTATGGCTTAAGAATATTACTATAAAAGTTCAGGGTGTTACCGCATTGCAGGCTTGTATCGTGGCTCAAGATACGGTAAATATTGAAGGGTGCCGGTTTGAGACGAACGGAACATCGACAGTTGCATGTCAAGCAGTAAGGGTACAATCTCCTGCTTTAGTGCGAATATGGAACACAGAGACCACGTCTCCAAACGAAGCGACTTATGTATCTTTTGACAACGCAGGTGTAGCAGTAACCTCTGGCATATGCATCATTTATTCATCCATTATTATAGGTGGATGGTTCGGAGTTTTCAACGACGCCGGTACTCTCACCATGAAAAATACTTACGGTCATTTTTCCCGCTCAGAAGGCGGTTATGGATTTTATGGAACCAGAACGATGACCACATGCGCAGCGAGCGATACGACAGGATCATCTGATGGATTAAGAAATATAGCTTACTCAATATCTTCCGGAGCAAAGTTCACTTCTATCACTGAGGGAAGTGAGGACTTTCATTTGCTTTCCGGTTCGAATCTTATCGATTCCGGGACAAGTACTCACTCTGATGCCGCTCCGTTTAACTTTACTACTGATAAAGACGGAGTAAGTCACGGAACGACGCAGGAGATCGGTCCGTATGAATACGGTTCAGAGGAATCTTGCGATGATCCACTTTGGCATGATACGACATTTGCACCGTGTACCGTTGGGGTTACTTTTGAATTTACAGGAAAGTGTGACTCGTGCGATTCGGTTGCACCTATCGGGACGCTGCCTGATCACATCTCTCTTAATCATACCACGTTTGTATTTGATGACTCTCTTGTTGACATTCAAAGAGATTCGATTCCGCTCATCGCTTATAACTGCGACGGCGATTCAGTCGATACTGGGTATGCAATAATCGACGTTATCCTTGATTCGATTAAGCAGGACTCGGTTACCTGCGGTGGTGTAAAAGTTGACGGTGATACAGTTTACGCAAATGACACGTTGATTAATCACGGTTGGTACGGTAATAGGACAAAAGACAGTCTGAAAATTAATGACACTATTGTGACGACTGTCAGTTCGAATGACACCCAAATAGTATACGTTCCAGGTTCGAATGTACCGGTAGGGTGGTTTACTCCGTATGTGGAGGATCAGTATTCAGCCGATTCGTCGGACTCAATTTATTTTGGTGGTATTTATGACACCGCGACGATCACACTTGATCCGCACGACACCACCGTGTCGGATGGTCAGACAGTGATATTTCATATTACCGCAACCAGCACAAGGGCCATAACGTATAAATGGCAGGTAAATGACGGGGGAGGATACGACGATGTTGCATCATCTGACAATGATACTCTCACTTGGGCCGCGGCGACAGCAGAGGACGGATATCTATACCGGTGCATAGCGACCGATCCAAGGGGGGCCGATACCTCTACCGCGGCAACCCTTAATATCGCCGCTGTAATACGCACTCTCACCGTTACTGACGCTGGGAACGGATCTACTACTCCATCAGGACCGACGGCAGTAGAAGGAGGCGTGGCAACCAATATAACTGCCACCAGCGACGCACATTACGGCTTTGTACGCTGGACTCGATCGACTACCGATATCGCAATAGCCGATACCACCGATTCGACCACCACTGCCACGGCAAGCGGTGACGGGACGGTTACGGCGTATTTTGATATTGATTCGTTTACCGTCGACACTACCATAATAGGATTGGGTACGTGGACTATCGCAGGAGGCCTTTCTAGACCTTATGGGACTACGATAAATTATGTGTCTGTACCAACGTCAGGATGGACCTTCGTGCGGTACGGCGGCACGTACAGCGGGACATCGGCAACCGGATCGTATGTGATCACCGGAAACCATACCGACAGCGTGATATTTTCGATCAAACCTATCATTTCTTCCTTCGCGGCCCGGGTGCAGCGTGATGTTGATTGGGATTACGTTCGTATAGGGGATACCGGGACACTGAAATTTTCTACTGATATCGGTGATTCTGCGGAGGCATGCACTACATGGATAAACCGAGGAAGAACGATTATTGCTCCAATGATAGGGTGGTTTAATGAGTCAGGAACGGATTCAATTCAGATCAGAATTCCTGCAGGAGTTCCGTTGAACTATTATTACCGGTCGAAGGTAAAAAACAGGTACGGAATAATGAACGATGATCCGACAGCGCACACGATGCATGTGATCGGGAGGGTAAACTAATGCCAGCAATTGGAGACAGGATAACGATTGCCAATGTGGTACAGGGCGTTCGGTATTGGATGGCCGAGATAAATATTAACGGTGGTGGATACACCGAACTCACCGAGAACGATCCGATTAAAGTACCGATAGGGCCATATTCTGATGTTGCGAATGATATTTATTGGCTTTGCCCAAGGGTGACGGCTGGAAGCGGAGACACGGAACGTCTTGTCTATACATTTTCCTTTGGGTACACCTTGCCGGTAACGCTCAATGTTGGAGATACGTTTACCATTCGGCTGACACCGGCGGGATTCAGTTCCGGGATGGGAGCGGCAATTGTAAGTGAGACATATACGGTTACTGAAATGCCTGCAGAAGTGATTAGTGTAAATAATTCATTTGCTTTCACTGAATTTGCGTATATTTTATAGAAAGAGGTAGTTATGCCGATGAACAATGACCAAGTACCGATTATGTACCACTCGACAGTTCCGGGCGGGAATCCGGTTCATGCCATATTGGGAGAACACGGACAAGCTGCGATACGGTCAAACATTGCCGGATGGCAATTTAATCTATGGGATGGAGCAGGATGGCAATTGTGTCCGAATCAAGCAGAGTGGCATGTTCCATTTTCTTGTCGTGGTATTTACATGCATCGAGTATCCGGTGAGACAACTTATACCGATGCGGTGATTGAGATGGACGAAATTGGATACGGAGCGGAGTGGGGAAACGGGGCTACACGATATCAGAAGCATATAGTTAATACTCTTACTACCCGTACACGTCACCAGTGTTGCGTCCATTCTGTTTATCTGGCGGGGTCAAGTTCTACATTTACAGAAATTTACTTTTCAGCATAAGGCTCTACTATGGCAAAAAGCTGGATGGATGATATTCCAGATGACGTTTGGGGTGGTGACGCAAAACCAGCCACAACAGCCATTGGCACCGGAATGGTTACAGCTCCGAAATCTTCGAGCACGTCTGTAGGAATGGGTAACCCTAAGACATACTATGATCAGGGTATGCGTGCTATTGGAGAGATGGCGGCGGGAACCAGTCCGATTTTTCAGAACCTTGAGAACCGTGCTGGACAACAATTCGGTGGCGCAGCAATGGCGACTATGGGAGCAGCCAAACAGGAAGGGGCACAGGCAGGTCTTACTCAAGAGGGTATCGGAAGCGTTGCCCAGACCACCGCCAGAAACCTGAGCGGTGAACGGTCAAAAATGATGGGAGAAATTGCCAGCCAGAAGCAAAGCCTTGCGAATACGGCGGCAACCCAGTTGGTAAGCGGAGGACTGTCGGGTATGGGACAACAACTCGCCGAACGTCAGCAGACACAGGCTGAAAAGGCGACGGCAGAAGCACAGAAGCAAACTGATTGGGAGCGTATGCTCACCACGTATGACCCGAGTACACCCGAAGGTCTTAAGTCGCTACAAACGGCATACACATCGATGTTCGGTGGAGTGGCTCCCGATCTCAATACTATGACCGAACAGCGCAACTATGCCCGTACCAAGCAGCAGCAGGATGTTCAAATGGGTGGAATAGGAGTTACCCAGGCGGAACAGACGACGCTCGATCAGCAGCAGGGGTCAATAATGTCGCGTATCGCTTCTGGTTATTCGGTAGACAGAATAAATAAGGAGCTTGGAACCGATCTGACTCCGGAAGAATATGCACAGATGCGTCAAAATACCGATACTTATTTCACGTCAAAGGGTATCGATATGCAAGAGGCAACCCTTTATGGGTATACCGATGAAAACGGTAATCGTATTGCTGGAAGCCTTGAAATATCAGCAGGACAGTTTGATCTTCAGGGAAAGACTTTTGAGGAACAGAAAAAAGAAATGTGGGGATGGACCGACGAGGATGGAGTAAAGCATGCCGGGCGGTATGATCTTCTTTCCGACGAAAATAAAAGAGCCGCCGATGCAGCATACGGGTATGATACGACTGATGCGTTGGGAAATAAAGTTCATGTTATGGGAACTCTTGAGCTTGCGAATAGCGCTGATGCAATCAACCGGCAGGGACTTAATTTGACCGAAGCACAAATCAAAGGTTATGTTGATACCAAGACAGGGCAATGGGTAAAGGGTAGCGTTCAGATTGCGGCCGAGAGAGCGGGACAGGAAGTGAGTTCGCTCTACGGGTATTACTACGATCAGGAAACCGGAGAAGTAATATCCGATCCGAGCGAGATTTCGCGTCGGAGTACCGAGCTTCAGCATGTTGATGGTGCTCTTTCTTTATCGGCCAAAAGTTTTGGCCTTAACGAAAAAACGGTGGAATTGCAGCGGAGAGAATTGGAGGGCTATACTGATGAAACCACCGGTGAGGTTGTTAAAGGCAGAATGGGTATACTTAATGCCGAGGATCAGAGGGCCGCGCAGCAACTTTATGGATATACCGACGAGACAACCGGTAAGCATATTGCCGGAAGTCTCGAAATAATGGGAGACGAACTTGCCATAAAAAAGCAGGGGCTTACTCTGGATGAAGCTCAACTGTTTGGGTACGAAAAAGATGGCAAACATGTTTCGGGAAGTCTTGAGATAGAAGCCGATAAACTTGATATCATAAGGGATGAAGCACAGCGACAACAAGACAGTGAGGCCGGAACAGCTCTTGCCAATTATTTCGGGACGATGAAAAATGTAGCCGGGTGGAATCCGAAAACAGATAAGCAGGCTGATAAATTACTTCAGGCATATTGGGAGGCCAGTGGAAATACAGGGATGTATGATACGTCATGGGCCGACAACCAGTATGCGGCAACCACTATTTCTCAAACCGATGCTGCGCTTGCTGGTCTTGAAAAAGAAAAATGGTACCAGGAACTTGTGATAAGCGATCCGAAGCAGGCGAAGCAGATAAAGCAGGTTGCCGAACTCGCAGCAATGTTGAGCGTTACCCAAGGGGCTGTACCTGTTTATGGGGAAAAGGGTAACATTATAGGCCTGAATGATTCTCAAGGTAATCAGATATGGACCATACCCGAAGAAGCTTCCACGGTAGCCGCAACTAAAGTTTCAGTTGACAGGGGAACTACGGGATATAAATTCGCTTCTACTTCGCAGGAAACTACGGCGTGGAATACGCTTCAGAAAGATGCCGATAAATATGGAATAACCGTTGATCGTCAGGAATGGGAGAAGTCGGGATATCCGACTATCGAAGCGTATAAGACCGGGGTTAGCGGATTGAACGCATTGAATGTCGGAAACTATTCGGAATTACTTTCCATCAATAATTCAAAAAAGTTGTTTGAAGTATTGAAGAACGATCCAACTGCTTTGAAAAAATCCGATTATTATCTTGAATTACCTGATACAAAATATTTATCAAGTAATGTTACACAGGAAACTGACAATAAAAACAGAAGGAGTACCACGCTTTCATCGGCGTTTAAAATAACGATGGATGAAAGTCTTGGTAAAATAATTGGATTCAAAATAACTGATCCGCTTGGATCGACGGCAAAGATGGGAACGTCTATAACCGGTCAGCTTGTAAGCTATCTTGAGACTCCGAAAGCGGTTGGATTCACATTAAAAATGCCGGATGGTAAAAATCAAAGTTATTACTTCGATGACGATGGAACGATAGGAAAGGCGTAGTATGAAAGTTACAGTTAAAGATATTTTTTTAAATATTCTTTTTTTGTCGGCAGTAGCACTTGTAATATTCGATAAGCCACCAGAAGGTGTTTTGTATGCTGATTTTGGAATAAGCGCCATTATTGCTGCCATTATAGCAGCTACGGCAACCACTGCTGCGGGAGTAGCCAGTAACAGGGCGCAAAAAAAGGCAGGAGAACAATCTCTAGAGCTTGCAGGAATTGCCAGGAGTGATACCCTGAAAGAACAGGCAATACAGACTGGATTGAAGAAACGTCAATTGAAGCTGAATGAGAATCAATTCAGTTACGAAAAAATGATGAACCGTGAGGTAGCGAATAAATCATCGATCGCCAATCTCGGGACTTCACTGAGTATGCTTTCAAAGAATGGTGTTGACATGCAACAATTTATTTCTTCTCTATATGGAAAAAGCACCCCGACAAGGATGGGTTAATGGGCGATTTCTACGGCCATAATACAGCTCAATTTGTTCCTCAGTACGATTGGATAGCGTCTCTCGGAATAGACCTTGCCGACAGGATTGCAAAATATCCGCAGCAAAAAATGGAATACGAGAAGATGCAGCTTTTCAACGACGCCATCAAAGAGGGACAGGTAACCAATGGGCAGGTTTATTCCGAAGTAAGCGCTTTTGTACAGGATATTCCTGACGATGAGTTTTCAGATGCTTTTAATATGGACAAATCAACGTTTCTAAAAATAGCTAAGCCGGGAAAAGTGGAAGGGCCGGAATACAATACCCGTATAGTAAAAGCGCTTGAAGGCTACAATAAAATCGCTGCCAGAAAGAGAATTCAACAGGCAATTGGTGACATCGAAGCGCGATCACAGGGTAAGGTTACTCCCGATACCGAAGTCGATAAGATGGGTGTTTACAAAGAGGGTATGACACCCGAAACGTTACAGGCCATTGGTGCCAAAGGTACAGCAGATAAGGGACCTGTCACACCTACCGAGGTAGAAGCGATCGGCCAGAAATACGGGGTGACCAAAGAACAACTTGGTCCTCAGATGCAAACTGCCGAAGCCGAACAGTACGCGAGGCAAATGGGTAAATTTGTTCCCGGCCAAACACAAGCACAGACGTATAAAGCCATAGGCGAACAGCCGGTAAAAGGAATGGAAGGACCAATAAAGGCACAACAGACGGCTAATCAGATTGCAATAAATAAACGTCTTGAAGCAGCAGCAGCACAGAAGGCATTAAATGACGCTGAACGTAACCGGATAGCGTCATGGAGAGCATCTATTCAGCAGAACAGATTGACCAGCGACGAACGGCGTGATATTCTCAAGTCACAGTCTAAAAACGAAGTTGACCGGCTTAATATTGAGCTGAAGATAAAAGCTCTTGAAACGAACCTGAAAACAAATTCCGGCAAAACCGATCCCAATACGTTTATGCCGCTTATTTCTCAGGAAGATACCCAAAGTTTTCTTGAAGAACTCAACGAATTGAAGTTTCAACTTAAAGACCTTCAAGATATCAACAGCGACTATGAGGGGCTACTCAAGGAAAAGGGTGGAACGGTAACCACACGACCGGGAGCGCAGCCGACACCAACAAAGAAATCGAAATTTGTAATCAAGAGCGTGAGATAATGGCGCGAGAATACACGGTATTAAATAGTGAAACCGGAAGGGAGATTACATTTGATTGGGATGACGAAAACGACCCGACCGATGCAGACCTTGAGGAAATATTTTCTGCCGCAGATCAGTTTGAACCTGAAGAACCTCCGCAAAGTGGACTTGGTCAACCCTTGCCGATAACGGTAAGCCGACCGGCGAACGTTGCCGAACCTTCCACTACCCAGACTTCAACGACGTTCGAAGAGCCATTTGAACCTACTTCGGTAACCCCTGCAGGATTCACCCCAAAAACAGTAGGTAAAGCTTTTGCAAAAGATGTGAGACGAGCTGGTGCCGGGGTAATGTCGGGTATTGGATATGAATTTCAGGGGGAAGGCAAGAAGGCCTTAACGTATGAAGAACTGGACGAAAATCAACGTACCATGTACGACATGGGAAAATCGATTGTCGAAAGTGGTGAAAAGCCGGTCGACGCAACCGAGAGGGGATACGTTCAGTATTACAAGAATCTCGCGGTAACCAAACCACAAGCCGAGAAGATTGCCGGGGGAATCCGCGAAAAGGTTCTAAAACCTGTCGGTGAAAAGATGATTGGCGCAGCCGAGAAGATCAAAGGCCCGACCACACCCGAAACTCAGCAGACCGAACAGGAATTACAGGATGCCCATGAATGGCTGAAGCACAAAGACGCTCTGAATCCTAAAAACATTGGCAGGACGGTTACCGCAGCCGCTACGGTTGCCGCCGAATCGGGGGCGACCAATCTGCTCAGCGCCGTTCCGGTGGCAGGAGTGGCCGTTCCCGGGCTTGTAGAAAAGACCGGATGGATAGACGAGGCCAAAGCGTCGGGACTTGATGACCCCGATTTGCTGAATAAGTACGGCGATGTCTATGGTCTACTCTCCGGCGGAGTAGAGCGGATGGGCGGCGAGATCCTATTTGCTCCGGTGAAAGGTGTGATGAAGGGAAAGGTTGCGACCAAAGCCTTTGAGAAAGTGGTAAGCGATAAAGCCAAGGGGCTTATTTTTAAAAAGGTGCTTAAGGGAATTGCCGGGGAACTCGGAGACGTTGGGATAGGTGCTCTCGCTGAAGGTGGCGAAGAGTTCACCCAGGCAATGCTGAGCGACGCCATGAAGTACGCAGCGTTCGTACAGGCCGAAAAGAAGCACCCGGGCAAGGCGGAGTTCTACCGAAAGCAGCGTGACGCTATTGACCTCGACAAGTCGGTAAAGAGCGCACTCGAACAGGCATACTTCGGGGCGATCGGCGGCGGGGCTATCCGTGGGGTTACCGGTGCCGCCGCCAAGGGCATAGGAGCAATTCAGGGTAAGCAGATAGAGCAACCGGCAGCGCCAGCATCGTCACAGAAACCGATATCCGAAGTTGAAAAAGATTTTTCAGCAATGCAATATCCAAAAGGAGGACCAAATGCCGAAGAAGGTAGAACAGAAATTGGAGCGACAGGCGGACAGGCTGGGCTTGGTGGGGAACAAGCGAAAGGCGTACATCTACGGGACGATGCAGGAGCGGGGGCTCCTGAAGCTCCAGCAGAAGCGAACGTCGAAGTAATTGAACCTCTTGACGAGAATCGTATAGTTGGCATGGTTGAACGCCTGAAGGCAGCAGGGACAGCCCAGGAGAAGCAGGCTATCGTAGAGGGTATTACCGGAGAAGAAGCCAAGGAGGTACTACGCCGTGCGCAAGGAATACCCAAGGCCGACGTGTCGAAGCTTTCAAAAGAAGAAGTTGGGGAGGTATCAGCATACGGCAAAGAAGGGCGATCGATCGGCGGAAGGCAGTATGAGGGAGGGGCGCTGCCTGAAGTCGAACGGAAACAACGTGGAATAATCCTCAACAAAAACGAAGAGTTTGATAAGCTCGGCCCGGAACTCGAAAAGCAGATCGATGGCATAAAGTACGGCGGAGCACAGGAGGGGATTGCCCGACCGGGTAAGGCAGTTCAGCCAACCATGACTTTCCGGGATGAATTTACCGGCAGCAACGTGAATATCACACGCGAAGGTGGACTTGAAGAGTTGAAGAAAAAGATTGCCGACGTACGCCAGGCAGATCCCGAAGCGGTAGCAAAATCTATCGCCGGACAAGTGGGGGGTCTTGAATATGTTGGAAGCAAGCCGATCATCGGCCAGCCAAAGCAGGGTGGAGCGTATACGACAGAGAATACTTACCAGTTTAAAACCGAAGACGGAATACCGGTTACCATTAACCCAGGTGATACCGTTGAGAGAATTAAATCTTACCTTAAAAGCAAGAAAGGAGGGGCAAATGCCGAGAGGACGACCGCCGAAAGGCCCGAAGGGCAAGCCGAAGCCCTGTTAAAAGGTGAAACATTGGAGCCGCCCACCGTGACGGCTCCTACTCAGAAAGAACCGATAATCAAAGGCCCGGAAGACCTTAAAAAACTTGAGGTGGAATTTCCAAAGACGAAGCCGTTTTCAAAGCTTCACACCCGAGTGACCGACGTTATTCTCAATCGTTACATCAAAAAAGGATTGGTCGAAGGTAAGACGGCGACCAAGTTGCACAACAACGTGGTTCAGCTTATCGACCGCGCTGCATCCGTAGACCTTGCTGAGGCATCCGGGATTACCGAGGATGAAGCAAAGACCGCGGTAGCTGACATAAAGGCAGGTAAGCGTACTGAAGTCTCACAGAAGGTACTTACTGCCATTGCTCCCCGCTTGCTCTACAACCAGACCGTTGATGATGTTTACAATGAGATTACAATGGCGAGAGATACGAGTGGGAAAGTGATGTTCTCCAAAAAAGAACCGATGCAGCAAAACGTATTCGGCGGAGAAAAATCACTGTCAGAAATTGAGAGTGAAGAAAAGAAGCGCATCGAACGCGCTGAAGTGAAAGGCCGGATACAACGAAGACGTGGCGGGGAAGCAGATATGTCCGGGTTGCCTATGTTCGAGAATCAGAATATCGAAGGCAGTCAGCAAACGCTTTTTTTGAAGCGATATGAGAATCCCGACCAGATCGATCTTTTTGCACAGGAAACACCGAGTAAGTCTTCAAAGAAACAGGAAGTTATCGTTGATGACCTGATTGCTGCAAAGGACCTAGAACCAGTACTTACCCGACTATTCGGTGGTATCACCGAAGACAGGTTTGATGCACTCGATGACGGAGAATCCTTCAAAAATTCCAAAGAGGAAGTATATTACTATCTGGCGGACAGGTATAAAGCCGATCTCGAAACGGCTATCAAAGAAGGCGATCATGAAGAAACCCGACGACTTTACGATAATTTCAAACGAGAATTCAATGACGAGATATCCTATCAGCGAGGAAAATCTATTCGTACCAAAGCCGGAAATTTTAGTTCGGTATCCGCAGCCGACGAAAGAAAGCTCAAGGGCGTCAAACAGATAGAGTTTTACCGCTATGCCGCAGGCGAAAGATTCACCTACTCCATAAAAACAGGCACCGGGTACACCGAGAAAAACGGTGAGGCCGAGTGGAACCAGGAAACACTCAGCAAACTGTTCGGCAAAGAGATTGCCCGGCGTATGATGCGCGACGAATTTTCAAGTGGACCCCGCGGTAAGGGCATTATCCCAGAAGGTTACATCAAGGCGTATCTGAGCGGTGAGGACGTTCGCTTCTCCAAAAAGAGGAAGCCAAGTGAAAGGCAGACCAAAGAATCAACAGCCCCTACTCGTGATGAGGAACAAGTGGCAAGAGCTGTTTATGCCAGTGAAGGAAAAAAGCCAGCACCGGGAGCCATCCGCATTGTCGAAGGAACCGCAGAGCAGAAAGAACTCTCCGAAGTCATAAAAAAGGTAACCGGTAAAGAGGTTGTCTGGCTCGACGTAGACGACCGGCAGCTTCAACGGGATCTCGGGTACGCCTTTGATGGATTCATGATCAAGGGCGCGAAGGTGCCCGAAGTGGCGAACCGCATCTTCATTTCCACAACCGCAGAGAAGCCTATTCAGTTTGTTGCCTACCACGAATTTGCCCACTTCATTCAGCAGAACCCTGATTATACAGCTGCATTCTGGGACGCCGTAAAACTTACACCGAAGGGTGCGGAACTGGTAGCGCGAAAAGGCCGCGACGAGACGATGGCCGACATTGCCGGCGAGATGATGGCCGAACCGAATTTCTGGAAATCGATTGCCGAAGACAAGACCATACTTCAAGCGTTTATCAATAAACTCATTGAGATACTCGACAGGCTCGCCAAGGCTTTTACAGGCCGCAAGGACACAAAGAGGTACGCGCAGTACGTTGAGGACGTAGAAGGACTGCGCGATACACTGAAGGGTATTCTCCGGGAGTATGGCGGGGAACAGGCGACCGGGGAGCAGCGCATGGCGGCTTCGAGACGTTTTAAGTGGGGGCCGGAAACTGAAAAGGAAATAGATGTTCTCGAAAAAAGAATGTATGACATTCAACAGGGCGTTTTTAAGCGAATGAATGTTATGTACAATGAAGATTGGATGGATAACCTCACTTCAGAAGAATCGGATGAATGGAGAGAACTTTCTTATAAAATAAAAAAATTACAGGGAATGCCTACTTCGTACATTTTAAAAAATGAAGCTCAACAAATAATGGAGGCGGGACAAAGAAGGCTTGGCGGCGACGATTTCCTTACTTCATGGAGAACAAAACTTTCTCAAAAAGAAAAGGACAGGCTCGATGAAATACAACTAGAGCTTTCCGCAACGACAGTTGATTACGACGATCCCGAAGTTCCAGATCAATTGAAGCAACGATTTCAGGAGGACCTTTTTAAATCAATTCAAAAACAACCGGGCTTTAAAAAGTGGGTTGAGATACCGAAGCACTTAAAAGCTGGAATGGATGCAATAACCAGAACGATTCAAGACTTATACGATGAAAATGAAATCGAAAATATAACCAGTGGAGAAAAGCGTATAGAGTCAAATGAAATAGAAGAATTAAATACTCCAAAAACCGCTTTGGTTTATTCTCCTGAATTTGCCGATGAAATACTTCCTATGAAATATCGATTTGGTATTGGAAGCTGGTTTGTTGTCGGAAAGAAAGTTGGGTCAAAGGATACTCCCTATGTTGTTAAGTATAAAAATCCTCTTGATTTAAGTTATAAGATGTCTATTAATGTTGTAGAAAAATTGGTTGATGATTTGCCTAATGGTAGCGATTGGGCGAAGTTTAAAGGTAAGAGGGATAGGCTTGAAGGTGTTTTTAATGCATATTACGACGCCCTTGTAAATCCGAAGCAGCCAAACGAATTAGAAATAGAGGCCCGTTCATCGTCTACCGAAGAGACAGAAGCAATGATGAGCAGGGAAAGTCAGATTAGGCAACAAGCCTATAACCCAAACATCATGTTTTTAGCGAGTATTGGTGAAGAAATAGGGGATGGTAATGTAGTTGAATCACTTAAAGAAATGGGTATTGATTCCATATTAATGAAAGGTAAAAACAATGATTATATAATGCCAATTGAAGATATTTTTGGCAACTACAACGTTGCTAATTTGTATGGCGATTGGAAGAAAGAAGCTCCAATAGTAAAAGAAAGAGACGTTTTGCATGGGGATACGAGAAAGAAAGTAACGATAAAAGGGGAACCCGATTGGAATAATATAAAAACAAAGATCCAATATGATGAACCTGTGCAGAAAGAAAAAATTTATTTATACGGCGATAAATTTACTGTTGAAAATCCAAAGGATACCGGAGGATGGAAATATTCGTATAACGTTGATAATGCTGTAGAGGCTGCTTCGTGGGCTGAAAAAAATAAGAACAATTCATACTGGAGAAACTTTTTAGACACAAAAAAAAGTCGTAATTTGTTTGATAGCTATAATGGAGAAATAGACAAAAAAGTATTGGACGAGTTGGCAATAATCAAAGAAAAAGAAGCTATACCAAAAACCGTCATTGAATTTTATTATGATGGTCACTACCATAAAACCACAGTGCCGGGAAAAGTCGATGACGCTGATGCCAAAGAAGCGGCAAAAAAAGAATGGATTGATAGACATGGAAATAAGGACAGGGAAGAATATCAATACCAAAAACGTCGCGACAAGTACGAGGGAAAAGAGAGCGCCAGAGAAGTAGATAAAAAAATCATTGATGCAGTTGGAGGATACCCTGATATACGATACTCAAAGAAATCCGGAGAAGGTCAACCAATGTTCTCCAAGAAGGTGACCGAGGCTGACCTTCCCGAACTCTACGAAGAAGCCAAGGGTTTCAATAAAAAGAAATCCGCCAAGGAAATACGAAAAATCTACGCCAACAAACGTAACGCCGGAGAAACGGCACGGTGGTTACTCCGGACGACTACCGGCAGGTTGATGGATATTTCCCCGGTAATCAGGGACCAGGTGCAGAAGCACGTGAGCGGGATTACGCTCGATACCGCCAAGGCCACACGCAAGATTCTCCCACTGCTCAACGCTCTCAAGAAAATGCCGAATGCAGATTATCGGGTATTCGACCTTGCAGCCAAGCAGGCGGATACCGAAAAAATAAACGAGTTGGCAAAGCAGTACGGTTTTGAGGAGGCACTGAAATCCTACCGGGATACGTTCAACGGACTCATTAAAAGACTCATGGCGGCAGGGTATGAAACCGGGTACTTGAAAGACTACTTCCCGCGCATGAGCAAGGACCGTGATGCTTACCGGAACTTTATACGGGGTGTCCCTGAGTGGGGAAGCATTGATGAGGCTATTCGAGAAAAGGAAAAGAAAATCGGCCGGACGATGACCGACGAAGAGCAGGAAGAATTTCTCGATCTATACATCCGCGGATACAGTGACAGGATGAACGCCGCAAAGCCGGGAAATTTAAAGGAACGCAAAGTAAAACTTATCAGCAACGAGATGAACAGCCTTCTCGAAGATACGATGGTTGCCATTCCGCTATATGTTGAGCGCATGATTAAGAAGGCTGCTCGAAAAGAGTTCTTTGATCCACAGCAAAAAGACACTGAGCTTGAAATTAACAACATCGATGACAGTATCGGAGAATATGTTTCGCAACTGATCAAGGATAAGAAGTTAGACCCTCGAAAGCAAGATGAACTTATCGGGATACTGAAAAGCTTTTTCAATTACAAACCGACAAACAAATCGTTTGCCGCTATTAAAAACCTTGGGTACATGACAACCATGGGAAGCGGATTCAGCTCGATGTTCAGCCAGATGGCTGATGCTGCTTTCGGATTTTACACCACTGGCGTCGGAGAGATACCGGCAGTGGTAAAGGCGCTGTTTGGTAAGACCGGGCTCACGGTAAAAGACCTTGGAGTAGACAATGTCGCGGGAGAGTTTAGAGATCCCGGCAAGATAGCTGATGCGGTTGATAAACTGTTTAAGGCAGTAGGAATTAAATGGGGTGACAGTATTTTCAAAAATGCTTTTCTTGAAGCTAACCTGAGAAAGTATCAGCGTATGGCGAAGTCAGGAAAGTTGAGTAAGGATTTAAAAAACGATTTGAAAAATATTTTTGGTGACCAGACGGATTCCGTTATTAATGATTTATCGAACGGTGTTGACTCCGACAACGTTAAACTTCTCATGCTGAATCAGATGAGCAAATTTCAGCCTGTAACGCTCCTACAAGTGCCCCAGGCGTACCTGGACATGCCGAGGGGTAGGATTGCTTATGCACTTAAGACGTACCAGATAAACCAGCTTAATGCTATTATAGACGAAGCCAAGCGAGGGATGGCTACGGCAACCACACAGAAGGATTTCAAAGAAGCAGCCTTGAGAGTAGCGACACTGATGGCGTTCCTTGTTGCCTGCGGAATTGGCACGGATGCATTTAAGGACTACCTGTTTCGACGGAAGGCAAATTTCGGAGAATACTTGACCGATAACATGCTTAAACTTGCCCTTATCAGCAGATACACTACTTGGAAATTTCGTACCGATGGAATAAAAAATACTGTTTTAAATTTAATTGCTCCTCAAATAAGCTGGGTTGACTACATCGGAAAGGATGTTACCAAAATACAGAAGGCAGCAACCACACCGGGACCGAATGACTTTGCGTGGAAAGACCTTCAGAGTATTCGCGTTCTTCCAGTTATTGGTCAGGAATTATATTGGTGGTATGGAGGAGGGCACGAATCGGTATTAAAGCGCGAGAAACGCAATGCTCCACCCGCAGAATTCAAGCGTGATATTATCAGGCAGAAAAAAATAATCCGCAACTATACGCAGGCTGGAGATACTAAAAATGCGGACAAGCAAAAAGAAGTTCTCAAGAAAATGATTGCCGATGGTGTGCCTGAAGTAAAAGAATATTATGAGAAAGAATTGAAAAAGGATTATCCTGGAAGCTTTGAAACGATAAAGAAGCTTCAGGATTCTGAAAAACAAATTGATCGTGCCAGAGCTAAAATGCGTATCAATAAACTGACCGCAGGACAGCAGCGGCTATACGGCAAGTATGTAAAAGAATTGCAGTCGGCTAATGAATAAAGTATATTAAAACCATCCTTTCTTGTTGACCGATCCGTTGATGTGCCCCGGACCCTCAAAGCCGGGGCTTTTTTATTTCCAAAAATAATTTTATTTAACTATTGACAACAACTTTAAACTACCGTATATTTACAGTACGTTCTTTGATTGATTGTTTTGCGAGGGGTTAATCGTTCGGAATACATCGCCGTTCGAAAAATCACAGTTCAATACCGCGACCATACCACAGGTGAAATGATTCGCCCAACGGCAACGAGAGGCGGAAGAATGCGGGAGAGAGTTCCGGAGTGATGTCCGGCCTCTCGCAAAACAATTAAAACAACACGGTGTATCCAAGAGAGTAAGGGACCGGATATCAAACCGGAAGAGAGTCCGACGGGCATTCTCTCAAGGTTGCTGACGAGCGACCCGGAAACTGTAGGGTTTGAATCCCTACCCCGTGACCTTTTCAATAAGGAGATAAAGTGCCGGGTAAAGGTTTTACATCGCTAAATGTTCGGTTGGATATTGCTGAAAGGTTTAATGCCTTAAAGCAAATGGAACCCAATATGACAAAGCAGGGATTCATGGAGGAACTTCTCAAGTTTTACGAGAAGTACCATTGCCCTGAATGCTATGAGTCAACGGCGGTGAAAGACAAGCATCACAAGTGCTGATATGTCACTCAGAAATCTACTTCTATTTTTACAGGTAAATAACCAGTTGTTGGTAGTGGGTATTATATCCAAAGAGCACGAGGAGTATTATAATGCTCTGGCAATGGCTCAGTATATCCATTACCTGAGAGGGTTGGAAAATAAACATCAACGGAAGGAAGTGCAGAATGACCGAACACGAACAGGCTGCGAAAGTGGCAAAAACTCATACCGTCTACAAGTTGGCGGATGGAACCAGGGTGCCGGGAACCACTACAATCACCGGAATCCTCGACAAGCCTGCGCTTGTGAAGTGGGCGAACGGGTTGGGCCTGAAAGGTATCGATTCGACCAAGTACGTCGATGAGTTGGCGACTATCGGGACTCTGGCACACTACATGATTGAGTGCCATTGTAAAAATGAAAAACCCAACCTCGACGACTACACCAAAAACCAGATTGAGCTTGCAGAGAATTCATATATTAAATGGATGCTCTGGCAGGATAAAGAAGGGTTTGTGCCGACTCACAACGAGTTGCAACTTGTCAGTGAGCAGCATCGATTTGGAGGCACTATCGATATTATCGGTACCATCAAAGGGAAAACCGTTCTTGTTGACATAAAAACCTGTAAGGGCATTTTCATGGAGCATAAAGTACAGGTTGCTGGCGGATATGGAATTCTCGCCAGAGAACACGGCCACAACATCGATAAGATAATTATCACTCGTGTTGGCCGTAACGACGTGGAAGGTTTCGAGGAAGTTCCAGTATTGCAGGAGGAGGCCAGCGCTGCCAGAGAACTCTTTCTTGATCTTCGAAAAACGTATGATTCGAGAGCGCGTCTGATGAAATTCGATAAGTGGGGTAAATAACACCGACCGGATCAGCCGGGAGATAATACAAGGGGATTCGCTGTATGAGATAGGTCCAGAGATGGCTACCATACAAACAATCCCCATTCCCGGTTTAATAATGAGTAGCCGATCCCGGCATAGAAAAGAAAATGGTATGGAAAAGAGTGAACAGATTAACGAGTTGATTACGGCTCTAGTAAAATTTCAGGGTGCAGTTTCTCCGGTCGTTATGAATAAAGAGGCAAAAATAGTCTTTGAAAAAAACGGTAAGTGGATAGATAAAAGTTATCGATACGCTGACCTTGGAGCAATATTCGAAGCTATCAGAAAGCCGTTATCTGAAAGCGGATTGGCAATATCTCAATTTCCATCCGTTGATCAAGGCGAGGTTATTGTGCAGACTATGTTGTTTCACACGAGTGGCCAGTTTATCAAAGAAACTCTCAAGATGAAACCTGCGGATGTAAAAATTCAATCCATTGGAAGCACAATAACCTATGGCAAGAGATATTCTATTTCTGCTATTTTGGGGATTTCTACTGAAGATGACGACGACGGAAGTGCCGGTAACGGAAACGATATGGACCAGCGACTACCCGCCGACCGCCGACCTCCAGCAACCGGGAGACCAGCCCAGCAGCCACTCGCTCCGGCGCAGCAACCAGCCCCTGCAAGCCAGCCGGGACCGCGACCGACCCGGGGCAACCCCCGTAGGGCGACAGCCCCGCAGCAGCCCCAGAAGACGGCCACACCGGTAACGTCGGCACTTCCGGTAGGAGTAACTCCTGCAACTGATGATCTACCGTGGGACCCAAACGAACAGCAGAATCCGGACGGATTTAAAGCTCCACCGCTACCCGATGAAAACAAATTGGTGGGAAAGACAGCCTATGACCGCATCGTTATCGGCATCAAGCTGAAAAAAATAAAGGTTGATAATTGGCGAAAATGGTTGATGGAAGAATATAAGGCCGATTCTGCCCAAGGTCTATCCGAGGAGCAGCAAAACGCAATCGTAGATGTAATTTATAATCATACGGAACTGATTGATCCGGGCGAATGTTTCTAGTCGTGCTCTTTACGGACGCTTGGATTGAAACTAAAAAGGAGGAATTGTGAACAATTGGTGTATTGAAGGCAATGTAGGGCGAGATCCAGAAATGAATGACAAGGGAACGATGGCACGGTTTTCGGTGGCCGTGTCAAAGCCTCCCAAGAACAAAGGCGACGATTGGCCCACTACATGGGTGAACGTGAAGGCCATCGGCGGAGCTGTTGAAACATGCAAGCAGGTTCGCAAAGGAGACAGGGTAATGTGTGCCGGAGAGTACTGCCATGACGAAAACGACGGAAAGCACTATCACTACATGCTGGCATTCAAAGTCGGAGTGACGAAGTTTAAAGCTGACAATGCGGCAGGAAGTGAAAATGTTGACCAGAGTGGAGGCAGCTGGTGAATAGCCATAATCTCGTTGTCGATTTCGGTAAGCATATCGGTACTCTCTATACGAGAGTACCTGTGCCATACCTCAAATGGATGGTGCAGTCAAATCACTCAAAGTCCGACATTGCCAGAGCCGAACTCGACCGGCGTGGAACTGTTACCCCGGAGATTGACGTTTCCGGACACGCAATTGATTCGGCCAGTAACCGGCTGCTCGGATTGTGGACCGGAACCAAGCACAACGGCGAAGGGCTACATGCGTGGTTATGCAGGATGGCTCTTGCTGCTTTCAAGTCGGGACCTCTGAACGAAGAGCACTGTATTATTCATAACGGGGTGAAATGGGTATTTGAACCCGGTGAATGGCCGGTACTCAAGACGGTAATGCCGAAATGAAGTTAATAGTTCGAAACAGCGGTGATCGGGATAGGTTTATTGATCTGATAAAACAGATTGATATTTCTAAACCGTTTACCGCCGTTTTCGAACCTGTCAAGAAGAAAAGAAGTCTTTCTCAGAACAAATTAATTCACCTATGGTTTAAGTGCCTTGAAGATGAGACAGGAACAAGCGCAGCAGTATGGAAGGAATATTTCAAAAAAAAGTTCCTTACCGTTTATCACGATATCTGCTTTGGAAAAGAAATAGAAACGGTAACCGGAACATCCGAACTTACTACTGGAGAATTCAAAGATTTTGTTGATCTTGTTCACCAAGATGCGCTTGAGCAGGGGTATTATCTACCTTGGCCCGACGATATGGGATATGATGATTTTATTTTAAAGTACGGAGGATGATATGGAAGGAACATTTATACCATGGTTTGTCTTTCTGGCAGTTGTATCAATTGTAATGATCGTATTCGTTAACAAACCGAAGAAAAAGGAGATATGTCACTATTGCCATGAGGATATAACAGACTGCGTTGATCACTGGTGCGAAGAAAAAATTAGAAAGGTACATGATGAGCAGTTAATGAGAGTGTACAACCACCAGACAAGAAAAGTAATTATAGAATACTGGTGTCCACAATGCCACAAAACCAGGCATAGAGTCATACTATTTAACCCCGAAAGTAATCTTCCTGATAGGACGATAACCAAAACTTCTTTATGCGGACCGTGCGAAAGAGTCTCAAGGGTATGAAGACATCAATTGATTGGCCTGGACTTGACTATACGATTCATCAGCAAGTTGGTTGCCAAAGAAATTGTTCCTACTGCTGGGTTCGTAATCGTGTATGGCCCAGAGTAAGACATCTGTACGGAGGCAACAATTTCAATGTTGTAACTGAACTTCCTGAGCAGCTTAATCGACTGAAGAAGATAAAAAAGCCATCTACGTTTTTTATTGGCCCATACACCGACATTGAATACTGCTCAAGGAAGTATATGAATTATACGCTTGGTATTCTGGCGCAGTATCCACAGCACATTTTTATGTTTCTCACCAAAGAGCCGCTTTCGTACCAAGGATTCGAGTGGCCCGATAACACCCGGCAGGGTATCACCATTACCGGAGCCGAGGACTTGGAGCGTCAGAGATACAAAATACTGTACTCTATGGATCTCCCACGGACGTTCTTTTCAATCGAGCCACTACTCGGAAGCATCCGGATTCAGATACCGTTCAAGGTTGATCCGGTTATCGTCGGAGCACAGACCGGAAAGGGAGCGGTTCCACCGCACAAGGATTGGATTAAAAGCGTAACTGATCATTGTATTCCGGAGAGAATTTACTGGAAGAAAAATATCAGGAAATTTTTATAAGTCAAATGAAGACACAGCACATTGAGTATTCGTGTTCAAAGTGTTATTTAATGGCCGCTCGATGTCCAATATATGAACTTTGGAGTGAAGAAGAAAAAAAGATGGCTATTCACAATAAGATATTATTTGATAATGGCCGTTGTATCATGTTAAGAACGTTTGAAATGGAGTTAAAGAATGGGAACTGATTTGGTGGTATTGATCGAAAAAAGCGGACTCAGCCAGATTCAAAAGAATCTGATGACGGAGAAGTTCGGTGAAGCTTTTAAAATCGCCAAAGAATGGGAAGAGAAGGCGTGTGCTATTGAAGTCACCGATGCCAACCAGACTGCGGACATGAAAATGGCGAGGGTTGGCCGGTTGTTTCTACGAGAGAAGCGTATTGCCATCGAGAAGACGCGCAAAGAAATGAAAGAATCGTCGCTCCGGGAAGGTAAAGCGATCGACCTACCTAATTGCGAATACACTCAAAGGGCTCATTGAACCAATCGAGGAATATCTCGATCAGCAGGAACACTTCGTTGAGCTTAAGGCCGCCAAAGAAGCCGCAGAGCAGGCTGAACGCGACCGTAAGGTAGCGGAAGCCAAGGCAGAGTCCTATCGTATCGCCAAGGAAGCCACAGACAGCGCAGAACGTGAAAGGATAAGGCTTGAGAATGAGAAGCTACGTGCAGAAAAAATAGAGGCCGACCGGTTGCGCAGAGAGGCCGATGAAAAGGTTCGGCAAGAACAGTTGAAAACTCGACAGGCTGAGGAGGCGCAACGTAAGGCCGAAGCTGACCGGAAAGCGGCTATAGAGCGGACAAGGATTGTTCAGGAAAAAAAGAATGAAGAGATCAAAGCGGTCCGGAATGAAAACATTCAGCTTCAGAAAAAAATTGAGAACCTTATCAAATGCCCGAAATGCGGACATGAATTTCCATTGCAAGTGAAATGATTTTCTAGTATATTTATCACCAGTGCTACCCGTTGGCCCGGATAGCACTATTTGACATGACTCACAGACACGAAATTAATACCCGTGTTTTGTTTTAAACTGCCTTGCCCGTGTGAGTCCGGGCGGGTGAGTTGGCCTGAAACAGAGCGCGGGTTTTTTTTATTTTGGAGTAATAATGCCATTTTTTATATCAAAGAAAAAAATTGAATTAATGGTTCAAAAAAAAGTTACATATCGTTGTGAGTTATTCAGGAATAATTTTGAAATGAGTATAAAAATAGGTGAGCTTGCTAAGAGTTTCGAAATAAGTCTATTAAAGCAACGGTATAATTCCGAGATTAAATTTTTAACCGATATTTTAGAGGACGAAAAAAATAAAACAAAGCGACTAGAAGCTATGCTACTGGAATGGGAAAGGAGAATGATATGCCCGATAAACCAAACAACCAACCGGTATTTCCGCAGTTAAAGGTTGATTTCGGGTTTGTTATTACAGATCCGTTAAAACCTGGAGTTACATTACTCGACTATTTTGCAGCAAGAGCGATGAAAAGTATGATATCTTATTTGTATTTCACAGAGTATGGTGAAGACGGACACTTTTACAGAAATGATGAAATTGCTAAAAAATCATTTGATATCGCTGTTGCCATGCTACGGGAACGGGAAAAGAGAATGCAATGAAACACTCTATTTGCGGATTCAATCATCTCGAATTACTTCTCAACAAAATAGATTGTGTGGATGTTCAAATAATCAGGTGTATCGTGGATTTCCGCGACACCGGTAAAATGAAAACTATCCGGGTGAACGACAAAGAGTATTTCTGGATATCCTATGAGTGGCTTATAGACGAACTTCCGATATGCGAAATAAGCAGCAGTAAAATGGTTGGAAGAATAATGTCGAAGCTTGTTCAAAACGGATTAATGGAGCGATATATTGAGTTGGGGAATAGGACTTATTACCGGTTCATTGAAGAAAAAATAAAAGCCCTTGTTTCTTTTCCACAATACGACCGCGGTACTAAAATGGAAGCACCTGCCCAAAAAAGTGCAGCGGTCCCTGCCCAAAAAAGTGCAGGCCCTGCCTTAGAAAGTTCCGCCATATATCCTAATACAAATAACCTAGTAACAAAAGAAGATCAAATAAAAGAGATAGTCCCTGAATATCGTGAATGTTCTGATCTTCTAAAAAAGCGTGTATTAGAAACGAGGCAGCAGAAGATAACTGAAGAGACACTTATTAAATGGGACAACACTGTTCGGTTAATGGTACAGAGGGATGAACGGGCACTGGAGGATATTAAAAAAATAATAAATGAGTGTCATGACATGCCGCCCCGGCCGAACGGTTTTACGTGGCGCGATAATATCCTTTCAATGGACACCTGCCGAATGAGATGGAATGAAGGAAAAATCTATATTGGAATGAATAATAACGGGAAAAAACATACAGATATTCCACCAGGAGGATCACGAATAATATGACAAGAATTGAATTTGATGTAAAAATTAATTGGTTTCTTGAGTTTTATGGTGTTGTAATGACACAACTTCAGTGCGGTGTATGGTTTAAAATATTTGGTAAATTGAAGCCTGACGAGTTGCAAAAGGCTTTTGATTGGCACATTGAACACGATCAGTATAGCACATTACCGGCACCAGGTAAGATCACCTATGCTCTTGAGCAGCTTGCCGATGAATATACCAATAGCCGACGCAGCGAATACCCGATACCGTCAGCTCTATGGTGTTCAGTCATAACCGAGTTCCCTGAAAGGCAGAACTATCCTCATTTTCCACCTGAGCCTTCAGATCCACCTACAGACGAAGAGCTGGCACCATGGAAGAGACTCTATGACCAGATATGCCGTAAGCCGGAGTCGATGAGAAAGCAGGCCGTAATCGAAGCTATGGAAGAATTGGAAGTAAAATACAAGTGAATCAGCTCGATTACGCAACCGAACGGATACCCCCCCAGGCTATTGATGTAGAACTCACTGTTCTTGGATCAATGATAAGTGACAGCGATTGTACATCCATAGCCGTTGAACAACTAACCGAGAACAGTTTTTACCTCCCGGCCAACCGAACAGTTTTTACCACCATAGCTGATATGTTCGAAAAAAATATCAGCATTGACCTTGTTACCCTAGCAGAAGCGCTGAGGAAAAACGGAAGCATTGGGGATGTTGGAGGGGAACCGTATCTTGGGGAAATAGCCGAGGCTGTAGCGACATCAGCGAATATGGAGTACTATTGTGAAATTCTTCTCGAAAAAGAAACTGCACGAAGTTTAATAAAGTCATCCGCTGAAATAACCAACGAATGCTATGAGGGCAAAAACAGGGATGAGTTGATAGATTACGCCGAGGGTAAAATATTTGATATTTCGTCAAAAAACGATCTGCAACGAAACACCATTTATTCAATGACTGATGTGGTACGTGACACCATAGATGATATGTCGATACGTCACGATCCGGATAGCGAATATGGATATAAGACGGGACTCGCTGACCTTGATGGACTCGTTGGTTATTTTTCGGAGTCGGAATATATCATACTTGCCGGCAGGCCGGGCAATGGGAAAACGGCAATGATGCTCACTATGTCAGTCAATATGGCGCTGGCCGGGATAAAGGTGGGAATAATAAGCCTTGAGATGACGCGCAAACAGCTGGGATATCGACTAAACTCAATGTTTTCAAACGTATCTGTTTTTAAAATGATGCACGGATTCACGGCAAGACATGATTTACCCGAGGTTCAGAAAGCTTTCTCAACAATCTCTGAACTCCCGATATGGATAGACGATACGGCGAGAGTGGGAATAATGAAGGTCCGCAGCGTGATCCGGCAAATGATTCGCAAGTATGGCTGTCAGATATTTTTTATAGACCACCTGCACATGATGGATTATAAGAGGCGTGAAGAGTACGCGGAGTTGAGTGAGATATCGGGGTGGATTTTCAAAACAAAAAAAGAATTCAACATCCCTATTATTTTACTGTGCCAGCTCGATAAGCCGGACCGGAAAAAGAAAACCGGAAGACCAAACTCAGCTGACCTCCGAGGAACCGGAGCACTGCACCAGGATGCTGAAACAATCATTTTTGTGCACCGACCGGAACTGTATGACGACAAGCTGGAGCTGTCGGGAATGGCCGAACTGATAGTTGATAAAAGTAGGAATGGACCGATAGGTATAGCCAATGTAATGTTTGATAAAACGACGGTACAGTTTAAAAATATAGCGAAGGGGTTTTGAGTGATAGCAGATTGGAAATTACCTGATAGGGTTACAATTTTATTGTCGGGATATCGTTTTATAGATAATTACATGAATATTCAGAAACGATATTTGCGAAACGATGGTATGTCGGTTATTTGTGGAATGGAGAACCATGACGGAAAATGGTGGCTGCATGTATCGTGTGCTAAACCAGATCGATTACCGACGTGGGAAGATTTAAAGGAAGTAAAAAATACTTTCATTGGAAGAAACAAAAAAGCAATTCAGATTCTTCCAAATGAAAAAGATTATGTAAATATTCATCCGTACTGTTTACATCTTTATAATTGTGACAATGATATGCTTCCAGATTTTACTCACGAGGGACAATTATGAGTTATCCAGTATGCCCTAATTGTGGGGCGGAATACCCTCACCTATGCACTGATGGTACGTGGTTGTGCGACGAGTGTAGATATAGGTATGGTATTGCAACGAATGTTAAAATATCAGATGTTTTTTTACCAATGCCAAGTAAAAATTAAATGCCAAAATTAGAAGCCTATCACCATTACAGGCTAAAAGGATCTCCAAAGAATAACGAACATTTTATAATCCCTATTGCCGATAGGGAAGTAAGTCAAAAAATGTTTGATGAGTATAAAGATGTTACCAAAGGAAACGGGTCGGTTGCTATAATGGTCAAATTTGATTGTGTGGAGGAAATATGAGGAATATGAGTTTTTCTCTGACGACTGAACAGATACGGAATAAAACTAAATTTGTTACCAGACGACTTGGATGGAGATTTTTAAAGGTTGGAGAATACGTTCAGGTTGTTGAAAAATGTCAAGGATTGAAAAAGGGTGAGAAGATAAAAAAGATTACCGTTATAAAAGTGGTATCGACCGCAAGGCAAATGTTGAACGAAATAACACAGAGAGACTGTTTTCTCGAAGGGTTTCCAAAAATGACACCAAAACAATTTATTAAAATGTTCTGCAATGCAAACAAGTGTCCTGATGATATAGAGATTACTCGAATAAAGTTTGAGTACGTAATCAAAAAAAACGAAACAAGTGATTTAACGTTTGGATATCAATAATTTCCCCCTATAAAATAACTGCCAGTGATAGATGTGATTAGTGATGATTGTACTCGGCCGGATGCGTGGCGGAATACGGCGTAGGGGGTTTTTTAAAAGGACAAGGTATGATGTTCCCAAAAAAACGATGGAGTCAACCCGACGAGAGTAAAACCATGGTGGCAGAGTGCCCCGAATCGCTGATGCAGGGAGCGGTGGACGAATACTTGGCGTTGAAGCGGTTGAAGTACTATCGGATACCGGACGGCTTTTTTCGCTGGATAAAGATGAAAGCTCCGGCTGGTATACAGAAATGGTTTTTCGGTATGTTCGGAGGACAACCGGACAACACGGTGATAATTCCGCTGGGCGACGGTTTGGCTCTGGCGCTGTTGTTGGAACTAAAGACCCAGGACAGTAAGGGTAGAGCGATCGGCAAGCTCCACGGCAAGCAGAAGTGGGAAGGTGAGGAATGGAAGGTGTGTCGAAGCGTGGATGAAGCCATAAAAGAAATCGACAAATTTGAAAAAATTGCAGAAGAGTATAAAAAACTATTGACACCATAACCTTAATTGATTATATTTGATATTAATCAAGAAAGGGTGGTGAACATGAAAGTACGAGTTGATTACGATAAGGCGCAGGGAACGATGGTTTTAATTGTTTCGGCAGAAAACGAAACTGAAGAACAAATTTTAGATATTGCCCATCGAGATCATTTTCGGTGGTGTCGCACCCATATTTCTGAAGGAGAACACTCTGTATCTTTTGGGAGTCCGACGAAATGAAACTCCTTACTACTATCGATAATGGAAATGGTGACTGGGCTCGGTGGGTTCATGAAGACGACACTGTTTATTATCTGCAATCCACATACGATGAGCGGATGATTCCAAAAACTGCAGGGTTTGGATGGTGCCCGACGAAAAAAGTGTGGTATACCATTGACCGGGACAAGGCCGCGAAACTGGCGGAGTATGCAGTATCCACCGAACTTCGTGAAGAACTTGCCGGGATAAAAGTTCACCAGACGGTAAGCCTCGCAGCAAGCAGAGCGGCGAGTTCTAAAATGGAATTTCCGCATCCTGAAGGATATGACTACTATCCGTTTCAGAAAGCTGGAATCGAGTATTCGTTGCAGCGTGTGAATACTCTCAATTGTGACGAAATGGGCGTCGGGAAAACGATTCAGGCGCTTGGGTTTATCAACTGCAATCCGAGTGTTAAAACCGTTCTTGTAGTGTGTCCAGCATCGATTAAAACCAATTGGATCAACGAAGCTGAACGGTGGCTCACCAGGTCATTTAAAATGGCTATAGGGGATTCAAAGAGGGTTCCGATGCCTGAAGACGGGTACGATTTTGTGGTGATCAATTATGAGGTGCTGCGGAAGCTGGAAAACAACCAGCGGGTAACGAGTATAAAGTGGGATCTCGTTATTCTGGATGAAATGCATTTTATCAGGAATACTCGAACACTTGGCTTCAGGTCGATAGCCGGGGGAAGTAAAAAAGACGACGAGCGGGTGTACAACAAATTGGATGCAGCGCACATTATCGGGCTGACCGGGACGCCAGTATGCAATCGACCAGCAGAGTTATGGCCGTTGATTTCCCTACTCGATCCGGAGCACTGGAATCAAAAGACGTTTTGGTATTTTCATAAACGGTACTGCGACGTACATAGTAACGGGTATGGCATGGATTTTAAAGGCCACGCTTCAGATGAAAAGCTTGAGGAACTTCAGGTTAAACTTCGTGAGACGATAATGATACGCCGACTGAAAAAAGATGTGCTTACCGAACTTCCTCCAAAAGTGAGGCAGGTTATCGAACTCGAATACGACGAAACCGACAGCACGGTAGTGGCAGCGATCAACCGGGAGAAGGAATATATCGAACGAACAAACACCGAAGCTCTTGAAGTAGCTGTTGAGATTGCCAAGGCCGACGATGATGAACATGCTTATAAAGTGGCAATCGAACGGTTGGAGTCTGAAAATAAATTTAGGTTTGACGAAATGGCTGCAATGCGAAAATCCACGGCTATCGCAAAGATTCCCTATGTGATAAAATTCGTTGAAGATCAACTTGAAAATTCTGACAAAGTGGTTATCGCGGCATGGCACCACGAAATGATCGAGGCGATTGCAAACCATTGGAAAGACGAATCAGTTGCCATTTACGGTGATACTCCAATAGACCAGCGTCAGCAGTTGGTGGACTGGTTTCAAACTGATCCAAAGTGTCGCGTGGCCGTTTTGGGGATCAAGGCTGCAGGAGTAGGGATAACCCTTACCGCGGCATCGGTGATCGACGTTGTAGAGCTTCCTTGGACCCCTGGCGACCTTTCTCAGGTCGAAGACCGACTTCATAGAATAGGTCAGACCGACACGGTAAATGTGTATCACCTGGTACTCAAGGATTCAATTGATGTTCTGATGGCAAAAACGCTCATTGAAAAACAGGAGGTAGTAGAATCGGCACTGAATACCGTGCAGAATCGGGAAGTAAAAGTTGAGAAATCGACACGGTGGCTGAAGCGTGAACGGATTATCGAAGAGGCGCATGGTTTGACCACTGAAATAGTTCAAGAGATTCACGCCGCTTTGAAATATATGAGCGGTATGGACGGAGATTACGCGCGGTCATTGAACGACATTGGATATAATAAAATTGATACCAAGATAGGGCATGAGCTATCGGAGCGCGAATCGATTACCGCAAAACAGGCGGTACTTGCTAAGCATATTTTGAAAAAGTACAAGCGGCAAATACCTGAAAATATTTACAACAAAATATTTGCATAGATAACAATTATTCATTATATTTAAATTATGCCAGCAAAAAAAGAAATGTCAATAGGTAAATGCTCTGGTGTTATGGTTACCATCACTGGAGCAAACAGTGGTAAACTTGCTGATCTTGAGCAAGTAATGGTTCGGGAACGTCGGGTTGATGGAGTTAAAGATATTCCGAACGCCGACATTATTAACGATGCCATCACGGTGGCGCATCGGATAAAGTGTGGAGGAACAAATGAATAGTATTGATAAGCAAGTACGTGACCTCAACAAGCTGGAAAAGACTCTTCGAGGTATACGAATACTTGTTGTTGCTCGGAAGGATGGCACCATAAAAGTGAAGTGGGGAAAGAAACTCGACTTACTCACCGTGCCGTCGAAAGAGTGGGGAAATGAGATAAAGATGGAATTCGATGCTGTAATCAATCGAAAGGCGAACATGATTGCCGAGGCAATGGTTATAGTTCGCGGAGGGGTTGAGCAGTTGAATCTTTTTGGAAAGGATAAAAACGATGGGGATCAGGGACAAGACATGGGTGCGCCGGGACGGAAACGGGTATTGGATACAGATATCCAAGATACGCCGAGGGGAACGGAACATACGGACTCAATTCCCGCAAGAGTCGATAGCGGTACTGGCGAATAGCCTAGTCCTTGAGGGGCAGCGCGATCCTGTAAGGGGATATCTGTCGGACGATGAGGAATGGTTCGAGTACACTGACGGAGAACGTCGTCACAGGGCTGCAAATTATGCAATTGCCAATTTATCATGGGAAAAAACAGAGCTGTACTGTGAACTCGAAGAGAAAGTTTGCGGAAAAAAGCTTTCTGGAGCTGATCTGATACTGAAACAGCTTTCCTATGGTACCACCACAGAGCCTCTTTGTGCAGACGATAAGGCATCAGCCATAAAAGAATTGGTTGATGGTGGAATGAAAAAATCAGATATTGCAAAGAGACTCGGGTGTAGTGACCAGCACATCAGGGACCTTATCAAACTGCTCGAAGCTCCTGCCGATATCAGGCAGGCCGTAAAAGAAGGAGCTATAAGCCCAACGGCTGCACTTAAGACGGCCAGAGCACGTAGGGGTGTACAAACTGAGGTTATCGACCGGATTGCTCGTGGTGAGCGTGTGAAGAACACTGACGTTGATTTCAACGATGGCAAGCAGTCGCCAATGACATCCAAAGAGGTTGAAGCGCAAATAAAAATTGCGGACAAATATTTTTCGCTTCCCAAGTCTAGTGACAAAGACCGGGCGAAATATCGGGCGATGATAGAAGCATTTCGGATAACGCAACGACAGGCTGATCCTCTAAAATGATTGCAACTGATCACACTGCCATTAAAATGGCTAGAAATCGTGTCCGAATACAGCACAAAGTTTATTTATATGAGGCAGAGATAAATATTCTTTATGGGTTTGCTGGAGGAACTGTTTCGGATAACGTACATGCGATAGTAGCTTCGTTTTTAAGAAAGATTGGAAAGAAAATGGATTTTCTTAAAGAAAGAGATATTAACAGGATCAACGAGATACGCAGGGCCATTACGGCTTTGAAGTAGTTA
>Ga0172380_10001880_pt1 | contig 35070 bp, 29 predicted proteins | sample Leawe162metaG_FD_119747 | JGI IMG/M metagenome (GOLD analysis project Ga0172380, IMG submission 119747) | Leachate microbial communities from a municipal landfill in Southern Ontario, Canada - Leachate well 162 metaG | ecosystem: Engineered > Solid waste > Landfill > Unclassified | place...
ATCCGCATCGGGTAGAGGATGCCATCGAGGTGGTCGCATTCGTGCTGCACGACGCGGGCGTGGAAGCCCGCGACCTCGCGCTCGAAACTGCCACCCTGCTCGTCGCAACCGCGGTAGCGTATGCGCTTCCAGCGCGGCACCATGCCGCGCATCCCGGGTACCGAGAGGCAGCCTTCCCAACCGTCCTCCTCTTCGTCGGACAGCGCTTCGAGTTCCGGGTTGATCAGCACCGTATAGGGGACCGGTGCCGCCTCGGGGTAACGTGGGTTTGCCTCGAAGCCGAAGATCACCACCCGCAACGCGACGCCGATTTGCGGCGCCGCCAGACCTGCCCCATCGAGATGGACCATGGTATCCCTCATGTCGGCGAGCAAGGCCGCCAATTCGGGGCTGGCAAAGTCGCGTACCGGGCGCGCGATCTCAAGCAGGCGGGGGTCGCCCATGCGCAGGACTTCTCTGATCATGGCGCCATTGTAGCGCCGCCGCGTTCAGCTGTTGCCGGCGATGCGACTCTTTTCCAGGAGGCGGTAGAGGGTGACGCGGGAAATGCCCAGTTCGCTGGCCGCCTTGGTCATGTTGTTGTCGGTCTTGCGCAAGGCATTTTCTATGGCGGCCTGCTCAGCCACCATTCTCGCCTTGTGCAGACTCAACACTGGCCTCCGCTTGGCTGTCTGCCAGGGCGGCGGCAGGTGGCGACTCGCCAGGGTCGCCATGCCGTAGGCGTGACCGAGCGTGAGCAAGAGTCGCTGGCTGTCTGCAGGCAGGGTGTGATAGTCGAAGAAATTGGCGCGGATCTTCCGGCTGACGTTGGCCAGGCGCATGGACTCGGGCGCGACCAGGGCGACCCATTCCATCGAAGATCCGCCGTTGATCGATCTGCCGTCGAGGAGATCCCAGTCACCCGGTTGACCGAACAGTGCAACACCGACATGGAATTGTCGCGAGGCGATCAGACGCCGCACGTCTTCCTGGCGCTCGACGGTACGCACGTCCCACCCGGCAGCGCAGATATCCTCGCAGAGAACGACCTCGCCGAGTTCCGGCTTCAGATACAGCAATTTGCGTTTGGTCCCGTCCAAAACATCCCCCTCAAGAGATTGCCCGAATCCGTCAATATTATATACGCATATTGATGGCTCTTGTTCAAACTCTTGAGCATCCCCCGTTCGGCGGATCAAGACGAAACCCCGAAGGACGAGTGCGGGGTATCGGGGCTCAGATCGAGCCGGCAGAGATGAATCCGAGGAGCTTGCGCACCCGCCCCATGGCCTCGTGCAGGACCGCTTCGATTCCCGAGAAACGTATCATCGTCTGGCTGTCACCGCGTCCTGCCGCCCAGTTGGCAACCACCGCCAACGCCGCGTAGGGACATCCGACTTCACGGGCCAGGGCCGCTTCCGGCATGCCGGTCATGCCGACAATATCGGCACCGTCGCGCGCAAAGCGATCGATCTCGGCCGCCGTCTCCAGACGAGGCCCCTGGCTCACCGCATAGACGGCGCCATCGACGATGGCTTCGCCGGCGGCTGCGCCGGCTGCAATCACTTGCTGGCGCAGGGGTTCGTCGTAGGGGTGGGTGAAGTCGATGTGTACCACCTGATGGTCGATACCGTCATGGAAACTCATCTGCCGCCCCCAGGTGTAGTCGATGATCTGATGGGGAACCACCAGCATGCCCGGCGCCAGGTCGGCGCGAATGCCTCCCACCGACGCCACCGAAACGATGTGGGTTGCCTGAGCAACCTTGGCCAGGGCATGGATGTTGGCGCGGTAGTTGACCAGGTGTGGTGGTATCGTGTGGCCATAGCCGTGGCGCGCCATGAACACCACCTCCTGCGGACCGATCTTGCCGAAGGTCAGTGCCCCGGACGGTTCCCCGTAGGGGGTACGGGCGATTTGCCGATGCGAAATCTCGAGATTCCCCAATTGCGTCAGCCCGGTACCGCCGATGATTGCCAGCATGAGTCTTCCTGCCCGTCAAAATCCCGCACTTTAGCACGCGACCCGATTGCGCCGAGGAGGGGGAAGCTGACGTGCTATACTGCCGCCCCTTTCGCAGCAGCGCCCGCGCCCCTTCTCTCAATGTCCCGTTCCATACGCAATATCGCCATCATCGCCCACGTCGACCACGGCAAGACCACCCTGGTCGATCAGCTGCTGCGCCAGTCGGGAACCTTCGCCGCTCACCAGCACCTGACCGAGCGGGTGATGGATTCGAACGATCTGGAGAAGGAGCGCGGCATCACCATCCTGGCCAAGAACTGCGCCATAGACTACGCGGGCACCCACATCAACATCGTGGACACGCCCGGACACGCCGATTTCGGCGGCGAGGTCGAGCGCGTGCTGTCCATGGTGGACGGCGCCCTGTTGCTGGTAGACGCCGTCGAAGGACCGATGCCGCAGACCCGCTTCGTCACGCGCAAGGCGCTCGCCCTGGGGCTCAAGCCGATCGTCGTTATCAACAAGATCGACCGGCCGGGTGCGCGCCCGGATTGGGTCATCGACCAAACCTTCGACCTGTTCGACAAGCTCGGCGCCACGGAGGAACAGCTGGATTTTCCCGTGGTCTTCGCCTCCGCCCTGAACGGCTACGCCATGCTCGACGCCAGCCAGCCCGGCACCGACATGCGTCCGTTATTCGAGGCCATCATCAAGCACGTGGCGCAGCCCAATGTCGACGTAGACGGACCCCTGCAGCTGCAGATCTGTTCGCTCGACTACTCGAGCTACGTCGGCCGCATTGGTGTCGGCCGCATCACCCATGGCCGCCTGCGTCCGGCCCAGGAAGTCACCGTGATGGCCGGGGAGGAAGACAAGGGGCGTGCCAAGATCGGCCAGGTACTGGTATTCAAGGGCCTGGAACGCGAACCGACGCAGGAGGCCGAGGCCGGCGACATCGTCCTGGTCACCGGCGTCGAGGCGGTCGGCATCGGTGTCACCCTTTGCGATCCGGAGCGGCCGATCGGCCTGCCCCTGCTCAAGGTGGATGAGCCGACCTTGACCATGAACTTCCAGGTCAACACCTCGCCCTTCGCCGGCAAGGAAGGCAAGTTCGTCACTAGCCGCCAGCTGCGCGAGCGCCTGCAAAAGGAGTTGCAGGCCAACGTCGCCTTGCGCGTCGAGGACACCGGCGACACCGACGTGTTTCTGGTCTCCGGACGCGGCGAGCTGCATCTGACCATCCTGCTCGAGACCATGCGCCGCGAGGGTTACGAACTGGCCGTGTCGAGGCCGCGCGTCATCTTCAAGGAGGTCGATGGCGTCAAGATGGAGCCCTACGAATTGCTCACCGTAGACGTCGAAGAAGTGCATCAGGGCGGCGTCATGGAAGAACTTGGGCGACGCCGCGGCGAGGTCCAGGACATGCAGTCCGACGGCAAGGGTCGCGTCCGCCTCGAATACCGCATTCCTGCGCGCGGCCTGATCGGTTTCCAGGGGGAGTTCATGACCCTGACCCGCGGCACTGGCTTGGCCAGCCACGTCTTCGACGATTACGGCCCGCTCTCCGGAGACTTGGCAGAACGCCGCAATGGCGTGCTCATCTCGGCGGAGAATGGCCCGGCGGTGGCCTACGCGCTATGGAAGCTGCAGGACCGCGGCCGCATGTTCGTATCGCACAACGACCCGCTCTACGAAGGCATGATCATCGGTGTACATAGCCGCGACAACGATCTGGTGGTCAATCCGATCAAAGGCAAGCAACTGACCAACGTCCGCGCCTCAGGCACCGACGAAGCGGTGCGCTTGACCCCGCCGATTCAGTTGACGCTGGAGTCGGCCGTCGAATTCATCGCCGACGACGAACTGGTGGAGATCACGCCCAAGTCGATCCGCATCAGAAAACGCTACCTCACCGAGATCGAGCGCAAGCGGGCCAGCCGCGCCGCAGCCTGATTGCTTTCGGCGGATAGACAAGGGGATGTCTCCCCTTGTTGGTGCTTTTCTTAGGCTATCGCTCTAGCGATTGCAAACACAGGATAGCCGCTAGTCGTTCAGCGCATAGATATCCGGCAGATTGCGCCATGCACCCTCGACGTCCATGCCGAAGCCGAACAGGTAGCGGTTGGGCAGGGTCAAGCCAACAAAATCGGCCCTGATCGGTTTCGCCCTGCCCAGGTCCTTGTCCGCCATCACCGCCGTGTAACAGGCGGAAGCACCGAGCTGGAGCAGGCGCGCCTTGATGGCGGCCAGGGTGACTCCTTCGTCGAGAATATCATCGAGCACCAGCACGCAACGACCCGGCACCTTCTGCTCTGGCAGCACGCGCCACTGCAGTTGGCCGCCGCGGGTGCTGTCGTTGTAACGGGTGACGTGCAGAAAATCGAACTCGAGGGGAAAGGCGAGCTTGGGCAGCAGGCTGCCGGCAAACACCACGGCACCGCCCATCACCGCCAGCACCAAGGGCTGCCGGTCGGCGAGCTGCGCCGCAATTTCCCTCGCCAGCCTGTCCAGCGCCTTCGCGATGGCGTCCGCAGAACAAACCTGTTCGGCGGCCTTGAGGGTGCGCCACGCCTCCTCGCGATTCATGGGCCATCCAGATAAGCCGAAAACTCCGCACCCACCTCGGGGTGGCGACGGCCGAATTCGACGGTCGCTCTCAGATAGCCCAGCTTCGAACCGCAGTCGTAGCGTGTGCCGACAAAGCGATAGGCCAGGACCTGTTGCTCGGCGAGGAGCGAGGCGATGCCATCGGTGAGCTGTATCTCGCCGCCTGATCCGGGCTGGACCCGTTCAAGGTGCGCGAAAATCCTCGGCGTCAGAATGTAGCGGCCGATCACCGCCAGGTTCGATGGCGCCTGTTCCGGCCGCGGCTTTTCGACGATGGCGCTAACCCGTTCTATGCGTTCGGCCAGCGCCTGCGCCGCGACGATGCCATAGCGTCCGGTGTCTGCCGCCGGCACCTCCTCGACGCCGAGCACCGAGCAGTTGTAGTAATCGTAGGTCTCCACCATCTGTTTCATCACCGGCGGCTCGCCTGCCAGCAGGTCGTCGGCGAGCAGGACGGCGAACGGCTCGTTGCCGATGATGGACTTGGCGCAGAGCACGGCGTGACCCAGGCCCAGCGCCTCGGCCTGGCGCAGATAGCAGCAATTGATCTGCTTGGGCAGCAAGTTGCGCACGAACTCGAGCAGTTCGGTCTTGCCGTGGCGTTCGAGTTCCGCCTCCAGTTCGTAGGCCTTGTCGAAATGGTCTTCGATGGCGCGCTTGCTGCGCCCGGTGACGAAGATCATGTCGGTGATACCCGCGGCCACCGCCTCCTCCACAGCATACTGGATCAGTGGCTTATCGACGATGGGCATCATTTCCTTGGGGCTGGCCTTGGTCGCCGGCAAGAAGCGCGTGCCGAGCCCTGCGACAGGGAAAACGGCCTTGGTGACCCTGCTCATCTCATTCCTCCAGGAGTTTCGTGAGTTGCGCCTCGTCGAGGACAGCAATCCCCAATTGCAGCGCGCGTTCCAGCTTGGAGCCGGCCTCTGCGCCAGCGACCACGAAGTCAGTCTTCTTCGACACCGATCCCGCCACCTTTCCGCCCCGCGCCTCGATCAGCGCCTGCGCCTGGTCCCGGCTCAGACCGGGCAGCGTTCCGGTCAGCACCAGCGTCTTGCCGGCGAGAGGGCCTTGCGGCGCCCGCATCGGCTCGCCCTCGGGCAGGTGCAGGCTCTCGCGCAGCCGCGCGATCACCCGACGATTGTGTTCCTCGTCGAGGAAATGGCGGATGGAACTGGCGACCACCGGACCCACCTCGGGCACTTCAAGCAATTCCGCCTCGCTGGCGTCGAGCAGAGCATCGATGCGGCCGAAATGCCGCGCCAAGTCTTTGGCCGTGCTCTCGCCGACATTACGTATGCCCAGACCATAGATGAAGCGGGCCAGGGTCGTCGTCCTGCTGGCGGCGATCGCCGCCAAGATGTTTGCGGCAGACTTCTCGCCCATGCGTTCGAGTCCGGCAAGATCCGCCAACTGCAGGCTGTAGAGGTCGGCGGGTGTCTCGACCAGGCCTCTGGCCACCAGTTGCTCCACCAGCTTCTCGCCCAAGCCCTCGACATCCAGGGCCCGGCGCGAGGCGAAATGCAGCAGCGCCCCCATGCGTTGCGCCGGGCAATAGAGGCCGCCGGTACACCGGGCGATGGCCTCGTCCTGCGGGCGTTCCACCGTCGAACCGCAAACCGGGCACTTGTCCGGCATGACGAACTCGCGCGCATCTTCGGGCCGCTTCTCCGGCACCACGGCCGCCACTTCGGGAATCACATCGCCGGCACGGCGCACCATCACCCAGTCGCCGATGCGCACGTCCTTGCGGCGGACCTCGCCTTCGTTGTGCAGCGTCGCATTGGTCACCGTCACGCCGCCGACAAAGACCGGTTCTAGGCGAGCGACCGGGGTCAGCGCTCCCGTGCGGCCGACCTGCACCTCGATATCGACGACCCGCGTGCTCGCCTCCTGGGCCGGAAACTTGTGCGCCAGCGCGAAGCGCGGCGCGCGCGAGACGAAGCCGAGTGCTTGCTGCCAGTCGTAGCGATCGACCTTATACACGACGCCGTCGATATCGTAGGGCAGGCTGTCGCGCAACGCGCCGATGCGCCGGTAGTAACCGAGCAGCCCCTCCAGGCCCGACACCGTCTGCCGCTGCGCCGCCACCGGCAAACCCCAGTTCGCCAATTGCACCATCAACGCGCTGTGGGTGCTAGGCAGCGGCAGGCCCTCCAGCTCGGCCAGGGCGTAGGCGAGAAAATGCAGCGGCCGCGTTGCCGTGACCCTGGGATCGAGCTGGCGCAGGCTGCCTGCTGCGGCGTTGCGCGGATTGATGAACTCGCGGCTACCCGTTTCGCGCTGGCGCTGATTGAGTTGGTCGAAATCGCGGCGGAAGAGCAGCACCTCGCCGCGCACTTCCAGCCGCTGCGGCAGCACCTTGCCCTGCAGCCGCAGCGGTATGCTGCGCACCGTGCGCAGATTAGCGCTCACGTCCTCGCCGCTGTATCCGTCGCCGCGCGTCGCCCCGTAGGAGAACAGGCCGCGCTCATAGACGAGGGTGATCGCCAGTCCATCGAGCTTCGGTTCGCAGGCGTAGTCGACGACGGCGTTATCCAGGCCCTCGCGGCAGCGCCGGTCGAAGGCGGCCACCTCAGCTTCGTCGAAGGCGTTGTTGAGCGAGAGCATGGGCAAACGATGCTCTCGCTGGGCAAATTCGGCCAGGGGTGCGCCGCCGACCCGCTGCGTCGGCGAATCGGGACTGCACAACTCCGGGTGCGCCGCCTCCAGTGTCTGCAACTCGCGAAACAGCCGGTCGTATTCGGCATCGGCGATGGTCGGCGCGTCGAGGACATAGTAGGCGCGGTTATGCGTCTCCAGCTCGGCCCGCAGCGCTAGCACTCGTTCGGCGATCGCTGGCGCAGCCGCCATGGCGATGCCTAGGCGTATAGCCGCAGGGCGCGCCGGCCTCCGGCGGGAATCTCGGCGGCGCGCATCTTCTCCTGGAACTCGGCGATCTTGGCGCGTATCGCCGCTAGCGCGGCGTCAGCCAAAGGCTGGCGCGCTTCATCGACCAGTTCCAATTCCTGCTTGGCCTTCAGCGTTGCGGCAAATTCCAGCAGGCGGTCGAATGCTTCGACGCCGTCTGCGACCAGGGGAACATCGATGCTCAAGCTCAAGCCCTCGAGTTCCTGCTCGGCAGTCAGCGGCAGCCCGCCCAGAGCGGAAACGACGAATTGCGTTTGCCCGGCTGCATCGATGGCGTGCATCAGCCCGTCGTCTTCGCGTTCGAATCGGCCCGTCTGCAGCAGGCTCTGCAATCCGGCGCGGTCGAGATGCTTGCCGCCGCGCCCGACGAGATTGACACCGATGCGCCAATCGACGCTGGCGCAGAATTGGTCCAGTTCACGGGCCTGGGCGAGCAGTTCGGCGACAGGCGGCAAATCGGTCTCCGCGCCTATGGCCTCGGCGAGCTGGCCTGCTCCGTTGCGGAGATTGGTCAGCGTCGCCTCGTCCAGCGGACCGCTGCGGTCGGCCAGTTGCAGCACGCCCACGAAGCTGCTGCAGTTGCCGGCATCATGGGCGTTCAACAGCCGCCATTGCCCCTGGTGCCAAGCCAGCCAGCGCAGGCTGTCGGCGAACGCTTCGAGGTACTGGCGCTGCGCCTGCCAGAAGACAGGGGCGGCGAGTTCGGCGCGCGGTCGCAGTGAAATCAGGCAGTCTATCGCCGGGTCGGCCAGTTCCAGCGGCGCATCATGCAGCTCATGCGTCTCATGTTCAGCTTCGGCGCCGCCCATCACCGGCTCGATGCGCTGCCGCCCGCGCTGGTCCTGGTCTTGATTGGCGTCCATCTCGGCGGCGAGCGGGTCGCCGCGCTCGCCGCCGAATATCTGCCCGGCGGCGCGGCGCTGACGGTATTCCTGCCACCGGTTGTAGACCCATACCGCGAACACGAACAGCGCCGCCAGTGCGATCAGGCTCAAGTGCAGATCGCTGGCGATCCAGGCGCCCATCAGGCGGCGACCTCCTCGCTCATGCGCAGCGCTTCCTCGATATCGACTTCGACCACGCGCGACACACCCTGCTCCTGCATGGTGACGCCGATCAGCTGCTGGGCCATTTCCATGGCGATCTTGTTGTGGCTGATGAAGAGGAACTGGGTCTGCAGCGACATGCGCTTGACCAGATTGCAGAAACGTTCGGTATTGGTGTCGTCGAGCGGCGCGTCGACCTCGTCGAGCAGACAGAAGGGCGCCGGATTGAGCTGAAACAGGGCGAACACCAGGGCCGTGGCGGTGAGGGCTTTTTCGCCGCCGGAGAGCAGGTGGATGCTGCTGTTCTTCTTGCCCGGCGGCTGCGCCATAACCTGGATGCCGGCATCGAGGATCTCTTCACCGGTGAGGACCAGGCGCGCTTCGCCGCCGCCGAACAGCTGCGGAAACAGCTTGCCGAAATGCTCATTGACGCTATCGTAGGTGCGCTGCAGCTGCTCGCGGGTTTCACGGTCGATGCGGCGTATGGCGTCTTGCAGCGTGGCGATGGCCTCGGCGAGATCGTTGGCCTGATCCGACAGATAGCCGCGGCGCTGGCGCGCCGTATTCAATTCCTCGAGAGCCGCCAGATTCACTGGACCGAGAGCCGCTATCTCATCGTGCAAGAGCTGGATGTCGGCGCTGAGGCCTGCCTCCCTGAGACCCGGCACGAGATCGGTGGCCAGTTCGGCCTCCGCCGCTTCGCTGTCTATCTTCGCCTCGACCAGGCGCTCGGCAAACTGCTGCTCGTTGAGCAGCGCCGCCTGTGCTCTCAGGCGCAGCTCGTTGATACGCTCGCGCAGTGGGTTCAAACCCTGTTCGATGACCTGGCGGCCATCGTCCAGGCTCTTCAGCTCGGCGCTCGCCCCCTCCAGGGCGTTGCGCCTGCCCGCGAGCAGGGATTCGCGCTCCTGGCGCGCCGCCAATGCCGCCTGCAGTCCCGTCTGCGCCGCGTCGTCGCTGATGGCGGCGAGCTCCGCGCTGGCTGCTTGCTTGTCCGCGGCGACGCGTGCCAGTTGTGTCTTCGCCGTGTCCAGGGAGCGCGCGTTGTCCTCCAGCTTGGAGATGCACTCGCGTTCGGTGAAGCGCACTTCCTGCGCCTCGCGCGCCAGCGTCTGCTCCTGGCTGCGCGCTTCGCGCAGCGCCGTATCGCTTGCGCGCTGCGCCTCCATGGCGGCATCGAGCCGCCCGCGCGCCTGTTCCAGTTGGGCACGGAAATCCGCCGCCTGCGCTTCGGCGCGCGCCAGTTCCTGCTTTTCGCTTTCCTCCCCCGCGGCGATTTCCTGCAGGTCGCGCGCGAGTTGCGCCGCCCGCTCCTCGTAGCGGGACTGCGCCTGGCTCAGGGTCAGCGCTTCGACCTGGGCCGCGTGCGCGCGCTGCCGCGCGAGCCCGACAGCGCGCCGCAGTTCGGCCAACTGCTCCTGCAGTTGCGCCCGCTGCGTCTCGCACTGAGCGAGCGCTCCCCGCGCCGCTTCTTCATCCTGCGCCTGCCGCGCCAGCAAAGCGTCGAGCTCGTCGATCTCCCGCTGCCGCTCGATGACGCCGTGGATACGGGTGTCGGGCACGTAGAGGAGCAGGCTGCCGGCGCTGCGCAGGTGACCCTGGCGATTGACCCAGGTGGCGCCGCCCGTGACATCGGCGGAGCCCAAATCCTCGCAGGCGAATACACCGCCCAGCCAGTGATCCAGGGTGGCGGCAAAGCGCGGCTCGCTGCATTGCACCTTGGCGCGCAAGGAGAGGCCGTTGCCGGTCGCAGCCACCTCGGCATCGGGCAGCGCCAGGGCGAAATTCATCGGCGGTGGGTCCGCGAGCGCCGCGATGGCAACGGTGACATCGCTGGCCAGCGCCGCCAGCCGCTCGCGCAAGACCGCTTCGAGCGCTGTTTCCCAGCCGGGCTCGACCTGGATGCTGCGCCACAGCGGCGTTGCGGTGGCTAGCCCCAAGCGATTCAGCCAATCGCCGATCTCGCCGCTCTGCTCGACGCGGCGCTGCAGTTGCTGCAGGGCGTCGCGCCTGGCGCGGGTTTCGGTGAGCTGGCGGTGACTGGCCTGCAAGCGCTCCCGCGCCGCCGCGAGATCAGTCTCCAAGCCAGGCAGCCGGTCCTCGCCCGCGCTCAACTGGTCCTGTGCCGCCAGCTGTTCCTGCTCTGCGGCGGTGACGGCTTGACGGCTCGCCGCTAGCAGCTGCGGATCCGGTTGCAGCAGCGCAGCGCGCTCCTGCTCACAGCGGCTGCGCCGCTGCAGGTAAGCATCCAGCGCACGAGTGGCGTGGATGCGATTGGCCTCACCGACGCGGGCACCCTGCTCCGCCTCGTTGACCGAGCGGCGCGCCGTGGCGAGCTCTTCTTCGGCCTCGCGCACGGCTTGCTCGGCCTGAGGCAGCCTTGCCGCCGCCGCTTGGTGGCGGGCGACCGAATCATCGGCGCGCAAGCGGGCGTTGTCGAGCAATGCCCGCCAACGGCTTTCGTCACGCTCCAGTTCGAGGCACGAATTGCTCCAGTGCGCCTCCTCGCCGGCGAGCTGGCCCAGCCGCGTCTCGAGCTTCTGCCGTGCGTCGCGCAGATGATGGATCTCGCTCTCCAGCCGGTTCACCTCGGCGTTGGCCGCCACCATGTCGCGCTGTGCCGCGTGCAGGGTATCGCTGGCGCTGAAGTGCGCCTCGCGCGCCACCTCGATCTTCGCCTCCAACTCGCGCAATTGCGCCGACTCCGCCTCGAGCCGGGTCGCGGCCTTGCCCACCTCGCGCTCGTGCCGCTGATGCTCGGCGCGGGCATCGTTGCGCTTCTTCAACCAGAGCAGGTTCTGCCGCCGCGCCAGACGCGCCTGAAGCTCATGGTACTGGCGTGCCACCTCGGCCTGGGCTTCGAGCTTGCCGACCTGGCTCTCCAATTCGTTGCAGATGTCATTGACTCGCGCCAGATTGTCGCCGGCATCGGCCAGGCGGTTCTCCGTTTCGCGGCGTCTTTCCTTGTATTTGGTGACGCCCGCGGCTTCTTCCAGGTAGAAGCGCAATTCCTCGGGCTTGGCCTCGATGATGCGCGAGATCATGCCCTGCTCGATGATGGCGTAGGCGCGCGGACCGAGGCCGGTGCCCAGGAACAGGTCGATGACGTCACGCCTGCGCACGTGCAGGTTGTTGATGTGATAGCTGGAGTTGCCTTCGCGGTCGAGGATGCGCTTGACGGCGATTTCGGCGTATTGCGACCACTGGCCGCCGGCACGCCCCTCGGCGTTGTCGAAGACCAGTTCGACGCTGGCACGGCCCACCGGCTTGCGCGTGCCGGAGCCGTTGAAGATCACGTCCTGCATCGACTCGCCGCGCAGCGCCGTCGCCTTCGACTCGCCGAGCACCCAGCGCACCGCGTCGATCACGTTGGACTTGCCGCAGCCATTGGGGCCGACGACGCCGACCAACTGCCCAGGGAAAAGGACGGTCGTGGGGTCTACGAAGGACTTGAATCCGGCGAGTTTGAGTTTGGTCAGACGCACGGCAGCTCGAGCAGTGGCATTTTTGGTTGCGTTTTGGTCTACTCAACCAGGGCACAGCCCCAGCCATGGACGGCCATCCCGCGGTGATCGCGCATTATAATGGAATCCCCTGCATCTTTCCCCGGCACCCCCCCATGCCCAGCAAACCCGCGCGCAGGCTCGAAACCTTCGCCAACCCGGCTGCGAGCCGCGACTACCGGATCCACATGGAGATACCCGAGTTCACCTGTCTTTGCCCGAAGACCGGTCAGCCCGATTTCGCCACCTTGGTGCTCGATTACGTACCCGACAAACTCTGCGTCGAACTGAAGAGCCTCAAGCTCTACGTCTGGAGCTTTCGCGACCAAGGACATTTCCACGAGGCGGTGACCAACCGCATCCTCGACGATCTCACGGCAGCGGTGAAGCCGCGCTTCATGCGCCTGGCCGCGAAGTTCTATGTACGAGGCGGCATATTTACCACGGTCGTCGCCGAGAGCCGCAAGAAGGGCTGGCGGCCGACGCCGCCAGTCGAGTTGGCGAGCTTCGACGCGTCTTGCCGCGCCAGCACCAGTTAGCCTGCTCCGGCTTGACAGAGAACAGGCTGGGGCGTTCCTAGAGGAATTTCGCGAAGCGCTGCACGGCGGCTTCCACATTGGCCCGGCTGTTGAAGGCACTCAAGCGGAAATAGCCCTCACCGCAGGCGCCAAAGCCGCTGCCTGGTGTCCCCACCAGATGGGCATCGCGCAGCAGTTTGTCGAAAAAGTCCCAACTGCTCAAATTGCCGGGAGTCTTCAGCCATACATAGGGCGCGTTTACCCCGCCGTAGACCTTGAGTCCGAGCTTCGTCAGCGCCTCGCGCAGCAGACTGGCGTTGGCGAGGTAGAAGGCGATGGTTTCCTGCACCTGCTGTCTGCCTTCGGCCGAGTAGATCGCAGCGGCGCCTCTCTGCACCGGATAGGAGACACCGTTGAACTTGGTGCAATGCCGGCGATTCCACAGCTGATGGATCGAAACCTCGCGGCCATCGCGCGTCTTGCCCTTGAGGCCCTTCGGAATCACGGTGAAGGCACAGCGCACACCGGTGAAACCGGCCGTCTTGCTGAAACTGCGGAATTCGATCGCGACTTCCCTGGCACCGTCGATTTCATAGATCGAGTGCGGAATGGCGGGGTCGGTGATGTAGGCTTCATAGGCGGCGTCATAGAGAATCACCGAACCATTGGCCCGCGCGTAGTCGACCCAACGCTTGAGCATTTCTTTCGTGGCGACCATGCCGGTCGGGTTGTTGGGATAACACAGGTAGATCAGGTCGACCCGCTGCCTGGGGAGCTCGGGAACGAAATCGCTCTCGGCCGTGACCGGAATGTAGACCAGGCCGCCGTAACGCCCGCTGGCGTCGGCCGGACCGGTGCGCCCGGCCATCACGTTGGTATCCACATATACCGGGTAGACCGGATCCAGGACGGCGATGACGTTATCCTCGCCGAAGACGTCGAGGATGTTCCCCGAATCGCACTTCGATCCGTCCGAGACAAATATCTCATCCGCGTCGACATCGGCGCCGCGCGCTTGATAGTCGTTCTTGGCGATGGCTTCGCGCAGGAAATCGTAGCCCTGCTCCGGTCCATAGCCGCGGAAGGAGGCGCGTTGGGCCAGCTCATCGACAGCCGCATGCATGGCCTTTATCACGGCGGGAGCCAGCGGTTCGGTGACATCACCGATGCCCAGGCGAATGACGTTCGCCGAGGGGTTTGCGTCGCAAAAGGCCTTGACCCGCCTGCCGATTTCCGGAAACAGGTAACCCGCGGCCAGCTTGAGATAATGCTCGTTGATGTAGGTCATGATCGAGTACCCTAAATCGGTTGATTTTACATTGACGCGACGAGCTCACGGATGATCTTGGCGTCGGAGAACGGAATCTTTGTCGTCAGCGGGCGTCCCCGCGAATCCTGCAAGGGCCGCCCCGCGGCGTCCCGCTCCAGCACGACCTGATAGTCTTCGTGCCCCTTGCCGGCGACGACCAGGACATCTCCGGCGCGCAATGCGGAAAGCGACATTTGCAAGGCCACACGACGCGAACCGGCATCCGTGACGCGGCTGGCGTCGGTGGTGCCCGAGAGGACTTGCTGCCTGATGCTGTCCGGGTCTTCGCTGCGCGGATTGTCATCCGTCACCCACACGCAGTCGCCGAGTTCTTGCGCGATGCGGCCCATGATGGGGCGCTTGCCCGCATCGCGGTCGCCGCCGCATCCGAACAGCACATGGAGTTTATGCTTCGCGCCAACATGCGGGCGCAGGCTATTGAGAACGTTGGCCAGCGCATCGGGTGTATGCGCATAGTCGACGTAGACGGCTGCGCCATTGGCGAGCACGGCAGCCAACTCAAGGCGCCCGGGAACCGGCGCCAGTCTCTCGACACCGGCGAGCGCGCGCTCGGCCGACACGCCCGTACCTATGGCCAGACCGAGCGCACAGAGGATGTTTTCCGCCTGGAAGGCTCCCGCCACCGGCGCCTGCACTTCATGGGTGGTTCCGAAGACCGACAATTTCAGGGTTTGCCCCTGCGCATGGGCGAAGCGCTCGATCAGAGCGAGGTCGGCGCCGCTGCCCGCAGCGTCAAAGGAGATGACTTGGGTGTGCCGCGACTTCATTGCCGCGACGATTCTGCTGCCGAACGGATCGCGGCTATTGATGACCGCCACGCCATCCTCTTTCAGTCGCTCGGTGATCAGTCGCAGCTTGGCCAGAAAGTAGGCCTCCATCGACCGGTGGTAGTCAAGATGGTCCTGAGTGAGATTGGTAAACCCTGCCGCGTCAAAGCTGACACCGGCAAGGCGTCCCTGATCGAGGGCGTGGCTCGATGCCTCCATCGCCAGATGCGTAATGCCATGCACGCGCACCAACTGGTCGAGCATGATGTGCAACGTCTTCGCGTCGTAGGTGGTCAGTCCCGCTTCCAGGTTGGAGTGCCGTTTGTTGCGGGCCTGGAGACCGAGCGTTCCCAGGCTGATGGCGTTACGGCCGTCCTCGCCCCACAGGTCGCGCAGGAAGCATACTGTCGAGGTCTTGCCATTGGTCCCGGTGACCGATGCCATCGTCGCCGGTCGGCCGGAATGGAATTCCGCCGCCACCCGTGCATAGAATCCGCGCACGTCCGGAACGCGCAGGATAACGATCTTTTCGCGCTCGAACGCGCTGAGGTTCAGCTCCTCGTCGCGCGTGCCTTCTGGGACAGCGATGGCCTGCGCGCCTTTCTGCGCAGCCTGCGCACAGAACGCCAGACCGTGCTCGGTGCTGCCCGGCAGGGCACAAAAAAGGTAGCCGTAGCGAACGTCCCTGGAATCGTCGCTCACACCGAAGATGAACAGATCGCTCATTTCGGGCGAGTTCTGCTGCGCCGCGCCGACCCCGTGTTTTGCCCAAAGATCACCCAGTCTCATGTCAGTTCCGTCGGGCCGCCCCAAGGGACTGACTCGCCCCCTTGGGGGGCAGCGAACGGAGTGAGCGTGGGGGCTGTTTCATCCTGGTCTGATTTTACACGAGCGAGGCTGGATTTCCATCGAGCACAGGCTCTGCCATGGATTGCCAGCCTTGCTGTTGACGCGGTACACTCAGCGCCCCCAGGCAGCATTCCCGAGAAGAAGTTCCCGAACCCGCGAGCCATCATGATCGAAAAGCCCCTTCCCTTTGACGAGCGGACCCTGCGCCAGATCGTCGGCGATTTCCCGACGCCGTTCTACATCTACGACGAGGCAGCGATCCGCGCCAGCGCCCGGCGGCTGAACCAGGCCTTCGCGTGGGCCATGTTCAAGGAGTATTTTGCCGTCAAAGCGACTCCGAATCCGCATTTGCTGAAGATCCTGAAGCAGGAAGGCCTGGGCGCCGACTGCTCGAGTCGCGCCGAACTGGAACTCTGTGCACGCGTCGGGATCACCGGCGAGAACATCATGTTCACCTCCAACGAGACGCCGGCGGAGGAATACCGACGGGCCAGGGAACTGGGTGCGTTCATCAACCTCGATGACATCACGCACATTGCCTATCTGGAACAGCAGGTCGGACTCCCCGAGGCGATCTGCCTGCGCTACAACCCGGGCCCTATGCGCCAAGGCAACGCCATCATCGGCAAGCCGGAAGAAGCGAAATACGGCTTCACCCGCGAGCAACTGTTTGAAGGCTATCGGGCTTTGAAGGCGAAGGGAGTACGCCGTTTTGGCTTGCACACCATGGTGGCGTCAAATGAGCTGAATCCCGAGTTCTTTGTCGAGACGGCGCAGATGCTGTTTGAACTGTCCGTGGAACTCGGGCGCGATCCTGGCGTGAGAATCGAATTCGTCAACCTCGGTGGCGGTATAGGCATTCCCTATCGCCCTGGTCAGAAGGCCGTCGACCTCGACCTTGTCGGCCGCAGGATAGAGCAGAAATATCGGGAGATCATACAGCCGGCCGGCTTGCATCCGCTGAAGGTCTTCATGGAAAACGGTCGCTGCATCACCGGGCCCTATGGCTACCTGGTGACCACGGCGATCCATCACAAGAACACCTACAAGCAATACATCGGCGTCGATGCCTGCATGTCCAACCTGATGCGACCAGGCATGTACGGTGCCTACCATCACATCACGGTGCTGGGTAAAGAGACGGCAGCCGAGGACCACACCTACGACGTGGTCGGTTCGCTGTGCGAGAACAACGACAAGTTCGCCATAGACAGGCAGCTCCCCGAGATCACCGCCGGCGATCTGCTGGTCATCCACGATGCCGGCGCCCACGGCTACGCCATGGGCTTTCAATACAACGGCAAGCTCCGCTGCGCCGAGTTGTTGCTGCGCGAGGACGGCTCGGTGACGCAAATTCGGCGCGCCGAAACATTGGACGACTACTTTGCGACCCTGGATTTTTCCAAGCTGTAATGCCGCTGACAGACACGGATTTCGGCTGGACACGCCAATGGACTCAACGCTCACCAAGGAATTGCCGGGGCTGATCGATCAGGCCTGGGACATCCGCGCCGAACTGAAGCCCGGGAAAGCACCGGCGAAGATCGGCGAGGCAGTCGACCTCGTGTTGGGCGAACTCGATGCCGGGCGGCTGCGCGTCGCCGAGAAGCTCGATGGACAGTGGCTTACCCATCAGTGGCTGAAGAAGGCGGTGCTGCTCTCCTTCCACCTGGAAGACAACCGTCTGCTCGACGACGGCCTCAGCCGCTATTTCGACAAGGTGCCGAGCAAGTTTGCCAACTATGACACCCACCGCTTTGACCAGGGCGGCTTTCGCGTGGTGCCGCCAGCGCAAGCGCGACGAGGCGCTCACATCGGCCGCAATGTGCTGCTGATGCCCTGCCAAGTGGATATCGGCGCCTACATCGACGCCGGCACCAGGGTAGGCACCTGGGCCAGTGTCGGCGCCTGCGCCCAGATCGGCAAGAACGTGCAGTTGTCCGACGGTGTCGGCATCGGCGGCGTGCTCGAGCCCTTGCCGGCCGGTCCGACCATCATCGAGGACAACTGTTACATCGGCGCACGTTCGGAAGTGGCGGAAGGCGTCATCGTCGAGGAGAACTCGGTCATCGCGATGGGGGTCTTCATCGGCAAGAGCACCAAGATCTACGAGCCCGCCAGCGGCCAGGTCAGCTATGGTCGAATACCGGCAGGATCGGTCGTGGTCTCGGGCAACCTGCCCGCTGTCGACGGCGGCCACGGCGTCTACTGCGCCGTGATCGTCAAGCGGGTCGATGCGCAGACGCGCGGCCGGGTCGGCATCGACGAATTGCTGCGCGGGGACTAGAGCCGGCGACGGTGGCGAGGGAGTAGGCAATGATCTTCGACAAGCTGTTCCTGTTGATGGCGGAGAAGAAGGCCTCGGACATCTTCGTCTCGGCCGGGGCGCCGATACACATCAAGATGCAGGGCACGGTGATTCCCATCAACCAGCAGCTGATGGATCCGCCGACCATCGCCCGTATCGCCGCGGAACTGCTGACGCCGGGGCAATTGGCGCAATTCGAGCGCGACAAGGAGATCAACATCTCGCACGGCGTGGCAGGGATCGGCAACTTTCGCGTCAACATGTTCCAGCAGCGCGGTTCCATCGCCATCGTCGTGCGCTTCATCAGCAGCGACATACCGCAACTGGACGATCTCGGCCTGCCCAAGGTGCTGTCCACCATGATCATGGAAAAGCGCGGCCTGATACTGGTCGTCGGATCCACTGGCTCGGGCAAGTCCACCACCATCGCGGCGATGATAGATCACCGCAACAGAAATCGAACCGGCCACATCCTCACCGTCGAGGACCCGATCGAATTCATCTTCCGGCACAAGAAATCGCTGGTCAATCAACGCGAGGTTGGACTCGACACCCATTCCTGGAACGACGCGTTGCGCAACGCCATGCGCCAGGCGCCGGACTGTATCCTGATCGGAGAAATCCTCGACCAGAACACCATGTCGCTGGCGCTGGCCTATGCCCAGACCGGGCACCTATGCCTGGCCACACTGCACGCCAACAACAGCTACCACGCGCTCAACCGCATCTTCAGCTTCTTTCCGATGGAGAACCGGCCTGCTCTGTTTCTCGATCTCTCCGCCAGCCTCAAGGGCATCATCTCGCAGCGTCTGGTGCGCCGGCCCGGCGGCAGCCGACTGCCAACCTGCGAGATCATGCTCAACACCCGCCACGTCGCCGAACTGGTGGAAAAGGGCGAGGTCAATGCCATCAAGGAGGCGATGGAAAAGAGCCTGGCAGCGGGTTCGCAGACATTCGAGCAGGACCTGTTCCGTCTCTACCGCGAAGGAATGATCACGCTCGACGAAGCGCTGGCCAATGCCGACTCCCCGACCAATCTGTCCTGGCTGATCAACAACGGCCCGCCTCCGGGCTCGGTAGCGGCCGATGCGAGCAAGGCAGCGGAAGACGATGCCCGCGCCCAGGACGCGAACACTGCCTCCTTCGCCGGCTTCACCCTAAACGTGGAGCCCTGATCGCGGATGGGCACGCTGGAACTGGCGCAGCAACTGATCGCCCACCCGTCGCTGACTCCCGATGACGCCGGCTGTCTCGATCTGATCGCCGCTCGCCTCGCCCCCCTGGGTTTCATCTGCGAGCGCATGGATAGTCAGAGTGCGCCCAGGACCAGCAATCTTTGGGCGCGGCGCGGCTCTGCCCGCCCGCTCGTCTGTTTCGCCGGCCACACCGACGTCGTTCCGACCGGTCCCCTCGACGCCTGGCAAAGCGATCCCTTCCGCCCCGAGATTCGCGGCGACCGACTCTACGGCCGTGGGGCTGCCGACATGAAGTCATCGCTGGCGGCGATGGTCGTCGCAGCCGAGCGCTTCGTCGCGGCGCAGCCGGATCACGCCGGCTCGATCGGCTTTCTGCTCACCTCGGACGAGGAAGGCGATGCCACCGAGGGTACGGTGAGAGTGGTCGAGCGACTGCAGCAGCGACAGGTGGACATAGACTACTGCCTGGTCGGCGAGCCGAGCTCCGCCGATCGCTTCGGCGACACCATCAAGAACGGTCGCCGCGGTTCGCTCTCCGCTCGCCTGCTGGTGACAGGCCAGCAGGGCCACATCGCCTATCCACAATTGGCGCGCAACCCGATACACCTCGCCGCTGCGGCGCTCGCCGAACTGGTGAGCGAACATTGGGACGATGGCAATGAATATTTTCCGCCCACCAGCTTCCAGGTGTCCAATCTGCACGCCGGCACCGGTGCCGGCAACGTGATTCCAGGGCAACTCGAAGTGCTGTTCAATTTCCGCTACGCCACCGCCAGCACGCCCACGTCGCTGCAAGACCGGGTGCATGCCCTGCTCGACCGGCACGGCCTGCAATACGAACTCTATTGGAGCCCACCGAGCCTGCCCTATCTGACGCCGCGCGGCCGCCTGGTCGAGATCCTCAGCACGGCGATAGCCAGGTCCACCGGCGTCAACGCTGAATTGTCCACCTCAGGGGGAACCTCGGATGGCCGCTTCATCAGCCGCATCTGCCCCGAAGTGGTCGAGTTCGGACCGAGCAATGGCAGCATCCACCAGGTCGATGAATCGATCGCCATCGCCGAGTTGGAACCGCTCACGGGGATTTACCAAGCGGCGTTGCAGGATCTCCTCGGCTTAGCATGCGGATGAGCGAGCTGACCGAAGTCTTGGTGACCGTGCGCGACTGGCTGCGCTATGCCGTCAGCCGCTTCGGCGAAGCGCAATTGTTCTTTGGCCACGGCTGCGACAATCCCCTCGACGAAGCCGCCTGGTTGATCTTGCATACCCTGCACCTGCCGCGCGACCAACTCGATCCCTTTCTCGACGCGCGGCTGACCGTCGCGGAGCGCTGCGCCCTGCTCAACGTCATCGAGCAGAGGACCACGCAGCGCCTGCCGGCAGCTTACCTGACGCAGGAGGCTTGGCTGGGCGATTACCGTTTCTACGTCGATTCTCGCGTCATCGTGCCACGCTCGTATTTTGCGCAATTGCTCGACAACGCCCTGGCACCGTGGCTATCCGCTCCGGAGCAAGTCGAAAATGCGCTCGACCTGTGCACCGGCTCCGGCTGTCTGGCCATACTCATGGCCCATGCTTTCCCAGACGCCAGCATCGACGCCGTCGATCTGTCCGCCGACGCGCTGGCGGTCGCGGCGCGAAATGTCGCCGACTACGGTCTTGGAGAGCGCATCCGCCTCGTCGCCTCGGACCTCTTCGCGCAGCTGGCGGGGCAACGTTATGGGCTGATCATCTGCAATCCGCCCTATGTCACCGGACCGGCGATGCGGCAACTGCCGCCGGAGTATAGGCACGAGCCTGGACTCGCCCTGGCCGGCGGCGAGGATGGACTCGCCCTGGTGCGGCGCATCCTCGCCGCGGCACGCGACCACCTCGAAGCGCGTGGACTGCTCGCCGTGGAGATAGGCCACAACCGCGACAGCGTCGAGCAGGCCTTCCCGCAGCTACCGTTCACCTGGATCGATACGCCCAGCGACGAGGGAAAGATCTTCATCCTGACGCGCGAGCAGCTGCAATCCTGAATTAATGACACTTGCAACACCGGCAACAGCGGGTGTATGCTATTGGCATCGCGGCGCAGGCCGTTCTGTCGGAGCATCCGCCATGCCCAACGAGCAATCCATACTCCTGATCGAGGACAATCCCGACGACGAGGCGCTGACCCTGCGCGCCTTCGCCCGGAACCATATCCGCAATCAGGTCATCGTCGCGCACGATGGCGTCGAGGCGATCGACTACCTGTTTGGCCGAGACGGCAAACCCGGCTGCGACGGGGGCGAGCTGCCGGCCCTGGTGCTGCTCGACCTCAAGCTGCCGCGCGTCGATGGACTGGAGGTGCTGCGCCGCATCCGCGCCGACGCCGCCACCAACCTGTTGCCGGTAGTGATCCTGACCACCTCCCTGGAACAACAGGACATCTACGAGGGCTACAGCCTGGGCGCCAACAGCTATATCCGCAAGCCGGTCGACTTCGAGCGATTCATCCAGGCCGTCGGCCAGTTGGGACTGTATTGGCTGGGCCTGAACGAGGCGGTGGATAGCGCCGTACACTACCCGGCCTAGCTGCCGAGCTAGGCAAGCGGCAGCGCGCGTTCGACCAGCGTCATCCAGTAACGCATGCCCGCGACGATGATGGCGTCGTTGAAATCGTAGCGGGGACTGTGCAGCATGCAACCGCCCTCACCGCTGCCGTTGCCGAGCCAGACGTAGCAGCCCGGCCTCGCCTGCAACATATAGGAAAAGTCCTCGGCACCCATGCTCGGGCGAAGATCGCCGCGCAGATTCTCGGCACCGAAGACCTCGGTCGCGACCTCGCGGCACAGGTCCGTCTCCGCCGGCGAATTGATGGTGGGCGGATAGCCGCGCTCGATCTGCAGATCGATGGTCACGCCATGGGCCGCGGCGATGCCGGCGCAAATGCGCTCCATGCCCTCTTCCATCAGCGTCTGCTGGCCGGCGCTGAAACTGCGCAGGGTGCCACCGAGCAGGGCGTGTTCGGGCAGGACGTTGTCGGCCTGTCCGGCATGAAAGCGGGTCACCGAGAGCACGGCTGGCTCCAAGGGATCGGTGTTCCTGCTCACCAGGGTCTGCAAGGCCTGCACCAGCACCGCACCGGCGAGGACGATGTCGTCCGCCTGCTGCGGCATGGCGGCGTGACCGCCGCGGCCACTCAAGCGGATTTCGAAGCGATCCGCGCCCGCCATCACGGCGCCCGGGATCACGGCCATCTGTCCAGCGGCGAGTCCCGGCCAGTTGTGCAGACCGAACACCGCCTGCATGGGGAAGCGCTCGAACAAGCCTTGCTCGACCATCAGGCGGCCACCGCCCTCGTGTTCCTCGGCCGGCTGAAATATGAAATAGACACTGCCGTCGAAACGCGCCGTCGTGCTCAGAGCCTCGGCGGCGCCGAGCAACATCGCCATGTGTCCGTCGTGGCCGCAGGCGTGCATGCATCCGTCGTGACGCGAGCGATGGGCGAAAGCGTTCAACTCGTCGAGCGGCAGTGCATCCATGTCGGCGCGCAAGCCTATGGCACGCGCGCTGGCGCCGCGTTGCAGCCGGCCGACGACACCCGTACCGGCGATGCCACGGTGGATTTCCAGGCCGAGGCGCTGCAACTGTCCGGCGATAATATCGCCGGTACGCCGCTCGGCGAAAGCGAGTTCCGGATGCGCGTGCAAATCGCGACGAATCGCCGCCACCCGGGTGGCAATTTCCAGCAGAGAATCAGGGCTTCCCATGCTGCTCATTCTGCCATAAGCCCGGGACATACTTGCGCCGGCCGAAAGGTGTAGACTTAAATCGATGGCGACGGAGGCGATCATGACTCAAGTGAGGATTCCAGAAACACCACCGGATTACGAAAAGGTGCGGGTGATCGAACGCCCGGACGGTTTCTATTGGCAGTATCGCGGCACGAATGAAGAGTTCGGGCCCTTCGCCACGCTGATCGAAGCGGTGGAAGACATGAAGGACGACGCCGACACGGCGAGCGAACCGGGCGAGAGCCTGATGGAGGCCGAGGACGAACTCGGCATCGCCGATTGGATCGATCCGGACACGGGTCAACCGGCAGAGGGCGGCATCCCGCACATCGACGACAACTGAAGCCCTCGTCTGCATCGCGGGACCTTACTCTTGACAGAGCGCCGAACAGAGCATCTTCCTGACTATCAGGGTGGCAGCATCGTCAACCTGATGGCGTCCATCGAAGCTGCCTGCGCGGGCACCGTGTCGACCTATTCGCGCCTCACCTGCGTCGATGACAGTTTCCTGGCGCAGGCACGGCACATCGTGCTGTTCGTAGTCGATGGACTCGGTTACGACTATCTGAACAGCGCGGGCACGGGCAGTTGCCTGCACGGATACCAGCAGGCAAGACTCACCTCGGTGTTTCCCTCGACCACGGCCAGCGCCGTCACCTGTCTGCTCTCCGGCCTGGCGGCGCAACAGCACGGACTCACCGGCTGGCACGTCTACTTCCGGGAAATAGGCGCAATCGCCGCGGTCTTGCCGCTCGAACCACGCCACGGCGGCCCGCCCTTGCCCTCGACCGGGGTTGCAGCGGCGACGCTGCTCTCCGGCACGCCGCTGTTCGACCGGATAGCCAGGTCCAGCCACGTCGTCGCGCCTGCGAACATCGTCGACTCGGACTTCAACCGCTACTACGCAGGCAGCGCCAAGCGCAGCGGCTACGGCTCGCTGGACCAGTGCTTCGCCGCCATTGCCGAGCACATCGGCAGCCAGCAAGGCCCGAGTTTCACCCACGCCTACTACCCGGTCATCGATGCCGCAGCGCACTTCTACGGCTGCCGCAGCAGCGAAGTGCAGCAGCGTTTTGCCCGCTTCGACCAGTGCTTCGCCGCCTTTCTCGGCGCTATCGCCGGGAGCGACACGGCGGTGATCGTCACCGCCGACCACGGCTTCATCGACTCACCACCCGAACACGTGATCGACATGCAGAGACATCCTGAGCTGGCGCGCATGCTGACATTGCCGCTTTGCGGCGAGCGCCGGGTCGCCTACTGCTACGTCCATCCGCGCCACCAGTCCGACTTCGAGGCCTATGTCGCGAGCGAATTTGCCGGCCGCGCCACCCTGTTGCCAAGCGAGGAACTTCTGGCGCAGAAGCGGTTCGGTCTGGGCCAGCCCCACCCGCGCCTGATCGAGCGCATAGGCGACTACACCCTGTTGATGCAGGACGACTGGACCATCAAAGACTGGGTGGAGGGCGAACCGCGCCACGAACTCATCGGCGTTCACGGTGGCACCAGTTCTGCCGAGATGTTCGTGCCCCTGGTTATCGCCATGACCTGACCGCGCCGCAGGCCATGCGATAATTAGGCTTTTCCGCCTGCCGTATCTGCCCAGAAATTCCATGCACGAGCCGCAGACCATACTCGGCCAAGACGCTCTGCGCCAAATCGAGCAACGCTATCGCAGCGTCGAACCGCCCTTGATGGAGCGGGCCGGAGCAGCGGCGGCGCGGCTGGCCGAGAGGCTCTTGGCCGGGGCGCAAGCGCGCCCGCTGATCATCGCCGGCCCGGGCAACAACGGCGGCGATGCGTTCGTCGTGGCGCGGCTGCTCAGGCAGCAGGGCTTCGATCCCTATCTCGCATTCGCCGGAGACGTGGCCAAGCTGCCGTCCGACGCCGGCACCGCGCACGCGGCCTGGCTCGCCAGCGGCGGACGGGTGCACACGGACATTGCCGCAGGGGAATGGGGCCTGGCCATCGACGGCCTTTTCGGCATCGGCTTGCGGCGCCCGCTCGAGGGCCGTTACGCGCAGTGGGTGGCGGGGATCAATGCGCTGCGCTGCCCGGTGCTGGCGCTGGACGTTCCGAGCGGCCTCGACGCGGAGAACGGCGCCGCACTGGGGGTAACGGTACGCGCCAGCCACACCATCAGCTTCATTGCGCTGAAGCCGGGATTGCTGACGCTGGACGGCCCCGACCATTGCGGCGAGATCAGCGTCGCCAGCCTGGGGCTGGATCCAGGCACGAACGCGGATCGCGCCGACGCCGGCCAAAGCGTAACGCCGGCACTTTTCGCGACAGCCCTGGCGCCCAGGCGCAGGAACTCGCACAAGGGCAGCTATGGCAGCGTCGGCATCATCGGGGGCGCGCCGGGAATGGCCGGCGCGGCGCTCCTCGCCGGTCGCGCCGCCCTGGCCTTGGGCGCCGGAAGAATCTATGTCGGCATGCTCGAACGGCTAGCCGTCGATCCCCTGCAGCCTGAGCTGATGCTGAAGAGCCCGGAGCAAGCGATGGCACTGTCGACCTGTCTGGCGCTCGGCCCAGGCCTCGGCGACTCGCCGGCAGCGCTCAAGCTGCTGCGCGCTGCGCTCGAGCGCGAACTGCCCCTGCTGCTCGACGCCGACGCGCTCAATCTTCTCGCGGCGCACCGGGTGCTGTTGCGGCGGCTGGCGCAACGCCGCGCCCCGACGCTGCTGACACCGCATCCGGCCGAGGCGGCGCGCCTGCTCGGCCACGAACTTGGCGCCGTCCAGGTGGACCGGGTCGGAACAGCGCGAACACTGGCGACTACCCATGGCGCCGTTGTCGTCCTCAAGGGTTGCGGCAGCGTCATCGCCGTACCCGATGGCCGCTGGTTCATCAATCGCACCGGCAATCCCGGGCTGGCCTCGGCCGGTACCGGCGACGTGCTCGCCGGCATGGCGGCCGCCCTGCTGGCGCAAGGCCTGGCGGCCGAGCAGGCGCTGCTCGCCGCGGTATATCTGCACGGGGCCGCCGCCGACGCCTGCGTAGCGAGCGGCGTTGGGCCGGTGGGCCTGGCCGCCTCCGAAATCATCCCCGTGGCGCGCCGCCTGTTGAACGAGTGCGGTGATGCCTGAATCCGCGCGTCACCCGATTCGCGGGATCATCATGATGCTCTTTGCGCTGCTCTTCTTTGCTACCCAGGACACCATAGGAAAGCATCTGGCGCAGACCTTTGCCCTGCCGCTGGTGATCTGGGCACGCTTCACCGTCCATTGCCTGCTGATGGTGGTCTTCCTGGCGCCCTCGATGGGCCTGAAGCTGGTGAGAACGCGGCGGCCCTTGCTGCAAATCGCGCGCGCCCTGATCCTCGTTTGTGGCTCGCTGATCGGGCTGGCCGCATTCCGCATCATGCCGCTGGCCGAAGCGACGGCGCTCATCATGCTGGCACCACTGGTGGTCGCCCTGTTGGCAGGCCGCTTCCTCGGGGAGACGATAGGCGCGGGACGTTGGGTGGCGATCTGCATCGGTTTTGGCGGCATTCTCCTCATCGCCCGTCCGGGTGGAGACCTGTCGCTTGCGGGCACCCTGCTCGCTCTCACGGGGGCGTTCGCCTTCGCCGCCTATCAGATTCTGACCCGACACCTGTCCGCAACCGAGAATAGCATCGCCACGCTCTTCTACACCGCGCTGACCGGTTCCGTGGTGATGAGCCTGATCCTGCCCTGGTTCTGGTCCGGCGCCATGCCCGGCACCCGTGATGACCTGCTCATCGCCTCGCTGGGAGTCTGCAGCGCGGCGGGGCATTTCCTGATGATCCGCGCCTTTCACCACGCACCGGCCTCCACCATGTCGCCGCTGACCTACGCCCAGTTGCTCTGGGCGACGCTGCTCGGCTGGCTGGTCTTCGGGCAATTTCCCGATATTTGGTCCATCCTCGGCATGCTGGTCATCGCCGGCAGCGGCCTGCTCATCGCCCTCTCCGGGCGTTCGGGCCAGCCACCGACGCAGTGAGTGCCGATGCCGAAATCAGCTAAACAGGCCGTGCCGACGCGGGTCGTGTTGAAGGGCCAGGGGAAAGCATTTTCATGACGCGTCGCCTCTGGATCGAGCGCATCGATGCCTGACTCCCCACGTCAGCCGATTCGTGGCGTCGTCCTGCAACTCTGCGCCCTGTTCTTCTTCGCCGCGATAGATGCCGTCGGCAAGGACCTGGCGCAGACCTTCTCCCTGCCGCTGCTGGTCTGGGCCCGCTACACCATCCACTGCCTGCTGATGCTGATCTTCCTCGCCCCCTCGATGCGCCTCAGATTGGTGAGCACAAGGCGGCCGCTGATCCACGTGGTGCGCGCCCTGCTTCTCGTTCTCGTATCACTGCTGGCACTGGCCGCTCTGCGCATCATGCCGCTGGCTGAAACCACCGCGATCTTCCTGGTCGGACCCTTCATGGTCGCCCTGCTGGCAGCCCGCTTCCTTGGCGAAACGGTCGGCCTCCGACGCTGGCTGGCGATCGTCATCGGCGGCGCTGGTGCCCTGATGATCGCCCGGCCGGGTGGCGCAGTATCGCTCGCCGGCGTCCTGATCGTCCTCGTGGCGGCGCTGAGCTATGCCATATATCAGGTGCAGACCCGGCAACTGGCGGCAACCGAGAACAGCTTCACCATGCTCTTCTATACCGCGCTGACCGGCACGGTGGTGATGAGCCTCTCGCTGCCCTGGTTCTGGTCCGGCCCCATGCCCAGTGCGCGCGAGGCCTTGCTCATCGCCTCGCTGGGCGTCGGCGGCGGCATCGGGCATTTCCTGGTCACGCGCGCCTTTCATCACGCGCCCGCTTCCACCCTGTCGCCGTTGACCTACGCCCAATTGATTTGGGCGACGCTGCTCGGTTGGCTGGTCTTCGGCCAATTTCCCGATCCCTTGTCGGTGCTCGGCATGTTGATCATCGCCGGCGCCGGCTTGTTCATCGCCTTGAGCGAGCGCTCGACCCGGCGATCCGTGCTGCGCAGCTGAGCGCCGATGCTAGAATGGCCCGATAACAATCCAGCAGATCGGCGTCATGGACAAGAATACCCCGTTCCCTCTCGATCTCGCCGCCGAGGTTGAACGCAACGTCGCCAATGCCCTCGTCGAAGATATCGGCGGCGGCGATCTTTCCGCCATGCTGGTGCCTTCCGGCCACGTCAGCCGCGGCGCCGTGGTCAGCCGTGGGGAGGCCGTGCTCTGCGGCAGTCCCTGGTTCGACGCCTGCTTTCTCCGCCTCGATGCCAAAGCCAGGATCGCCTGGCAGGTGCGTGAGGGCGCGCGCATCGCCGCCGGCCAGACCCTGTGCGAGATCCGCGCCGATACCCGCTCCCTGCTCACCGCGGAGCGAACAGCGCTGAACTTCCTGCAACTGCTCTCGGGCACCGCCACCGTCACGCGCCGCTTCGTCAAAGCCGTCGCCGGCACCCGCGCACGCATCGTCGACACGCGCAAGACGCTGCCCGGCCTGCGCCTGGCGCAAAAGTACGCGGTGCGTTGCGGCGGCGGCAGCAACCACCGCCTCGGTCTCTACGACGGCATCCTGATCAAGGAGAACCACATCCTCGCCGCCGGTGGAGTTGCCGCCGCACTGCAACGCTCGCGCGAGTTGGCCCAAGACGGTGTCTTCATCCAGGTCGAGGTGGAGACCCTGGAACAGCTCGTCGAAGCGCTGGAGTGCGGCGCCGCGCTGATCTTGCTCGACAACATGAGCCTGGAGGAAATGCGTAGCGCGGTATCCCTCACCGATGGCCGCGCCGCCCTGGAGGCTTCAGGCGGCGTCGATCTGGAACGCGTGCGCGCCATCGCCGAAGCCGGGGTCGATCGCATTTCCATAGGCAGCTTGACCAAGGATGTACGCGCCGTGGATCTCTCCTTGCGCCACGTCGAGTCATGAGACATCCGCCTGGCCGCCCGAAGGATGGCTCGCTCCCGCGCAGCGCCAGGGCTGCCCAAAACTGCCACCGCCCGGCCCCATGACCACAGCGAGCGACAATCTTGTCCTGCGCGAGGACCGCGACGCCGTCTGCACCTTGACGCTCAACCGGCCCGAGAAGCGCAACGCGGTCAACGTGGAACTATTTACGCAACTGCACGGCCACCTGGAGAACATCGCAGCCAACGGCGGCAACCTGGGCGTGTTGGTGCTGCGCGGCGCCGGCAAGAGCTTCTGCGCCGGGCACGACCTGGACAAGGCCGGAAAGAACGATGTCGCCTGGCTGCGCCACGAGTCGCGTACCCTGGAGATGTTGGCGGACTTGCCGCAGATCGTCATCGCCGCGGTGCATGGTCATTGCTTCACCGGAGGACTGGAGCTGGCGCTCGCCGCCGACCTCATCGTCGCCACGGAATCCGCTCAGTTCGCCGACACTCACGGCAAGTGGGGGCTGGTGCCAGCCTGGGGCATGAGCCAGCGCCTGCCGCGCCGGGTGGGGGCCGCCAAGGCATTGGAGCTGATGGTCACCTGCCGCTGGGTCGACGGCCGCGAGGCCGAGCGCATCGGACTGGCGAACATGTGCGTGGCGGACGAGCAGTTCGACGCCGCCATCGCGCGCCTGGCGGCCGACATCCTGCAGTCTTCGAGCCACAGCAACGCGGTCAACAAGCGGCTGGTCTACGACACCGACGGCATGACCCTGCAACAAGGCATGGCGCACGAACTGTTTCGCTCGCCTGGATCGAGAAGGCGCGACCCCTAGGCACAGGTCGAACAACAGCATGCTGTTTCAACTGTCTTCAAAGCGATGACTCTGGAAGGGAATGGATGAAACTGCAACTCAGCATCGCCCTATCATCGAACCCGCGGACGCGACCGATACTCGACGGCGAGGTGACGGCCGATGGCATCAATCTGATCCCGACGGAGTTGCATCCGTCGGAGATGTTCTGGCGGCAACTGAGGTTCGCCGACTTCGACGTCTCCGAACTGTCCTTATCCTCCTACATGATCGCGAAGGCCAAGGGCGACGAGCGCTGGGTCGGCCTGCCGGTGTTCACTACGCGGCATTTCTTTCAGACCTGGATCCTGGTCCACCGCGGCGCCGGCATCGAGACTCCCGCAGACATGAAGGGCAAGCGCGTCGGCGTGCCCGATTATCAGCAAACGGCGGCCCTTTGGTCGCGCGGCATCCTCGAGGACGAGTGGGGCGTTGCGCCGAAGGAGATGGAATACTGGATGGAACGCATCCCGTCCCTGAGCCATGGCGGCGCAACCGGATTCAAGTCGCCGCCCGGGGTGACGGTGCACCAGATGCAACCGCAGCAGCGCATCGATGCCATGCTGCTCGCGGGCGAACTCGACGCGACGCTGCTCTATCTGGGACCGACTTTCGTCGATCGCAGCAGCACCGACCTGTGGAACCATGCGGACATCCGGCCGCTATTCCCCGATCCAATCGCCGAAGGCGCCCGCTACTATAGGAAGACGGGCATGTTCCCAGTCAATCACGGCATGGTGATCAGGAAGGAAGTCGTGGACCGCCACCCCTGGGTCGTACTGAATCTGTTCAAGGCCATGCAGCGAGCCAACGACATCGCCAACCAGCAGCGCGTCGAGCACCTCGAATACCACCTCGCGGCAGGACTGCTCGCGCCCGATGCCAGGGATGCGTTGCACACCCCGCTGGTGCGTTACGGCATCAAGGCCAACCGCAAGGAACTCGAGACCGCAGCGCGCTATTCGTGCCAACAGGGCCTGACGCCGCGGCTGATGGCGCTCGAGGAACTGTTTGCGCCCAGTGCGATGGACCTATGAGCGCAAGCATCTGCCGCGCCTGACACGCCCCATGCTGGAATAGAGCCATAGAATCCGTCACCCTGCTCTTGGAAATCATCTCAGTCATCGACAAAAGCCTCCTCCCGCTTGGCCTTGACCGCCGGCAGCAGGACCACCACCAGCATCAGTACCGCGGCAAGCAGCAAACCGGCGGACAAGGGCCGCGTCACCATGACGCTCCAGTCGCCCCGTGACAAGAGCAGGGCGCGGCGGAGGTTTTCTTCCATCATCGGCCCCAGGATGAAACCCAGCATCAGCGGCGCGGGCTCGACACCAAGCTTGATGAACACGTAGCCAACGGCGCCGCAGATGGCCACCAGCCAGATGTCAAAGGTGGTGTTGTTGGTCGTATAAACGCCGATGGCACAAAACAGCACGATCGCCGGAAACAGGTAGCGGTAAGGCAGTTTCAACAGTTTGATCCAGATGCCGATCAGGGGAAGATTGAGGACCACGAGCATCAGGTTTCCGATCCACATCGAAGCGATCAGCCCCCAGAACAACTCCGGGTTGCTGGTCATCACCTGCGGCCCGGGCTGGATGTTGTGTATCATCATCGCACCCACCATCAGGGCCATCACCGGATTGGGCGGAATGCCCAGGGTCAGCAAGGGAATGAAGGAGGTCTGCGCGCCGGCATTGTTGGCCGATTCGGGACCGGCGACGCCGCGGATGTTCCCCTGACCGAAAGGCACCTCGCCCGGCGTCGCCTTGATCTTCTTCTCCAGCGCATAGGAGCCGAAGGCGGCCATGGTCCCCCCGCCGCCCGGCAGAATCCCGAGCATCGAACCCAAGACGGTGCCGCGCAATGCCGCAGGTATCAAGCGCTTGAAGTCGTCGCGCGTCGGATAGAGGTGCTTCACACTTGCGGTGAATACCTCACGGTGTTCTGCCGGCTTGGACAAGTTGCTGATCACCTCGCCGTAGCCAAATACCCCCATGGCAATTGCCACAAAGCCAATGCCATCGGTGAGTTCGGGTATGCCAAGGGTAAAGCGCGCCACCCCGGAATTGACGTCGGTGCCGACGATTCCCAGGAGCAGACCGAGCAGGATCATCGCTACCGCCTTCAGTAGCGACCCCGACGCCAGCACCACGGCCCCGATCAGCCCCAGGACCATCAGCGAAAAATATTCGGCGGGACCGAACTTGAAGGCCAGTTCTGTCAGCGGTGCCGAGAACGCCGCCAGCATCAGGGTGCCCACGCAGCCGGCGAAGAACGATCCCAGCGCGGCCGTTGCCAGCGCAGGTCCGGCACGGCCTCTGCGTGCCATCTGGTAGCCATCGATACAGGTGACGACCGAAGATGTTTCGCCGGGCAGATTGACCAGTATGGCCGTGGTCGAGCCGCCGTATTGCGCACCGTAATAGATTCCGGCCAGCATGATCAGCGCGGAAAGCGGTGGCAGGGCAAAAGTCACCGGCAGTAGCATGGCGATGGTAGCCACCGGGCCGATCCCCGGCAGGACGCCGATCAGGGTGCCAAGGATGCTACCGATGAATGCATAGAGCAAGTTGTAGGGGGTAAACGCGGCGTCAAAGCCGAGCGACAGGTTGGCGATGAGATCCACGAGTATCAACGCTCCACGAGGAAGGCCGGCCAGACCTGGAACTGCAGTTTGAGCAAGACAACGAAGGCCAGATAACTGCCCGCGGCGAGTATGGTGGCAAGGACGATTCCGTCGCGTAGCCTGAAGTTCCTTTCGGCGTGGCTGCAGATCAACACCAATGCGTAAATGGCAGCGATCATGCCGAAGGAGGGAAGGCCGATGCTCGGCAAACCGCCGAGCAAGACGCCAAACGCCAGATTGGCCCCAATCACGTAGCCGAGCGGACGCCAGGCCCATCTGCCAACCGGTTCACCGTCCTGGCCGCCGCGGAACACGGACCGAACGGTGATGAAGCCCCCCAGAAGCGCCAGCAAGATACCCAGTCCGAGCGGAAAATAGCCCGGTCCCATGTTGCCGCTGCTACCTATGGTGTACTTGGTCGCTCCCAGCGCAAACACCGCGCCGATGATCACAAACAGTAGGCCTGAGACAAAATCCCGCTGACTTCTGATGCTCATCGCTGTGATTCCCCCCTGAACGATCGCCTGCGGTACGCCATTATTATGAGCGGCGCCTCAACGGCGTTCTCTCGCGTTGCGCAATGCGCTGCCCGCGGCATAATAACTTCATTCAGGGGCCGCGTGTACTTCGGCTGCAGGGGAGTTCGGAGGCCGGTTCAAACCCTATACGCCCTCCTTTTCGCAGGCGCGCCGATTGAGCCTGCCTGGTCTTGCGCCGATGTGGAGAATCGAACCGGCACCACGGCATGCGTCAACGCCGCCAAGGCGACAGTCTGCCGCTAGCAGGCTGATCCCGCTGCTTGCGCCCGATGATCTGTTTCAGGTATTGCCCGCGATGTAATCCTTGATCGCCTGCGCGTCCGCAGCCATTTCGACGAAACGCTGCGGCAAGCGCTCCAGGCCGGCGAAACCGGCGGGGCGTTCCGGTTCGCGGCCGAGCGCCTCGACGATGCTCTCGTCGAACTTCGCCGGCAGCGCCGTTTCCAGGCAGACCAGCGGCACGCCGGGTTCCCTCTGCCTCAGGCCGACGGCGATGCCGTCGGCGGTATGCGTATCCACCATGACTCCGTAGCGCTGCCAGACATCGCGTATGGTGGCCAGGCGCCCGGCGTGGTCGTTGGCGGCGGAGACGAAACCGAAGCGCGCCATGCCGGCGAACTCGGCGCTGCCAGACAGATCGATGGCGGCGCCGGCCCGCGGCTGCTCCAGTTGCGCCCAGAGGCTGCTCACCCGCGCGCCGTCGCGGCCGACCAGGTCGAAGACGAAGCGCTCGAAGTTGGATGCCTTGGAGATGTCCATCGAGGGGCTGCTGGTCTGTCGCGTCTCGTCGGTGCTGCGCGGACGGTAGATTCCGCTGCGAAAGAACTCGTCGAGGACGTTGTTCTCGTTGGTGGCGAGGATCAGGCGGCGGATGGGCAGGCCCATCATGCGGGCAATGTGACCGGCGCAGATGTTGCCGAAATTACCCGAAGGCACGGAGAAGGAGACCTGCTGCGCGTCATCATTGGTGGCGGCAAAATAGCCTTTGAAGTAGTACACCACTTGCGCCGCCACCCGCGCCCAGTTGATCGAATTGACCGTGCCGATCTTGTACCTGGCCTTGAAGGCGTGATCGTTGCTCACCGCCTTGACCATGTCCTGGCAATCATCGAAAACGCCGCGCACGGCGACGTTGAATATGTTCGGATCCGCGAGCGAGAACATCTGCGCCGTCTGGAAACGGCTCATCTTGCCCAGGGGCGAGAGCATGAAGACGCGGATGCCCCGCTTGCCGCGCATGGCGTACTCGGCCGAAGAACCGGTATCGCCCGAGGTGGCGCCGAGGATGTTGAGCTCCTCGCCGCTCTTCGCCAGCGCGTACTCGAACAGGTTGCCGAGCAACTGCATCGCCATGTCCTTGAACGCCAGGGTCGGACCATTGGACAGTTCGAGCAGCGCCAGGCCCGGCTCCAGCCAGCGCAGCGGCGTGATCTCGCGCGTGTCGTCACCGGGACGGGCGTTGCAGTAGATCTCTGGCGTATAGGTGCGGGTGACGAGCTGGTGCAGATCCGCCTCGGGGATATCGTCGGCGAACTTGCGCATGACTTCGAAAGCCAGCTCGGCGTACGAGAGCCGGCGCCAGCGCCGCAGCTCGGCCGCCGCCAGCTGCGGGTAGCGCTCGGGCAGGTACAGTCCACCATCGGGCGCCAGGCCGGCCAGGAGGATTTCGCTGAAGCCCCTGGCCGGCGACCTGCCGCGCGTCGAGACGTAGGCCACTACTTGTCCAGCTCTTCCAGGCGCAGGCGAATGACGCTGCGCTTGACCACCGGCAGGGCTTGGATCTTCGCGATCGCGGCATCGATGCGCCGCTCTCGCGTCAGATGGGTGAGCATGATGATGTCGGTCTGCTCCTCGCCCTCGCCTGGCTCGCGCTGGATCATGGCGTCGATCGATATCTCCTCGTCGGCGAGGATGCGGGTGATGTCGGCGAGCACGCCCGGCTTGTCGGAGACGGACAGGCGCAGGTAGTAGCTGGTCTCCACCTCGGACATGGGCAGGATCGGCGTATCGATCACCGCCTTGGGCTGGAAGGCGAGATGCGGCACCCTGTGCTCAGGATCAGCCGTGTGCATGCGGGTGACATCGACCAGGTCGGCGATCACCGCCGAGGCCGTCGGTTCGGCGCCGGCGCCCTTGCCGTAATAGAGGGTCGCGCCGACGGCGTCGCCCTGGACCAGCACGGCGTTCATCGCCCCTTCGACGTTGGCGATCAGGCGCCGCGCCGGGATCAGCGTCGGATGCACGCGCAGCTCGATGCCCGCCGCAGTTTTCTTGGTGATGCCGAGCAGTTTGATGCGATAGCCGAGCTGCTCCGCGTATTTGATGTCGGCCGCGTCCAGGGCGCTGATGCCTTCGATGTAGGCCTTGTCGAACTGCATCGGAATGCCGAATGCGATCGCCGCCATGATGGTCAGCTTGTGCGCGGCGTCCACCCCCTCGATGTCGAAGGTCGGGTCCGCCTCGGCGTAGCC
>Ga0172380_10001881_pt1 | contig 35065 bp, 44 predicted proteins | sample Leawe162metaG_FD_119747 | JGI IMG/M metagenome (GOLD analysis project Ga0172380, IMG submission 119747) | Leachate microbial communities from a municipal landfill in Southern Ontario, Canada - Leachate well 162 metaG | ecosystem: Engineered > Solid waste > Landfill > Unclassified | place...
CCAGTGCCAGTCCTTCCACCACCAGTTGTCGTTCCACCTCCAACGGTTGATACAACGCCAGTGCCAGTCCTTCCACCACCAGTTGTCGTTCCACCTCCAACGGTTGATACAACGCCAGTGCCAACAGTTGATACGACACCAATACCGGTCGTTCCACCTCCAACGGTTGATACAACAACACCAGGAACAGGAAACAATGGTGGCAATAATGGAGGAGGATCCGTCAATCAACTTCAGGAAATTCAACAACAAAAAGATGCTGGAATCATTGCTTTTGCAGGAGGTCAAAAAGTTATCACAAAAACATTTGTGGGAATCACTGCTGATGAGTTCGTAAAAAATCTTCAGACGAAGATAGAAGCGGAATACAAAAAAGCATACGACACAAAAGCAGCAAAAGAAATTATCGAACAGGTAAAAACGGACCTCAAAAACAACGAGACAGTAACGTCTGAAAAATATATAAAAATCCGTGGGGCATATTATGCAATACTCGACATTCTCAATATTACTGAAATTGAAGCGTGTGCTCAGAAAATTTTCACAACGTGTGACTGGGCCACAAGCCAGGATTATTTAACGGACACAATCCAAAACTCCCTCTTCCTTGGCGCAAAAGACTATCTCACGAGAACTATAAGCCAAAAAGCAAAGAAGACTGACAGTGATAAGGATGGACTCAGCGATTACGATGAAACATTCACGTACGGAACTAATCTCAAGAAATCAGATACAGATGATGATAAAATTTCCGATGGTGATGAAGTAAAGAAGCACAAGACAAATCCTCTCTCATTTGATTCAGATGGCGATGGCCTAGCTGATGGCGACGAAGTAAAGAGTTATAAAACTTCTCCACTGCTTATCGATACAGACAATGATAACTGGACGGACAAACAAGAAGTTGACGCAAAGACAGATCCAAAAAATGCACTCAGTCATCCAGAAGAAGATGAGGATATCAGTGGTACAAAAGATACCGATGACGATGGTCTTTCGGATCTTGAAGAAAGTCGAATTGGAACAAGGCCAGATATGGCAGATACCGATGGTGATAAATTTTCCGATGGTGAAGAGTTGGACCGTGGTACAAATCCACTCAAGTTCGATGCGCCAAACGTAGAGATAGAATTAGGAATTACAAATCTTCGAACAGGAATGAAGATGGCAGAGTCGCCTCTCGTTAAAGGTAGCTCAAAAGCAAATGGAACTGTTATTATTTATGCTAAAAATGAAATTGGCATTAAGCGAGAAATTGGACGGGCGATAGCATCTTCAAATAACCTCTTCGCCGTACAAACAAAGCAACTTGCAAACGGCCTATACTATATCCAAGCACAAAATGAAAAAGGAGAAGTGTCAGATCCTACACGGATTACCATCGATTCAACGCTTAAAATTGAAAGACCGCATCTCGTAAGCTTTAATGGACGAGAAATAACTGAGGCAGATTTTGAAAAAGCAAAACAAGATTCAAATTATCTCGAATCCGACTCTCGACCAGAACTTGAGTTAAGAGTTCCAAAAGGCACCAAGATGGTGATGACGAACAGGAGTGCTATCGGAACAGCCATCCTGATCTCCGATACACCAAGTGGAATTCTCGCAGTACGACCACCAGAAGAACTTGAATTAGGAGAACATGAAATCATCGCTTATGCTGTGAATGAAAAAGACAACACTGTTAGCCCTGTAACTTCATTCAAATTCAAGGTTACGGAGTCTTCAAGTTTTGATAGCTCGGCTTTCCGAATTCAAAACAAAGGAACGAATGGTATTATCAACTTCCTCCGTCAAAATAGCGTTAAACCTATCTTCCAGAAAATCTTTATTGGTCTCGGAATCGTTCTCATTCTCTGGACACTTCTTTCTTACTACCAAGACAGAAAGAAAAAGTAAGAGTAACGTTCCACGAAAATAGCTGTAATTACTATCGACTCCACCCTTTATTACTTCATTACCCTTCCTTATGTCCAACATGTCTCCTAGGCAAGCTACTGCCGGAATTATCGGCCTAACCATACTACTAACACTCACTGGCTGCGATCTACCTTTCGGAGGGTCAGCCGCCGATGATGCAAAAGTCACAAATCTCGAAAGTCGAGTAAATGAACTTCAGGCAAAGCTTGATCAGGCAAAAAAAGATGCTGACGCGCAAGCCGCAACAGCCACGCCAACCACCACAAATCCAACAACTCCACCAGGAACCACAGTTCCGCCGGTAACACCTGTCGTACAGACTCCTCCGACAACGACAGATAACTTCATTTATATTGAAAGTCCATCAAACGATCAAAGCTTTTACTCCGTTCCAGTAAAATTCCTCGGACACGTCGCTCCAAATGCATCAAAAATTACCGTTCGTGCCACAAACCCATCTCACACAAAAGTTGATGAGTACACGCTTCAAAACTTCAAAGAAGGAAGCACAACATTTACCTACGGAGCATCTCCTGAGTGGAACAATCTCCAGGAAGGAAGTAACACGTACATTTTCACTGCTTACTTCAAAGACGGATCAACAAAATCAACAAGCTTAACAGAGTACTACGTTCCAGGAGGCGCAGAGATGGGAAAGCCGGTTATCTATCTCTACCCAACAAAAACAACAAAAGTTTCAGTAAACGTGAAGCCTAATGGAGGCATTAGTAAATCTATTCCCGCAATTGGTAACGGATGGAACGTCACGGCAACACCAGACGGACGAATCACGAACGCAGCCGACCAAAAAGTATACCCATACCTCTTTTGGGAAGGTTATGCTGCTAACTTCGTAACACCTCCAGAAGGCTTTGTAATAAGCAAAAACCAGGTATCTCAATTCTTCGACATGAAGCTTGGATACATGGGCATGAATGCAAAAGAAATTGCTGATTTCAAGGAATTTTGGGTACCACTACTTGGAGACAAGCCATATTACTTCATCACATTCATTGATCAAGCAGCAGTTGACCAGTACGCACCTTTGACTGTCTCACCAAAACCTGACACCGCTATTCGAGTATTTTTTGACTACAAAGGTCTCGATGCGCCTACACGAGTTCAGCCACAACAGTTAAAAGCAGGAGTTCGTAATGGATTTACACTTATTGAATGGGGAGGAAGATTATATCGATAATTTTAGGAGGATTGATCCTAAGCGCACCCCTAACGGGGTGCGCTTTTTTGAATAAACCACCCCCAACCATCGTGAAATCTCTTTACGATGGCGACATCAAAATGTGGCAAAACATTTTCACGCAAAAAATCGACTCACACTTCCCTGCTGCGCCGGGTGGGATCGTACTTCCTCATCACATGATTGTCGCCAATGAAATTTCAAAAACATATCAAAAACTCGCAGAAGTAAGCCATCCATCGCTTATTGTTATCATCAGCCCAAATCACTACGAAGACGGACAAAGTCTCATTCAAACGTGTTCATCGTGTGAATATCAAACCACCGAAGGTAATACCATTATCGATACATCGCTCGCAAAAAAACTTACCCAAAACAATATCGCTACTGACGAACCAAAAACATTCATAAAGGAACATGGCGTCTTCAATCACGCTCCATTTATCAAGCACTTCTTCCCAGAAGCAAAAATGCTACCAATCCTCATCAAATGGGAAGCCCCAAGTGAAAAAACAGTCGAACTCAGCAACTGGCTCGACGCAAACATTCCAAAAGACGCACTCGTCATCGCGAGCGTCGACTTCTCTCACTACGTTCCCGTAGAACATGCAAACTTCCACGACATCTCGTCATATGCCACGATCAAGAACTTCGACTACCAAAACATGTACGATCTTGAGATCGACTCCCCTCCTTCCATCTCCACCATCACTCATCTCATGGAAAAACGTGGATACATGAGCGCGGAACGATTTACCCACACCAACAACCAGCAGTTCCAACCAGAACCAATCCCAGAAACAACAAGTCATCAATTTATTGGCTTCTTCAAAGGAGAAAAACGCCCTGAAAAAAGCCTCACTATCATGTCGTTTGGCAATATGTCTCCAGATCAAAGAAAAAATGATGATGGATCTCAGCTTGGACTATATGACAACTACCGCTGGAACATTGACTGGCCAGATGGGGTGACAGAGAGCAAAGCCATCAACTTTAACAAGTGGCTCCGTGACTTCCGGGGAAAAGAAGATCGCATGCTTATGGGTGCAGATTTTCTTGTTTTTAACCTACCGGACTTTTGCACACAAAAAGCCCAAAACGGCATAAATATTACTTTCTGTAAGATAAGGACTTCTTCAGCTGGCTACGAAAAGGACCTTAAAAACTGGACAACCTTCTTTCAAAAACAAAGCCAAAAAAATAATACCACCTTTTATGTATCCATAGACGACTCCCGTAACTATCAGCTATCCGCCTGGCAATGGACAAACCTTTCTCACCAAATCGCAAACTTAAGAAGATCTATCATTATAGGAACAGGAACAAATACATCTACTCCAATCGAACACTATAAGGGAAGTCTCCTTATTCAATCTCTCGGAAACTTCACCACTTCTCCAGATATCAAAAAATCATTCGGGAAAATCGCAGAAATCATCATTACTCCAGGCGAAATCAAAGCTGAAATCTACAAAGTAGACATACTCAATGGCTACCCTCAACTCCCATTCAAATCATCAAACAAGAATCAGAACATCAAGCCACTCCAAAAAGGATAAAGATGTACACTGAAACAAGGCTAAAATTTGATTTGACATCTAAGACGACTATCCCTAAACTACCTGCGCAAAGTCCAGTTTGAGTGTTCAACTCAAGCCTTGCATATTAAGCGGAGACGTTCCTTACAGAACCACTCGCTGACCACAGGCCCCTGAGCCGCCATACGATCTTCTCTAATCCGAAAGCATTGTACGGCCAGAACCTCCTCTCAACCCTTTTGCACACGAATTTCAACTAATTCATTATTATGACTGGCATCCTCGGAAAAAAAATCGGCATGACACGCGTTCAGGGAACTGACGGCAAGATGAATCCAATTACGGTCATCGAGTGTTCACCAAATGTTATCACTCAGGTAAAGACTGTAGAAAAAGACGGCTACACAGCTTTGGTAATTGGTGTAGACGACACAATGAAGAGCAAGAAGACACGACCATTCCGTCACATGAAAGAGTTTAAGATCGCTGCTGAAGAAGCTGCGAATTTTAAGAAAGGTGACCAGGTCACTCTCGAGAGCATGAAAGATGTAGCAATAGTTACTGTTACAGGTACTTCCAAAGGTAAGGGTTTCCAGGGTGTTATGCGACGTCATAACTTCCGTGGTGGTCCAAGATCACACGGTTCTCACTTCCATCGTGAGCCGGGTTCTGTCGGTAACCGTGCTAAACCAGGTAAGATCGCTCACGGCCGTAAGTTACCAGGCCACATGGGATCAGACACAGTTACACGAGCCGCTAAAGTTGCTTATCTCAATCCAGAGCACAACTTGATCGGTATCAAAGGTGCTGTTCCAGGAGCTGTTGGAAGCATTATCGTTATTACTAAAAAAGCTTAAACTCTTAGACCATGAAACTCGACGTATACAATCAAAAAGGTGAGAAAACGGGAACTCTCGAAGCTCCAAAGCAGTTCTTCGATATCTCATTCAAGGGTGGTCTCATCCATGAAGCCTACCTTCGACAACTCGCAAATGGTCGTGTAGCTATCGCTCACACCAAGACAAAGGCAGAAGTACGAGGTGGTGGTCGAAAACCATATCCTCAGAAAGGTACAGGACAGGCTCGACAGGGTTCTATCCGAAACCCACACTATATGGGTGGTGGTGTTGCTTTTGGTCCACGAAATAATGCAAACTTCGAAAAACTTATGCCAAAGAAGATGCGACGACTCGCTCTCTTCTCAGCTCTTTCACAGAAAGCTCGAGAGAACTCAGTTATGGTTCTTGAAGACTTTACTACTGAGAAGCCAAGCGCAAAGGCATTTGCAGCACTTATGAAGAAGCTTCCAATCAAACAAGATGTTCTTCTTGTTACTGGACTTAAGAACGAAACACTCGAAAAGTCAGCTCGAAACGTCGCAAACGTAAAGACAATCTCTGTCGGCTACATGAACATCAAAGACTTCATGAAGTACAGCGAGGTTCTCTTCCTCAAGGACGCTCTCGAACAGATGGAAAAAGTATTCACATCTAACGCCTAATTCAAACTCAACTACTGACCATGATCGATATATCAGTTCTCTCAACACCGCTCGTCACAGAAAAAACTTCAGCAAATATGGAGAAGGGTGTTTATACCTTCCTCGTAAGAAAAGATACCAACAAGATTGAAGTTAAGCAGGCTTTTGAAGCCATCTTTGGAGAAAAAGTTGCAACCGTTCGAATGACACAGGTACTTCGAAAGGCACGACCACTTGCAAAGGGAAACGAAATGGAAAAACGACAAGCACAGAAGAAAGCAATCATCACTCTCAAGGGTGATAAGAAAGTAGACATTTTTCAAACAAAAGCTGTCGCTTCCGCTAAAAAAGAAGCAAAAAAATAATTCTTACTACCAACTGAAACACTCCTACCATGGGAATCAAGACATTTAAACCGACAACAGCAGGACGCCGACATATGGTTTCACTCACATACGATGAAATCACACACAAGGGTCCAGAAAAGAGCCTCATCAAGCGTCTTAAGAATAACGCTGGTCGAAATAATCTTGGAAAGATTACAACTCGACACCGCGGAGGTGGAGCACGACGAATCTACCGAATGGTAGACTTCAAGCAGACAGACAAGCTTAATATTCCAGCAACAGTAAAGACAATCGAGTACGATCCAAACCGATCATCATTCATTATGCTTGTTGCATACCGAGATGGTGAAAAGCGATATCATCTTGCACCAGCAGGAGTTACCGTCGGAGAAGAGATCATCACAAAAGTAAAAGCAAAGCCAAAAGTAGGAAACAGAATGAAGCTCGAGAACATCCCAGTAGGTTTCCAGATTTTCAATCTTGAACTTACTCCAGGATCTGGAGGTCAGATGATTCGATCAGCAGGTTCAAGTGGAAAACTCGTTTCTCTTGAAGGAGCAATGGCACACGTTCAACTCGCATCTGGCGAAGTTCGACTCGTTAGCAAAGATTGCTACGCTACACTCGGTGTTGTCAGCAACTCAGACCACGCAAACGTTATTCACGGAAAAGCAGGAACACGACGCCACATGGGTTGGAGACCAACCGTTCGTGGTAAGGTTATGAACCCTTGCGACCATCCACACGGTGGTGGTGAAGCTCGTAACTCTATCGGTCTCAAACATCCAAAAACTCCATGGGGTAAGCCAGCTCTTGGCCACAAGACTCGAAATCGAAAGAAGCATAGCAATGCAAGCATCGTCACACGACGACCATCACGAAAGCAGAAGAAGTAACATTATAATCTCACGTTCCCTTACCTAACACACCATGTCACGAAGTCTCAAAAAAGGTCCATTCATAGATCCAAAACTCATTAAAAAGGTTGCCGCTCTCGAAGCGATCAATCAAAAGAAACCAATTAAAACTTGGTCTCGAGAGTCTGTGATCTCACCTGACTTCGTTGGTCACACCTTCGCTGTTCACAACGGAAAACAATTCATCCCTGTATTCGTTACAGAACAGATGGTAGGCCACCGTCTTGGTGAGTTCTCCCCTACTCGTAAGTTCAAGGGTCACGGCGGTAAACTCGCAAAGACCGTAGGAAGCGCTTAATAACATCAACAACTCTCTTACTAAATTCTCAAAATCCTTCGCATGAAATCCGTTATAAGCAACATCCGCATCTCTCCAAAAAAACTCAACCTCGTCGCCGAAATGGTACGACGGAAGCCAGTCGCTGAGGCCGATGCACTTCTCCGTTTCACAACAAAGAAGGCAGCAGAAATCGTTCGAAAAGCTCTCGCTTCAGCTGTTGCAAACGCAGAAAACAACTTCAAGCAGGATCGAGCAAACCTCTACGTTGAGGAAATGATCGTCAACAAAGGACCAACACTTAAGCGATTTAACCCAGTTTCACGAGGAAGAGCACACCCAATTCTCAAGCGAATGGCAATGATCACCGTAAAAGTCGGAGTTATGGGAGAAGTTCCTACAGCAAAGACAGAAGAAGTAGATACATCAGCAGAAACAACTTCTAAGAAACCAACTAAGAAAACTACAAAAGCAGTAAAAACATCTGAACCAGTAAAAGCGACAGCAAAGAAGAGCAGCGTAAAAGTCACTAAAAAAGCATAACCTAAACCTCGTAACTACCTACAAACTCTATGGGAAATAAAATCAATCCAAACATACTCCGATTAGGCAACTACCGAACTTGGGACTCCAAGTGGTTTGCTAAAGGAAAAGAGTTCACGAAGATTCTTCACCAGGATTTAAAACTCCGAAAGTTGATCGAAGTACGACTCAAGGAAGCTGGATTATCCCGAATTGAGATTCTCCGAAGTGCAAACAACGTAACACTCAACATTCACACAGGTAAGCCAGGAAATATCATCGGAAAAGGTGGTACGGCAGTAGAAGATATGAAGGTAGAGCTCGAGAAACTCACAGGAGAAAAGTTCCTTATCAACATCAAAGAAGTTAAAAAGCCAAATCTTGACGCAAAACTTGCCGCAGAAATCGTCGTTCAACAGGTTGAAAAGCGAGTTTCCTACCGACGTGCAGCAAAGATGCTTATCGACAAAGCTCTCGAATCTGGCGCTCTCGGAGCAAAAGTACTCTTGGCTGGTCGTCTCAACGGAGTTGAAATTTCACGAAGTGAGTTCTTCACAAAAGGAAAAGTTCCACTTCAGACAATCCGAGCCGACATTGACTACGCTTCTATTCCTGCGCACACAGCCTACGGAATTATCGGTGTCAAAGTCTGGATTTACCGAGGAATGGTCTTCAAGAAAAAGCAGACAGAAGAGATGATCACTCGAACAGCAGAATAATTCACCTACATACACTTCTCCCCTAAACTCTTACTATCATGTTGTCACCAAAGAAAACTAAATTCAGAAAAAATCACCGAATGCGAGGTCATGCAAATGGCTTAGCAACAAAAGGTAACACTCTCGTCTACGGAAGCTTTGGACTCAAGGCAACTGAGGCTGGAGAAATTACTTCTCGACAGATTGAGTCTGCTCGTAAGACAATGGCTCGATTCACAAAGCGTGGTGGACGTGTCTGGATTCGTATCTTTCCTGACAAAGTTGTCACACGAAAGGCTGCTGAAGTCCCGATGGGTGGTGGAAAAGGTGAACCAGAATTCTTCTGCGCACAGGTAAAAGCTGGAACTGTCCTCTTCGAGATCGATGGTCTCCCAGAGAAACAGGCTAAAGAAGCTATCACACTCGCATCACACAAACTTCCAGTTACGACACGATACATCAATAAAGAACTTATCTAAACCTTCCAAACACTCCCCATGAAATACGCAGAATATACCAAAATGAGCCAGGAGCAACTTGCAAAAGAACTTATCGTAGCTCGAAAATCACTTTTCGACATCAGCTACCAGGTACAGAATAAGCAATCCAAAGCTAATCACGAGATCAAAGCCCTTAAAAAGTCTATCGCTCAGCTCTTGACCGCATTGAACACTGGAAAGACAGCAAATAAGCTTGAAAATACAGAAGAAACAGTGCAAAATGCACCGGCTAAAAAGGAAAAAGCTGTTAAGGCCCCACGAAAAGCTAAAGCTAAGCAGGCGTAACCCAATAAACTCTCTCTAACTTACTTCATATGCGAACAGTCACAGGAACAGTCACGAGTAACAAGATGAACAAGACCATTGTTATCACCGTCGACTCATACAGAACACACGAGAAGTACCACAAGAAATACAAGGTATCGAGCAAGTTCTATGCTCACGACGAAAATGGCCAATACAAGATTGGCGACACCGTCACAGCTTATGAAACAAAGCCAATAAGCAAGCTCAAGCGATGGACAGTCACTCCACCAACCGTAACAACTACAAAGTAATACCAGAAGTAATTCTCAAACCTACCTATGATCCAAGATAAATCACAACTCGTTGTCGCAGATAATTCCGGAGCTAAAATCGTAGCTTGTTTCAAGGTTCTTGGAGCATCAAAGCGACGATATGCAGGTGTAGGCGATGTTATCGTCGTCTCAGTCAAGGAAGCAACACCACGAGGTATCGTAAAGAAAAAGGCTGTTGAACGAGCCGTAATCGTTCGAACAAAGAAGACAATTGCTCGTAAAGATGGTTCTTACGTACGCTTCGATGAGAACGCCGTAGTTATCGTCAACAAAGAAGGAGAACCTAAGGGTACTCGTGTCTTTGGACCAATTGCACGTGAACTCCGCGAACGCGGTTTCCAAAAGATTATTTCTCTTGCCCCAGAAGTCGTATAAACACTCCCCTACTATGAAATTGAAACTCAACGATAACGTTATCGTCATCTCCGGAAAAGACAAAGGAAAGAAAGGAAAGATCATGAAACTTGATAATGCCAAGAACACGATCGTTGTTGAAAAAATCAACATCCGAACACGACACATGAAGAAGACTCAGACAGAACCTGGTCAGATCGTGAAATACGAAGGTCCAATCAATGCGTCAAATGTACAGGTTCTCGATCCAAAGACTGGAAAACCAACTCGTGTTGGTTACAAAGTAGTCGGAGGTGAAAAAATCCGTTTTGCAAAAGCATCTGGCGAACCACTTCCTTCATCGAAATCTACTAAATAATTTTCTCCATGAAATTCGCAGCAAACTACAAAAAGAACATCCTCCCAGCACTCCAGAAGGAGCTCGGAAAGAAAAATCCAATGGCTGTACCACAGATTAAGTGCGTAAAAGTTCACGTAGGTATTGGATCAATTATGACTCGTGGAAACAAAGACTACGAAAACGTTATTGCAAACGTTGCAACAATCAGTGGCCAGAAGCCAGTTGTAACAAAGGCAAAGAAAGCTATCTCTAACTTCAAAACTCGTATCGGTCTTCCAACAGGTGTTGTTACGACACTTCGAGGAGAGAGAATGTTCGACTTCATCAACAAGTTGGTCAATGTCGTTCTCCCACGTGTACGAGACTTCCGAGGTATCAGTAAGCGCGCATTCGACGAAGGAGGTAACTACTCAATCGGTCTCAAAGAGCACACTGTCTTCCCAGAAATCAATCCAGACGATATTGAGAAGGCACACGGAGTTCAGATCACAATCGTTACAAGCGCAAAAAACAAAGAAGAAGGTTCAGCACTCTTAACTGCACTCGGATTCCCATTCAAGAAAGACGAGCTTATCGCAGAAAAGAAGAGAAAGAAGAAGAACTAAGCTTTATAACTCCTACACACTCCCCTATTTTCTCATCCTACTATGGCAAAAAAATCACGCATCAATAAGACAAATCGACTCAATGAAGCTTTTGCAAAGAGCAAGGCTGCAGGAACAAAGCCTGTCATGCCAACACGTGTTCATAATCGATGCGCCCTCTGCGGACGAATTCACGGATACATGCGAAAGTTCAATATGTGCCGAATCTGTTTCCGAGAGAATGCCGTAAAGGGACTCATCCCAGGTCTCAAGAAATCAGCTTGGTAATCATACAATCTACACTCAATTTATCTTAACGTTCCCCCAATGACAGACCCAATAGCAGACCTACTTACAAGAATCCGAAACGGCGCAGCTGCACGACACAGCAACGTCATCGTTCCATACTCACAAGTCAAAGAGAACATTCTCAAGATTATGAAGTCAAAGAACTATGTTCAGGACTACACAGTAAGTAAATAGGACCGAGAAATCGTTGTTACATTCAACGACAACTCAGTAAAAGCAAACTTCAAACGTGTAAGCAAACCAGGTCAGCGAATCTACAAGAAGTCTGAAGAAATCTTCCGTGTTAACAACGGTTTTGGTATCAGCATCGTATCAACTTCAAAGGGTATGATGACTGGCAGCCAGGCTCGAAAGCAAAAGCTCGGCGGAGAGATCATCTGCGAAATATTCTAACACTCCGAGCGAAGCGAAGGAGCTTCCCCCGCCCCCTTATTAACAACTATAATAAAGCAAGTAATCTCAATACATTATGTCACGAATCGGAAAACTACCAATCACAATCCCAAACGGCGTTACTGTTGATGTCAAAGGAACTCACGTCAAAGTAAAAGGTTCAAAGGGTGAACTCGAATTCACTTTCCACCCACGAGCTAACATTCAGCTCGATGGATCAACCCTCAAGGTTGTACGAACAAGCGAAGAGAAAATCGACAAGAGTCTTCATGGAGTTACCCGAACACTTCTCTCAAACATGGTAGAAGGTGTATCAAAGGGATACAGCAAACAGCTTGAAATTCAGGGAGTTGGTTACCGCGCTCAGATGGCCGGATCAAAACTCACACTCTTCCTTGGATTCTCTCATCCTATCGAATTCAACGCACCAAAAGGTATTCAAATCACAATCGATCCAGAAAAGAAAAACATCATCACTGTAGCAGGTATCGACAAACAGCTCGTCGGTGAAGTTGCTGCAAAGATTCGTGAATTCAAGAAGCCTGAACCTTACAAAGGAAAAGGAATTCGATATGTCGGAGAATACGTACAAAGAAAAGCTGGTAAAGCAGCTGCCAGCGCTAAGTAACACTTATCACAACCGAACACTCTCTAAATATCTAACAATACTATGGACGCAAAAGCTACAACACGAAAACGACGACAGATTCGAATCCGAACTCGAGTCAATGGCACAAGCAGCCGACCAAGACTCGCTGTCTTCCGAAGCAACACTCACACATACGCTCAACTTATTGATGACGAATCAAAGACAGTCCTTCTCGCTTCTTCTGACGTAAAGGCAAAGAAGACAGGAACAAAGACTGAAAGCGCAAAGAAAGTAGGTACAGAAGTCGCAAAACTCGCAAAAGAAAAGGGTATCTCCACTTGTGTCTTTGATCGAAGCGGATACAAGTATCACGGTCGTATCAAGGCTCTTGCCGAAGGTGCTCGTGAAGGTGGCCTCCAGTTTTAAATCAAACCTTAATCAATTCTTACCGTCCAAATCACTATGGGAAAACCACAAAATCGAAGATCAATGACACCAAGGGAGCCAAAAGAGTTTGAAGAAGAAGTTCTTCAGATCGATCGTGTTACTCGTGTGGTTGCAGGTGGACGACGTCTCCGATTCCGAGCAACAGTTGTTATCGGTAACCGAAAGGGCAAGGTAGGTGTTGGACTTGGAAAGGCTGGTGAAGTTGCAATCGCAATTCAGAAAGCTATCGCCAAGGCAAAGAAAAGCCTCATCACAGTATCAATTGTCAAGAACAGCATCCCACATCCAGTTGAGCAGAAGTTCAAGGCAGCTATCATTATGATGAAGCCTGCTTCTGAAGGTACTGGTATTATCGCTGGTGGTGCAATCCGAAAGATTCTCGATCTCGCTGGCGTAAAGAACGTATTGAGCAAGCGATTTGGAACAACAAACAAGATTGCAAATGCACGAGCAACTATCATGGCTCTCAAGAAGCTTCAGCAGCCAAGAGCAACAACAACTGTTGCTACAGCAAAAGAAGCTCCAAAGGCAGCTAAGGCAGGAACTACAGCTCCAAAAACTGAATCTAAAGAATAATTTCAACTAAACTATCTCTATCATGTCATCATTAGTAAACATCAAGCCATCACACGGATCTAAGCACTCAAAAAAGCGAGTTGGACGCGGAAACGGTTCTGGTCATGGATCAACATCAACCCGAGGTAACAAAGGTCAGAAGGCTCGAAGTGGTGGAAACATTCCAGCACGATTCGAAGGTGGACAGACTCCACTCGTTCGACGACTTCCAAAACTCAAGGGATTCAAGAATCCATCACGAGTTGAATTTCAGGTTGTCAACGTAAGCTCTCTCAACGTTTTCGATGACGGAGATACGGTTGATACAGCAAACCTTTACGAACGAAAGATCATCAAAGACAAGACACTTCCGGTCAAGATTCTCGGAGGTGGAGAACTCACAAAAAAACTTTCTGTAAAAATCGATCGCGTTGTAGACGCTGCTCGTGCTAAAATCGAAAGCGCAAAGGGTTCAGTACAAGAGCTCATGAAAAAAGAGCCTAAGACTGAAAACTCTCAAGAGGCATAAAGAGTTTAAACCTGGCAGGCCTCGTTTTAATTTCTTTATCTCCCAAACGCTGTGACGAAATATCTTCTCCAAATCTGGAATTCCCGTGATCTTCGACAGAAGATTCTTTTTACCGTATTTGCTATCGTCGTATTCCGATTCCTTGGACAAATCAGCATTCCTGGTGCAAACCTGGATGCCATTAAGGGTATTTTCACAAAGAATCAACTTCTCGGCGCTTTCAGTGCGCTTACAGGTGGAAGTGCAGAAAACTTCTCTATCATCTTGATGGGTCTTTCTCCATATATCAATGCATCCATTATTATTCAGCTCTTAACGGTTATCATCCCAAGTTGGGAAGGTCTCTCAAAAGAAGGTGAAATGGGGCAACGAAAAATTAGTAAATATACTCGATGGCTTGCAGTTCCACTCGCTCTTCTTCAGTCATACGGAACTATCATTCTTTTAAACACGCAGTCACAGGTAGCAATTGTTGAGAATATCAAGGATCCAAAGGTTATCATTCCTATCATGCTCACAATCACAACAGGAACAATTCTCCTCATGTGGCTCGGTGAACTTATTAGCGAAAAAGGTATTGGAAATGGTATCTCAATCCTTATCTTCGCAGGTATCGTGAATAGTATTCCTCAGTCTCTTGGCGCCAATTTACTTGTTGCTGGTCAAGATAATGGAAAATTAATTTCGTTCGTACTCATGCTTCTCATGACGGTCATTCTTTCCGTCGTCGTTATCCTGATTACTGAAGGACAAAGACGTATTCCAATTACCTATGCAGGTCGTGGAGTAAAAGCAGAAAATAGTGATGAAGCTGCGCTTCCAATTCGAGTCAATCAGGCTGGAATGGTGCCAATTATCTTTGCATTTGACATCATCTCATTTCCAACAATCATCTCCCAGTTCCTTCAGGGCGCTAAGACTGAATGGGTCCGAAATGCCGCTCAGTGGTTTATCGCTCACTTTACGACATCTTCAATTGCCTACATGGTAATATATTTCCTCCTCAATATTCTCTTCACGTATTTCTACGTTTCAATCACCTTCAATCCAAAGGAAGTTGCCGAAAATATTCAGAAACGTGGTGGTTACGTTCCAGGAATTCGACCAGGAACACAGACAGCTGAATATCTTGGAAAGGTATCCAATCATTTAAATCTCTTCGGAGGTATATTCATTGGCTTAATCGGTGTTATTCCTATGATATATCAGCGTTTCTTCCCAGGAAGCATTGGAAGTCTTCAGAGTGTCTTGAGTGGTGCTGGTATGATCATCGTTGTTGGTGTTGTACTTGATCTTATTCGTCAGGTAAACGCTCAGCTCATCATGCACGATTACAAGAAGTTTTATTAACAGTGCGAAGCTTGCTTTAGCAAGCTGAAGCACCAGTCCAGCGACCGCTGGACACAAAATAATCGTTTGTGAAACAAACACATTATTAGTAGGTTTATGGACATTGTTCTTCTCGGAATTCAGGGCTCAGGAAAAGGAACTCAGAGTAAGTTTCTCCAAGATCAATATGGTCTTATTTACTTTGAAACAGGCAAGGAACTCCGAAAACTTTCATCAGAAGATTCTGAATTAGGACAAAAGGTAAAATCCATTATTGAGGCAGGGCATCTCGTTCCAAGCGAAGTTGTTATGGATATCATCGCAGACTTTATGAGCAAACTACCAGAGGGCGCTCAGGTTTTATTTGATGGCATTCCACGAAAAAAAGATCAGGCAGAAAGTTTTGAGCAAGTACTGAAAGACGCTGGACGAGAGTTCACGTGTGTTTACATCACCTTGAGCAAGGAAGAAGCAATGAAGCGACTCACAACTCGACGAATTTGCGAGAAGTGCAAAACAGTCTATCCGGCTATGTATACAGAACCAACATGTAGCGCATGTGGAGGAAACCTCATTACTCGATCCGACGACAATCCAGAAAGCATCCAGAACCGTATCAACGCATTTTTCAACGAGACAACGCCTGTCGTCGAAGAGTATCGAGCACGTAATATGCTCATCGAAGTCGCAGGTGAGCAGTCGATCGAAGATGTCACAAAGGAACTTTTCAGTAAACTCGACCCACTCCTCAAATAAATCTTCCAATGAACATTTCATACAAAACTCCCAAGGATATCGAAGCCATGCGTGAGGGAGGAGCTATTTTAGGACAGATACTTTTGGACTTAGCACATTTTGCCGAACCAGGCATGACGACACTTCAGCTCGATCTCAAGGCTCGAGAGCTCATCAAAAAATACGGATCACAGCCATCATTTCTCGGCTACCGAGGATTTCCTGGTGTGATTTGTACAGCGGTAAATGAAGAGGTGGTACATACGATTCCTGGTACGCGCGTCCTGCAAGATGGCGATCTCCTAAAGATCGATGGCGGCGTCTATCATAAAGGCTTTCATACCGACTCCGCGATTGCCATACCGGTCGGGCCGCTCGGTCGCAAATCTGACAAAATCAAGAAACTTATCAAAACCGCAGAAATCGCGCTCAGTTCAGCGATCGATCTCGTGCGGCCCGACGTCCCCGTTCGAAAAATCTCCCAAATCATCCAAGACACTATTGAACGTAACGGTTACTCGGTCATACGTGAACTTTCTGGTCACGGGATCGGCAAAGTCCTCCACGAAGATCCATCCATCACAAACTATGGTTCTGACGCACCAGCGTTCAACCTCAAAGCAGGAATGACCATCGCTATCGAACCAATCTTCTGTATTGGTAAGCCTGGCGTCAAAACCCTCGATGACGGGTGGAATATTATCACCAAAGATCGCTCATGGGCTGTTCAAGTCGAACACACGATGCTCGTAACCGAAACTGGTGTCGAAGTCCTCACTCGTCGTGCCGAACTCGACCCACTCTACCCTACCCTCCTCCAAGGCTAAAAAGGCTCTTTTTTGCCCTTTTTCCACAGGGTCTACTTTTGTCTATGGATCATCACCAAAAATACATAAAAAATTTCTTGCAATGCTAAATTCAATAGTGTAGAATCCAGTCGCTTTTTGTCCGTAAATCCAGGTTTTTTCCTTATAGATATGAGCAAAGACGACTATATCGTGGTCAATGGGGTCGTCATTGAGACTCTACCCAACACTATGTTCCGGGTACAACTCACTGACTCAAAAAATCCTCAAACGGGAGCATCTGAAGAAAGCCCGTTGAAAGGCCAAGTCGTTCTTGCTACTGTTTCTGGGAAGATGAAGATGAACTTCATCCGAATCCTAGAAGGAGATACCGTCACCGTAGAAGTAAGTATCTACGACATGACAAGAGGCCGCATTATATTCCGCAATAAATAAGCACACATGAAAGTACGATCATCTGTTAAGAAAATTTGTAACAAGTGTAAGGTAATTCGACGCAAAGGCGTCATTCGCGTTATCTGCGAAACAAAAAAGCATAAACAACGACAGGGATAATCATTAACACTTTTCACTGCTATGGCACGTATCGCCGGAGTCAATCTTCCTAAGGAAAAACGCGTTCAAATTGGTCTCACCTACATCTTTGGTGTCGGAAAGGCTATATCAACTCGAATCCTCAAGGAACTCAACATCAACGAAAACAAGAAAGTTCAGGATCTCACAGAAGAAGAGGTAAACAAGCTTCGTGAACGTATTGCAAAATTTGCTACTGAAGGTGACCTTCGCCGAAAGGTTCAGGCAGACATCAAGCATCTCGTAGATACGGGAACATACCGTGGCTTCCGTCATCGAAGAGGTCTTCCTGTTCGTGGACAAAAAACACGAAAGAACGCTCGTACTCGAAAGGGTAAGAAGAAGACAGTAGCAAACAAGAAGGTCGTTACGAAGTAATTTTATCTAACCTAACTGAAGAACATGGCAGAAAAAGATACCAAGGCAGCTGCAAAGACATCTGAAGCAGTAGTCGAAAAGCCAAAAGCTAAAAAATCAAAGGGTAAGCGAAAGAGTGTTCCAGAAGGAAACTTCTACGTTCACGCAGGATACAACAATACACTTGTTTCAATTGCAGAACCTAACGGTAACGTCATTGCATGGTCAAGCTCAGGTTCTTGTGGCTTCAAGGGAGCACGAAAGGCTACGCCTTACGCAGCTCAGGTCGCTGCAGAAACAGCATGTGAGAAAGCAAAGGCATACGGTCTCGAACGAGTTCACGTCTTTGTAAACGGTGGAGGCCCAGGACGAGAGCAGTCTCTCCGAGGTATCGTTAATGGAGGTGTCACTATTGAGTCAATTACAGACACAACTGGGATTCCTCACAACGGTTGCCGAAAGCCACGTCATCGCCGAGTATAATAACGTTTACGTACATCCACTAATTTTTATCTTTAATGAAATACACCGGACCAGTTTGCAGACTTTGCCGACGAGAAGGAGAAAAACTCTTCCTCAAGGGCGCACGTTGCGAAGGCCCAAAGTGCCCGATCACCAAAGGTCGACCAGCACCTGGACAGCACGGACTTACCGCATCTGCAGCGAAGAAATCAGAATATGCTAAACAAATGCGTGCTAAGCAGAAGGCTAAGCGCATCTTTTCACTTACAGAACGTGCTTTCTCAAACTACTACGAGGCATCAGAACGACGACAAGGTGTCACTGGTGATGAACTTCTCAAGTTTCTTGAGAAACGTTTTGATAACGTCATTTACCGAGCAGGTATTGCTAGTTCACGAAAACAGGCACGTCAGCTCATTGGTCACGGTCTTTGCAGACTCAATGGCCGAGTAGTCGACATCGCATCAGTACAGGTAAAAGTCGGTGATAAATTTGAAATCAAAGACAGCCGAAAACAGCTTCCAATTCTCAAGGACTCTTCTGCAAAGAAGTCATTAGCTCCTCGATGGTTGAAGGTTGATCTCAAGAATTTGTCTGGAGAAGTAGTCGCAGAGCCAGCAAAAGACGACTTTGAGAAATCGATCGAGAGTCAGTATATTATTGAGTACTACTCTAAGTAACAGCGCAAAGCGCACGTCCGGCGATTAGGCCGGACATACAGAGAAAGTCCCCTTCCGTATTCGTTCCCTGTCCCTACCCCACCCCCTTTTACCTCTCTATCCAAAGCCACATGCATCTCATACAGGAAGAAATTGGTATTCCAAAAATCAAAACGGCTAAGATCGGTGATAATCATGTTATTTTCACACTTACTCCATTGCCACCAGGCTACGGCGTAACACTTGGTAATGCACTTCGACGAGTTCTTCTCTCTTCTATCCCTGGAGCTTGTGTATCTGGCGCAAAAATTGAAGGTGTCAGCCACGAGTATTCAACGATCAAGGGAATGAAAGACAGTATTCTCGATATCGGCTTGAACCTCAAGCTTATCGACGTAAAAAAGATTTCAAAGGAGCCAACATGGGTTACTCTCGATGTAAGCCGAGAAGGCGTTGTAACAGCAGCAGACATCAAGACAACATCTGATGTTGAGATTATGAATCCAGATCAGTACATCACGACTCTCGAAAAAGGAGCTCGTCTCAAGATGGAGCTTCGAATCGAAAAGGGTGTTGGATACGTTCCAGCAAACTTCAAACAGCGAGAAGAGGTTATCCAGAACATCATCACTCTTGACTCAGTTTATAGCCCAGTTAAGAAGATTCGATATGAAGTTGAATCAACTCGTGTCGGTCAGATGACAAACCTCGACAAGCTTACACTCGAAATCAAGACAAACGGCTCTATCTCACCAGAAGACGCTATGAAGTTCTCTGCAAATATCTTGCAGTCATATTTCAAACTCTTCAACGAAGAGAGCATTGTTATTGAGCCAGAGTTCATGAGCGACATCAACAAGATCATGACAAAACAGCAAGAGGAAGAGCAAAAGAAGCCACCACAGGAGTCATATACTCCAATTGAGATCCTTGGATTCTCTCCACGAACACTCAATGCGCTTATCAACGGTGGTATCGGATCAGTCGAACAACTCTCACGATGTACAGAATCCAAATTGACAAATCTTCGAGGCTTCGGTAGAAAGGCTCTCGGAGAAGTTGCAGCCGCTCTCGAAACACGAGGCTTAAAATTATCAGAAGAATAAAACAGTAATTCCCCAATACTATGCGACATCGCGTTAAAAAAACCCAGAAAGTTGGAAGTGATCGAAAGCATTCGACATCGATCATCCGAAACCTTGCTGTCAGCGTCATCATCAATGAAAAAGTGCAGACCACTCGACCACGAGCAAAGGCTGTACAGCCGTTCGTTGAGCGACTTATCTCATATGCAAAGAAGCACGATGCTGCTAATGCCATCCGATTGATCGAAAAAGATCTTCAACATGACAGCGCATCAAAGAAGATTCTCGAAGAGCTTCTTAAGCGATATGAAGACAAAACTTCAGGATTCACACGACTTCTTCGTGTCGGAAACCGAAAGGGCGACAACGCTCCTCTTGTACAACTAGAACTCGTATAATTTTAGAATAAACAACCTATCAAATGGAAAGAACACAGAAAACATACTCACCAAAGGAAAAAGAAATCACACGACAGTGGTTTCACATTGATGCCAATGGAAAAGTTCTTGGAAAAGTTGCTACACGTGTAGCAGATCTTCTCCGAGGCAAGGCAAAGACTATCTTTGCTCCACACGTAGACTGCGGAGATTTCGTCATCGTTACAAACGTTGATGGTATCGTCCTTACTGGAAACAAAGAGACACAGAAGAAATACATGTCACACAGTGGTTACCAAGGTCACGAATCAGCAATAACTCCAGATGAACTTCGACGAAAGGGACAGGCTGACAGAATTCTTCTCGAGGCAGTAAGAGGCATGCTTCCACGAAACAAACTTCGTGATGAAGTATTGACCAAGTTGAAGATTTTCACTGGCGATGTTCACAACCACGAAGCACAAAAACCTGTAACCATTGAACTCTAATATCTCTATGCCAACTACGAAAAAAACTACATCCAAGCCAGCAGCTGCTAAGAAAACTACCGCAGCCAAAAAACCAGTAGCCGCAGCAAAAGCAGCTCCTGAAACTGAGGCAAAAGCAGCAGCTCCAAAGGCTGTAAAGGCAGCTAAAGAGAAAGTAACAATAGCACCCCTTCGAACTGGTGAGTTCTTCTACGCTGCAGGACACCGAAAAACATCTGTTGCTCGTGTTCGTCTCTACCCAAAGGGTGAGGGATTGTTCACAGTTAACGGCAAGAAACTTGAAGAATACATTGTTGTTCCATCAAAGCGAGATGCTGTTAAGGCACCACTTCGAACAACAGGTCACCTCAAGACTTTCGACATCTCTGTAAAAGCAGAAGGTGGAGGCTTGGGAGGTCAGGCTGATGCTATCCGTCACGGTATTGCAAAAGCTCTTCTCGAGTTCGATCCATCACTCCGTATCACACTTAAACGAGCAGGTTACCTCACACGTGATCCACGTATGAAGGAACGCAAGAAGTACGGTTTACACCGAGCACGCCGAGCCCCACAGTGGAGCAAGCGTTAGTCTCTGGAGATTTTTCTACGACAATTCAAAAGCCCCTGTTTATCAGGGGCTTTTTTGTTATACTTAGAGCCGTTATTACACTTTCATTACCCACCTACCTCTATGTCTAAAAAAGTACTCAACCTTATTGTCACAAGTATCTTACTTATAACGCTCACCGGATGTTCAAATCCACCGAGCGCGCCAGCAACTCCAGCTCCAACCCCTGTTGCGACCACGAATCAAACAACGGTCTATATGATCAAGCTCGACGACAATGGAGCAACTACGGGAAGTGTTCAGGTTGGCTGTGGAGACAGTGCCATTCCAGTTGCAGCGACAGCGAGTTATCAGTTCATTCCAACTGACCCAGTCGCCTCAATCAATGCAGCAATGCTCACCCTCCTCAACACAACCGCAACTCAGTATCAACCACAGAGTTTAATGAATTCACTTGCAGGTCAAACTATGACCATCCAGTCAGTTGATCAAAGTGGCACACAGTATACCGTTCATCTCAATGGAAGTTTCTCTTTCGGAGGAACATGTGACATGCCACGAGTAAAGGCTCAAGTTGAAGAGACCATCAAGAAAGCAGCACTTCCAGGAAACACCTTTATTATTGACTGGAACGGCGGCGGTCAAACCGCCTGGAACAAGGCATTTAGCCTCAAAGACTAGTTCACGAACAAATTGATACATCAACCGATAAACTTACCATATGCGTTTCGACATTCTCACCATTTTTCCCGGCATGTTCAGCTCGTATTGCGACGAGAGCATGGTTAAACGTGCAAAGGCAAAGAACATTCTCGATATTGAAATCCACGACATTCGTAAGTTCTCAACCGAACGCCACGGAAAAGTAGATGCAATCCCCTACGGCGGCGGACCAGGCATGGTGATGACACCGCAGCCACTCTACGACGCAATCATGCACGCTAAAAAACTCAACAAAGGACCTGTTATCTATCTCTCTCCACGAGGAAAGCTTCTTACACACAAGAAAGCGCAGAAACTCGCCAAAAAACCAGGACTTATTCTCGTATGCGGACGATATGAAGGTATTGACCAGCGAGTTATAGATCTCTGTGTCGACGAAGAACTTTCGATTGGTAAGTATGTTTTAACCGGCGGAGAACTCCCCGCTCTTGTCGTTTTGGACGCTGTCTCACGCTTCGTACCAGAGTTTATTGGAAAACATGAGTCCACGGTCGAAGAATCGTACTCAGAGGCACTGGATGGCAAGAAAGAGTATCCACACTACACACGTCCTCCAGTATTCATGGATTTAGAAGTTCCAGAGGTTTTGCAAAGTGGTCACCACGCAAAAATTAAAGAGTGGAGGAAGGATAAATTAACGTAAAATCATGAGCTCATTCAAAAAACTGGTCAATAGATCAGTAGCAGGAGTTCGCCACTTCGTTCACGGAGTGGGATTTTTGATATACGGAATATTACAAAGCAAAAAAAATAGAACAATTATATGTTATCCGCGAACGCCATGGCCGCTCTACACGCTCTGGAATATGGCTCAAGTGTGCGGATTCAAGCTCTTGAAGCACCCTAGTCAAGAAACAAATAGTCCAACAATCCTCTTTCAGGATATAACCATCGTGAACCCAGAATCGATTCCCAAAGAAGCATTAACATGGATTAACGGACGATGTCTCGACATTCAAAAGAGCACCGTAGCAAAAATATTTACCAAAGCAGTTCAAAGAGACTTACAGGTAAATCCAATGGAATATATGGGCTACATGGTAGAAAAATCTGAAAAAAATCCTGCTCATGATGGTCGCATTATTAAGGGACCATTACAAAGTAGCGAAGAAAAGGCCGGATACGTTTATCAACGACTCATCAACAACCTCACAAAAAACAATGAAATAGAAGACTTAAGAACAGTAATTGTTGGATCAAAAATCCCTCTGGTGTACCGAATAAGACGGAATCAAAACGAGCAATTCGAAGGATATGGAAGATGCATTGAAGTGATAACAGCAGACGAGGCCTTCTCGGCAAAAGAACAGCAAGAGCTTATAGAGTGCGCTCAGCAAATCGGCCTCGATTTCGGAGAAATGGACGTATTACGGGATCAAGGCGATCAGATGATATATGTAGTAGACATCAACAAAACAACTGTCTCGCCACCAGCCGATCTATGCTTCAAAAACCAGATCGCGGCACTTCAAAAGGTGGGTGAGGCATTTGAAGCCGAATTCTGATATATTACTATCAATGAAACATCATAATACTAAACTAGGCCTAAGCACGAGCGAAGTTGAGGAGGCTCGCGTAGAGTACGGACGCAACACACTTCAGCTCAAAAAGAAGAGATCGCTTATTCTAGCCTTTCTAGATGAGTTCAAGGATTTGATGATTATTATATTAATCATCGCTACGGTTATTTCTTTTGCCGTAGGTGAAACAAAGGATGGAAGTGTTATTGCGTTTATTATTGTGCTCAATGCGATCATCGGATTCATGCAAAAGTATCGGGCAGAGAAAGCTGTAGAGGCCTTGAACAGCATGCTCGCACCACAGGCGCGTATTTTGAGAAATGGGGAACAGGCCTTGATTCCAGCAGAAGAGCTCGTGCCAGGAGACATAGTACTGCTTTACGAAGGCGATCGTATTCCGGCAGACGGAGAAATTTTTCAAGAGAATGAATGCGAAACACAAGAAGCAATACTCACCGGAGAATCAACTCCAGTGAGTAAAGCCGAAGAGGAAGGCCAAAATCGAATATATATGGGAACAACAATAAGTCATGGAAGCGCACGGGCAGTTATTACGCAAACAGGAATGCAAACAGAATTTGGAAGAATTGCCACGCTCACAACTTCAACAGAAAAAGATCTCAGCCCACTTCAAAAGGAGCTCAACAGTGTTGGAGTATTTGTCGGAAAAATGACTTTCGTCATCACGGTTATTTTAGTAGGAGTTGGAATTTTTCTTCAGCATCAAGCCATAACCGAGGCTATTCTTTTTGGAGCATCTGTAGCTGTTGCTGCCGTTCCAGAAGGCCTTCCCACAACAATTACCATCGCACTTGCAATTGGCGTTCAGCGACTCGCGAAGAAACATGCCATCGTGAAACAACTCTCATCCGTAGAAACACTTGGCTCAACAACAGTTATTGTGAGTGACAAAACCGGAACACTCACAAAAAATGAAATGACCGTTGAAAAAATATTTGCAAATAACGGGACATCTCTTACGGAAAAGGAGAATGAAAAATTGATAGGACTCGTTTGCAACCTTTGTAATAATGCAAAGATTATCAAAGGAAAAACACTTGGAGATCCAACAGAAGGTGCCCTTATTACATTTGCAGAAAAACTCGGATTTTCCCAAGAGGAAGCCATGAGAAACAGTGAAATTCTTTACGAACTTCCGTTCGATTCGAAGAGAAAACGCATGACAGTTATTGCTCGAATTGGAGAAAAAGTTTATGCACTTTGCAAGGGAGCCCCAGATAACATTCTCGAAGTCTCATCAGCAAATCACGAAGAAAAAAAATCAATTCTTAAGATAAATGAAGAAGGAGCGAGTCAGGCACTTCGCATGATAGCATTTGCATATCGAGAACTTTCCAACGAAGAACTTTCGGGAAAGTCAGAGGATCATAAAAAGAAATTCACTATTGCTTCAATAGAAAAAAACCTCATCTATCTTGGCATGGTCGGAATGATGGATCCACCTCGAGAAGAGGTTCCTCAAGCCATAAAACTCGCACAAAAAGCAGGAATACGAGTTATTATTCTCACTGGTGATCACGGACTTACGGCAAAAGCTATCGCAGAAAAAATTGGGCTCATTGAGAAAAACAAACAGTTCACTATTATCACAGGATCAGAACTCGATAATACTTCAGATGAAGATCTGATAAAAATTCTCTCAAAACCAATACCAACTATCTTTGCTCGAGTAAGCCCGGAAAACAAACTTCGAGTCGTAGAAATTCTCAAGCAACAAGGAGAAATAGTCGCAGTCACAGGCGATGGAGTCAATGATGCACCAGCGCTCAAGCGTGCAGATATTGGCGTTGCTATGGGCATCGCAGGAACAGACGTAAGTAAAGAAGCTGCGAATATGATTCTCGCAGATGATAGTTTTTCAACCATCGTAAGTGCTATTCAAGAAGGAAGAACGGTCTATGAAAATCTGAAAAAATTTCTCATGTATATGTTTTCAAGCAATATGGGCGAATTGGTTATTATCTTTATGGCCATAATCCTTGGCTTAAAACAGCCACTTACGGCAATTATGATTTTGCTTATAAATATTGGAACAGATGTATTACCCGCTCTCGCACTTGGCCTCGAACCAAGCAAGCAAGAATATATGGAACTCCCTCCTCGTAATCAAAATGAAAAAATTCTCAAGACATCATTTATCAAAAGACTTTTCTTCATGGGTTTCATCATTGGAGGCATATCACTCATCGCATATAGTATTGGTCTCTCGCAATACACGCACTCAACTGCACTCACAATGACATACGCAACACTCGTAATTGCCCAAATGTTTAATACCTATAATTCAAGAGATCCGCTTGAGTCGGCCTTCAAAAGCCCATTCTCCAACCTCTACCTCATAGGGGCAATTATCATTTCTGTAGGATTCACTATTGCAACAATTCAACTCCCATTCCTGCAACGCTATCTAGAAACAACAGATCTCAATGTAACACAGTGGCTCATTGTTGTTGGACTGAGTAGTTTCACGCTCATCATCGAAGAGATTCGAAAATATATTATGCGACGACATACAGTCACTACGCTCACGGCAATTACAGCAACTCATGAATCTTAAACAACATCTTCTCGAATTTGGAACACGTGACGTGCGACTGAAAATCAAAGTCACGCCATCATCACCAAAAAGTGAAATAACGGGAGTTATGAGTGACGGTGCGGTAAAAATTCGAATTCATGCAACACCAGAACACGGAAAAGCCAATAGTGAATTAATCAGATTCCTAAGCGAAGAATCGGAGATTCCAGAAGAGCATATTGAGATCGTTAGTGGACACACATCATCGCGAAAAGAAGTTGCGTTCGATACATCAACTATTCACCTTTAAACTTACGACATGGAAAAAATTACGAGTGTTCCATACATTCATCATCTCTTGGAAAAATATACCACTCAGGCAAAAAAACATTTTGGTCAGAACTTTCTCATAAGCGATCATGTCCTACATGGAATCGTAAAAGCAGCAGACATTCAATCAACCGATACAATTGTAGAAATTGGACCAGGTCTTGGAGTACTCACGCGTGAGCTCTGTTTGGAGGCACAGCAGGTCATTTCAATTGAAAAAGATGAGACGATGTTACGGATTTTGACGGAGACAATCATGGAAGAAACCCCAGGCGCAAAGCGTAAAATCACGATTCTCAATCAAGATGCACTTCACTTCGATCCATCGACAAGTACATATCTCAAAAATAAAAAATATAAACTTATCGCAAATCTTCCATACAATGTTGCCACACCAATTCTCGAAAACTTTCTCGTCAAAACAGCTGGAACGCAGTCGCAGCCAACAAAAATTGTCGTCCTCGTTCAGAAAGAAGTTGCAGAAAAAGCATGTGCAAGAACGGGTGATTTAAGCGTTCTCTCTCTCGCATTTCAACCATTCGGTGAGTTAAAAATAATGGCAATCGTTCCACCTGGATCATTTTTTCCAGCGCCAAAAGTCACATCAGCTATTCTCCAAATCACTCCTTATGAAAATCCCCTCCTCTCGAAAGAATTTCAAAAAGCCTACGTAAAACTTATCCATGCCGCCTTCTCTCAAAAGCGAAAAATGCTTCACACGAGCCTCGGACAGATCATGCCAAAGGAAGAGGTGGCTGAGCTTCTCACCAAAGCAGAAGTCTCTCCGGATGTCCGTCCACAGAACCTTTCTCTCGAGAAATGGCTCTCGCTTGCCAGCCTTGCAAAGCTATAAAATTGCCAAATTAGAAGAAATATGGTAAAATAATAAAAACAAAAAATATGAGTAAAAAACCTAATCAACCACCTTCGGATGATCCATCCAGAACGATAACTCCACTCGACGGAATACGCGCTGATGGAAAAATTGAACCTTCTCTAGAAAATAAATGGGCAGTTCAAGAAGCTTTAAAAAAACAACGAGCTGATACAAGCACATCTGTATCTGAGATTTTTGAACTCCCGCCAGAAGCGTTGAGGGAAAGTACGTATCGTATATTCCAACCAAAACTAGAAAAAGCAAAACGTATTGTAGAATTACATGCGATGCTTGAAAATGATGACGAACAAGGAATGAACGCTTTTCAGGAAATAAATGATCTTTTAGGAAAACCGAAAAACATTGATATAGAAAACAAAAGACTGAAAAATGCCATGCTTGATGGGCTTGCAGCCATATTGATATTAAAAAGAACAAGGTATATCTCGATACACGATGGGGACAATTTTGTAGCCTTATTTCAATTACAGCAGATACTCAATAAAACTGGGCACATCATAAACGACAATGATTTAGATATGCTTTTTGAAGTTTTTCAAGATGTTCATCCGATCGACCAAATGACATAAAATATATGAGCCAAACGCCAAATCAGCCAGGAGCAGGACAGGAGGATGAACTTCCGCACTCAAGTTCACGACATCAAACAATTCACAATCACGATGGAATTCGCGCAGGGGGAACCCATGTTCAAGATATCAAAAAAACAACTGTAATAAAAACTGGTGAAGTTTTTGAACTTCCAAAAGAAGTTAATTCAGAAATAACTTGGAAAATTTTTCATCCAAAAATAGAAAAAGCGAAGAGAATGACGGAACTAAGCGCTCAACTCGCAGAAGACAATACGCGAAGACAACTTGAGGCCTTGGATGGAATAAGCGATCTATTAGGTCAAGAAAGAGGTGGAATTATCTCTAAAAGAAAAATACGACAGATGATTATTGATGGAACGGTAGCAGTTAATGTACTTCTGAAAAATGGGCAAATACGCATACAAAACCCAAATAACCTCATAGCTCTCGATCATCTTAATGGAGAGTTTCAAAAAGAAAATTATGAGATCGAGGAATTTGACCTCGATCTTCTCACGAGCATATTCGATGACATTCACCCAGTTATTCCTAAAATTTAAAACAAAAACATATGACAAACATGAGTGCGCCAAAATCAGGAAGCAATAAAGCTATGAGTCAGGTAGAAAAAATTGATTATCTCAAACAAAGCCTTCTCTGGAAACAGATTATGCGAACAAAAGATACTTTAGAAAATACATTAACAGATGAAAAACTGGGGGAAATAAGAGATGCTATGCGAACAAGCATTGGGCAAAATATAAAACTCGAAACCATGGGAAGCCAACTTACTCATGAGGTAGCTATGGCTCTTTATGGAATGGAGAAACTCATAGCAAACGGGCTTGCTACAGGTGAAGATCCAAATCTCATCAAGGGCTGGGCAGAAACTATCGAAATGAGAAATGACCCGCAATATGTACTGCGAATCGCGGCTACACTCCGAGACATTTTCAGAAGCGTGAAGATTGTCGAGGCTAGTTCGTAAACACCACCTTGAGTTGTTCGTTCATCTCGAGGACTTTTGCTCGTGCAGCTGCGGCATAGTCGGCCTCAGTATATTTGTCAGAAGTTTCATAGGCAAAGATCACATCTCGTGCTGAGTTAATAATCGCACCCATACCGCCTGGATTGAAACATGGTTTCACATCTTCAACAGTTCCTCCCTGCGCGCCGAATCCCGGCACCAGAAAAATTGACGTTGGCATCACGGCGCGCAGCCTCTTTGCCTGCTCCGGATACGTAGCGCCCACAACAGCCCCAACGCACGAGTAACCTTCATCACCAACCTCATCGGCACCCCAAGACTCTACAAAGTGCCCTACCGTCTCGTACAGTGCATGTGTTTTTTGTAGGCCATCACCCGCAGCACCAACTCCAACCGCCAAATCCTGGAAGTCTCCAGAACTCTTGTTCGACGTCTTCACAAGAACAAAAAGTCCCTTATTATTTTTTCGAGCAACATCAATAAATGGCTTAATCCCATCCCATCCGAGATACGGCGTCACCGTAATACTATCCGCAGGAAATGGTGCAGCGACGGTCTCATCAAAAACCTTTGTCGTACCGAAGTAGGCACTCGCATACGCCTCAGCGGTCGTTCCAATATCATTTCGTTTCACATCAGCGATCGTCAGAAGTCCTTTTTCATGCGCATACTGAAGTGTTTTTGCAAACGCCTCCATGCCGGCACTACCGTACATTTCATAAAATGCGACCTGTGGTTTCACAATAGGACAGATGTCAAAAACCGCATCAATAATACCTTTATTGAACTGCCAAATCGCCTCCCCTGCCGCCTTCATCACATCCGTTTCAAATTTCTCCTGCGCACTCTTTCGTATTGCCGAAGGAATCTTGTCCAATCGTGGATCAAGACCAACGCAAACAACGCTTTGCTTAGTGCGAATAGCTTTTATTAATGTGTCTGAGAAGTGCATGTGAATCGTACGTTAAAAGTAATAAAGCGTGCTGACAATATATAATTTATAATCCCATCTTCGCCGCCCAGTTCTCTGGATCGGCCTTGTACTCAAGAATCTTTTCATACTGCTCAGCAGTAATATCTCCTCGTTCTCGTGCCACATCAAGAAGTGTCGGAAAGTCCGTCAAAACATGCAACGCGACTCCGGCCTCTTCAAACGCCTTATACATTTTTTCAAATCCATAAGTGAAGATCGCAAACATATGTGCCACATTGCCGCCTCCTTCTCGTCGCAATACCTCTGCCGTAGCAAGTGAGCTTCCACCAGTTGTAACCAAGTCTTCAACGATAACCGCGGTAGAGCCAGAAGGAATCGATCCTTCGATCTGCTTACCTGTACCATGATCCTTTGGCTTCGGACGAATGTAAATCATTGGAGCCATAAGTCGATCCGCAAGGAAGGATGCCCAAGAAATACCAGCCGTAGCCGTTCCCGCATAAAACATCTCCGATCCAAAGCCCAGTTCTTTAGCTTTAGCCACCATTCCCTCAATAATCATCGTTCTCTCCTTCACATAGGAAATGAGCACACGATTGTCGGTATAGATAGGAGCACGAAGACCGGAAGCGTACGTAAAAGGCGGATCAAAGCTGATTTTAACGGCTTTCGCATCCAAAAGCATGGCAGCAAAATCTCGAGGACCCATGGACAAGGGGGTAAATAAAGTTGGTAAACGGCTAGAGTATAAACAACCCACCCTAAATTACGAAGGACCAATACTTGCTAAGAAGTATTAATTATGTTATAATTACATCAAATAAATATCTAACCCAAACAAACATGAAGGAATCCGTTCTTTCTCGTCAGTCCCCGTTCGTATACTTCTGGCTCGGTGTTCTTACCGGCGCTTTGATCGTTGTCGGCTCACTCATGGTCCGCTCATCAATGGCAGACGAAGGCTCAACATCAGTTCTTCGTGGTCCAGCCGTCCAGCAACAGGTCGTAAACCCTGGAACAACGAGAGCTATTGGTACGCCTGGAATGAAACAGGCAATTGGAACTCCAGGAATGACGCAAGCTATTGGTACGCCTGGAATGAAACAATCTATCGGTACACCTGGCATGAAACAGGCAATTGGAACTCCAGGAATGTAATCTTCCTGAAAAATTAATTTACCTTCTTAGGAAAAAGCCTTCTTACACGCTGATCAGCAATCGTAAGATCCGCAATTTTCTTCTCAAGAACCGTCGCATATTGAGGAATATCAGTCTTCAATCTCGGCGGTTCTTCTTTTACATCGTAAGGGTAGCTTACAACAAAACTATTTTCAGTAGTGAGTGATGCCGCCTCTTGAGCAACAGAAGTAATGGCATGAGCAAAGGTAGCTTGAGACGTATCCGAAGGAGAAACGACAGAATCAACAATGCTCTGATATTTTTGCAAACGAGCTGCATGCCTCATGATACGAGCCATGAATGGCGCAATATAGAAGGACCAAAACTCATCAGAATTACCGGCCTCATCCAGAACCCTGTGCGCATCAAAAAACGACTTTTCTTCACCAGGAAGAATTTGCGTAATACGACGCATAACATCATCAAGCGAAAAGCTAAGCTGAGCAGTAGGAGAGTTAATGCTCTTATCATCGATTGTATCACCAAAGAATGTAGCCGCTTCAGCGGCAGTAGAAACAGCGCTCAGCAAATTCACTAACGCGACGTCGTTGTAAAATTTATGAAGAGGACTACCGCTCTCCTTAGCAAGTTCTATAAATGTTGTAGAAGCGACGCCCGAGTAATGCGCAGCCCATTGAAGAATGAAATATGCCGCAGTAGCCACATGGTGCTTATTAGAAAGAACAGCTCCTGGCTCATTTCGTTCAATGAGTTGAGCAACTTTCAAAATCTGCTCAGCGGCAGCGGGATCTTTTGTCGCCTGGTAATACTGAACCATCTTACAGAGCGGAGAGCTCATATTCGTTAACGTATCAGCATAGCGTTCGGTATCTCCATACTTCACACAATCACTTCGTGCATCAAAGAAAAGTTGCATCGACGATTCAAGATTACCAAGGAGCCCTTCAATACGTGCCAATGTTTTTCGTGAGCGATAAAGCTGAGTACGATCAGGAACAAATTCCGGATGTTCACGGGCAGTATTAAAGAATTTTACAAAATAATCACGTGCTGTTTCGAGATTTGATCGCAACGAATTATCTGGAAACATGGAGGCAAATTCAGATGCATCATCATCGCCATATGTTAAATCCGGATAGTATCCATCACCACCAGGGGCAAGGACACGATTCCAACCTTCGTTGAAGGCCGTCGCAAAAATACGATTCGCCTCAACATCAACTCTCTGAAATCGTATATCATCAGCATACTGAGGATATTGATGCAAGAAGCCATCCCGACCTGTTTGATAGAGATCGAAAAATTCTTCACACGCCTGAATATGATGTCGCATAAGATACTCTCCTCGCATATTATGGAATCGAGATTTCAAATCCATAAAGAGAACTTCTGATGAAGGAAAGGCTTCTTTTTGACCTTCTGCTAAGTAACCAACAAGACCCTTTCCCCAATCAGTAAGCTTACCAATGCTTGTCTTGCGAACACCAGGATCAGAACTACGAAGGAAGTAAAAATCACACATCAGATCATGAAGACGATCAATGCGTTTATAGTCAGCATCAGAAAGCTTTTGATTTTCAGTCAAACCATCAATCTTGCCAGAATAGTAAAATCGAACTCGATCTCCAAGAGCCTCAACTTCACCAGCATAGGCACTTCGCTTAACTTGCATACACTGAATAAGGTCGAGTTGAAGATCGATATCCTTACTAAAATTAAGAAGCACTGGAGCAAGATCCTGCTCACTCTTCATATATTCATAAATAGAAAGGGCCACATCGAACTGACCACGGGCATATGAATCTTTGAATGCATCAAGCATAAAAGTTTTCATCATTTCCCTCATATCGGCCTTTGCTGCCATAGTATAGAGAGCATATGGAGAGCAGCGATCAAGAATAGCAAGAAATGCATCTCGTTGAGGGACATTGTCAGTATTTTCGAGCAAACGCGTCATCTTATCGCGAGTCATGAACATGAATCTCGCAATTTCTTTATACGCAGCAAGAGTCTCCTCATCTTGAGCAAGAGCTGGATTTCCAAGAACAGCCATCAATCGACGATTATCGATATCACGAGCAAATCCAATAATAGAGTGATTATCACTTCCCTGAGAACTATCTATTTTCTGAAGAGTAAAAACGCCCTGTTCACGTAACTGTCCAAAAGCAACAAGCAGATCAGGCCGTTTCAAATGGAAACGGAAAAAGTTAGCAATAAATTGAAATGTGCAATCCCCCGTCTCACGAAGAAAAACAATATATCGAAGAACTTCCTTCTGAATAGGGCTTGCAAGAAGACGATCTACGCGAGCTGAAGCCATAACATCAGCTTCACCCATCGCCGTCCAATTCATAAATCGCTCATCGTAAGTAACACCTGCAGCTTTTATAGAAAGAACACCTTCCTGAAGCATACTTTGAATCATCTCTGTAAGAAGACCTGGATTACCCTTCTCTCCACCAGCAGCTTTCGCAAGATGCTCAAAAACAATCGCATCAATAGATGTATGAACTGGATTGACTTTCAAAAGTCCACATACAAATGAAATAAGCATTGGGGTTGGATGACCGCCTGCATCAGAAAATGGCAGAGGCTTGAGCTTAAGTTGACCAACGTTTGGAGCATTCTGAAGAATCTGCAAAAGCTCTTCATTCATCACCTGATCGCCTGTTCGAGTTAAATTCAAAAGCGCTAAATGTCCAAAATTATTATTATCACCCTGTCGTTCCTTGCTAAATGTCTGTTTCAAAAGATCACACGACTCACTATCCGCCCACTGCATATCATCCGTAACAATCAAAAATCGATTTGTAGATCGGCGAAGACGACGAAGAGCGGTAGCAAGTATTTGAGGACCCTCTTTTGCCAAAGTTGTAGCATCCATAGATGCTATCTTCTCAAGTGCACGACATGAATCTGGCGGAGTATCAACGAAAACATCATTAGCGGCATTCAAAACTTGCTGAGCATACGTTCTAAAAAATGAAAGAGAATCCCCCATTCGAGTATCCTTTGCAGGAACGAAAATAACATAGGGAATGTTTTTTGGAAGTGCCGCAAGCTCCTTCTGCAAATCTTCAATCTTTCGAGCCTGAGATCTTCCTCGACCGCCCTGCCCATCTTCCTCATAAGCTTTTGCTATTCTCTGGGATTCAGCAATAAGCTTAGGAATTTCTTCACGTCGATTATGAATCGCACGAATTGCCTTGATCATCTCTTCAGCCATTCTCGTCTTACCCATCATCGCATCACCATGAATAGTGAAGCTTGAAAATGATGGAACATCCGCGCTCATAAACTTCTTTACCCAGCCGAGCATCTCTTCCATTTCTTGATCACGACCATATTGTTTTTCGGCACCTCCGGCACGAAGTTCATTGATCACCGACTTAAACTCACTGAGAACATGAACCCTCTTTCCTTGAACTATACCTCTCTTATTATCCTTACTTTTCTGAACATAAATCTCTACACGAGGATGTTGCAAAACATTGAAAAAGCCATCAGAAACAACCGTATTTCCAGGCGTACATCGCTGAAGCATATGCTGAACAATTGTCGTAAAATCGTTATCAATAGGCAGAGTGCTATCAGTAGAATACGTATCTAGATAAGCGACTGGTAATTGAATACCCTGGCGTTGAGAAATCTCGGCAAGTTCCGTTTGAGCATCGGCAAATGTAGAAGCAACACGCTCACCAGTACCATAAAAAAACCAAAGTGAATGCTTGCGCTCAATTTGAAGTCCAAGTTTCGCGAAGACTGGGATGACTTGATCTTCAGGAAGATCGGTATGAATACATCCACGAGCAGCTGAAGTTGAAGATATAACATTGCGACCCTTTGATGCCGTAGACTTACGAGCCCAATACTCTTCATCACCAGGCGGATCAATAACTTTCATAGGATCCGTATCCATATCCGG
>Ga0172380_10001882_pt1 | contig 35032 bp, 67 predicted proteins | sample Leawe162metaG_FD_119747 | JGI IMG/M metagenome (GOLD analysis project Ga0172380, IMG submission 119747) | Leachate microbial communities from a municipal landfill in Southern Ontario, Canada - Leachate well 162 metaG | ecosystem: Engineered > Solid waste > Landfill > Unclassified | place...
CGAGCGGATCGACAGTGAAGGACTGACCGACCTCGATGCCAGCGAGAATCACTGGCGTGGCCACAATCTCGGTGTCTGCCTGATCGGTTCTCTGGACGTTCCACTGGTTCATGTTGACTGGACCGACCGGGACGCCGTCATACTTGATGGTGTTTCCGTCAGCGTCGTAAAGTCGGATGACGACTGTGTATTCGTCTTCCACCCGATAGACGACGTGCTCTTTGTTGAGCATCGGCGCGGTGATGTTCTCGGAACCCGTCATGCCAGCGAGTGTGAAGCCGTAGCCGCGCAGGAGGCCGTGGCGAAAGTCGGTGCGAACGTAGAACTCGTCAGAGTTCGGCTTGGCGCTGATGACGTTCGTGCCAATCGGCGTCGGGACGGTGAACGGGAGGAGCGACGAGTTGTCGTCTAGAGCCTCGACCGCATAGGTTGGGTCGGTCGCCGTGTCCACGCTGTAGGTGCGGAAGTATTTGCGGGCGAAGTCGTAGCGATTCTTGCCGTTGGTTAAGACAAAGGCATTAAGGGCTTGCGGCCTGTCCGAGCTTCCAACAATCTGCACCTTGATGCTACCGCGGGAGAATTCGAGGACGTTCGTCTCAGCGCCGTGAAGGTGAGCTGAGCCAGCCAAGAAGCGACGCGCCAGGGGCGGGATCGCGGGAACCGTGATCGTGGCTGTATTGTACCTGATCTCGGCCGAAAGTGCATACTCCGACTGATCGTAAAGTGTCGAGCGTTCGCTGCCCGTGAACGTGACAGTGTTTGCAGCTGCCTGCGTGAACGTGCCGGACGTCTCGAGGTACGACGTGTTGCGGATGACCACGTAGTCGAAGCCAGAATCAATCACAACATACGAGCCATTGAGCTTGCTGAGCGGAGTGACGCCGTCAACCAAGCCGCGGATCGTTACGAGGTCGTCTTTTTTGACGAGATAGGCTTTTGGGTTCGTGCCGAGGCCGTCCCAGGTGAGGCGCGTGACGTCAGTATAGGTTTGCTCTTTTGTGACCAGCCATGTCGTGCCCGCCTCTTGGGCCGTTGCGCGAAGGGTTGGAAACTGAACCACGTTCTGCAGCGTGCCGCCGACAATCCGTATGAATGCCGAGGCACCATCCGTCTTGGACGTAAAGCGCAGGAACTTCGAGCCGGTCGAGCGATCAAGGCGAACGTCAGCCTGGAAAGACGACTGCGACGTATTGATCACAGCTGCAGCTTCGGCGGCGGTGATGTTGTTGATGTCGCTAACCTGGGTGTCGAGAATCGAAATCGCGACCGTCCCCTGCTCAGTTTCAACGACGATGTCGTCGCCGCTCAAGAGGGAGTATGGCTCTGCGACTTCGGCCGTCAGGGACGGGCGCGTGCGGTCAATGCCGTAGAAGGCCTGAATGAGCTGGTCGATGGTCTGACGGACTTGCTTCGGTGCCGACACCATGATTGGCACGAGGACGCGGTACGCGCGAATGTCCAAGCCGGAATTCGGCGGCATGACGAAGCCTTCTTGCTCGCCAAGCTGTATAAGATACTTGCCATTTGCGGTGGACAGAAAAAGCTGATCGATGCAGGCGCGAATCAAATTCTCAAGGTCGGCGTCATTGACGTTCACGGCCTTGAAGAGGCCTTTGGTGAACTCGTCAGACGCTTGCTTGAGGTGCTGCGGTAGAAAGCTTTTGATGTCGCTCATGATTACCCGACCGTAATGTCTTTGACTGCGTCAAGGACGAATGGGCTTTCAATGTCGCTGACCACTATACGGTCATCTTGCGCAACTGGCAAGGTCGAGAGAATGGTAACCGAGTAAACGCCAGGGAGCGATTGAACGATCCTGATGATCTCGGCAAGAATGACCGGCTGACCGACGCCGAGGCGGTTGATGTAGTTGGCAACCGTCGAACGAACGATCTCGCTGATGCTGTTCAGGGTCACGCCGTCTTTTGGACGAACCTGAAGCGCCATTTGGATCGAACGGACGAGCGGCGGAAGGAATTCTCCAACCGTACCCATTGCTTTGACGCCAGGATAGAGGACAGAGTTGGACGGCAGACCGTCAACGACGCGGTGCGCTTCACGAACGAGGCCGGCGAAGACCTTGTAGCCGTCGATGCCCTGGAACGTGCGCTCTTCGAAGCCAGTTTTGTACAGCGCCGTCACTTGGCTGCCAAACGTTTCGGAGATTTTGCCAGAACTATTCTTCGGTTGCAGGAACAGTTCGGCCTCTTCGGTGTTGAGGGGGTCAACGCCGTGTCCGGAAACGATGCGGTAGCCGAAATAGTTGGCCTGCTCGACAAAACCGATGGCGGCGTCATTGCCCGCAATCAGGAACTTCTCAACTGGCACGCCGCTACTGTCGAAGATGGCGTTCGGCGCGTTTTCGATCTCGATGTCAATGAACGGTTCGATCAAGCCGTTTTCTGCAGCTGCCGAGGCCATGCCGACCGGAGTTAGGGTGCCGCCGTTGACCAAGAACTCAGTGATGACTTGGTTGCCGTTGAGTGTCTGATACCGGTTGTGGAGGTTGATCAGGTCGCCAGCTCCAGACGACGCCGTGATCCCGAACGCTGCGCCCAAGCTGTTGATCGCGGTGATCATTGCAGCCTTGACAGCGCCGGAGCCATCCGTCAGTCCGATGACAATGGCGACGCGGCCGACAGCCACAGAGCCAGACGTGTCGAACTCGAAGGTGCGGGACGTAAAACCGTCATTCAGCACAAAGAAGTCGCCGTCGGCGATGCCGGTCAGTGGGTCCGCGGCGATCGAGGTGAGCGAGCCTTCTGCCTGTGCGATACCGATCCAGCCCATACGCAGGATGCGGAAGTTGCCGATCATGGTGTCGGGGAACCACTGCGCCGTGGTCAACGGAGTCGAGATGCGCAAGCGGTCGCCAATGCGAACTGACTCTGCATCGAGCACTCGGAGCGGACGTTCGCTGGTGGTGATTGGGCCGACGCGCCATTTGCGCTGACCAGTGCCGCCGTCGGTGAGGGTCGTGACGTCCACGATCTCGTCTTTGCCGCCATTTTCGTTGTACACGATCATGTGGTTGCGGCCGTTATGCGCCACAAGGCGGAAGGTGCCCTGGTTGGCGAGCGAGAAGCCGTCGCCGATGGTCACATAGTCGTCGGTGTTGACGAGCATGTCAGCCAAACGCATCGTGTCGGTGGTTTCGTTGGCACTGTTCTGGACGAAGATCGACACCATGTTGGCACCGAGGGTCTTCACCAGGGCGTACATCGTGCCGCCGTTGACGAGCGTGTTGAATTGCGCGCCCTCAGCGTGATTGGTGCGGATGTTCTTTTCGTTGTAGAGGGCCGGCACGAACACGAGGTCAGTTTCGCTGCCCAGGACCGTCACGCCAAACGTGGTGATGTTTGGTGCCAGAACGATGACGTTGTTTGTGTCAATGACTTGCACAACTGGATAGCCAAGATACTCTGGCAGATCACCGTCAGTGATGCCAGAGACTGGCAGGGCGTTACATTCGGCGTCGGCCGCAAACGGCGTCGTCGGCTTGATGTACATCATGTCGCCGGTGCGAGCTACGAGCGCGCCACCGGAAGAGGTGACCTGGACGAGACCTCCCGACAATGCTGCCAGGGTGATCGTATCGCCCGGCTGCAGTGGTTCGGACTGACCAGTGAAGCGACCAAAGCGCTCAAACACGATGCGCGCGGTGTTGGCAGTCAGGCGCGTGTATCGTACCGAGTTGGTTGGACGGAAGAACGTGTTGATTTCGGTCGTGTTGGACACGGTCTCAGACACACCCTCTGGCAGCAAGCGATACGGGCGCAGAATTTCGGTCGTCGTGTTGTTGTCGATTCGAACCAGCTGGCCGCGGACCATCGCCTGGGCATCAGTGGCAAGAACATTCAACTTCATCGCGTCCTGATCGACCGATGCGTTGCCCGAGACGAAGCTCTCGATGCGATTGGCGGTGACGCCGGTGAGGCGGACAGCGCCAAGTGAGCCGTCTTCTCGAGAAGAAATCTGTATGCGCGAGCTGCCGCGAATCTCTTCGGAGGCCGCAAGAATTGTCAGGGACGAGGCGGCATTGAAGTCGAGCCAGCTGCGCAGCGACTTGGAGTTGGCCGGCGCGATGGCTACGTCTTCGTCGATTGGCGTATATGTCGTACCAATGACCTCAGACGGCAGAGGAAAGATCGAGTCATCCGACTGGACCGTCGCCTGGATGCCGTTGAGCATTGGGTTCGAGCTGTCGTAAACGAAGATGCCGGCGCTGCCAGATTTTTTGCACTGGAAGCTGTGATGGTCGAGCGCTTCGCCCATGCTGCTGCCGACGAATGGCGTCGTGGCTGGGTAGGCGATATACGTCGCCTCTTTGATTGGATTCGTTGCGACGTTTGTGCCGAGAACCTGGGCGGTTGCCACTGGATTTTCTGGCAAGTAGTTGTTGATCGCATCAGCGAGATCTTGCCAAGTTTGGTCCACAAGCTCGAATGCGACCAATGGGAACGCAACGGCCGAAAAGACCGTGAGGCTGGTGACGCCGCCGTTGCCCGGGGCAAGAACAGAGACCGAGCCGACGCCGGCCGCGACAATGTGATACGAGCCAGCAAGCGGCGAGGTGCCGCCGACGTTGAGCAAGCCACCGACGACATACTGGCCAGCCGGGTTAAGGCCGGCGGCGGTGAACGTCAGCCGATAGAGAGTACCTTCTGGCGTGATGGCGACCGTGTAGTTGCCAGTGGTCAGCGGCGAGCCAGGGGTGACGCCCGTGGTCGGCAGCGTTGCGAAGATCGTCATCCGGCTCTCATCGACGAACGTGTTCGCGTGAGAAATCAGGAGGTCGCCTTGGCTTGGGATCGAGGCGTAGCGGATGCTGAGGCGTAGGCGCGTCGGAGAGCCCAGCGCAACCGAGCGCAGCACAAGGGCGCGGTTGGTGAGCGATGGCGTCGAGCCGCCGGCCATGCCGACTGGGGTCAAGGTGCCGGAGGCCAGAGTTTCAGTGATAGCAATGTTGCCGAATGCGCCCGCGGTGTCGTTGACGAGGTTGGCGGTTGCGCCAGCGCCTTGGGACGCCGTGACGTTGAGTGGCGCTGCCCCGTTGACGGCCGTGATGATAGCGGTGGCGATGGTCGTGTCTGTTGCGTCATCGATGCCGCCGGCCATGCCGACTGGAGTGAGGGTGCCGGAGGCCAGAGTTTCAGTGATAGCAATGTTGCCAAAGGTTCCGTTAAGATCGTTGACAAGATCGACGTTCGTGCCAGCGCCTGGGGATGCAGTGATGTCGAGGACTGCGCCGTTGATTGCCGCGACCATGTTGGTCCGAATCGTGGCCGCAGTGCTCCAGTCGATACCGCCAGCCATGCCGAACGGGAAGAGCGACACGCCGTTGGCGAACGACTCGGTGATGGCGATGTTGCCGACCGTGCCGGCGAGATCGTTGATGAGGTCAATCGTATCGCCGACGCCCGAGGTCGCAGTGATGTCGATGGCCGCGCCAGCAATTGCCAGCAACATGGCCGTCTTGACCTGGGTCGAGGTGTCGGTCGTTGAGCCGAGAGTAACAGCAACGTTACCAGGAGCGACGCCGCCGCCGGTGTCGAATTCGAAGGTAACCGCTGGGTTGACGCCGTCGTCGAGTACGAATGTGTCACCGTCGAGGATGCCGGTGATGGGGTCGGCAGCCGTTGCTGTCAGGTTGCCAGTTGCTTGAACTGCCGCAATGAAGGTAACTGGGACGTTGCCGGGGGTGACGGAACCGTTGCTGTCGAATTCGAAGGTAACCGCTGGGTTGACGCCGTCGTCAAGTTCGAAGGTGTCGCCGTCTGCAATACCAGCGCCGCCGGCCGCGATGGCCGTCAGGGTGCCAGAGGACGGCACGCCAGCAATGAATGTAACGGCAACGTTGCCAGGAGCAACAGAACCGTTGCTGTCGAATTCGAAAGTTTTGGTTGGGTTCGTGCCGTCGCTGAGGGTGAACGTGTCACCGTCGTTGACGCCACCGACGCCCGAAGGAATGCCGGTGAGCGAGCCGGCCGCGTACATGCCGTAGGCAGCATAGTCACGGTAGACGCCGACCGATTTAGTCAGGAGACGGAAGTCGCGGAAGTCGTAGTCGCGATAGACCGACTGGGCGTCAAAGAATGGACGCGGCAAGTTGGCGTTGAGCGGATCTGGATCTTCTGGGTCTTTGAGGCGGAAAGAAATGACCTGACCCTTGCCTTGGCCGGCGAGGACGTCCATGTCTTGAATGGTCGCGCGCTTGCTCATTGGTACGGCGACAGTCTTGTCGATCGGGTCCTGATCCATCTCGACCACAAGGCGGTCGTAGTTGGTCAGAGACAGGTCGGCCATGCGCAGACCGAAGTTGGAGTAGCGATCAAGCGACTGTGGCGACGTCTGTTCGGTGTCGAAGGTCTGCAGCGGGCGAATTGCGCCTTCGCCGCGGACAATGCCAGAAAACGGCGCGGTGGTCTGGTTGTTGTACACGCGGCCGGTCAAGCCAGCATAGCGGCCGGTGACCCACAAGTGCTCAAAACCAACGGGATATTCAGTATCAGCGGCCGGCGAAGCGATGGCTGGGTTGGCAGCGGTGTTGAGGACGTCAACAAAGGTGCGATCGACCTCGAGATAGAAACGCCACGCGTGGCCGGTAGACGGCAGGTCGGGAGAAAAGACGCGCTCGACAACCGCAAAACCGCTCTTGGCAAAGCCAGAGTCAGAAAAGGCGACGTGGCTTTGAATCGTGGCGGCGACGCCGGTGGTGAAGGCGTTGACCGCGTTGCCGACGATCGCGAGAATACCAACAGTACCAGTCTCGTAATCGTTAGAGCGAACGACCAGCTGCTGTGGAGTGCGTTTGACTGCGGTGCCAGAGGCGACCTGATCGTTGATGGTATCGACAACCTGATCAATGGTGACCGCGGCGACGTTGCCAAAGTCAACGATCTGCGGGATTGCGCCGGCAGACTTGAAGGGGTGGATCATGTTTGCCGAAACAGACTGTGGAGCGCCGAGGAGTGGCGTCCAATCAGCCAGCTGCGGCGTGCTGACTTCGAACTCAACCCAGGTGTCCGCGTCATAAACGACGGTGGCGAGCGTGCCCTGCGCAGTCGAAGATGCGGCAGCCCCTGCAACGTAGGTGTATTCGCTGCTGTTCAGTACGGTGATGTTCGTCAGAACTTGTGAGAGGTTCACGCCAGAGATGCCACCGACTGCTGCAGCCGTGGTGATGGTCAGGCGCGCGCCGGTCTTGAAGCCGTGGTTCGGCTGGGTGACCGTGACGACGTCCGAGCCGCTCAGCGTGTTGACTTGGAGGCTTGCGTAGTTTTGATCGACGGCAAACCCGTTGATGCCGACTGCCTTGAGGCGGTAGATGCCCTCAACCGCAGCGCCCCACGCCGGGACAAAGACTGTGTCCTTGACGAGGTAGATGTAGTCATCGACTTGGACGTTGGCGAAGAGGCCGTCGTCGTTGGCGAAGAGGCGCACAACGTTTGACGCGCCTGCTGGATCTGGAATGGTCGGCGTGAAGGTGGCACCAACCACGACGACGAGCGGGCGAACTGCGAACTCACCGTCAAAGCCCACGACGATGCGTGAGTTGCCGACGGTCAGCGGCAGCGGATTGAAAGAATAGAGACCTGCCGGCGCGGTCGCGGTGGCGAGTTGCGCGCGGGTCGTCCGGGAGCCGATTTCGATGGTGGAACCGATGGCCGGTTTCTTGACAAATTCAATTTCGCCAGTGAAGCGATTGAAACTAAAGTCTTTTTCAGCACCGGCGTCAGACAGTGTCCCGCCAGAGGCCAACGAGCGCCACATTTTGGAGTCGCCAACCCAGCCGGCCGCGGAGCCGTCGGCGCGCGTCTCTGGAATTTGCACCGTGCCGGTCGGGCTGTTGGTTTGGTAGGTGGACCAAACCAGGACGTTGCCAGACACAGTGAATTTGATACCGGCAATCTTACGCGACAGGACTGTAGCCCACTGCGCGAGCGTCGCTGTCGCAATGTTGGTCGAAAATTCGGCAAAGTCCGTGTTGACGACCGTCATCACCTGGGTGACGCCGTCCACAATGACTGGCACTTCGAAGAGGTCGGCCGCGGTCAGGCCCCACGGGAAGGCGTTCGTGCTGAGTGTGCCGGTTGCACCGCGGAACGACTGAATCTGATTGTTTTTGTAAACGAAGATCGGCCGCACGGTGACGATTGGGAAGCCCAAGAGCGTCTGCAGCTCGCCCGGCAGCACGCGGAGTTCCTCGACGCGACCCGAGAGGTCGATCATGACGAGGTTCTTGCCGCCGTTCATGGTGCGGAAGCCGACAATGTTCGACTGAGAGTTGAAATCGCGCACCAGCTCGTAGCCAGTGCCGGTGGTCAGATTGACGTAGTTATTTGGCGTGATCGTGTAGGTTTCCGTGACGCCGTCGGCAACAACCGTCAGCTCCATGCCCTGCTCGAGCACGAATGGACCGCTCTCAGCACCGACAATGGTGGCTGCGGTGATCGGAAACTTGGCGGCGCGGAACAGACGCTCTTGACCAGAGGCCGCAGCGAGCAGCAGCTGGTACGGCACAACGTCGAACGTCGGCTCGAGGCCCTGACCGTTGTCGATATAGACCTTGAAAGATTCGCCCGGCTCAGTCGGCTCGATGGCGTTTGCCGAAGTGATCGTCTGGCCCGTCTCTGGATCGTCGATGCCCTGGATGGCGGCGAGAATGGCGGTCTTGGTGCCGCGGCTCAGCGTGGCCGGATAGTTCCGGATGCGCTTGCGCAAGTCTTCGCTGTTTTCCGTGGAGCGACCAGAGGCGAAGCTCGTCAGGTTGGTGACCGTCGCGCCGGCAAATGGCTCAGAGGCAAACGTTTTGATCGAGCCGGCCAGTGCGTTACCGACTTCACCAAACTGGGTGCAGGTAACGATCGCGACGACTTCAGCTTCGCCGTCCGGAATAACGACGGTGGCGTTGGTCGTGAAGGATACGGCCGGGAGGTTGGCCGAGCCAGGGATCTGAGCTGTGGTGCCAGCCGCAATGACGCGGTCGCCGCCTTGAGCCAGAACGACGAGGTCGCTCAGCAAGTGACCCTTGGTCAGCGGGGTGGCAAGTTCGACGGTCCAGAAGGAACCGTTGTCAGTGACAGACAGGTACGCAACCGGCCCTTCGAAGCGACTTGCGGTGCCGCGGCCGAGATAGATGCTACCGGTCGGCGTGAAGCTCGAGGCGTCCTCAAGAAAGAGACGGGTGCTACCGGCGAACGGCGCTGGCTTGCCGGCGTAGAGTTTGGAGGAGATCTTCTGAAAGGATGATCCAATGGTGACCCTGCCGCCGGCCTGCGACGCGGGGATGCGGCCGTAGCCACCCTGGTTGTTTGGGAGACGAATGGCGAGGGCGCGCTTGTCGAGGGCGGTGCCCTCAAGGGATTCCAAGTCACTGTTTTCGAGGATCTTAAGGGCAGAAACAGCAATCTGCTGGTCAGCGGATGCGATGGCTTCAATGAGAGTGGCGAGCGATGACCCCGGTGCGACGTCATCGAAGTCAGTTTCGACTCTGAGCGTACGGAGAATGTCCGCCGCGCGCTGCTCTTTCGACTTTAGGTCAACTTGGAATGCCATCTATGCCCTCGAAAGCATTTGGGTCAGCTGCTATTTTAACACCGCAGGCGACTTGCATGCAAGCCTGGGAGGGGTTAAAATGCAGATAGGGTTCCCGGGCCTGGGAGCTGACCTAAGCAGGGTTCGCGTTCGACTGGGCCTTGGGAATCCTGCCTGGAGTAGCATGGATAAGCACAAGAAATCGCTATACAAAGCAGCCCTAGACTACTGCCTCGCTCACGACACTCTCGTGGAATGCGAGGCCGCGCGCGCCAGAATCCCCTCCACCATCACCCTCATCAAAGTCATCGACGCCACCAACGAATTCAACCGCAAGAAGGCAATTCTACTTAAGAAAGTTCCAAGCGGAGCGACACTTCACGAAGTCATTGAGTCACTTTCACGAATGGTACAGGAGACTTACGCACATGATCTTGCAGCTAACGTCTAAATCGGCCAATCAAGTCCTTGAAATCGGGCAACAAACTGGCATGGTCCAGGCCACCGTGGAAATCAATCCGACCATCCACAACTTGCCGATCAGTGCCATTCGCTACTGGGACTCGCGTACGGAAGGCGGCAGCGTTGTTTTCCTAAAAAGCAACAAGACATTGATTGTCTTGGAAGATTACGAAGAAATCGGTAAACGCTACCGCGCGGCATACCGCGAACTCGACAAAGTCACGATCGACGGCCTCTCGCTCGAGCCCATGCGCAAGACGTAAAAAAGTTCCAAAGTCATACATATACCCATATACTGAGCAAAATCATCATTTTGTGTCGGTATATGGGTACTGTTTTATGCGCATAATCCATTTTGTGCTAAAGTTTTTACACGAAATGCCGATAAGAGTCTCAGCTGGCACCGGGCACAGAAGGAACGGATAAGCCCAGCACCTTTTTAGGAGACCATATGAGCGCCAAGGAACAAGCTGCAAAATTTGTCGCCGAATGCCAGCGCCGCGGTTTCACCTGGGAAGTCGTCAGCCCGAGCGTCATACGCGTCCGCAAGAGCTTTGCGCCGTATGACCGCGACGCCTACACCGACTGCGACCACTTTGGCCCGCAACTGCTCAGCTTGGCCCCGCTCAAGGGCGGCAGCGTCTGGGGTTCGGACGGTGGCAGCGTCGGCGGGCACGTCGCCCTCAGCAACGGCGACTACGTTCTCAGCAAATCCGGCGAAGGTGTTCGTTTCACCAACGCTCTTGCAAAAATCAAGGGGAAATCATGAGTCGTCTCAGTCTTCGAGAGCACCTCAAAGCCATGATGGCGCGGTCTGATGCCGAACTGAATCATTTCAAAGAGGCTTTGGCTCACGACCCAATTCACGCACTGAGCTGGGCCGACTCCACCTATCACGGCATCGCCGAGCGCGAACTGGCGCAGCAGGTTCTGAAGTCAATCGAAGACAACAAGATGTCATTTACGGCCATCAAGACCTACATCTTGAAGTCGGCAACCGACATGGCCCGATCAACGACCGGCAAGTCCACCTCCTCGACCCAAAACATTATGGTGGCAGCGCGCGTCGTCGTTTGGAGCCAATTGGCAAGCGATATCCAGTGGATGGTTGAAAACTAAATGGACATCTTCTGCACACTGACCTTTTGCTTCATCTGTACCGACCTCGGCACGATTCACCACAATCTCGCCGCCGGCTGGATGGTTGGTCCTGAACGCGAGGCTGCAGTCTATCGCGACGAGGATGGCGCATTCCACGGATTTAGCGGCAAATTTTCAATCGAAGAGGCCGAAAAAGCCGGCCACATAGTTTGGACTTGCAGATGATCAACCTCCACTTCCGACATCTTACCGGTCGATGCGCCAACGGCTACGAGCGCGACGGCGGCGACATCGTCCACGCTCTCCAGGAAGGCGACAGCTTCGTTGCCCTATGCGGCGCGAAGGCCGGCAAGAGAAGCGCCGGCTGGTCGGTCTGGGAGGACGACGACCTCACCTGCATGCGCTGCCTACTGAAGGCCAAGGCTCACATCACGCCGCTGGATGACGACCTTGCGTCAGAGCGCAAACGCCACATGCTCGACCTCTCCCAGGCCATCAAGGTGGGCTGCGGCTGGGCGGTCGATGACGAGTTCACTTTCCTGCGCAACTGGCAAATTGTCATGGAAAAGTCTAGCAAACTCCCGGACTTAAAAATAGTCTAAAGTTTTCCGCAAAAAGACCGATAAGGCCTATGTAACAACGGAGGGCGCTATGAACTTCGAAGGTCTCAAAAAATGGTTCTCCGGCAAAGCTCTCGAGCGCCTCACCAAAGAAGCCATCCCAATGCTCCAGGCTTCGTTTGAAGCCGGCGAATGGGCTCCAGGCGCATCCCGCCGCGTCCGCGCCATCCTCAACAAGCCGACCGTTGCCCAAAAATTCGCCCGCGGCCGTGAAGGCGACCTCCGGTCCATCAAACACAAAAACGACGACCGTGCCGGCTTTGACATCTACATGGCGATGTACTACGGCAGTCTCGAGCGCGTCACCGAACTCAACAACCTGCTGCTGACCGGCGGCTTCACCATCGCTAGCAAGTTTATAACCGACAAAGACTCGATTTTCATTGCTGATTTCATTCGCGACTTCGCGCCGATCGCCGACCTCATCGCGCGCCTCGACGACACGCGCCCAGCGCCAGTATTTACTGACATCGGCGTGTCGCCAACGATCACCCGCACGCTGACGGACATGGGCTTGAACCTCGTCAAAGGCAGCATCCGCGTCTGACCAATCGAATGGTACAAAGTCGAAGAGATCATCGACGGTAAGCGCGCCCTGGTCACCTACGGTCGCCTCGTGTGGCCAGAAAACACCGTCTTCGACGCCTCACGCCACGCTTACGGCAACGGACAGTACCGCCAGTGCCACGCCTGCGGTCACGGCATCCCAAGCGGCACCATGGTGCCAATGCTGGCCGACAACGCCGACGGGGTGCCGCACTCCCTGATGGTCGGCCGCGACTGCGCTCAAAGCCTTTTCGGCGTCAAAATGAAAGGCGACCTTCGCCTTGTTGGAGCAACCAAGTGAAGCAGTACAAAAACTACCTGATCGACGCCTTCTCATGGTCTAACGAGATCAAGATCTACGACGGCCATCGTTTCGAAGGCACCGGCGAGTACGAATCCGGCACTGCCTACAAAATCATCCACACGAAGACTGGCAAGCAGATCAGCGACTTTAAGACCACCGCAGAAGCCGAGCGCTACATCGACGAGTGGCTGACGGCGCTGGCTGCCAAGAAGCTGCGCAGCCTCTACAAGCGGCGCATCACCATTGGCAAAAAGATCGCAAAACTCAAAGAAGAAATTGCCGAACTTGAACGGCAAGACGAGCACGTTGCAGCCAAACTCCCACCAAAAACGTGGTATTAAATGATCAAGCTCATTGTGAAAGAATTCAACCGCCGCCTGTCTCGCCTCAATGTGAACGAGGACTCTTCCGACCGCACCGTCGGCGCGCATGATGCCCTCGAGAGCATGCGCGACTGGGTCGAAGACTTCGACAGAGAGGAGACTGACGTCAAGACGCTGGTCGAAGCCACCAAGGTCTACATGCGCGACAGCACGGCACCGGCGACGGCCATCCTCGTCATCAACGACGTGGTCACCGCCCTGGAGCTGGCTGACCAACAGGCGACGGCCGCGGCAATCAACCACCATCTCGCTCAACAACAGGTCGCCCAGCTCACGGAACTGCTCGAGCTGAAGACGCGGCAGACCAACGAGCTGCAGATCGCGCTCGCAAAGGCCGAAGGGTTGCAGTGAAGCCGCTAGCGGGCTTCTGATATAGACATTTCAACCAAAAAGAGCTAGCTTAGCTACGAGGGAATTTACCCTCACATACCGAAAGGTTTTTATGACCCCGAACGAACATGTCAAGAAAGTCATCGGACACTACTGCCCAAAGCCAACCAAAAAGTCCTGGTTTTCCACCAAGCTTGCCGCCTTCAAGATCGAAGACGCCTACAACTACGGCCTGAAAAACAGCTGCTGGAGTGTCCGCAAGGTCGCACTCTTACACCAGGACTGCTCTGACTCCGTCACCGAACGCGGCCTCAGCTCTCCGGTTTGGTACGAGCGGCTGACTGCCGGCTTGGCCAAGCACAAGCGCAACAAGTTCGTGGACGCCCTCCTCAAGGATGCAGACGTTCGCGTCAGGGCTGCGGCATACAAGACGGCACTGGCCGAGGGGCTTCGCGATGCCCGCGACCTCGCCGCCAAGATTCTTGCCGAGAAGGACATTCACTCGTATTTTCAGAACGGCATCTGGAACCTTGGCATGATCGATGACGTCGCGCGCGGAATGGGGCTCGACGACGCCCTGACCAAGGCAGAAGCCAAATTTTCTAGCATGGAAGGCTGAAAAAGATGTTGACAATTAAAGAGGCCTACGAAAAACACTCCTCGCCTTCGTTCCCGGTCGTCCAGATCGTCAACGGCGACGGAGAAGTTCACTTCATTGACGGCTATCGACCAGCCGACGACGACAGCGGCTGCATGGCGCAAGGCTCGCCGGAAGCGCACTTTGGCCGCGACAAGGCCGGCAACGTTTGGATTCACTCGCCAACCGGCTGGGACGGCAAAGACGGCAAGGACTGGGACGTCATGTCGGCGTGGTCGCGTACGGCGTTCAAAGAATTTGGTCTGCCGAAGACACCAGCGGTCGCACGGGCTCTAACTCCGATCGCACTCACGGTTGACAGAGTTTTTGACCGCGCCGGCCTCGACCAGCTTGGCGTATTTCTCACCGACTGGTGCGGTCCAGTGAAATTGATCATCGGCGTTCCGGAGAAAAATTGGTTGCCTGTGGCGGCACGACTGTTCGACGGCGCAAAACTTAAAGACATCGAGAAAATCACATCATTCCAGGTGATGTGGGTTGGCGGTATCGCTGACATCGAAAGGAAGGCATCATGAGTCTATCTTGTCCACGCTGCGATGGCGACGTCGGTCTCGGCACGCCCTGTGACTGTCCGCCACTCAAAGTCGGTCGCATGGTCAAGTATGCCGTGTTGTTTGCTAGCGGCAAGGTCGGCCTGTTCGACAAGCCCAAGGCGGCATCGGCCAACGTCCTTGGCTGCGAAAAGATTGACATCAGAGTTGTCGAGAAGAGATTCGACACCTGAATGCTTATAAGCACTTTTTTCCATCACTTTTAATTGCTTATAGGCACACATGGAAGCCTTCTTCATCAGCGAAATTTTCGTCGCCTACTTCGGGTCAACCACCTGTGTTCTCCACAGTTTACGCGGAGGACAGTTCTTCAGGGAGGTCGCGGTGACGGTCTGTATCGACAAAGACACTGACGGACCGTACCTGCGCGCCTGGGAGTGCGAAGAGGGCGACGAGCCGGCGGTGGCATGCTTCCTTGGTGAGCAGGTGCAATATGCCGATATCCCAGACCTTTTAAAAGAAAGATGGAAACCCTAAAGTTTTTCGGCGAAATGCCGATAAGACTTCTAACTTAGGGAGGTGCGGCATGTACAACGAAAGCACAATCGCCCGTCAGCTGGTCCAGGAATCAACTGCGATCCTCTCGCGCTACGGCTTTGAAAGCCTCGACACGCCGATCATCGAGCTGTTCGACAGCACCCGCCTGAACGGCACGTACAACGCCGCCACCAACACCATCCAGATCAATCGTCAGATGATCGCTCAGCGCCCCTGGAACATCGTGCTCGAGATCCTCAAGCACGAACTGGCCCACCTTGTCGCCCACAAGGCCTACGGCGCAACCGACGAAACTTCCCACGGCGGCAGCTTCAAGCGCGCGGCCGATGCCCTGAACCTCTGCGACCGCGCCGCCCGCGCCAAAACGTCACTGGTCGAACTAGAGAAAGACCTCAGCGACGAGCAGCAGCGCCTACTTGATCGCGCCAACAAGCTGGAGGCATTGGCCAAGTCTGACAACGTTCACGAAGCCGCCCTCGCCATGAACCGCCTGCTCGAGTTGCAGAAGAAATACGACCTCGACGCCTGGAAGCGCGAGCAAGCTTCCGAATTCTCGACCACTTTCATCGACCTCGGCGGCACAAGCAAATACACCCAGTGGCACTCGGCCATGGCCAGCATGCTCGGTCGCGTTTACGACCTCGAAGTCATCCTGGTGCGCCAGTACAACGCCCTGAGCGGCCGATTCCACAACGGCGTGGAATTTGTCGGCTCTGTCTCTTCGGTCGAAATGGTCAACTACGCCTGGGACTTCATCGCCAACGCCATGCGTCGCGCCTACAAGAAGAGCGGCCTCAAGGGCTTGCGCGAAGCCAACAACTTCTACGTCGCCTTCATTGACGGCATCGAAACCAACATGACCACCTACAAAGAGAGTGAGCCAACCGTGGCAGCCGAGGGCACCATCGCAGCTGACGCCCTCGCCTGCGTCGCCGACGAAGTGGCAGCCAAAGCCAAAGCCTACATGGCCAAGCGCTACCCGCGCCGCCGCACCGTTTCGTTCGGTGGTGGCTATGTGGGTCACGCCCGCGCGGCCGGCGCTGAAGCCGGCGCAGCAACCTCTTTCCGCCCCGGCATGAAGGCCGGCGTGAAAATGATTGGAGCCTAAATGTCGGCCACGAAAGCATTTTTTTATATTCTCCTCCGCGACCACCTCGCCGCAGGCATCGTAGAGAAGATTTTCGACGGCCATGTAGACAAACTAGGCGGGAAGTCGATTATCTACTCGAACCAGCACCTCGCGGCGTACGCCGAAGAGCTGGCGAAGCGACTCGTCGCAACAGAAGGCTGCACGAGGCCGTGTGTCATGTGCGACGGTTACGGTCGAATTCGTGAGGACGTCGGTAGCAACGTCCAGGACCCTGACTACAAGGACTGCAACTACTGCGGCGGGAAGGGCTCGTATGAAGGTTGATGAAATCATCAAAGCCGGCAAGGTGCTGGAAATCACAGCCAGCGAGCGCCCGTGGGTCGATGACGGCGACGGCCTCGTCTCTAAAGGCGACAGCCTGCTTGGGCTCGACATTAACGACACGCCCCAAATCTGGAGAGAAAGCGACCGCAAATTTATCATTCACGCTGTCAACAATTATCACATTCTCGTTGCTGAGATCGAGAAGCTGCGCAAGACCGCCAAGTACATGGAGGAGAATTTCACGTTCATTGGCAACGGCAAGAACATCCCGGCAGGTGAGGGATGAGCACACTTAACATCCTGCGCGGCTGCGGATTGGGCCTTGTCTTCTTGATTTGGCTTTGGTACGTTTTCGTGCAGGTCCGCGAATGGCGCGACTACAAAAAGGGAAAGAAATGAAACGCCTCAAACAGGTCATGGACATCATCATCGGCATCATCGCCGCCCTGGCCATCTCCGGACTGACCTCGCTGGTCGGCACCATGATGATCGGCTTCCCGCTCACAATCATGCTCGACCTGAGTGCCAAGGAAGTTTTTCCACCGATCATGTGGACGATCTTTGTCATGATGTTGTGGATGATCGTGGTCGGAGTTGCCTATAACGCCAAAACCGAAACCAAGACGGATGAATGGCCATGAAAAACGAAGCCGGCAAAAGCGCAACCATCGACCCAGGCATCGGCAGAGATCAAGCGCCGACCTACATCCTCGACCCCGCCGTCGTCCAGGTCTTGGGGCACAGGGGAGCCGAAGTCGCTCAGTTACGTCAGTTACTTGGCGATGCCAAGGCCATGGTCGAAACGCTCGAGGTAATGCTCAAGCACAGCACGCCGAACGGCCAAGTCCAAACCATCAAAGACGACAACGCCACCCTGCGTGTCCTCATTGCCGGCCTACTCAAGAGCATGCACCCGCACCCCAAAGAGCACCCCTCGATGTACGCGGCATGGAAGCGCGCCGGTCGGTACGTCGGCGACACGAACGTCATCGGCTACAACGCCACCGACGAAGACAGGGCCCAGCTGAAAGCCATCGCCGAGCAGCAAGATCTGGCCGCAAACGCTCTCGCGGAACTCGAAGAATGACTGAAGTCGTACACCGCGTCTCCGGCGCACTCCACCGTCACATCACCCAATGCGGCCGACGCAAGGGGCCAAAGATGGTCGTCGTTGGGCCGTGGTCGCAGGTGACCTGCAAGAAGTGCCTGACGTACAAGCCAAAGGCAGCTGAGGCGGTCGTGGCGACCAAATTCCCCGACGAGAAGGCAAGAATTCTTGCCAATCTGCGCATAGCGGACCGAAAAGTTCACGAAGCGCGCCAGCTTAATGAGCTTGGGATTCCGTGGACTAGAGTCGATGAGATCCTTGTCGTTGCAGAAAAAGCGATCAGCGCCGCTCGCACCGACGTCCTTTTCCTTGGAGATGGCGATGGGAAATGAACACGGCGATTTCGACAGTGATCCGGAAGAACGCCGCGGGGCGTTTTCCGACGTCCTCTACTACGAAGCCCACATCACCATCGAACCAGTGTTCGACGAACGGCTCGAGCTGTTTCAGACGCTCTGCAAGACCGAAGGCTTCAAAGCCGCCAAGCTCCTCATGCAAAAGAACCGTGAGGCCAGCCCAGAGCGCTCCAACAAGGACACGTTCTGCACCGGCCACGGCCAAAACTACGATCTGGTCCTCGGCCGCATCGACCGGTTGGTCGCCAAGCTGAGGGAGAATGGCTTTGCGGTCTGGCGCGATAAGATTGAGGCCGTGCTGCTCGACCGCAAGTATGACCGCGGTCTGAGCGAGCTGTCGGCATCTGGATCGACCGTCGTGCGAGTAGACGGTACCCCACTAACCGAGAAAGATTTCGACGCCGTCTTCAAAAGGTACTCGTAATGAGCAAGCGCTCAAAGAACCGCCCCAAGCGCATCGGTCCACCGGCCGAGAAGCCCAAGCCGATCATCATCCGGCCGTGCGCCATCTGCCACGTCTCGAGCGACGTCAGCAAAATGTCACTCTTCGTCACCATCCAGGGCATGGACAAGATCTGTGCCAAGTGTCGCTACGGCCGCGAAGATTAATTCCTCAAGTTTTGCCGCCGCCCGCCGATAAGCTTTAGTGTGAGTTTTCATATTAAAGGTTACCGAATGATCTGTCAGAAAGAACCATCCAAAACCCGCTTCGGCGTCGAAAAGACCTGGATCTGTCCTTGGCAGGGCACGATCATGATGGCCGGCCGGCTCTTTACCGTGGTGTGGGGCTGACATGCACTTCAAGTTCGTCCGTCGCGACCCAAAAGGCGTCGAAAAGACGTTTTCCTGCAACGTCGGCAGCCGCAAGCGCTTTAACGAGATGCTCAACCAATGGAATTCAAAGGGAACTTTTGTTTACTTTGAAGCTGTTCAGTCTAAATTGAACAGCGCGCTTAAGCGAACATACACCGGCGCGCCGGACGACGTGATCATCAAAGCCCTGGTCGCGATCGGCTGGACCCAAGAAGACGCGACGCAAGCCGTCGCCAACAAACTCTAGGAGAAGAGATGAACGCTAGGAATGTCTTCGAAATCTACGCCGCGGCCCTTCGACAGCGTGACCATCGCGTCAGCACAAAGCTCGGTAGCGTTGTCATCACCAACGTGACCTTCCGCGAGAAAGAGCATTGCTTCGAAGGTCCGACTGCGGTCGTGGACAATAAGGACACCGTACAATTCTCGCTTCTGATCGAAGACTCGCTCGGAACGGTCAACGCCTCGGGCTACTGCACCGTGGTGGCCAAAACGGGAATCTATCCCACACCATATACGGCCTATGACCACAACGGCCGACGAGTCGTCGCCTTGCACGCCAGCGACGAAAGCGGCATGTGGATCTTTTGGGACGAAAGCCGGCGACAGACGACCAGCCTTCATATTTCCTCCCTTAGGAGATGTCAATGACTTACGAACCAACGTATCCCGTCCTCGTTGTCACGCCGGACCTCGACCTTCAGACCGTCTTTGACGCCATCGTCAACCACCTGGAACGGCAGGGGAGCCGTTGCCTGACCAAGGGCAAATTCGGTGCCGGCCAGATTTGCGCCAACCGCAACGGCGCAGGTCAAGCCTGTGCCGCAGCCTGCCTCATGACCGACGAAGAGGCGCATCTTAACGTCAGTTTCGCGAAGGCCCGCGCAAATAACAATCTGCCGAAGCGCTTTGAGAGGCACGGGGATATGATTGCCGACATGCAGCGGGCTCACGACGCCGCTAATCTGCCGGGCATGATGAATTTGTATATCGCCGAAGTCGCCAATCGTTACGGCCTGACTTTCAAGCTCCTTTCTTGGGGAGGTGAGCTATGAACCCCCTCAAACTGTTCAAAAAGTCCAAGTATCCGGTCCTCAAGGTCACACCTGAGACGACCGCTCAGCAGGTGTTCGACGCCGTAGTGAAGCACCTGCAGGACCAGGGTAGCCCCTGCCTTAAGCTAAAGGGTGGCACGCCTCGCTGTACCAATCGTAATGCGGAAGGTAAGGCTTGCGCGGCGGCAGCTCTCATGACAGCTTGGGAAGCTCGCGGAGTATCATTTTCAATGCTTTCGGTGGGTGGCAAGGCCCCCAAACGGCTGCGCCCATTCGCTGACATGATTAGCGCTCTCCAGCGCGCCCACGATTCTGCGAGTAAGGGCAGAAATGCAAGAATCAATTTCGAACTCGAATACGTGGCGCGCGAACACGGCGTCAAATTCAAAACCCCAATCACGAGCTGGAAATGACTTACAAGCCAACGTATCCCGTCCTCGTTGTCACCAAAACCACCACCGCTCAACAGGTGTTCGAAGCTGTCGTTGACCATCTCGAAAAGCAGGGGAAGCCTTGCGTAAAAACGCACCAACCAGACGAAAGCGTCAGCAATTATTGCACCAATCGCAACAATGAGGGCGGTGCCTGTGCCGCGGCTTGCTTGCTGACGAACGAAGAGTCTGTCAATGGTTCATTTAACGAACTGATGATGAACAATATTGTGCCTGCCCGACTCATCGAATTTAGCGGTTTAATTCTTGAACTGCAGGGCGCTCACGATAAGGCAAAACGTGTCGGCGCGCTGGTTAGGGGCGATCGTACAATCAACGAAGGTCTCGCCGAGGTCGCAAAAGCTCACGGCCTGACCTTCTCGAAACCAATCACCACATGGGACTTCGTATGAGCTGGTTCAAAAAGAAACCCACCTACGCGACAAGAACCGTGCCAACCATGTTGCTGCGCATGCTCGCTCAGCACGACCTTGGCCAGTCCGCAACGGGCATCGTAGCCAAACAATTCGACTTTCCGTCGAAAGACAACTACCCGATTCCAAGGGATGTCGGCGACCTCAATCTCTGCCTGGACCTGCTCCGAAACGTGCCGCAGATCGACATCAAGATCATGGCCGGCGTCTCACCAGAGTGGGACTTCCTGCTGGGCTTCTGGGACGATTGCAAGCGGCTCGCGGTCAGAAACTACAATGATTCCGAGCAACAGTACGCCAACAAGAAAAGAATCGTCAACCTCCACCTCGATGCTGCCGATAAGGTCCGCAGGGCCCACCTCGAGGTCCGGGAGATCAAATGAAGTACGCAATGGCCATGGAGTTTGCCGCCGGCCTGGAAAGCGGCAAATACAAGCAGGGTGCCGGCGCGCTCCGTCGCAGTACCGGCGAGCACTGTTGCCTTGGCGTGGCCTGCGAGATCGCGGTCGCCAAGAAACTCACGCATCGCTACAACCCGCCTGAGACTACAATTGTTGGCGTCGAAAGGGCAGGCCTCTACACCTACGGTAGTTGGGAATGCCCAGAGCAGGCCTTCATGCCGCCTGACGTCGTCAAGGCCTTCGGTTTCGCCACACGCGACGGCCGGCGCAAAGACGGTGGAGACATCGTCTTTCTTCAGGGCAAGTTCAAGAGCCTGCTTGAGGCCAACGACGCCGGTGTGCCATTTTCTGACATCGCCGCCTTCGTGAAAAAACACTGGGAGCTGTTGTGAAGTATTTTCTACAAAACAACCAGGAGCCTCCGCGCGAGGTCACTCGGGCCAAGTGGATCGCAGCCGAACGAGTCAATGGCTTCCGCCCTAAGAGCGGCGACCCGAATGAGCTGGCAACCGGCAGCTGGAGTCGCGTCACGCCCGGCGTTGATAGTGCGCGCGGCTGGTTTCACCCTGAGCCAATCATGGTGGCGTGCCAAAGGTGTGAAAAGTTGTTGCCAACTGTGGACAAAGAATCGCCAGAGGACCTCAACGACTTCACGACCACCTGCTCGTGCGGAACTGCGTTGACTGGTAAGTATGAAATCCGGTATGCTGGCGAAAGCGTGCTCACCACCACGGCGCTTTTGGAGACGAAATGAAGACCACCGGCACCATCAAAATCGAAGCGACCGACCCGGCAACGCTCGACGTCGTCATGAAGACCTGGGGACCAAAAGTCACCTGGAGTCCAATCATCGTTAGCGACGACGGCGTCACGGTCGAAGGTGTGCCGGAGCCAACAGAAGGCGGACCCGAGGTGTTCGGCACCGCCACCCTCACCATCACAGCGACGATAAACCCATGATTGAAGTCGATGGCGACAGCCAAATCAAAACCCTGATCGCGCTCGAGGTGGTGCTTGCGGCTGCCGCCACCAACACGCCAGCAATCAAGGGTGCGCGCGACGAACTCATTGTCTCGCTTCTCGGTCGTGAAGGGCTGAAGGCCACCGAACTCGTCAACCTCACCTGGGACGACATCGGCCGCGGCGTGGCAAAGCCAGAGGGCGACTATCAGTGGAACTTCATTCGCATCAACCGTGGCGGCACCTACTTTTACCGATGGCTCGAGATCTCGGTGGAAAGCGCCGACCTGCTTCGCGCCTATCGCGACCTCTGCCCGGTGCCGCTGTCTGGCGACCGCCCGGTGTTCATTGGCTTCAAGGGGCGTGGCGGGAAAGACCGCTACGAACTCGGCCTGACGCGCCATGGCCTAAAGTTCATGTTGACCGAACTTGGCAACAAGCTGGGGATCAGACTCAACGCTGAACGCCTCCGCGGCGAAGCACTTGAGCGGATGGTCAAGGCCGGCATGACCGAGAAGGCCATCCAGCAGCGCCTCGGCCTGCGCCGCAAACCCAACACCAAACACTCGAGGGTCATGTGATCACACTCACCGCGCTGACTTCAATTGCCGACAACGCCAAGGAAGCGGAGCGCATGCGCGAAGCTGGCCGGATGGTCGTGAACATCGAGGGCCAAAAATACGCCGCAAACTTCATTTCGATGAACATCGACCAAATGGAGACTTGGGAAGCAAGACCCGGCAAAGGTCCGCTGGGCTGCTATGTCATAGTCGCTGGCAACACCGTGTATGTGCGGGAAGGTCTCAGCGAGATCGACGCGCGCTACAAGAGCGCCAGGAGTGACCGCCGTGAACCTTAGCAACCTCTGTGGGCTCTTCACGCTCGACGAGAAGCAACAAGAGAAGCTCATCAAGTGGATGGCGGACCTCCCACCCCAGCCACCCGGTGGCGCGATCGGCGGTGGCACCACTTATAGCTTCACACCCACGAGCATCGGCATCGTCATCAAGGTGGAAGTGCTGACCGTCGCGGGCGTGAAAGAGATCGACCTGACCGACTACGACGGGTGGTGATGTGAGTTTGGTTGTCCATTGCAAGAAGAGCCCGTACAACGTCTATATTGGACGAGGTTCGAAGTGGGGCAATCCTTTCTCACATAAAGCTGGCACAAAGGCTCAGTATGTCGTAAGCTCGAGGGAGGAAGCCATCGCCCAATACGAGGCATGGCTAAAGAAGCAGCCAGAACTCATGGCCGCGCTGCCCGAACTGAAGGGCAAGGTTCTCGGATGTTGGTGCAGTCCGCTCGCCTGTCACGGCGACGTTTTAACGAGGTTGGCAAATGAGTGAGAAGAAGTGGATCAGAGAGCCAATGTCCTGGGGCAAAGCTTTCAAACAAGCCACGGCGAACTGGCTCATTGTCATTGCTGTAGGACTTGCGCTGTACTTTCTAATAGAATTGCTCATTTTGAGCGAACCAGCGCGTTGGATTCTCGGTCTTGGCACTCTCTACGCATCCACTGTCAGCTCATACCGATACGGGCGAGCCGAGGCTATCGACACAGACACAAACGAACCGGGCCGCTAACAGGAGAGACCATGAGCATCCGAATCCTTGAAGGAACATCATACACCCTGAGCGACATCGTCGATTTTGTCAATGAGAAGAAGCTCATGCCAGAATTCCTCGAGAGTCTCAAGGTGAAACGCACACCCGAAGATGCCACGCTCGACATGCTGTCGGCCGAAGAGGCAGTTGCGGCAAGCGCCAACTACTTCAGCCGCGACCAAGCCAGCCGCGACCGCATCGATGCCGCCGTTGACCACTACATCAAAGTCGGCAAGATCGTCGAAGTGAGTGGAAAGTTGACGGTGGTCTCGTGAACGCAGTTGTCATCATTATCGTTTGCATCGCGGTCCTTGTTGGCACCAGCTACATGGAAGAGCGTGGCCGAAAAGCCAAGCGTCGCAAGTTCGAGAAGGAATGCGCCAACATTCGCCGGAAGTTTGGGCGGGTCGATTGACAAACGTTATTGACATCTTCAGCAAGGCCCCACTCGTACCGCGCACTCCGGAAGGAAAGACGAAGTACGAGGCGCGTTTGCGTCGGCAGATCGTCTACCAGGAAGGTGTGATCTCGGACGCCCAGGGCAAGATCGCCAACTGGAACGAAGAGCTGAAAAAGCCGCATCTTTACCCCTTCTACTGCCGCAAGTGCCAGATGGGTTACTACGAGAAGGACGCGTCTTACGACTGCTGCGAGGACATCAAGCACCCATGACCAGCGTGTACGACAAACTGATGCGAGAGCCGTGGGAAAAATCCAACAGCAAGCGACCATGCTTTCTGATCAAGAAGAAGTTCTTCGAACAGATCCTAGCCGGCACCAAAAAGATCGAATATCGGGACGATACGGCACGCAATCGCAAACTCGTCAAGGACATGAGCCTAATCACGCTCCTGTGCGGTCAAGAGAGTGCCATCTTCCGTGTCGTAAGAGTGAAACGTGTGTGGGGAAAGATTGCAATAACCATCGGACATCGGCTTCGATACAAGGCGCGTTGCCGTGACTGACCCAAAAACAGATCAGTCAACGCCAACTGACCCATTTGTGGTCCACTACGCATCGTACGGCGACGCCGTCGTGCAACACCCGCGCGCGCTCATGGTCCACCGCCCAGAAGAGTGGATCACCGAAGCCATCATTCTCCCGCCGCCGGTCATGCGCCAACCTGACTACGTAATCGTTTTGATGCACGCCATGATGCTGGTTCCATTAGGAATTATGGCTTTTACAGTCGGTTTCCTCGCCTACTGGCGCTGAATCGGCTCAAGTATTGGCTCATGTGAGCCGATAATCTCTCCGGAGGTGCGGACATGGAAGACATCATTTGCGGCGTCCTGGCAATTGGGTTTGCGATTCTCTGGGGCGTGTACCACGAATCGCCAATGTCAGACGGCGAGGTCGCCGAAACCATCGCCGAGGCTGACTATCAAGCCGCGCTGCGTCGCGAGCGGGGAGAGTCATGATCGCACTCGCATCTATGATTCTTGCCACGGTTTTGTTTGCTTGGTATCTCGCCAAGTGGCCAATCCCCCACAAAGTCTGGTCGATCAACGGCGAGGGCAAGACAGCTCTCGTCTTCCATCTTAGTCCAGTTTTCGACAGGACTGTCTTGGGCCCAGATTTCACCACCACAAACTTCTTAGGCTTCACGCGCACCGTCATGAGCGTATCGCCCAAATACACATCGAAGATCTGGCGCTTGACGATCTTGTGGCTCTGGATCGATTTTGTCATGGTGCGATCGTGACATCTCTCAAAGACATATTGGCTCGCCTGCCGGCGACCAAGTCAATCAAACTCACCAAGTCCGACGTTAAGGCCATCGCCGAGCGTGTCGGACAACTTGCAGGAGAAAACATGAAACCCAACACACCAAACTTTCCGAGGAAAATCGACATCACTGTGGAATTTTTTCCACTGCCGATCACCAGTATGTCTCTGAACATCCTGTGGCGCGCCGTGGCAAACGACTACCCATCCGCCGGAACAGCCTGGGAGACACTTTCCATCACTCAGATGTCGCTGCTGGGTGGCAAAACTCCCGAGGACTGTCTCGAGGAGGCCGCACGCAACCGATATGATGCGGCCGGTCGTGCCGGCCTTGGCGCTGTCGTCGGCGAAATCAAGCTTCAAGAGATGAGGATGGTGCCAAAATGACCATCACGTACCGGGACATCGAACGTCGGCACGCGGCCCTGGCAGAGAAGTTTTATCGACGCAACTTCAAGCTGTATGTTGGCAATGAAGAGGCGGAAGATCTTGCACGCATCATCGCCGAGGACCGGAGCGCGCCACTGACCAAGGACGTCTGGTCCCCCAACGACTACAAGGACGCCTTGAGGCAAATCAAGGCTGGCAAATGCACCATCAGTACCTACGTTGGCACCCTGCCTGTCGTCTATTGGGATGTGCCAAGCAAATTCATCTTCGGCACCAAGATGACGCCGAGCGACATTCAGAAGCTCAGGATGGACTGGCAGTTCGAAGTAGCAACGTCCCTACAATCATTTCCGAGGACGCGATGAAACCAGACCACAAAGAGGCGCGAAAGCTTGCAGAGCAATACGCCGAAGATGACAGTATTGACGACGCTCGCCCAATTCTCGGACGTGCTTACCTCGACCTCGCCGACAGCTTTGCAGCCTTGGCGCTGAAGCACGTCAATCCAAAGGCCGAGAGCATGATCAACCTCATGAAAGAGCTGATGGCCGAAAACGAACAGCTGGCTGTGTGCAAAAGAGTTGCCTTGGCTGCCAGAGCTGTGGCAGAATTTGAAGTGCCAGCGAAGAAGGACAAGGCGATGAGTGGCACCGAATACCGAGCCAAATCGGAGCTGACCGCGGCGCTCAGCGACCCAAACTTCAGGAAAATAAAATGACTGAAAAAATCAATCACTTCTACGCCCTCAAGGTGGCAAAGAAAATCGTCGCCGACGAGCAACGGAAGGAATTTTTCTCACCGGCCGATGTGCGCGAGGTCGCTGAGGCCTACGTTGCTGCGCGTGCTGACATCCAAAAAGACATCAAGCTGCTCGGCGACGGTGCCAACGAGATCAAGGCGCTCAAGCTGGCTGTGGCAACACTGACGACCAAGTTGGCGGCGGCCGAGGCGGCACCGAACTGTGGCTTCAACGGAATCATCAGACAGAGCAGGGAAACGGACACCACCGTCTGTGTCGATCCGGGGCTGAAGACCACACCCGACGACCACACCAAGGTCGCCGAGCTGGCGCGTGGCGAGATTCTCTATCGCCAAAGGCAGGTCGCGGCCCACGGTCTCGAGAAGGGCGGAGGCGACAAGTTACGGTTGGCCGTTGCCTATACCGACATCGCCAGCCGGCTCAAAGAAGCAGAGGAGATGATCGCGGAGAGCTTGGTCGTGTGCCCAGGCTGCTCTCAGGCGGGCGGGGCTGATCGGAACGTCTACCACATGCCACCGATCTGCGGCCAAGAAAAAGAGCTAAAGCTTCTGCGCGATCTTGCCGATGCTCAAGGTGAGTACCGGGCGGCGGCGGACAAATGGACGCTCCACATGGACGTATGGCCCGCAGACAGCGACTGGTCGGCACAAGAAACAGTCATCGCGGCGGACATCAAAATGGCCATCGCCAAGGTGGACGCAGCCTATAACGCATGGAGATCAAGATGAACGGTCCAATGGACGAACTGCTCGATAAGGTGACTGGGCCAGCTGCCGCCAAAATGTCCGGCGTTGACCTCACTGTCATTGACATGACCGCGGCCGTCTCTGCCGCCATGATCGCGAAGATCACGTATCAAAAGGTGCATTCCCTCCACACATGGGACGCGAATGGGCGACCGACTGGGCTGAAGATCGTCGGCTTCAGGGCCACGCAGGCAGAGTTTGACAGCGGCGAGGCTGCTGCAAAAATGGCAAAAGAGCTTGACATCCTGCACGCCGAGAAGCCTATCTTCGCCGTGCTCGGCAATCTCTGCAACGGCATGAAGCTGGACAACGACACGTACGCCGTCTGCTCGTACATCGCGCGCGTCGGCGACACCAACCCAGACAACGAAGCGATCGGCAGCATGATTGGAAGGCACCCACGGACATGAACAAAGCAAAGGCTTTTCTCCATTATTTCAGCGCAGCCGCCGCCTGTGCCGCCATCGTCGGTGGCCTGGGGATGTGTTCCACCGCCATCGAAGAGAGCCAAGCTCGTGACCGCGCCGAGCGCAAAGAACGGGCTCGAGCTGTCCGCCTCGGCAACGAAGCCTGTCAGGAAACCTGTTACCCCAACACCTCTCGCCTGGATGAGCACGATCGCTGTGTTTGCAATCGAGCTGAGGAGATCCAGGAAGCCGGCGACAAAGAATGCGTTCCAGTCTGCGGTCCAACGCCGGGCTGGATGGTTGGCACGGAAGACAACATGGTTTGCGCCTGCGGGCCGGCACGCCCATGATCACGAATCGCATCCTCAACGAAGAACTCATGCTTCGCAGCCGAATGGTGATCAAGTTTGGTCACATCTTAGATAGCTATGTTGGCAAGACCGACAACAAAACTCTTTTGCAAGAGCTGGACGAGGAAATTGATCAGGCCATGAGCGGACTGTTCATGGCATCGCGTTTCCGTCCGAGCGAGAAGCCGCGGTTCTTCGTCCGATACGACACAGAAAGCCCTGGTTATATCCTGATCGAGCCGACCAACGATGCCGCCGTCTGGCTCTGCCTCGAGCGCAACCGCGGCACCGGCAGAACCTTCGTCATCCCAACCGTGGCGGTAACGTGAACCTCCACCAAATCGAAGCCAAGCGCTCAGGCACGTTCGATGTCAATGTTTTAGCACGCGCGCTGCAGGACGCCGACCGAACCATCGAGGCGCTGGCGCTCCTGTCCGAGAAGAAAGCCATCAAACCAATCATGCAGGCCGCGGAGAAAATGCGGCACGGCATCGTCCAGCAACTTCAGCTCGCAAAACTGAGGATAGGCCAATGAAATTCAAAGTCGGTCAAAATGTCTTCGCGCTCGAGAGCGCCTTCAGCTATGACCCGGTGCCGGCCGTTGTCACCGGCTACAAGCCAGACGTGATTACGATTCGCGTCAACGACCATTACAACGACCGCTGGTATGGCGAGGCGATGATCGCTGAACGGATCTTTGCGACAAAGGCCGATGCGTACGTGCAAATCCGCGAAGAGGCCAGGAGAACAGTCAATCGCTGCGAGAAAGATCTTGCGGACGCCAAGGCCTACCTCGAAAAGGCCGTTGAAAAACTGACTAATGCGAGGTGCGAGCCATGAAGACCCTTGTATGTTTGCACTGTCGAACCAATGTCGCCATGACCGACGTCTTTGCCATTGGCCTGAAGGGCGAGAGGATTCGCCTCAAGGACGTCGTGGTCCTTGCGATCAGAAACACTGGCGTGCCGGCCAAGAGCGGGTTCGGCTACGCACGCTGCGAGATCGACTACGAGCTGACGGAAGACAGTGTCGAGGAGATCCCCAGTCCCGATTAATGGTCAATATGTTTGCCATTAAGCCTACTTATTGGAAAGTATATTTACCAAGTTGACTGAGCCCAGGATTGGGCTGAGTGAAGCAAAACTTTTTCACACAATTCCAACTACAGTTAGAATTCCTGCCAAATCAACTAGATAGTGCCCAAATTCCCACCGCAGTTGGAATTTCCTGTAAGAAAAAGGCTCAAGTTTTTCTTACAGTCTGCCGATAAGCCTCTCAATGGGACGCGCAGGGCGCGGCAAACCCAGGAAAACGAAGCCCGGACAGTCGTGAGACTCTCTTCGGCCGGAGGAGGCACCCATGGCGAAGCCGATGAGCCATCAAGACTACGAGCGCATGCAGGAGAGAATCTCCAACGGCCTCAAGGCTTCGGCTGTGTCGCGCCAGTGCCCAGAGTGCAAGCGCAAGGCGGCGATCAAAAGAGTCAAAACCGCCACCGGCTCGATTCGCCAGTGCCGCTGGTGCCCATACAAAGACGAGCACGTCCTGAGACGTTTCAGAACGGAGACACCATGACAAGCGTAGTCCACATCAAGCACCTCGACGAGGGCTTTGTCATCATCGACGAGAGGCCCGCTCGCGAATACGGCAGCTACGACCGCAAGACTGGCGAGCGTGACTTTCAAATAGTCTCCAAAATCCACTATATTGGGACCGACGCCAAGCGCAGCTCTGACCCCGCGGATGCGACCGTCTACCCAACTTTCGAAAAAGCCGTTATGGCATACAAGGGAACCGTGGGCAAGGTCGTCGAAGTGACCAACCTCAATCGCCAGCTGCTTTACGAGGCCGTGGGTAACACCCTCACCATCATCAACGTTCCGATCATCGTCAGCCCATTTCGCAGCACCATTTTCACGAGCAAAGCTGAAGCGCTCAAATACAATGTTCTGTTGGCTGCCAAGCGGGTTGACTCTCTCAAGGAAGAGCTGGCGGCAGCCGAACGGGCGCTCGACCAAGCCGACGAACTCGAATTCAAGGAGGGCTTAGATGGGCGGCGTTTTTGATACCGCAATGGCTACAACCGACGACGCAATCATCAAGCAGGACCGCTACTTCTTTCTCAAGAAGACGGCCGGTCGCGAGTACACACTGTTCAAGCGCGGCAGCTGGCGCTTCGCCGACATCTCGACCGACGTCGGCCGCGTGATGCTGCTCGTCGGCATGTGGTGCCTCGTTGTGGGCGACGATGAAGACGTTACCGACCAGTGGCCAGAAGAGCAACAAGAAGAGGCGCTCAAGGCGCTTTGGGCCAAGCGGGTGACCTTATGAGCGAGATTCCAGTCGAAGACACCATACCGCCGCTGCAGGTCGATGAGCCTTTCGACTACACCAGAGTCAAGGTTGGCGACACGGTCATTTGGTACTCCCCGGCCAGCTCGTTCAACGGCGAGCACTGGTATGTCGTCAAAATCATCAGGATGAAAGTGAAGGGCGACAAGACTACCATCTTGGTAGAAAATAAGCACTTGACTGGCGAATTCGACCAGTTTGGCTGCGAGACATACCGCCGCCACTCCAACGCGCGCCGCCTCGGCCGTCTGCTCGAGATGACCGAAGCCAACAAGGGCCGGGTCAAGATCTACCGGCTGCGCCGCAAACTCAAGGCGCTGCTCGAGCAACCCATTGACCAAATGAAGCCCAGCACGGTCGCGGCGCTGGTCAAAGTCTTTGAGGGGACGTGATGCTGACTGAACTCTTCACCAAGGTCCAAGACGTCCTCCAGAACAACGCGTTCGCTCAGGGTGGCTTTGTCATCGCCGTCATCGGCAGCATCATCGCCTACGCGCGCGGCGTGCCCGGACGGCTCAAGTCGTTCATCCTCGGCAAGATCATTCTCACGGTCACCATCGAGGAGACCAGCAACCTCTACCTGTGGTTCGAGTCCTGGCTTGACGCCCAAACGGACGTGGACAAAAAGTCAAACATTCGCGCCGCATCAGCGTGGTCGTGGGTCACAAAGTCGTGCAAAGTGGTCTACTCGATCGGGATGGGCAATCACCGCCTGAAGATCAAGGACTTTTGGACCTACGTCTCGAGAGGTGACGACAGGAAGGGTGGCAACAGCGCGAACGGCAGCAGCGCCCCATCGCCTGCCGGCGACTCACTGGTCGCCAAGAAGAACTACAGCGTCATGACATGGCGCTGGAACCGCTTAAAGCTGAAGGCCTTTTTGGAAAGCCTCCACAAAGAATTCCAAACCAACGCCGAGATCGAGAAGAGCACCCACGTCTTCTATTGGCGCATGGGGCAGTGGAACTCTATCCCAGCGCGCAAGCAGCGACCACTCTCATCCGTCGTCCTGAAGGAAGGTCAGCTCGAGGACCTGCTGACGCGGTTCAAGTCGTTCTTCAGTCAGGAGAGCTGGTACGTCGAGCGCGGCATTTCCTACCAGCTTGGCGTCTCGTTTGTTGGTCCCCCTGGCACCGGCAAGAGCAGCCTCATCCTGGCGCTCGCCGGCCATTTCAAATACAACGTCTACGTTCTAAACCTGAACAGTCTCAACGACTCCGAGCTGACCCAGGCCTTCGCGTCCGTCGCCGAGAACGCCATCTTTGTGGTGGAAGACATCGACGCCTACTTTGAGGGCCGCAACATCAAGACCACGCGCCCTGGCAGCGTGACGTTCGACGGCTTCTTGAATGCGGTGGACGGCCTTATGAACGTCCACGGCCGCATCCTCTGCATCACGACGAACCATGAAGAGGTACTCGACGAGGCCATGATTCGCAAGGGCCGGATTGACGTGCGCTTGGTGCTCTCCGCCACCGACTCGTCGCAGCGTCGCCGGCTGTTTGAGGCCTTTTATCCCGAGCACAAGCACCTCGCCGCTGAGTTTGAGGCGCTGGTGGACGCTTTGCCGCGGCCGACGGCCGGCAGAGACTTCACGCCGGCTGAGATTCAGGGCATGTTCATGGACTTCCCAAGAGATCCCGAGGGCTTAGTCAAGTCTTTGGCACAACAGAAAACAGCGTGAGGCGAGCATGTTCAAGGTCACGATCGAAAAGCAAGAGCCGGGCAAAGATAAAGAGACGGCTGAATTCATGTTGGATGAAGTAGACTGGGACTGGAACCGCGACCAAGTCACCTACATCGTTGTTGGCGGCGAGCAGATCGGTACGGAACAGGCTCGAGGGTACCTGAATCTGAGGGGCTCGCACCTTATTCCCCATGAAATCTGGGCAGATAAAGAAAAGGCTCAAGTTTTGCCGCCGTCTGCCGATAAGGAGGCATGACTTCGGGAGGTGACCATGAGACAGAGAGAGATCGCCCAAACCATCATCAGTCAGATCGGTGTGATGAACCTGGGTGCCATGGGCGCACGCAAGCGCGTGGCTCTTGATTCGGTCGATGGCCGGCTTGGTGGCCTTCGCTTCGAAGCCTCGCTCTTTGACCGCCGCCACTGCAACGTCATGATCGAGCTGACCCCGAACGACTACTACCGCGTCAGCGTCACGCGTCTGAGCGGCACCGAGATCGCGTCCTTCGACGACGTCGATTTCGAGCAGCTGCCGACGATCGTCAGAAACACCGTCGAGAAGCACTTCGGAGGCAAGTCATGAAAGACAATGAAGCGGCAAAACGCAGGAACTTTAAGCGTTTTATTCGTCAGTACCTGCCGACAATGAAGTCCGCAGACCTGAGCGAATTGACCACGGACATGCTCGAGCGACTGTACGAGACCGCCAAGAACGTCGGTGGATTTGCCAAGGAGCAACCAAAGCTTGGCCTCAAAACCATGAGCGTTGCCGAGGCCTACACCAAGGCCCGCACCGCCGGCTGCCTGCGCTTTGGGTCAGACGATCACGAGTTTGTGACGCTGGGTTGGCAGAATCCTTACACCGGCGGATTGCAGGGCCCGCTTATCATCGCGGTTACCCACGGCGTTGCGATCGAAGTGAAAATGGACGGCACATTCGTCAACGTTTTCCCGGCAACCACTAAACATTACACACCATTCCTACAAAAGCTGCGGGAAACGGAAAAGGGTTAAAGTTTTCCCGTGAAATGCCGATAAGGGTGTATAACCTGGGAGGCGCACATGATCCAAGCATACCACCGTCCAGAAGTCGATGTGATCGGCAAACGCGTCGGCAACGACATCCATTTCACGGGTGTTAACACGGACTTCACTGCAGTCTGGGACATCAACAAGCAAGAGTACCGCGTCTACAAGAGCGGCAAGCTTCTACGCACACTGCACAGATTCGGTGACGTTCGCCCGTACCTAAACTAACGAGGGCCGCATGAAACAGATCGACCTCACCAAGTACAAGACCGCGGCCGGCGCTGCCAAGGCCCTGCACAAGCACATCTGCGAGCTGGCCGTCAAAATGGGACAGAAGCCTGAGATCGAGGTCACGCTGTTCACGCCAGAGAAGGGTGAGAAGATGGGCTACGGCAAATCGTGGCGCGTCATGTGGGAAGCCGGCCCCTACCAATGGGGCTTTCTCCTGAGCGGCGGCAGCAGCATTCTCAGCAACGAGATCGACGGCCCTCTGCGTCGGAAGCTGGGCGTCAAGGCACCGAAACCTGAATTCAACGTCCGTGGCGAACAGTCCTGGTACACGGACCATCACTACAGTTTCGACGTCGGATTTGTAGACTAGGAGAATGTATGAAGTTTTTAGCCCCAGTCATGGCCATCGCCGCCATCGTCATGTCGCTCGCGTCAATCAAGATGAACAGGGACATCCGGGCCGCGCACGAGCGGCATCGCAAGCACCAAGCCAAGGAAGATGCCAAGTGGGAAGCCGAGCGCACGGCCAGAGAAGCCGAGTTTGACGCATGGATTAGGTCAATAGATTCAAAGGACTAGAAGATTTCTTCATCCGGCGCTAAAGTTTTTCCGTGAAATGCCGATAAGAGATTATCAACACGGAGGGCGCACATGTTCAAAGCTTACTCAGATCCAGGTCACGCATGGGTTGCAGTCAAAATCAAACTGCTCGAAGACCTTGGCATCGCTGACAAAATCAGCCACTTTTCCTTTGTCAAAGGCAACACCGCGTATCTCGAGGAAGATTCCGACCTCAACATCTTCGTCAACGCTTACGTCGCCAAGAACGGCGCGAAACCTGAATTCGACGAGAGCCACACCAACGGCCAGAGCCGCATTCGCTCGTATGAGCGGTATTCCTTCGCGAAGCTCATGGCGCGCAAAGCGGCCGAAAAGGCCGAGCTGGACGCCGAGCAACTCCACGCCGAGAAGTTGGCTAACTGCCAGTAATCAAAGAGTTTCCAGGAAAGCCTAAAGTTTTCCTGGAAAATGCCGATAAGAGATCATCACCACGCAGGAGGCCATATGAACATCCTACGCAAAGGTCAAGATCTGGGTCGCGGCATGACGGTCCAAACTGACGGCTACCACGCCAAGCGCAAGGAAGTCATCGGCATTCTCTACGCCTTGCGCGATGCTGGCGTCAAGCTGCCGCGGCTCGAGGTGAAGATTGCTGAAGCTGGTGGCCAAACTATCGGCCTCGGCTATCACAACAACCCAACGATCGCAATCAGCGCCGAACTGACGGGCGACAAGCTCTATGCCGTCGTGTTGCACGAGGTCGTCCATACGGCCTTCAACTACAGAGGCCACGACGAGAGCTGCCCATTGATGGCAAGCACCGTCAAGACTCACTCCAAGCGTGTGTATCTACAAGCCTTTATGAAATACGCCAAAGCGGCCAAGGCGGTCACGAAATAAGGCTAAAGTTTTTGGCAGAAATGCCGATAAGACTGTATCACCTGGAGGCAACCATGAATCTCATGAGACTGACCTACGGCAACGGCACCCAGATCGTCCGCATCGAAGGCGAGACGGCCAAGCGCTTCACCATCCGTCGCTACATGTCTGGCGAGTGGTTCGCAAAGACGGCCACGATCAGCAAGACCGACGACCGTATCCACGCGGGCTTCGGTCAAGAAGAACTGGCCTACGACCTTCAGGCTCGCATGCGCACTCGCCGCGATCGCCTCGTCGTCCTGCGCGACGCCTACACGGCCAACAACTCTCTCGAGTGGCTCGCA